>Ga0265323_10001680_pt1 | contig 10579 bp, 9 predicted proteins | sample 41225metaG_FD_193580 | JGI IMG/M metagenome (GOLD analysis project Ga0265323, IMG submission 193580) | Rhizosphere microbial communities from Carex aquatilis grown in University of Washington, Seatle, WA, United States - 4-12-25 metaG | ecosystem: Host-associated > Plants > Roots > Rhizosphere >... | reverse complement strand
GCGACGGGAACACCCCTCGCCGCCAAGCGCGAATTTAAATAGCATGGAACATGTCCAAAATGTTTTTCAAATGCCGGCCAGCATTTATTAGCAAAAGCTGCATACTTCGAAGCACCGAGATTTGCGTTCATGAATTTCTCAAGTGCATATTCGTACTGTGCAAGCTTTTCAAGAAGCTCGGGATACGTGTTGCCTTTCCCAAGTTCCTTACTCATCTCCTTGGCAATACGTTTGATTGTCGGATTTCCTTTCTCTGCTTGAACGACATCCAATAAATCGAGCTCACTGTTCTCAATAATTTCGATGCCCATATCATAGAGCGGCTGAATCGGCGCATGACAAGTCAGAAAATCGAATGGTCGTGGTCCGAAGGAGAGAATTTTCAAATGACGGACACCAGCAACAGTACGGGCGATAGGAATAAACTCAGCCAGCATCGAAGCAACATCTTCGGGATCACCAATCGGATATTCAGGAATATACGGCTTCAATCTACGCAAGCCGATATTGTATGATGCGCTTAGAAGTCCGCAATATGCGTCACCTCGTCCGTTGATGAGATCCTTTCCGGTGTCTTCAGCAGCGGCAACGAGCATGACCGGACCACCGAACTTTTCTGCAAGCAATGTTGTCGGGCCTTCCGGGCCAAAATTTCCTAGATAAAGTGCCAGCGCATTCACATCCTTCTTCTTTAACTCGTCCAATGCCTTGAGCACATCCCGCTCATTTTCGACAATGGTGTCGATTTCAATAACAGGTACTTTCGTCTTTCTACACGCTGCTATAACATTCTTACGACGCTTACGTGATAATTCAATGGGAAAACAATCTCGGCTTACTGCAACAACACCAAGTTTTATGACCGGAATATTTTGCATAAACGTATCTCCTATTATTTCTTCTGACCGTAATAAGCATCCGGTCCATGTTTTCGATTAAAATGTTTCTTGAGAATGTACCGAGGTAATTCGGAAGATTTCAGATTCAACTGTAACGTTCCTAGTGCCATATGTGCAATGTTTTCGAGTGCGATCGCATTTTTAACCGACTCAGAAGCATCTCTTCCCCATGTAAAAGGCGCATGCCCAGCAACTAATACACCAGGAGTACTTTCAACATCCAACGATGTAAATCGTTCGGCAATAATTTTTCCTGTACTGACTTCGTAATCGCTGTTAACCTCATCTTCTGTAAGGAAACGTGTAACTGGAATCGGACCATTGAAATGATCTGCGTGTGTTGTTCCAAAACATGGAATTTCTTTGCATGCCTGTGCAAACATCGTTGCTGAAGCGCTGTGTGTGTGAGTAATTCCTCCGATAGTCAGAAATGTGTTATACAATTGAAGATGAGTCGGAGTATCAGACGATGGACGATACTTTCCTTCAACGACATTGCCTTTCAAATCCACTACAACCATATCATCAACAGTAAGCTTGTCATAGTCAACACCGCTCGGCTTGATCACAATTCTACCCTCAGTGCGGCTGATGCCGCTGACATTTCCCCAAGTTAGTGTTACTAACCCGGATTTGCCCAACATGATATTTGCATTGTAGACTTCTCTCTTGAGTTGATCGAGCATTATTTAGATCTCCGAACTTCATCTCGGATGGTAAGAAGTTCTTTCATTACATTGAACATATTTCCGTTCCATTGCTTTGTACCAAATCCATCATGCAACTGACGGTAAAGGACGTTGAGTTTCCTGTAGGTGTTATGGTTTTCTTTGATTGGTGTAAATACTTTGCCGCTCCCTGTCATTGTTTTCAGAGCTTCATCAATAGAAACGTACCCACCGGCACTCTTTCCAGCCGCAACAGATGCAAAAATTCCAGCACCAAGAGCCGGTGTTTGGTTGCTGCGGGAAATTTTCATCGGGCGGCCGGTGATATCTGCATAAATCTGCATCATCAATTTATTCTTCATTGCCAGTCCGCCGCAATTGACTACTTCCTCCACCTTCACCCCATATTCTTCAATTCGGTCGATGATAGCGAGCGCACCAAAGCCGGTTGCTTCAATCAACGCTCGATAAATTTCTTGCGGTGATGTATGCAGCGATTGTCCTATCATCATTCCACTCAACCGAACATCAACGAGAATTGTTCGGTTGCCATTATTCCAATCGAGAGCAATCAGTCCGCTTTCGCCGGGCAATAATTTCGAAGCTGCCTTTTCGAGATTCTTAAATTTTTCATCTTGTGTCTTTCCATATGATTCAGGAACGAGATTGTTTACAAACCAGAGGAATATATCTCCCACTCCGGATTGTCCTGCTTCGATGCCATAATAACCATTCATCACAGAACCGTCAACAATTCCACAAACACCGGGAATGTCATTGAGCTGTTCTTTATTCGGATGAATCATAATATCACATGTGCTTGTGCCTATAATCTTCACAAGTGTACCGGCGGAAATTCCTGCTCCGACAGCTCCCATATGAGCATCGAATGCACCTACTGCAATTGCGACATCCGTGAAAAGTCCCAGCTTCTTTGCCCAGTCGGATGAGAGAGATCCGACTCGTTGTTCCGAAGTAAAAGCCTCATCATAGAGTCGGCTTCGCAATACTCCAAGACCGGGTGAGAGTGATTCGAGGAACTCAACATCAGGTAACCCGCCCCAATTCCAATTGAACATCGCTTTGTGTCCGGCAGAACAAATTCCTCTCTTGATTTTCTTCGGCAAGAGTTCACCTGCCAACACCGCCGGAATCCAATCGCAAATTTCTACCCAGCTGTCTGCAGCTTCGAACACCTCTGGTGTAGTATTTTTGCAATGAAGAATCTTACTCCACCACCATTCTGAGGAATATGTGCCGCCGATTTTCGAAAGATACTGTGGACGAATTTTTGCAGCAGTCTCGGTAATGAGTGCAGATTCTGCAAAACTTGTATGATCCTTCCACAGCCAAACCATGGCGGCTGGATTCTTCCTGAAGTTTTTATTGAAACACAACGCCTGACCATCTGAATCCACCGGCATCGGACTGCTGCCCGTTGTGTCAATACCAATTCCGATTACATCCTGAGAGGAGAATTTTGATCGAACTGCTATTGCTTTTTTAAGAGCCTTTTTGATTGTTACTTCAATTCCTAAAAGATAATCAGCAGGATTCTGCCGTGCCAAATGAGGGTCAGCAGAATCCACGATAACTCCATCTTTACCAGAAGGATATGGAAAGACATGACTTGCCAGTTCTTTTCCGTTTGCAACATCCACAATTAACGAGCGGCAAGTGTTCGTACCAAAATCCAGACCGATAACGTATTTGCTCATTGTATTCATTACTCCGATTATATTAACCTGTAAAATAAATATACCCGCCAGCAATAACAACAATAACAAATATGGTAATTACGACTTCACGCCAATCCCAGCTTGCATACGATTCCAATTTATGTTCTGCAGTAGCAGTACCAAAGGAAAGGTTTTTGATTCTCTCGTATTCCGGGGTTTCGGTCATATAACTCACCCCGATCATAACAAGGGCAGATATAATGGTTATGAGAATACTGAAGTAAAGTCCCCATATCCCGAATCTCCTTTTCCTATTTCGTTGAGAATTGATAAATAGTTGTTTGCTCGTATGTTTCGCCTGGTTTGAAAGTGACCGAGGGAAATTCCGGTTTGTTCGGAGAATCAGGATAACCCTGAGCCTCTAAACAAAGCCCGGTTCGAAATTGATAGGATACGCCTTTTCCCTTTGCAGTTCCATCGAGGAAATTACCGGAATAAAATTGAAGTCCAGGCTGATCAGTGTAAACAGTCATTACGCGCCCACTCTTTTGTTCGTAAACTTCCGACGCTTTACGAACTTTGCCTTTCGTATAATTCCGAATGACCCAGTTATGATCATATCCTTTGCCATAAATTAGTTGTTCAAACGGATCATTGATTCGTGCACCAATTGCAGTCGGGGTACGAAAATCCATTGGAGTATTTGTTACATCTAAATATTTTCCCGTTGTAATAAGTCCTTTGTCAACCGGTGTGATTGCATCAGCTTCAATAGTTAAATACTGGTCCAAGATCGTATTCGTAAAAGAACCTGACAAATTGAAATAGGAGTGGTGTGTTGGATTTAAGATTGTGACTTTATCCGTTATTCCTTTGTACACAATTCTCAATTCATTCTTATCAGTTAATGTATAGGTGACCGTTAACGTAACTTTGCCCGGATATCCTTCCTCACCATCACGACTGATATATGTCAATTCAACCGACGGACCTGTACTATCCTGCACCATACGTGCATCCCATAAAACTTTATTGAATCCGATTATTCCGCCATGGAGATGGTTCTCACCATTATTGAGTGCGAGCTGGAATTCTTTTCCATCCAATTTGAATTTGCCTTTGCCGATACGATTGCCATAGCGTCCGACAATGGCACCAAAATAGGACTCACCAATCAAGTACCCCTGCAGTGAATCGTACCCGAGAACGATATCTTCATATTTTCCATTACGGTCTGCAACAGACAGTGATGTGACTATTGCTCCAAAATTGATGATTTTTATTGTTGCACCGGATTTATTCATCAAGGTATACTGGTTTACCTCGCGTCCATCCGGAAGTTTTCCATATAGAGTTTTTTCGACCACGCTATTTTCCTTTTTTATTAGTGTAAATGAAGGTAGAATGCTTGAATAAATCAGAAATGCAAGAAATAATATCTGTTTTATCATAATCTACCCTTTCATTAAATAAAGATTAGTTTCAGAAATTGATGGAATAAAATTCACAGAGACTATGTATGCAATATGCGTTTACGTTAATAAATATGCAAGCAAATGCACTGGTTATCTGTTTTCCAATCGAACTCCATCCTGAGGTTTCTGTTGATTTATATTACTGCAAACTAAAACGGACATCCCTTCTATGTAAATTCTTCACCAATATCTTCTCATAAAACCAGTGGCTTGGGAATAAATATTTCTATTTATTACTTGACATATTTTGATATATTTCTTATCATGGAACGGGAAAAACAATGGCAACACTCGCAGAAATTCGCAAGACAAAGCAATTAACGATGGTGGATATTGCCGTTCAGCTCGGAATATCTCAGGGATACTATTCCAATCTCGAATGTGGAAAAAGGCCATTTAATGATGCTCTCCTAAAGAAAACAGCAAAAGCGCTTGGCATTCCGATGGCCACAACACGTGAAGCTGTTAAGTCACATCCTCATGAGCCCATTGCATTAAAAAGCTGGATGTCTTCTATCAGAATTAACGGCTTACCACTGATGAAAGCATTTTATTATTACCTGGAAACACATGAGATAAAATCACAGAATCTTGATGATGCTAAATTAAAAAAGAAATTGATGGAATTTGTTGAAACGAATATTGGATTTTCTGTCTTAGCGGAACTCTCTGAGAATAAAACATTATTGAATCATGTTCGTGAAATGATCGGTGCCTTTTCTTCTCTTCCCAAAATTCATGCACTTCATCACGAGTCTAAAAACAGCCCATAGGTCTCTATGAATACAATAGAAAAAATGAGAGGTATTGCAGATATGCTGTTAAATGAGCATAAGTACTCTGAAGCATTTATTTTATACGATGAACTATACAAACAGATATGGGGCGCCTTTAGCACTGTGCGATACAGTTCTTCTGGTTACACGGATTATTTCAATTTGAATAAGAATAATTTTGATCAGACAATACAGACTCGATGTCTCGAGCCAGTTTTAAACGCTCTGTGCGTCAAAACCTTAGATTTAAATCTTACTACTGTCCTCAGTGAACTTACATCAATTATTTATGGACGCCTCCGCTGTATCAACTCTTCTTTTCAGGTTCGCCGGTATATTTCTCCGAACTCGGTATTCACTGAATTTGCGATTCTTTATTCGCTTATGCTCCAGCCTGCTCACCAGCGCAAAGTCGGTCCGATTTTTACTTTTGCAGGAACAATACTAGGCGGTAATAAAAAAGTAAAACGAGTTCTCTCGCTCTATTCAATACCTATGAATGAAAAACTTCTTGCAGAATATGCACTTTCAAATAAAACGAATCGATTGAACAGGCTCAACCATCTTTTGCTTGACTATCTTTTAGCCTCAGGAGAACGGAAGTCTGATTTATTTAAAAAGATTTCAAAGAATGTTGACCCTTTTTCATATACGTTTCATTATTCAGATTATGCACGCGCCTCCGGCCGTTCAAGCAATTATCAACGGAATAATTTTCGAGATACGACTTCCTCGCAGACGTTTTACCCTGCGACTGCGACTGAAGAACAAAAAAAGAGCTATTATGGGAAATTGATGGGGCTATCAGGAGCAATGACAAAACAGCAAATTCATTCAAAGTATATCAGTCTGATTTCTCTCTATCATCCGGATCGGGTACAATATCTAGGTCCTGAGTTAAAGGAACTTGCCGAAATGAAATCAAAAGAAATTAATGCGGCATACGATTGGTTAAAAATAAAATATCATATCTAAATTTATGACTTTCCAGCAATAGTCATAAGGATGTTCGCATTAAATATGGTAATTAGTTAAGAATGTAACCATAGAATAATTGTAAGTAGATTTTTTTATGGTGAGTTGCAGTAAAATAAGTTACCATGACAGCTTTTTGAATGGCAAAAAGGAATCCATCTTCTTCTTCGCGAGTTGAAAATCATACGAGGGTTTTATCAACAACAACCAGCATATCGATTGGCATTGGAATCGGGAAAGCTCAGAGGAGAAATCGAACTTGACGAAGCGTATTTTAGTGGACGACGAAAAGGTAAACGTGGACGTGGTGCAGCTGGAAAAAAGCATTGTCTTTGGGCTTCTGGAGCGCAATGGGCGTGTGTACACCAAAGGAGTCGACTCTGTCTCGGCGAATGAACTGATGGAACATATTATTAAGCATACCAAGAAAGGATCTGTTTACTTCACTGATACCTTTCGCAGTTATCGTTCGTTGAAACGCTTTGGAAAACATCATACCATTAGCCATGGAAAGAAATTTCCGAAAACAAAAAATCATATTAACAGTATCGAAGTTTTTGGTCGTTTGCTAAACATGTCTTCTATGTATTAGTTAGAATAAAGTATGTAACACTGCCTAACCTCTGCTCAAGCTCGGCTTGTCCAGAAGAATGCACCACAACCAGAACAACCATCCATTAGCCGCAACCCTAAAATGCAAGCCTGAAAAAAAATTTCTGTCCGAAATGTAACATTTTGATAACTCTTGTATCTAAACGGCAAACAAATAAGAGGATGTATGAAACAGTTTGCAAAACTATTAATCATCATCGCTTTCACAGCTTTGACCCTTCATGCCTTCGGGCAAAGCAGCAATTATCCTTTTGAGGTTATAATCTCCGGAAAAGGAAGTCAGTCCATAATCTTTATTCCCGGCTTTGCTTGTTCGGGAAAGGTCTGGGACGAAACAAAAATATTGTACGAAAATAATTACACCTGCTACACTTTAACTATGGCTGGTTTTGCAGGAGTCCCTCCTCAATCTATACCGGCTAAACCGACATTTCTTAGCTGGGAAAAAGCCATTGCTGCTTACATTCAACAGAATAAAATAGACAAGCCCATCATTATCGGGCATAGTATGGGCGGCGCTATGGCTATGGCATTAGCTGCCGATTATCCTGATCTTATTTCCAAAATAATTGCAGTAGATGCACTACCTTGTTTGTCTGCACTCATGAATCCTTCATTTCAGGTAAAAGAGAATAATGATTGCAGTGTCATGATTTCGCAAATAACTTCGGCTACGAACGAGCAGTTTTATCAAATGCAAAAACAAACAATACCTCGATTATTGGCAGATACGTCAAAACAAGAGCTTGTCGTTGGCTGGTCGGTACAATCTGACCGAACGACATTTGCAGAAATGTATTGTGATTTTTCCAACACTGACTTGCGAATGAAGATCTCTGCTATTACATGTCCTGTATTAATTTTGCTGGAATCACAATTTACAAACTTCAAACCGGCACTCGAGGAACAGTTCAAGAACTTGAAAAGTGTTAATTTGCAATATGCTGCAAAAGGGCTTCACTTTATTATGTATGACGACAAAGAATGGTATGATAATCAATTAAATAGTTTCATTAATCGGTAACAAACGGATGACTTTTGAAGAAATTTATAGAACCTATTGGCAAAAAGTTCACCGTTTATGCATGGGATATGTGAACGACAGCGATTGGGCAAAAGACATTGCTCAGGAAACCTTTATTACCGTATGGCAGCAACTGCCGAAATTCAGGAATGAATCATCCATGGGAACATGGGTTTTTAGAATTGCTTCAAATCATTGTTTACGGCAGGTCGAAAAGCAAAAGAGAATGCCTCAATCGAAATTACCGGCAGATATTGCAGAAGTGCTACAGCCAGACATTGATAGTAAAATTGAATTCCTTTATAAATGTATTTCAGAGTTGCCTGAAACAGACCGTATCATCATTTCACTTGAACTCGAAGATGTAAAGCAAACAGAGATAGCGAACATTGTAGGAATTTCAGAAGCAAATGTTAGAGTGAGAATTCACCGCATGAAAGAAACATTATCGCATAAATTTAAAAACTATGAAAAACACAATTGACCTTAAAGAATTGTGGAAGAAGCAGGAAACTGCAATTCCCGACACCAAAGAACTTTTTGCGAAAATAAGAGCATTTAAAAAGAACAACTTATATCAATTGATCATTACTAATATCGCATTGCTTTTGACTTCTGTTTTTATCGGTTTTGTATGGTATTATTTTCGACCAGAAATGCTAACGACAAAGATCGGAGTTGTATTAGCAATTATAGCGATGGCTCTCTACCTATTCGTTTATAATAGAATGCTTCCATTATTCGTCGATGTTGGTTATGAGATGAATAGCCATCAATATTTGCAACAACTTTTAAAATTGAAAGAGAAACAGCTCTTCCTTCAGAGCACAATACAGAATATATATTTTATCCTTCTTTCAACAGGTCTTTTTCTCTATATGCTTGAATATGCTTTGCGTATGAAGTTGCCCTGGGCCATATTAACGTATGCTATAACATTTCTTTGGATAGCAATTGTGTGGTTCTATTTTATACCGAGAACCATTAAAAAACAACAGATAAAAATAAATAAATTAATCAATAAGGTTGAAGCGTTAGGCAGGCAATTGACAACGGAAGAATAACGGCCTCGACAAAATTAGATATCGCCAAAATAGGAGCAGGCGTAGCAAATTCAACATTTGTAATTACACGACACCTTTGCAATAAAGCAGTGAATGCTATAAGCCAAGAAGTTGTATAATGTCAAATCGCTTCATTTTAGAAAGTTCAACTTTGAGTTCCTTGCGTTTCTCTTTATCATAGAGGAAGAAAAAGAGCTGTTGCGTTTTCTTTTCTTTTATCGAACGGGGTATATTCATTTTTTCCAACGTATAAGGATCGAATCCGGTATAAAACATCACCGAGGCGAGTGTCATGGGTGTCGGAGTAAAATCCTGAACCTGTTCCAGCTTCATATTCAGTTTTTGCATGTGAACAGAAATATCCGCCATATCGTCAAGCCCGCTTGCCGGCAGGCTTGAAATAAAATACGGTATCAATTGCTGGTTCAATCCGTATTCCTGACAAATATCCATGAACCGGTTATATAAATGAACAAACAGATCGAAGGAAGGCTTACGCAGGAGTTTTAAAACTTTTTCCGAAGTATGTTCCGGAGCAACTTTTAATCTGCCCGAAACATGATGAACAACAAGTCCCTTAAAATATTCAAGCGCCGTAGGATTGACAGGCTTATTTTTTTTATCGAGGATAAGATCGTACCTGATTCCGCTTCCAACAGTAACTTTTTTGATGCCCTTCATTTTTCTCGCTTCTTTGTACAATTCAATAAGCGGAGTGTAATTGGTATCTAAGTTTTTACAAAGAACAGGGTATAAACACGATGGCCGTTTGCATACAGCGCATTGTTTAAGATTTTCGCCCTTCATCTCGTACATATTTGCCGAAGGGCCGCCCAGATCGGTAATGTGTCCTTTGAAAGACGGGTTATGAACAATCGAATCCAGTTCTTTTAATATAGAGTTTTTTGAACGGCTGGAAATAAATTTTCCCTGATGAGCAGAAATAGTGCAGAATGAACAACCTCCGAAACATCCCCTGTGAATTGTAACAGAATCCTTGATCATTTCGTACGCCGGAATCGGTCCTTTGCCATTATACCGCTGATGCGGCAGTCGTGTATAAGGAAGATCGTAAACACTGTCAATTTCATTCTGTGAAAGCGTCGGGAATGCCGGATTTACAATCACCCATTCCTTCCCTGTTTTTTCAGCAAGAGTTTGTTGTTCTACCTTATTTGATTCCTCTTCCGTGATTACAAAATTGCGTGCAAACGCTTTCTTACTCTTCACACATTCATCATATGAGGCAAGCATAATTATTGAATCCTTTTGTGAAGCAGAAATTCCATTCGTACGAAAAGCCGTTTGAGGAATCTGCGTTATGCTTTCAATGCTCTCGCCTCTCCTTAATCTCTTTGCTGCTGCAACAATAGATTTTTCCGCCATTCCATACACAAGGAGATCTGC
>Ga0265323_10001678_pt1 | contig 10583 bp, 8 predicted proteins | sample 41225metaG_FD_193580 | JGI IMG/M metagenome (GOLD analysis project Ga0265323, IMG submission 193580) | Rhizosphere microbial communities from Carex aquatilis grown in University of Washington, Seatle, WA, United States - 4-12-25 metaG | ecosystem: Host-associated > Plants > Roots > Rhizosphere >... | reverse complement strand
CACACTTCCAGCGCTCGCTCCACGACTTCCGCCAGGTCGCCCTCGGAAAAGTTGTAGCTGGCCTTGCCTCGCTCCAGCCGGGCAAAGTCGAGCACATTGTCGATGAGGTGCGACAGCCGCTCTGATTCTCGCGTGATGATGCCGCCATATTCGCGTGCCGTGCGATCGTCTTTGTGCCGGCCAGTCGCCACCAGTTCACCGAACATGCGAATCAGCGACAGTGGCGTCTTGAGCTCGTGCGATACGTTGGCGATGAAGTCGCTCTTCAGTCGTGAAGCCCGCCGCTCGGCCACCACAGCCAGCCACACGATCCCCAAGCCCACCGCGATGATGATCGTCGACAGGAAAATAAGTAGCCGGCGAGTCCCCTTGGTCCGTTCCCACTGAGCGCGAAAAGCCTCCGAATTTTGTGGAACCATTTGAATGCGCCATCGGTACAGCGCCTTGCCGAAGGGACCTTCGTAGAAGAATCGTCCGCCGGGACGGGCTTCCGGCCCACCCAGGGCCGAACCGGCCACCAGCGTGTTGTTCTCGTCCACGATGGCCACGCGTCGGTTCTTGCGCAGTCGAGCCAGTTCCTCCTCGGACCAGTGCTTGCCCATGAAGTCCAGCCTCAGGCTGGCCACCGCGTGAAAAGCTTGGCCTCCCTCGGCGTGGCGCGTCGCATATGCGAGCAACACCGATCCGCCCCCGTCAAGCAACTCATGGTAGTAGGCGAAGTTGCCAACCCCCACTTGAGCCCAGGCCAGATTCTTTATCTTGGCTGCCCAGGCATTGCGGGCCGCGGGAGGCTCCGGCGAGGCCTTGTGCTTGGAAGACGTCGGTGGGTCGCGCAGTTTGGGCCAGGTGCACTCCACTTTCAGGGCAGCGTTGAGCACCACGAACGATTCGATTCCGGGGCCTGGATCGATATCGCAGGGGTCGGCCGAGGCCGGATCATCTTTTATGTCGGCGATCTTGTCGAACAGGGAGACCGACTCTTTGTCGATGCGGGCTTCCACTGCCTTGGCCAGATCGTCGGCAAAGTCCTGCGATTCCTGGCGAAAGAGCTGCTCGATGGGGCGCGACACGTCCTCGGCGTGCTTGAACCCATAGTAGGCCAGGGCCAGAGCAGCCCCGATCATGGCCGGGAAGACCAAGGCCAAGATCAGCGAAATAGGCGCGCCGAAGCGTTGGCTAGCCGCGCCGCGCATGTTTGTCCCGCGATGCCACTTCGGACCTGACTATGACCGATGCACGGTGAAGCCGTCCACTCCTATGACTCAGAAAGCTAAGTAGCACTGAAAGCGTCCTTTGCTGGTCGGTCTTCTGGTGACGGAAGAACCGCCTAAGTTTCCCCGTCGGAACTGCCGATGGAAAACTGTGGTGGTTCCAGGTGCCGCACACAGCCCCTGCCTGAGACTCGATCTCAGCAGCCAGCCACGCCCGTACATGGTGTCCGTCGTACGTAGTTTCGTGGAGGAAAAGATACGGTGACGCTCGTCGCGAATTGGTCTGCCCCAAGAGAAACCAGCATGGAAAATCCCTGGCAGGAGGCCATCCGTGAAAACGACTTCACCGCTGAGGCAAGCGTACGGGGACAGTACATGGAGGTTGCACTGAGTGGGACGGCTGACTTCATGATGAAGGGACATCTTGATCGGTTCTTGCGCGCCCTGCACGCAGAGGCTCAGCGGCGCGCTCTCACCAAGGTCAACGTCGACGTGCGCAGGCTCGAGTTCATGAACTCCTCCTGTCTCAATAGCTTCGCGTGGTGGATCAGCACCGTGCAGGAGCAGCCTGCCGAGAGTCGCTATCGCATCGTCTTTCTGTCCAGCCCAACGGTCTATTGGCAGCGCCGCAGCCTGAATGCCCTGGCTGGGATGGCAGGCGATATCATTTCTGTCCAGGCATAGGCCCTTTCCCGTCCCTTGCGGTAGACTGCGCGGCGTGTGCCCTCACGCCCAGACGATAGGGTGATGTGCTGATGTCTTGCTGTCGCTCGGTGCTTGCAGCGGCTGCTTGCGGCTTGTTTACGCTCGGCTGTGAGAGCGGGGCCAGCGAGGTTCCGCTGTCGGAAACCATATCGCCCATTGTCGGCGGCAACCTGGCCGCCCCATGCGAGTGGCCGACGACTGTAATGATGATGGGGTCGTCGGTGGTTTGCACCGGCACGCTCGTCCACCCTCGTGTCGTGGTGACAGCAGCACATTGCCTTGTCGATGAGGGCGGCCGTTTCGCCTCAATCGGTCTGGGCGAAACACGCAACCCCTGGGCCAAGATCGTGGCCATTTCCGGCTGCACCAAACATCCTGTAGACGATTTCGGCTTCTGTGTCCTCGACGAGGACGTGGCGGACATCCCCATCGTTCCGGTCATGGCGCCCTGTGAAATGTCCGAGCTGGCAGCCGGCAAAGCCGTCTTCGAAGTGGGGTTCGGAGTGTCCAGCGCCACGAGCAAGACCCCTGCGAACAAGAAATGGATCAACGGAACCATCGCGTCTGGTCCTTCTCCGCCTGAGGTTCCTAGCCCGGTAAACGTCTACGCCACCAGTGGCACCCAGGACGGCGAGTACTTCGGAGACTCCGGCGGCCCACTCTTCTTCCAGATGCCGGATGGTACCTGGCGCCTCATCGGCGAGGACTGCGAATCCCCGGATATCATTGCTGGCAGCACGGCCCCGCGTGTCTCCACCTACACGTCCGTCCCCTACCACGTTGCCTGGGCGGAAGAGGCATCAGGCTTCGACCTGACACCCTGCCACGATGCCAACGGTTGGAATCCGACCGCGGCTTGCACGGGATTCCCGACCAACCCTGGAGTCGGCGTAGGCTCGTGGACCATGCTGTGCCAGGGCGAGACGATGCTTCGCCAGCCGACGTGCCAGGGGGCGTTTTCCGAAGCAGACGCAGGCTGGGCAGACGGCGACGATGGAGCGAGTGACGGCGGAGGAATAGGGGACGCGACCGGCGGTAGTGAAACAGGTGCTGACGCCTCGGAGCTGGACAGCTCTGTCTCCAGCGACAGCGGTGCCAGTGCGGACACTGGCGGAAGCAACGCCGACGGAGGTGGCGGCGAAAGTGATGGCAGCGCCGGCGTGGGCGGCACGGCTGACGGCGGAAGCGATGCTGGGGCCAAGGCCGCGGACTCCGGCGGAAACACCGGCTCCGATGGGACAACGATCCGGGATGGCGGTTTGGGCGCGGACATAGCCACCTGGACAAGCTCCGACGGCGGTCTGGATCAGCAGGCTGGCAGACCCATGGGCGGCGGGTGTGCCTGCAGCAGCGTTTCGGATCGAGGTGCCGGCTCATGGCCAACCTCTATGCTGCTGGGCTTGGTGCTCGTCGCCGCGCGCCTTAGCCGCCGGCGTGCGCGAACCCAGGAGGAGGCTAGCTTCTTTCACCACAGAGAGCACAGGGGCCACAGAGCCGGAAAGGGATGGGTTTGATTCTGTCCGATCCGAACCCCTTCCTTCTTTTCCGACCTCTGTGCTCTCTGTGGTGAAGAAGCTAACCATCCTCAGCACTAGATTGCGCGGGCGGTTCGTGGTTTGATTCTCCGTCGGGCCCATGCTCTCTGCCTACATCGTGTGTTTCCTTGCCGGCGGCATAGTGCTGGGCGCGTCCATGTTCGGCGGGCACGACGGCGGTGATGCCCATGTGGGCGACGTACATGGCGACACGGTTCATGATGGACACCACGAATGGACCACGCGGCTTCCCTTCCTGAGCCTGCGTTTCTGGATTTGGAGTGTGACCTTCTTCGGCTTGGCCGGCTTGGCCTTGACCCTGGGCAGAACTCCTGCGCCTCTGGTTCCCGTTCTGGCCGCAGTCGGCGGCGTGGGCTCAGGATGGGGTGCGAGCTGGGCGCTGGGCCGCCTGACCCGCGATGCCGTGGGCGTTCTGCCTGAGGCCAGCAGTCACATCGGCCGCGAGGGCAAGCTGCTGCTTCCCCTGCGCCGGGGCGAGCGCAGCAAAATCCGCCTGTCGATCGGTGGTGTGGAGACCGACCTCTTGGCGGAAACCGATCTCGAAACCGAAATTCCGGCTCCGAGCACGGTGTTGGTGGTGGGCATGCGGGGCTTGACCGCTCTGGTCGAGCCCACGCCCGCTGCCCTGCAATCCGGGACCGACGACAACCAAGATTCTGGGAAGGAGGACTCGTGACTGACCTAGTTGATGCGACAATGAACCCCGCCACGGCCGCGGTGGCGGGCTTGGTGATTGGGGCGGCGTTTCTGATCGTGTTGGGAATCATCAGCCGCTTTCTCTATATCTGCCGGCCCAATCAACTCCTGGTCATTTCCGGTCGCCGCCGGCGCACCGAGGATGGCTCGCTGGTTGGCTATCGCGTGGTGACCGGCGGCTGGGCCATGCGTCTGCCCATCATCGAAACCGTCGAGCGCATGGACATGCGTAGCATCCCCATCGACGTGTCCATCAACGGCGCCTACACGCGCGTGGGAATTCCGCTGCGGGTGCGCGCCATCGCCATCATCAAGATTTCGTCGAATCCCAAGGTGGTGATGAACGCGGTGGAGCGCTTCTTGGGCCGCGGCCCGGGTGACATCCAGCAAGTCGCCAAGGAAACCCTGGAAGGCAACCTGCGCGGCGTGTTGGCCACGTTGACTCCCGAGGAGGTCAACGAGGATCGTCTGAAGTTCGCCGAATCGCTCTCGCAAGAAGTGGAGCACGACCTGGCCAAGCTGGGCCTGCACCTGGACGTGCTCAAGATCCAGCATGTCACCGACGACGCCAACTACCTGGCCAGCATCGGACGCGGGCAAATCGCCCAGGTGGTCAAGGACGCGGAGATCGCCGAATCCAACGCTCACAACGAGGCGGCCAAGGAAGCAGCCGCGGCCGAGATGCGCGCGAAGGTGGCCGAGGCCGAAGCCGAGCGCACCATCGCCCAGCGCCGCAATGATGTCCGCCGCATCGCCGCCGAGCTGGAGGCCGAGGCCAAGTCCATGGAGGAACGGGCAGAGGCTGGCGCGCTGGCAGCCCACGCGCTCGCGATGCAAGACCTGGAGGGCGTGCGCCGCGAACTGGAGGCCCTGCGCTTGCAGAGCGACGTGGTGGTACCCGCCGACATCCAGCGCGAGGCCGCAGCTTTGGCCGCAGCCGGCGCTGCCGCGCCGACAGCAGAAAATGGGCGAGCCACCGCCGAGTCGCTGGGATTGGTGGCCGACGCTTGGACCAAGGCCGGGCCGTCGGCGCAAGACATGTTCCTCATCAACAAGATCGAGGACATCACCACCATCGTGGTCGATGCCGTCCAGCGCATCAAGCTGGGCCCCGTGCATTTGATTGACGGCGGCGACGGGCAAGCCCTGCCCCGCTTTGCCGCCTCCTACCCGGCTGCTGTGGCCGAGGTGCTGCGCACGCTCTTTTCCACGACGGGCGTGGACATCACGGCGCTGCTGGCGCGCCAAGCAGTCCAGCCTGCTGCTGCGGGCCTGGGCAGCAAGGAGGTGCGGCCATGACCAGCCTCGGCCTACTCATCGGCGTCGGCGTGGTGGCCGGCATCGTCTTGCTCATCGTCATGACCCGCCTGCTCTACATCTGCCAACCCAATGAAGTGCTCATCTTCTCGGGCGCGCGCCGCGTGTTGGCCACGGGTCGCGTGGTGGGCTACCAAATCATCAAGGGCGGCCGCCGCGTGCGCCGGCCTTTGATTGAAGCCGTGGACCGCATGGATCTCACCAACATGCCCATCGAGTTGGCCGTCACCGGCGCGTATTCCAAAGGCGGCATTCCGCTCAACGTGCACGGCATTGCCAACGTGAAGGTCGCGGGCGAGCAGCCCATGCTCGACAATGCCATCGAGCGCTTCTTGGGCGTGGACCGCGCGCGCATCATGGCGGTGGCCAAGGAAACCCTGGAAGGCAACCTGCGTGGCGTGCTCGCCACGTTGACTCCTGAAGAGGTCAATGCCGACAAGATAAAGTTCGCGCAGTCGCTACTGACCGAGGCCGAAGAGGATCTGCGCCACATCGGTCTGGAGCTGGACACCCTGAAGATCCAGGACGTGTCCGACGACGTGAACTACCTGGACAGCATCGGCCGCAAGCAATCGGCCGAAGTGCAGAAGCACGCGGCCATTGCCGAGGCCCGCAACAAGGCCGACTCGGCCATTCAGTCGGCGCAGAACCATCAAACCACCGAGGTCTCGCGCCTGGACGCGCAACTGGGGACTTTGCGCGCGGACATGGCCCGGCGGGTGACCGATGCGCAGACCAAGGGCGTGGCCATGGTGGCCGAGGCCAAGGGCCAGGTGGCTTCCAAGCTGGCGCGCGCCCAGGCTGAACTGGACGTACAAAAGGCGCGCGTCGAGCAAGTGCGCCGCCAGTTGCAAGCCGACGTGCTGGAACCGGCGCGTGCGCAGAAAGCCGCCGCCGAGGCCACGGCCAAAGGCGAAGCCGCACGTATTGTCGAGCAAGGCCGCGCCACCGCCGCTGCCATGCAGGAGATCGCCACCACCTGGCGTCGCGTGGGCGACAATGCCCGCCAGGTGTTCCTGATGCAAAAAGTGGACGGCCTAATGCGCATCGTGATGAGCAGCGCCGGCGATCTAAAGGTGGATCGTCTGACTGTGCTGGGCGGAATCGGCGGCAATGGTGGCAGCGGCGACATGGCCGGCAAGCTCATCGCCATGAGCGAGCAACTGAAGGCAGCCACCGGCCTGGACATCGTGCAAGCTGTACGCGAGCGCGTGTCGGCCGGACACCCGACCCCAGCGCCAGTGCGGGTGGGGACGTAGGGGGAGATGAACTCGCAATAGCGCGGGATTTTGGACGCGCTGAGCGCGGCTGGCATCGCAGGGCAAGCACAGAGAAATCGAGTATCTCGGCGCAGAGTGGCGAAACACGCCCTGAGTATCGCAGAGTTGCGACGAACGGCTCGTGTTTTGCCGCGTATCGCGTCGAGCGGGCGCGGGTGGTGGGGCCGGCCTCGCCTATGCAGGCATTCAGCGAATCGGAAGGCCCGCCGGCGGCAGTCCACCCACCGAGCAAGGGCACCATTGTCGACCACGGCGTTCGTGCAACTTGCTGCACGAACGTCGATTCCGATGTATCTGTCCATAGGGGCCCTCCTTGCTCGGGGTGCGTGCGCTCCGAGGTATTCCCGAAAGGCACAACGCCATGTCCAATACCGATGATTCCTCCAACGTCCACGTCAGGCTGGACAAGTGGCTGTGGGCAGCCCGCTTTTTCAAGACGCGATCGCTGGCGGCAGAAGCGGTAGATGGTGGAAAGGTGGATCTGGGGGGCGAGCGCGCCAAACGATCACGCGTGGTTGCCGTTGGCGATCTCCTCACGATTCGCCGGCCGCCCTTTTCCCAGACCGTGGTGCTGCGCGGGGTTTCCGGTACCAGGGGATCGGGCACTGCCGCGGCCACGCTCTGGGAAGAGACCGCGGAAAGCCGCCAAGCGCGCGAGCTGCTGGCATTCCAACTGAAGAACGCGTCCACTCTCACCTTCGACACCGGCGGCCGTCCCACGAAGCGCGACCGTCGGGAAATCCAGCGGGTCAGGAACAAGTGGCCATAGGCCAGCGGTGATAGCGCCGCACCTACCCGGCAAGTGCACAGCGAATAGCTGTACCTCCTCCTGTGCGACCGGGTATACACAATGCACCTCGGGATGCGTTGATCTGACGTCGGACAATTCCAACTGCGGCTCCTGCGGGAATCCATGCACCGGAAAGTGCCAACAATCGGGTTGTTATGCCGTCTGGAACGTGTCGCAGTTCAATTCGACAAGTGTCTTGGCACCCTAGCCAATGCGGTGCGACCACATTTCGTGTCCAACACAATTGATGGAGCTATCACATGAGTAAATTCAGCAAGCACAAGTGGTGGATCTTGACTGTCGTTCTCACCATGCCCGTCGTGGCGCTGGGAGCAATTGCAAACTTCCAATCAGGCACCACCATATCAGCGGCGACCTTCAATACCCTATTCAATGGCCTCGACAGCAGGATCGCGGCTTTGGAAAGCAAGGTCGCCCCGACCATGAGCTGCTACCTCCAAACGCCCACGCAGTATGCCTGGGCAGCAACGTGCCCTAGTCCCTATGTCCTGACCGGAGGTGGGTGCGCCACAAACGCGAGCACGAACTCGGCCGCGATAGTCCAAGCTGATTACCCGTCGAGTTCAAACACATGGACCTGTGGCATCAGTGCGGGCTCGTCCCCTGGTGACGGATCGGCGTATACGTACGCTATCTGCTGCAAGATTGGTCCGTGATCCCAGTTAGGGAAACACGACCATTCAGTCTGAGCCTCGATGATTGTGTGTAATGCGGCTTCGCACCGGTGCAATCGCTCGGAAGTTTGGGCCACGAGCAACCCGAGCGATCGCGCTCACACCCAACGCGCTTACCTCCATCGGACTCCTTTCCAGAACGATCAGTACTGACGGGAGACTGGAACCGGGGCGGGCGAGTTGATCTGAAAAGGTGCAAGAATGTCCGTTCTGGCTGCCCCGATATGTCGTCTAGCAACTACTTTCGGTTTCCTTGCCTTGTTGAGTCTCTCTTTCTTGATTGTGACGGGATGTCGCAGCGACAAAGTTGCTGTTTCACCTGGGGAAGACGGAGGTAGCCTAGAATCGCCCGATGGTGCGACCGGGATAGGCAGTGAGGTCGATGGAGAGCCTTCAAACGACTCGGAATGCGCGGTCTTCGCTGTCACTTTCGATTCTCTGCTTACCGAAATGGCCGACCTCGCGCGGCTCACTCACAAGCCAGTGCAACCGTTTTCTGTTCATCTGGCTTCAAGCTACGATCGGTCATCCACTACGCCGGTCGCTTCGAGTGACACACCAAGCGGCTGGTATGCGAACTCGGACTGGGGAAACTATCTGAGGGTCGAGACGAACGCCAGCCGAACGGAGTATGTGATGCTCGATGTTGATGGCCCAGGAGCCATCATGAGAATCTGGAGCGCAACGATGGGCGGCATGCTGCGCGTCTACATCGACAAGGCAGTCCAGCCAGCTCTCGCAGGGGATTTTACCAAGCTGCTTTCGGGCCAGATCCCCCCATTCCTCCCTCCTTTTGCCGGAGTGACCGCTGTCGCCGGGAATTTCGACCTGCCAATTCCATATCGACAACACGTCAAGGTGACACTGGAAGGGAACGGCCCTGCCTATTTCTACCAGGTCGAGTACCGCAATTACGTTGCGGATTGCGTCGACGTGACGAGTTACCAAGCCGCAGACGTGGATACAGCGAGACTCGACTCGGTTCGGACTCTGCTGATGAATCCGAGCATCCCCGAATCCGGAGCAACGATCGAAGCCACCACGCTGACGGCGCAGCGTCCTGCCATGGCCATAGCCGCGAGTTCGGCAGGGGAAGCCATTGTGGGTTTTGAGATGACTTTCGACACCCAAGACGCAACCACGTTACGAACATCAAAGCTCTTGATTACCTTCGATGGGCATCAGACCGTAAGAACGCCGCTGGGTGATTTTTTCGGAGCTGGACCCGGATTGTCGCCTCACGCAACGCTGCCTTTGGAAGTGCGAGCGGACGGGACGGCCGTTTCTCGTTTCGTCATGCCGTTCCGAGCATCCGCCGTAATCGCTTTGGAACCGACGAATTCTCTTAGTGCGACGCTGAGGGTTGTTCACGTCCCGATGCAGGTCGATGGTGGAACGTATCTCTTTTGCGCGCATTGGGTCGCTCGTGGGCCCATGTCCTCAAGACCCTATCGGGACTTGACGCTTGCTCATCTCCAAGGATCGGGATTCTACGCCGGCACTTTTCTCTCGCTGGGCAATTCCTCTGAAGCGTGGTGGGGGGAGGGTGATGAAAAGATCTGGGTCGATGGCGACGCCTTTCCGAGCCTGTTTGGCACCGGCTCCGAGGACTACTACGGATTTGGCTATTGTAGTCCAACGGTTTTCAATCACCCCTACCGCGTCCAGACCTCTTCTCCGGGCGGCTTTGGCGCATCGATGGGACTTTCGTCGATGGCACGCTATCACCTGTTCGATGCAATCCCCTTTGGCAGCCAGATTACCTTCAACATGGAGCTCTGGCACTGGGATCCGGACGCCCAGGTCACCTATGACACGATATCGTATTTCTATCTCGACCAGAATGCCGTCGATCTTGTTCCCCTGGCTGTGGACAGCGATTTCAGAATGTCGCCGCTGTTCCAGTAGCCGGCGAGTAGAGCTCGGTCGGACTGGTCTTTAGGAGGGCCCCAGCAGGGGTGCTTCGCCGCCCATCGAAATTGACCCACGTCTGCGGCACCGTGAACCTGGGTCACGCATACTGGGGGTGGGGTATGTTGATGGTGCTGCCTGTTGCTTTATCAAGGTCAAATAGATCCAGGTGCTCGACGATTCCACCGACGAGACGCAGGACATCTGCCTGCGCAAGATCGCGTCGCTGAAGCGCCACCAGCCCGATCTAGAGATTGAGTACGTGCGCCGCACCGATCGCACGGGATTCAAGGCGGGTGCACTTGAGAACGGACTGCGCACGGCCAAGGGCGAGTTGGTGCTGATCTTCGACGCCGACTTTCTGCCCAAGCCCGACATCCTGGAGGCCACGGTCAACTACTTCGTCGACCCGGCGGTGGAGG
>Ga0265323_10001675_pt1 | contig 10599 bp, 15 predicted proteins | sample 41225metaG_FD_193580 | JGI IMG/M metagenome (GOLD analysis project Ga0265323, IMG submission 193580) | Rhizosphere microbial communities from Carex aquatilis grown in University of Washington, Seatle, WA, United States - 4-12-25 metaG | ecosystem: Host-associated > Plants > Roots > Rhizosphere... | reverse complement strand
TTTCCGGATTGCTCAAGACTTCATTGGCCTCGTTGATTTCCTTGAATTTTTCCTCCGCCATCTTTTTATCTTTGGCGACATCAGGATGATACTTGCGCGCGAGCGTGCGGAAGGCTTTCTTGATTTCATCGTCAGTCGCTTTGGGCGTCACCCCAAGCACGCGGTAATAATCTTTGAATTCAACGGCCATGGCGGGCGGGCTTGGAAGTCGTCAGGTCGTTCACTATTACTTTGGCCGGTCGAACAACCTTGACACCCCTTTGATAGCCACGCTGAATGACTTCGAGGATGGCGTGGTCGGGTTGAGCCGGATCGTGTCCTTGCGAAAGCGCTTCATGCCGGTGCGGGTCGAACGGCTTGCCGACGATCTCCTCGCTCTCGACGCCGTGCTGACGGAGCAACTGTTGTAATTGTTTCAACGTCATCTCAACACCCTGATGAAACTGCGCGGAGTCCCGCGATGCACCAGCGGCTAAAGCCCGTTCGAGATTGTCAATGACCGGCAACAGTTCAACGATGAACGATTCCTTTTGCGCTATCGCTCGGGCTTCGACTTCGAGCCGACTGCGCCGCTTGAAATTCTCAAAGTCGGCGGCAAGACGCAGATGCAAATCTTTTTGTTCGGCGAGATCCTTGAGGAGCGCTTCGGACTCACTGCCAGCGGTCTCGGCGGTCGCATCGGGCTCCAGTTCAGTGGCCGGCGGGTTTTGGGATTGGGTGTTCATGGACTGGCGTCATTTAAAAGGGTGATGCTTCCTGCCGGAGCCGCTTTTTTTGCCACCGCCGGTGAGTTTGTTCACGGTGGCCCAGGCCCGTGCTTCCGCAGTTTTCACGCTGGCACCACGCTGCTCGTAGCCGGCTTCGATGTGGACTGCCTGCCGTTTCTGTTTGTCGGTGCAACTGGATTTATCGCCTTGGGGCATGGTGGTTATTTACGTTTAGCGATTTTCCATCCGTTCATTGATTCACGGTGAAGCCGATTTTGACGGTCACCTGCCAATGATGCACTTTTCCCTTTTCAATACTGCCGCGCGTTTCGATCACCTGAAACCAGCGCAGATTATTTATGGTTTTGTGCGCCCGCTTAATGGCCTTATCCACCGCATCCTCAATGGACGCGGTGGAGGTGCCGGTGAGTTCAATGAGTTTATAGACTGGGTCTTTCATGTTAGGAACCTCGGTATTCAATTGTTTGCGGCCTAAAAATGTCCGCTTACTTGCAACCGCAGGCGGAGGAGTATTCCTTGATCGTGTTTTCGACCACTTCACGGGTTTCGCCGGTGAGCTTTTGAATCCGGCCAACCAGTTCCTCCTGTTTGCCTTCAGTGTAGCGGAGATCATTGTCCGTGAGCTTCGCCCATTTCTGTTTCAATTTGCCTTTGGTGATGTTCCAGTCGCCTTTGATTTCGAGTGTGGTCATATAATTGGTTCGTTTTGGTTTTATGTTTTTCAGCCGTCAACATGACGGGAAAGTGTTCTGGTTGTTATTTACGAGCCACGCTCATCCACAGGGTATGCCCCACCATTAATGTGAGCGCGGCAATCGCCACCGCCAGAATGCAAGCCGCAACCTCCACTTCGACAAGCCAGGATTTATTATCCATGACCATGAGCATGACCTGCCAGGCTTGCGGGCGCTATGGGGTGTTCACCCCAGCCGATGACTTTTCCGGCGGGCGGTTAAAATGGCGGTCGTCTCTCAAGACCACCATCGTTTGTGGAATCGAAATGCGGATTCCTTCCACGATAAAACGCTTCGCGGCTTGCTCCGGCAAATCACATCTGAACGTGATCGCGGCCAAAGCATCAGTACACCAGTCATCGAGGGAGCGCATGATTTGATTTATTCGGTGTTTATTTTGCCGGGAGGCTTGGCGTTCATAGCCAGGTCCGCCGCGAGCATTTTGCTCGCATCGGCGATGGCCGCGCCAAGTCGCGCAGCCAACTGACCATAATCTTTTCCATCCCAATCGGTCGCTCCCGCCGTAAATCCGCCGCGTTTGACCGCCGTGGAATTGGTTCCAACCGTTCGCACCTCCCACGTCGCGGCAAAACGAATCGAACTCTTTCCATTTTCAACTCGTATTCCTTCGCAGGCCAAAATCTGAATCGCCACATCATAATCCAGCGATTCGTCACCGTGTGAATTCAATATGACGCTCTCCACGTTGCGCGCGGAACCAAGCGTTTCTTTCATCACGCGACCAATTCCCTGGTCGAGCGGTTCGGCCCAACGATCAAAATCAGCGAAATGAATTTCATTCGTGCCGGTTCGAACAACCATGAACTTGGTGCGTAAGTAAGCCGGCACTTCCACGGGTCGCAAGCCAACTTTCCACCGCTTGACATCACCTTCAGTGACGTTGGCGGATGCAGTGCCCTGAACCGTGAGCACATAGAACTTTGTCGGATCGGCGTGAGGCTGCATGAAGGCACAACTGCTCAAAGCGCAAGCGGTAAAAACGCCCAGCAGAAGCGCGAACGCGCGACGTGGAATCGCAAATGTTTGGGAATGGATTGGTGGAATGAGTTGCATATTACGGTTTATTGTTGGGCAGCTTTTTACCGGTGATCAGTGCGTTCGGGTTTCGTTCCAAAAAATCGGCCAGTTCTTGCAGCGATTCGGCCGTCTGCGTCAATTGTCGAAGCGTCTTGATGGCTTCGTCGCCCAGGCCGCTTTGCGGGCCGAGCAGTTTTTGGACGCTCTGCGCCGCTTCGTGGAAAGAATGCAGTGAGTGCACGAGTTCCGCACTGACCGGTTCAACTTGCGAGTCTAGTTTGGCGACCAATCCCTGCACGTCGGTCGCGGTCTTGTTAAGGTTTGCAAACGCCGCTTTGGCTTCGGCTGAACCCGCCAGCGCATCTATGGATGAGGCGGCAGAAGTCACCGCAGCCACCATTTTTTTCAAGTCCAAGCCGCCAGCTTGCTGATTCACGGTTGCCAGCAATGATTTAAGTTCCTGGGACAGTCCGGCAAAATCAACCTTGTTCAAATTGCCCGCAATTTTCGAAAGATTCTCGACCAGTTCAGACATCCCGGAGCGCAACGTCGGCACCACGGGATATTCGGCATTGCTCGCTGCGTGCGGCGCAGGGAACTCTTGCGGGTCAAAAAAATCCAGCTCCACGAATTGCAGGCCGGTGATGCCGACCAGATCAATCTTGGCTCGTAATCCTTGGTCAATCAGCCGTTGCAACGTGGCGCGGTCGGCGGTTTTAATCATTTTGCCAGCTCCATCGCTGATCACGTTCTGATCCAGTTCGGCGACGACGGCGACCAGCGACTGCCGGGAATTGGAATCGTAGTGAACCCGGATGGTCGCCACGCGGCCCACCCGGACTCCCCGCAGCTTCACCGCGCTGCCCACGTCCAGTCCCTGCACGGACTCATTGAAGTAGGCCACGAAATGTCCCGGCTTGGAAAGAATATGACAGGAGCGTAGCGAGAGGAGCGCCGCGATTATCAGCACCAAGGCACCGAGCACGAACGAGCCGGCCAAAGTTGGGTTGAGTTTGGTTTTCATTTTTAAGAATGGGCAAGGACGCCGCCGGAAGGCTGGTTTGTTCGCTTTGGGAAAGCTTCGTTTTGATTCAGGAAGTCCCGCACGCGCGGGTCTGTGCTTGCGGCAACCAGTTCGGCGGGAGTGCCTTCGGCAATAATTCCCTTGGTTTCGCGATCCAGCATGATGACGCGGTCGGCGAGCCGGAAAATGCTGGAGAGTTGATGCGACACGATGACCATCGTTGTCCCCAGCGTGTCACGCACTTGCAGGATCAGCCGATCCATCTCGCGCGAGGTGATCGGGTCCAAACCTTCCGAAGGTTCATCGAAAAAAACAATCGCCGGATCCAACGCCAGCGCCCGCGCCAGGGCCGCACGTTTTTTCATGCCGCCACTCAGCTCCGCTGGGTAAAGCTCCTCCGACCCGGACAAGCCCACTTCGGTCAGCTTTAGCGCGACAATCTCTTCGAGATCAGTGGGCGAAAGCGAGGTGTGTTCTTCCAGTGGCAGGGAAACATTTTCCGCCAGCGTCATGGAACTCCACAACGCGTTATTCTGGTAGAGCACGCCGAACGTTTTCAAAATCTCCCGGCGCTGCGTGGCATCTGCCGCGATAAAACTTTTTCCAAAATACGCGACGTCGCCTTGAAATGGTTTCAGCAATCCGATCAGACAGCGGAGCAATGTGCTTTTGCCACAGCCGCTGCCGCCGATGACGAAGATCAGCTCGCGGGCATGAACCGCAAACGATACGTCCTGCAAAACCACCGTCTCGCCGTAGCCGCAGGTCAGATGCTTTACTTCGATCACGGGTGCTGAGGAATTGTTCTTCATGGGTTGGTCAGATTCCCAGCACGTTGAAAATCAGGGCGAACAAAGCGTCGGCTATAACTATCATCAGGATGCCAGTCACCACGGCGGAGGTCGTCGCTTTGCCGACGCCCGCAGCGCTCCGCTCGCATTTCATTCCGCGCAGACAGCCGGCGAGGCCGATGGCCAGGCCGAAGAAAACACTCTTGATCAATCCGCTGGTCACATCCGAGATGCCCACGCGATTTTGCGTTTCGATCCAATACGCCGCTGCCGGAATGTTCAGCATCGTCGCCGAGACAAACATGCCTCCAAGAAAGCCAAGCACATTCGCATATAACGCCAGAAAGGGCATCATCAGCGTCACCGCCAGGAGCCGGGGGAGTGCCAAAAAGTCCACCGTGGAAATGCCCAGCGTCTCCAAGGCGTCAATTTCTTCGTCCACCTTCATGTTGCCGAGTTGGGCGGCGAAGGCGGCCCCGATGCCGCCAGCCATGATCACGGCGGCCATCATCGGCCCCATCTCGCGCACCACGGACAGGCCGACGAGGTCCGCCACGAAGACGGCGGCACCGTATTGCTGCAACTGAATCGCCGCTTGAAAAGCCAGGATCACGCCCACGAGAAAACTGACCAGGCTGACAATTGGCAGCGACGACGCCCAGCATCGCTGCATTTCGACCACGCAATCCATCCAGCGAAATCCGCGCGGATGCCTCGCCAGACTGACGATCCCGAGAGTGCATTCGCCAACGAAAGAAATATTTTCCCTGGTCTTATTCGCCAACTTTTTTGCGAAGGTTGCCGCCAACACCCAGTTCGATTGTATCGCCGCTTTACTGGCTGGCTTTGGCGAATCCACGTTCTCAACCTGCCGCAGCAATGTCTGCAAATTTTCAGGCAACGCTTCGACATGAAAATCGCGTTTCGCTGCCGCACACCACTTCCGGCCATGCACCAGAAACAACAGCAGCGAAGTGTCCCACTTTCCCAGGTCGTCGGGCACGACACGCACATTCATCGCAATGTGATTTTGGAGCACGCTATTCCATGAAGGCACTCGCTCGTTCAGTCGCCAGTCGCCGCCAATTTTCACCTGGCATTCACCGCCGGGCGCGCCCGCTTGAAGTTGAGCTGTGGCAGTTTTGTCACGCGCGACGGCCTCCGGCAATGGGTGGCTCCCGGTCATAAGTCAGAAATCACATTGGAAATGATGCCGAGGATGCATAGCGACGCGATGACGGTGGACTTGCGCTGCCAGACTTTGGCCGCCGAATCGGCGAGCCATCCATGCCGCACCTGATGCGCCAACTTCTGTTGTGGATCACTCATGGCACGAGGACCGCCGCACCTTCAAAGCGGCCGGCGCGTAAATCAGCGAGGGCTTGGTTGGCCTGGTTGAGCCGATAACTGGTGGTTTTGGTGACGATACCCATCTCCGGCGCCAGGCGCAGGAATTCAATCCCGTCCTGCCGCGTGAGATTCGCAACCGACACGAGTTGTCGCTCTTCCCAAAGCAGCCGATAAGGGAAACCTGGAATGTCACTCATGTGAATCCCCGCGCAAACGACGCGTCCACCCTTGTGAACTGCTTTCAAAGCGAGCGGCACGAGATCGCCCACGGTCGCAAAAATGATTGCCGCATCAAGTGGCTCCGGCGGCAGCTTGTCCGAACCGCCCGCCCAGAACGCGCCGAGGCTTCGAGCGAAGGTTTGGGTGGACAAATCTCCGGGTCGCGTAAAGGCAAACACGGCTCGTCCCTGCCATTTTGCCACCTGCGCGATGATATGGGCCGCAGCACCAAAGCCGTAGAGCCCAATCTTTTTTCCTTTGCCAGCGATGACCAACGAACGCCAACCGATTAAACCCGCGCAGAGCAACGGAGCGAGCGACACGTCACTACCGGTTTCTCCGAGCGGGAACGCAAAGCGGGCATCGGCGATGACCATCGTCGCGAAGCCGCCATTGCGGGTGTAGCCGGTGAAGAGCGGATGGTCGCAAAGATTTTCCTGGCCGCCGATGCAATACGGACAGACGCCGCAAGTGTGACCAAGCCAGGGAATGCCGACGCGCTCACCAATTTTCAACCCTTTGACGCCAGCCCCTAGCAAATCAATCCGGCCAACAATTTCGTGCCCTGGAATGATTGGCACTTTCGGGTCGGGTAATTCGCCATCCACGACATGCAGATCCGTGCGGCAAACACCGCAGGTAGCCACCTTCACGCGAATCTCGTTCCGCCCGGGTTGCGGATCGGCGAGTTCAGTCCATTCAAGGGCAGCGCCAATTTTTTTCAACATCATCGCATGCATAATGTTCTTCGGTTTCGCGTAAGGCCGAGGCTTCGCGCAAAGCGAGCGTGTATCAGCCCGCCACCGATAATTTTATTTCTGTTCATAGAGGCGACGAAAAATGATTGGCAGCAAATCCGGCAGGTCCTCGGCAATCAGGCCGGGGCCGAATTCGGTCGCTGCCGCGCCATGCAGCCATACCGCAGCGGATGCGGCGAGGAACGGCGCCATGCCTTGCGCCAGGAGTCCCAGCACGATTCCACTCAGCACATCGCCTGAACCTGCGGTGGCCAATGTCGGTGGCGCATTGCTGTTGATAACCGACCGGCCATCCGGGGCCGTGATCACCGTGTCGCTGCCCTTGAGAATAATAATGGCGCCGCAGCGGCGGGCGGCGACGCGCGTGCGGGTCAGCTTATCGCCACTTGGGTCGAACAGGCGATGGAACTCGCCATCATGTGGCGTCAGCACGCAGGGACCGGTGATCGCGTGATCCAGCGTAGGCGGATCGTCCGCGAAGGTCGTGAGCGCATCTGCGTCGAGCACCGTGGGGCGACCGGTCTCCAGCATGGCGAGCACCCGGGATCGAGTCTCCTCGCCGGTTCCGGCACCGGGTCCAATGAGAAATGCGGTGTAACGGATGTCGTCCAGCAGGCAGTCGAAATCTTCCTGCGCGGCAAGCGGTTGAACCATGATGCTGGTTAACGCCGCCGCATAGACGGGCAAAGCAATGGAGGCCACCGCGATGGTCGTGAGTCCCGCACCGGCGCGGGCCGCAGCGCGGGCCGCCATCCGGGCGGCACCAGTCATGGGGTAGCCTCCGGAGATCAGAGCGTGACCCCGTGTATATTTATTTCCCCCGTCACGCGGTCGCGGCAGCTTTGCAATCCAGAGTTGCGGGTCGTTCTCGAAAGTGTCCGGCACAATCTGGTCAAGCACGGAGGACGGGATGCCGATGTCGGCGACGACAACCTCGCCGCACAACAGTCGGCCGGGCAAAAGCAGGTGGCCTGGTTTCTTGCGAAAAAACGTGACTGTCAGGACGGCGGCAACCGCCCCCAACGCTTCACCGGTATCACCCATCAAGCCGCTTGGAACATCAATGGCAATGATTAATAATCCACGACGGGCAGCGGCAGCCAAAGTTTCCTTGGACGATCCTTCAAGTACGCGGCTGAGACCTGCCCCAAAAATCGCATCCACCACCAATTCCGCTCCGGCGAGCACGTCCGGAACCAATGGCTGAACATCGCCGCGCCACAACTCCGCGTGATGCCGCGCCGTACCTGTGAGATGGTCGCGGGGGCCGAGCAAGGCGACGCGAACAGACCAGCCAGCTTCGGAAAGATGCCGGGCCGCAACGAAACCGTCGCCGCCATTGTTACCGGGGCCACACAACACTATTACGGGACGGGCCGACCAACGCAGTTCAATCTCTCTCGCAACGGCCTTGCCAGCATTCTCCATCAGCACGATGGCTGGCGTGCCGGCGGCCACCGTCAGACGATCCGCTTCGCCCATCCGTCGGACATCGAGTAGTGCGGTTTGAACGTTTATCATTTATCAGCCCACAGAAACACCGAGAATTTTGCCGATTAAAGCAGTCACGGTCATGGCAAGGGCACCGCCGATGGTGACTCTTAATGCTGCACGGACGGGAGGTGCGCCGCCAAGGTGACCACCAAACGCGCCCAGCACCGCGAGGCTCACCAGCGAGAATGCTGCGATCATGGGGATGCGCAGAGCCACGGGCGCGATGAGCAATGCCACAATCGGAACCACGGCGAAGGATGCAAAACTTGCCGCAGATATCCACGCCGCTTGCAACGGACGTGCGAGGGATGCCTGGTCAATTCCAAGCTCATCGCGCATGTGCGCGCCAAGCCGGTCATGCGCGCTGAGTTGTTCTGCAACTTTCATTGCGAGTTCATTATCCAAGCCACGTTTCACATAGATCAGCGCCAGCTCCTGCAATTCGGCCTGCGGCTCCGTGGCCAACTCTTGCGTTTCAAGCCCAATGTCCGCCTGCTCCGCATCGCGCTGCGAGCTGACCGAAACATATTCGCCCACGGCCATTGACATCGCTCCGGCAACCAACCCCGCCACACCGGCGACCAAGACAGCCGCTTTCGACGTGGAGGCCGCCGCGACACCGATCATCAGGCTCGCGGTCGAAACGATGGCATCGTCCGATCCGAGCACAGCGGCGCGCAACCATCCAGCCCGCCCACTCCGGTGCATTTCCACCTGGCTGATGCTAATGAAAGGGTTCGTCTTCATGTCCTAATTAACGCGTTCACGCGCTTCGAAGTCATTCAAGAATACTCGTTCATCTTTTCAGCTTTTCGTGAAGTCAATGACCGCGCGTGACGCCACCTTGCCATGTTCAAGGCGTTCCAAAACCTGGTTGATCGCTGACAGCGGTTGAAGTTCGATGTCCGCCTTTACCTTGCCCTCGGCCGCGAAGGCCAGCGCTTCGGCCATGTCCTGGCGCGTGCCGACGAACGAACCGCGGATGGTGATGCAGTTCGCCACCACATCGAAAAGCGGGGTCGGGAATTCGCCGGGCGGCAGACCATTCAGAACGCACGTCCCGCGCTTGCGCGTCATGCCCACGCCCTGTTTGAAAGCCCCCAGCGAGGGTGCCGTGATCAAAACCCCATGCGCGCCGCCACAGGTTCCTTTTTTCACGGCGTTGATGGGGTCACCTGATTTGGCATTGACGACGAGATCGGCACCAAGCTGTGTGGCATGGGCGAGCTTGCCATCGTCAACGTCAATCGCGCAAACGTGCAAGCCCATGACCTTGGCGTATTGAATCGCCAGATGTCCCAAGCCGCCGATGCCGGAAATCGCGATCCATTGACCGGGCTTCGCGCCGGTTTCCTTGATGCCTTTATAGGTGGTGATGCCCGCGCAAATGATCGGGCCTGCTTCCGTGGATTTCAGCCCGGCCGGTATGTGGGCAACGTAATTCGGGTCGGCCAAAATGTATTCAGCAAAGCCGCCGTTCTTGGTATAGCCGCCGAATTCGGCCTCGCCACACACCGTCTCCCAGGCCGACAAACAATACTCGCAATGACCGCACGCTGAGTAGAGCCAGGGCACTCCGACGCGGTCACCCACCTTCACGATGGTCACGCCCGCACCAACGGCGACGACGGGTCCGATGCCTTCATGGCCGGGAATGAACGGAGGCTTCGGCTTCAAGGGCCAGTCGCCATGCCAGGCATGAACATCCGTGTGGCAGACACCGCACGCCTCGGTCTTGACCAAAATCTGGCCCGGTCCCGGAGTCGGGATGTCCCATTCCTGCAGTTCCAAAGGTTTTCCAAATTTCACCACTACTGCCGCTTTCATTTTTTGCTTCATAGAATTTTCATCGAGAAGGGTAATAACTGTAGCGCAAAGCATCCTTGATACTTTGGATGCCGCTCACGGTTTCGTTTTGGCTGGATTCTGTTTATTGGTTGATTGAACTATTTTTGACTTTCCTTTCGGGAAATCGGCCGCGCGCGCAACCATTTCCACCGCCGAGAAATCCTTGCGCAACTCTTCGAGCATGGCCATGGCACCTTCGTAAGAATCGTTGCCCAGCAGCAGATGGCGCGGCGGTTTTGGCGACTCCACCGCGTGGATGATGGCTTGCGCGGCGCGAATCGGATCGCCCGGTTGCTTGCCCGAGTCGGCGCGAAGTTCACGGCGCCATTTGCCCGCCGTTTTCGCGTAGTCGGAAATTTGCTTTTTACTTTCATTTGCCGAACGCCCGGCCCAATCGGTGCGGAAGCCGCTCGGTTCAACAACCATTACTTTGATGCCCAGCGGTTCCGCCTCCTGCCGGAGCGCCCCGGACAAACCTTCGACGGCAAACTTGGTCGCGTTGTAAAATCCGAGTGCCGGAGCGGAACGCAGTCCGGCCAGGGAAGATATATTGATGATGAATCCTTTGCGCCGCTGACGCATCCCCGGCAGCGCCGCTTGAATCATCCGGCTCAT
>Ga0265323_10001674_pt1 | contig 10604 bp, 4 predicted proteins | sample 41225metaG_FD_193580 | JGI IMG/M metagenome (GOLD analysis project Ga0265323, IMG submission 193580) | Rhizosphere microbial communities from Carex aquatilis grown in University of Washington, Seatle, WA, United States - 4-12-25 metaG | ecosystem: Host-associated > Plants > Roots > Rhizosphere >... | reverse complement strand
ACTGCATCTTTGCAAACACCACCTTTGCATACAGCAATTATGATTATTTTATAGATGACCAGTACCACAGTCTCGACCAGAATCTTATTGACAAAACAAACATTCAAAAAACATATAAAGCAAATTATACTTCGAACATAAACGATGTTATTGCGAAAACGGATATTGATTATTCAATTTCTGATAACCAATGTCTGAAATTTGGTGCAGGTAATACATTCCATACATTTAAACCAGGAACAAATAAATATGCCGTAAACGATCAGGAATTAAAAGAACAAACTGATACTTCTTATACTAACGCAACAATACCGGGAAACGAACCTTATATATATTTTGAAGATGAAATAAGGGCCGGACAAAAACTTAAAATTAATGCAGGTATCCGGCTTAGTGGATTTGTTGCCGGAAATTCCCGTTACCTTTTTCCAGAACCAAGAATTTCAGCCAACTACAAGTTAATACCACACCTTGTTATCAAAACAGGATATTCAAGAATGGTTCAATATATGCATTTACTTAGCAGCTCAGGAGTGAGCATGCCCACTGACATTTGGGTGCCTGCATCCAATGGTTTTAAACCGTTGCTTTCTGATCAGATTAATACGGGAATATCTTATAATCTAGAGCATTTAGTTTTAATAACAGTTGAACTCTATCAAAAATGGCTTAACCATACTTTGGATTACAGCAATGGCGCTTCACTACTGACCGATGTGAGTCCATGGTACCAAAAGGTCGAACAGGGGAAAGGTTCTGCAAAAGGCATTGAATTCTCAGTTGAAAGACAACAAGGACGGTTAACAGGAATAATTGCATATACCTTATCTTACGCTGACAGAAAATATGCTGACATTAATAATGGTCAAAGCTTCCCTTTTAATTATGACCGCAGACATGATTTTTCCATTTCCACTAATTATAAAATAGCGGAGAAATGGGATGCTTCTGCATTATGGGTTTACGGAACAGGATATCCCGCAACTCTTCCATCAGAAAAATACCTTCCCGATTTGGGAATTTACAGTTCAGAGTCAGCATTTGGCGGAGAAATATATTATTACCCTTCACGCAACAATTACAGATTGCCTGCATACCACCGGCTCGATATGGGGTTTCACCGAAAAGGAACCAACCGTCTTGGCCAGTATTTATTAAGTATCGATGTTTTCAATGTCTATGATCATAAAAACCCTGATTATATGTACCTCACCGGTTACAGGACGAAAGAGATAGAATACGTCAGCCTGCTGCCCATTATTCCATCGGTATCATACTCATTAAAGTTTTAGGTCTTTTCAAAAAAAAAATTAAATTTTATACTTTATACAAGCCTTAGTTTCATAAATCAAGTAATCAGCTCTACTCTAACATATCTGAAAAATCATTGTTTATTTTAATTTGTCAAATTGATGAAATTTAGAATAAATATTAATTCACGATCATAAATTTTCATAATTGAATTGAAAGCTTTACCGATATGAGATATATTTGCGGCTTCTTATTCTTATTATTTTTTTATCATGGATAGAAAAAAAGTAGCTGTGATCTTTGGTACCAGGCCTGATACGATAAAAATGGCACCGGTTATTCTTGAATTATTAAATCATCCCAGGTATTTTGAGGTTCTCACTATTGCAACTGCCCAGCATCGTCAAATGCTCGATCAGGTCCTGGAAGTTTTTAAAATCAGACCTGATTACGATTTAGATATCATGTCGCCAAAACAAACACTGGCGAGTATAACTTCGAAAATCATTACAGGAATTGATGAAGTATTGGAAAAAGAAATTCCTGATATGGTATTGGTACAAGGCGATACTACAACTACCTGTATTGGAAGCCTTGCTTCATTTTATCGAAGAATACCTGTTGGCCATATTGAGGCCGGTTTAAGAACTAATGATAAGGCCAATCCCTTTCCTGAAGAAATTAACAGAAGGATAACGGGTTGTATTACCGATTTGCATTTTGCACCTACGGAAACAGCCCGTCAATCACTATTAAAAGAAAATGTCGATCCAAAAACTATATTTGTCACCGGGAACACCGTTGTCGATGCTTTAAAATATTCTGTTCACGAAAATTATCTTTTTTCCAAACCTGAATTAAACACAATAATCGGCGAAAAAAAGAAAATTATTTTAATTACCATGCACAGGCGCGAAAACTGGGGTGAACCCATGGAAGGCGCCAGTAATGCTATAAAAAAATTGGCACGGAAATATCCCGATTTTACTTTTGTTTTTCCTGTACATTTAAATCCGGTTGTAAGAGAAGTAGTATACCCAATTCTAAAAAATTTACCCAATGTTTCATTAATTGAACCATTAGATTATCTCGATTTTGTGAACCTAATGGCAAAATCTTTCCTTATTTTAACCGATTCAGGGGGAGTCCAGGAAGAAGGCCCTCATTTCGGCATACCAATTTTAGTATTGAGATATGTTACTGAACGCCCGGATGCCGTGGATTATGGTACCGTTAAACTTGTAGGTTTGGATGAAGATAAAATATATAATACGGCGCTGCATCTCATTGAAGATATTAATGAATATAAAAAAATGGCCAATGCGGTCAATCCCTATGGCGATGGCTTTTCGTCAGTAAGAACAATTAAAATAATTAAAAACTATTTTGGTTTTTCAAATGAAAAGGTTGAAGAATTCAAACCATGATTTTTAGGTTATTTTTTAAAATTTATATAAATTAAAATAAACCAACCACAAAAACCATATTGCTATTATGAAAAGATTTCTTATTTACCTTCTGATTATTATTTTTTCATCAAATCATTTAATTTACAGTAATTCAATAAATAAAAGTGTACTAATACTGGTTGAAGGCGATTATAACCTCGGTCCAAAAAGTTATGCAACAGGTCAGGGTCGGCAATTAGAGCAACTTTTAGGACATTTCAATACTACAATAAAGATAGATGGGGTAAATAATTATAAAACCCATGAAATTGAAAAATACGATTTCATATTTTATGTTGGTTATTCCCAATTTAACCAGGTTCCGGATAATTTTTGTTCAGATATTGTTCATACTAAAAAACAAATCATCTGGGTAAATTCAGGTTTTATTGATTTTTGTAAAAAACAGGATATAGAAAAAACTTATGGCTTTTCGGTAAAACACAATGAGAATGCGAGTGTATTTAATATGGTAAAGGCTGGAAATGTAATGTATGAAAAAGGCACTTCAGATATTAATTATGTTCAGATAAAAAATATTAAATCAGTTGAAGTATGGGCTACTGCCATATCTATTAAAAAGAAAATGGAAACTCCATATATGGTGAAATCGGGTAATCTGATATATGTAGCAGACTTGCCATTTCTTGGTGCAACGGAAAATGACCGATACCTTTATTTTTCCGACAAGTTACACGACATTCTTGGAGAACCCCATCCCGAGCATCATCAGGCCATCATAAGAATAGAAGATGTTACACCAATGCATAATCCGGACAAATTGCGTGAAATAGCTGACTATTTCTCAGAACAGGGCATTCCATTTCTTGTAGGAGTGGTGCCAATTTATGTAAATCCTACTGAAGACCGAAGAGTAAAGCTTACCGAACGTCCCGAAATGGTGGACGCATTAAAATATATGGTTAAAAATGGGGGGAGTATTGTAATGCACGGGGTAACCCATCAATATCGTGGCATCTCAACAGATGATTTCGAGTTTTGGGATGGCGTTGCCCAGAAACCAATAAACGATGAGAATGAAGAAGATATTGTAAAAAAAATTGAAATGGGCCTGGATGAATTCATTAAAAACGGGATATATCCTATAGCATGGGAGACCCCGCATTATACCGCATCTGAAAAAACTTACCAGGTTGTTTCCAGGTATTTTAGCACGGCAGTTGAACAACGTATGACCATTGAAAATTTCGACTATGGCCAATATTTCCCTTACATTATTAATAAAGACATTTACGGGCAGAAAATTTATCCTGAAAATTTGGGTTATGTTCCTTTAAATTCCAATATCGATAGTAGCAGGGCAGTTGTAAGGAGAATCATAAAAGGTGCTGAAATGATCCATCATGTCAGGGATGGGGTTGCCTCTTGTTTTTTTCATCCATTTCTAAAAATAGAGCTTCTAAAACAATTGATAGAAGGCTTTAAAGGACTTGGATATTCATTCATTGATTTAAGCGACAATGTAAATTGGGTAAAAACCCATGATAAAATCATTCTGACCGGTAGCCAGTTTTATTCATTAAAAATTGATAATTCATATCTTCAGGAAATTTATTTCGATACCATAGGCAACATAACTAAAAAATTATTTTCTCAGGAACGGATTAATGGTATAATGGTTAAGAAAATATCTTTAAAGCCCGGAGAAATGTATTTAGCCGAAGGAATTGATTATCATATCAAGGAACCCACATTTAAAGATAAATTTTTACGTCCGATATTTAATACTTATGCTGATCTGGTAGGCCCACATGAGTGGAAAGAAGCAAGAGTTTGTATTTACTGGAACCAATTTGCCAGAGGTGCAGCATATTACGATCAATCTTCGTTTGCTGAAATTTTTAAAAGTATAAACATTAATGTCGACACTATATTTATTGGTCAGGATTTGCACTTAAAAAAGAATAACCTCCTCATCGTTCCTTATGCTTCAGTCGACTCTTTGACCTATTTTGATATTAATAAAATAATAAGGTTTGTAAAAAATGGAGGAAATCTGATTACCGACAGAAAAAATAAGTTGATTGAAAAATTCGGTATCAAATTTTTTAATGCTGAATCAAAAATTCAATCGATTCGCGATAATTATTTTCCACAGGAATATATATCATGGAAATATAGTCAATTGGTAAATAAATTTGATTATAATGACGATGATGAGATATTTTGTGAAGATGCTTCAACAAGTTTGGCTGTTGCAATTGGAAGAAATTTTGGACAGGGAAAAATAATTTATTTTAATACTGCGTTCGATCCCAATACACCTTTTGGATATAGTAATTATCCATACGCCCTGGAATACGTTAAAAAATTTTTTCAATTGCTTCCAGTTTTCAGAAGGGAAAATCTTGATGTTTATTTCGATCCCGGATTAAGACAAACAACAAGCATAGAAAACTTAGTAAAAATATGGGTAAAACAAGGTATCCGGATAATCCATATTTCAGGATGGCATCAATATCTAAAATACAATTACGATTATCAGCGGGCTATTAAACTGGCCCATGCAAATGGAATATTAGTATATGCATGGTTAGAACCACCACAGGTTAGTCAGAAATTTTGGGAGAAACATCCGGAATGGAGAGAAAAAAATTATAAAAATGAAGATGTACGCCCTTCATGGCGATACCCTGTGGCTTTAACCGATGAAAAATGCGTTAATGCTTTAATTTCACAATATATAAGTTTTCTTAAAGCTTATGATTGGGATGGTGTTAATATTGGTGAATTGAATTTTGAAGCCGGAAAGGGTTTTGAAAGCCCAAATCTTTTTACACCCATGCATCTGTCGGCACGTGAAGAATTTAAAAATATTTATGGATTCGATTTAAAAGAAATATTTAACCCGTTGTCACCATACTATTGGAAACTAAATAATAACGCAAAGCAAGATGTAATTAATTACAGAATTAATAAAATTACATCTATACATGATATTTTATTAAAAGCTATTACAAATTTCTCAAAATCGAAAAAAGGATTCACCATAATTGTTACTTTTTACGATACCTATTTTTCTCCTGAAATGAAAGAATACCATGGTATCAGTTCTGATAAAATAATCGAATTACAAAAGAAATATGGATTTCTGATTCAACCGGAAGACCCGCAAAGTAAATGGTCGACCGAACCATCGAGATATCTTGAATTTGGCAGGTACTATTCAAAAAAATTGAAAGATTCCACTAAATTGCTCATCGATTTAAATATTTTGACATTCAGAAAAAAACAGGAAGTGACACCCTTTCCAACTCTCTTACAAACCGGTCTCGAAAGTTATCAATTAATCAATGCGGCGTCATTAGCTGCTCCGCGTTTTACGATATATAGCGAGGCAACCTGTAATCCACAGGATTTATCTTTTTTTGCCTATTCCAGCTCTGGTCCGGTAAGGTACCGTAATACAAGCGACGGTTATGAAGTGAATTCCCCCTATTCTTTTGTACTTCAGCTTCCCAAAGATATTAAAGTAATAGATGTAGATGACCAGTCGGTTATGGGTTATCGCGAAAATAAGTTTATTATTCCTGCGGGAATACATACTATTGATTGTAACATTAATAACATTCCCGGTTTTTCAACAGTAGAACTTCAACCCCAGCTACTTTCTTTTACCGGAAATATCCTTGATGTAAATTATGAAATGCGCAAATTAACTTTCGATTATGATTGCACCGAAAAAGCTTTAGTTTCTTTAAATAGTAAACCGGCTTCAATACAGGTCGACGGACAGAATTTTTCTTTCGATGTTTTGAAAGGAAATGATTGTTTTACTATCTTTTTACCGGTTGGCAAACATTCCGTAAAAATTGAAACAGGCGATAAATTTACTTATGGAATTAGTATTACTAGTCTTTGGTCTATAAGTGCTATTGCAATTTATGGTACTTTTGCCGCCTGTGCATTAATTATGATGTTTCTCTTTCTTAAAATCTTCAGAAAAAGATTTGAATAAATATTAAAACTAATTTTTTTACAACATGACCATACTTGAAATTTTCTTCCTGATAACTGTAATCCTTATCTGGTTTATGATTGGTTACCAGTTTATATTCAGTGTTTATGGATATATCAATTTTATTAAATCGATGAAGGAAAAGAAAATGACGGATAAACAAGTTTTCGATTTTCCTTCCTGTACTGTCTTAATCCCTGCCCATAATGAAGAAAAAGTTATAGCCGGTACAATTGAATCTATGCTGAACCTTATCTATCCGAAGGATAAACTGAAAATAATGATAATCAATGACGGATCACAGGATGCTACCAAAGAAATCATACAACATTATTCAAATCAGGATCATAGGGTTATATTATATGATGTACCAAAAGGCCAGGGTGGGAAAGGAAAATCAAGGGCTTTAAATTTAGGTGTCAAGCAGGTAGATTCGGAAATAATTGCCATATATGATGCCGACAATACACCCGATCCTATGGCATTGCATTATCTCGTTGCCCAATTAATTTCTAATAAAGAACTTGGTGCTGTGATAGGAAAATTTCGCACCGTAAATAAAAACCGAAATTTGCTTACCCGTTTTATTAATATCGAAACCCTCAGTTTTCAATCCATGCTCCAGGCCGGCAGGTGGCAATTACATAATATTGCAACACTCCCCGGCACAAATTTTGTAATGTGGAACTGGTTAATAAAAAAACTCGATGGATGGGATGAGGAAGCCTTAACAGAAGATTCTGAATTGTCTATCCGGATATATGAATTAGGTTATAAAATAAAATTTATTCCTTACGCCATAACCTACGAACAGGAACCGGAATCCTGGAAAGTTTGGATAAAACAGCGTGTCCGCTGGGTACGCGGAAACAATTATGTGATTTCCAAGTTTATTAAAATCATTCCCCAATTTGTAAATAAGCGTTTGCGGTTCGATTTGTTATATACCCTTGCCCTGTATTATGTTTTTTTTATTGCAATAATCTTATCCGACATTTTATTCTTTTTTAGTGTGTTGGGAATAATAAATATTCCATTGCCCGGGCCATACACTATCGTCTGGATCATGGCTTTTATATTATTTATTTTTGAAATTTTACTGGCAATTTCGTTTGATAAAGAGGATAACCTTAAAAATTTAGGATTGGTTTTACTCATGTATTTTACTTATTGCCAGCTTTGGATTTTCGTGATGCTTAGGGCTTTTTACCTGGAAAATATCAAAAAAACAAAACATACCTGGGATAAAACAATAAGGTTCGACATTCATACAAAGAGTGTCCCCTCACAAAATATTTAATTAAAATTATTTGACTAAAAACCTATATGATTAACAAATTATTTTTGATCCGTAACCTGGCAATTTTAATTTTTGTATTAATAACCAATAGTTGCAATTACAAAAATGAAAATATCTCCGGGTTAAACCATTTAAAAAAAATTGTATTCGTCAATCCTTCAGGAAAATTTAAGAATTCCAAAGAAGAAATAAACGATTTAAAGTCTTTTAAAAACTCTCTATATACTGTTGGTATTAATTATACAGAAATTAATGTGCAGCAATTAAATTCAGTTCGTCTCAACGATTATGACATAATTTTTTTACCATTTGCTTCAGCAAATGAATTGAACAAAGAAGAAATAACCAAAGTCGGGGAAGCAGTTGCAAAAGGGTTAAATATTGTTTTCGACGGGGTTACAAAAATGAATAATGAATTAAATATTGTACTTCTTGATAAACCAATCACAGTAACCCAAATTCGCGACCTTCAATTTCCTAAAAATATTTTATATTGGACCGAACCTGCAAAACTACTTCCAATAGATACTGTCAATAAAAAATATAAAATCTTATGCGTCGATGAAATTACAAAATTTCCAATAGCAATCAGCAATGCTTTTGGAAAGGGAAAATATATTTATTTTTCCACTTTATTTGATCCGGTCACGGAAAAAGGATATTCAAGATTTCCCTTTTTAATTGAAACCTTAGAAAACAATTTTGGATCAGTAACCCTTGCAGAAAGAAAAACAGTAGAAATGTTTTTCGATCCGGGTATGCGCGAGGGTTTAATAAAAATAGATGATCTCGTTTCATCATGGAGAAAACATGGTATTAAAAGAATTTATGCCGGAGGCTGGTATTTTGATTATGGGTACGATTATGAAACATTAGTAAATACCTGCCATAACAACGGCATTCAAGTATATTGCTGGCTCGAAACACCAATGATAAGTAAAAAGTTTTGGGAAAAGCATCCCGAATGGCGCGAAAAAACTGCCTATTTAAAAGATGCTTACATCGATTGGCGTTATCTGGTAAATCTTGCCGATGCCAATTGCAGAAATGAAGTATTCAGGTTAATGGATGATTTTTTAATGAAATATGATTGGGACGGGGTAAACCTCGCAGAATTATATTTTGAACCCTCTCCTGTTGGCCCCGAATTGCCTGAGAATTTCACTCCAATGAATAATATAGTGAGAAACGAATTCAAACATCTTTCGGGTTTTGATCCGGTTTTGCTTTTTAATAAGAAAGATGGGCATTATTGGAAAAAGGACACTGCTTCATGGAAAATGTTTGCATCTTACCGCAAAACATTGTGTTTTCGGTTGAAAAAATATTTTCTCGATTTCCTTACCAATGTTAAAAATAAAAAAGAAAATTTCGAACTTATGTTAACAGTCATTGACGTGAGCATGACACCGGAGCTCTCTGATAACATTGCTGAAAATACTCAAAACACCCTTTCACTTTATACAATTTATGACATCACCATGCAAATAGAAGATCCTTCCAATTGCTGGGGTTTGACCCCCGACAGATACCGGAAGCTCGGACAATTCTACAGGGATATTATTAAAGATAAAAACAAACTGGTCTTCGATTGTAATGTTGTGAACAGCCACGAGAAGGGGTTTGGCGGATTTCCTGCTGAAAAGCCGACGGGCGAAGAAATCAGACAAATTGTTTATAATATGTCATTATCTGACAGCAGGCCGGCATTTTATTCCGAAGATGCCATCAATGAAAACGATTTTCACAATATAAATTCCGTTCTTGCGAGGGGAGTAAAAATTATAGAAAAATCGCCTTCTAAATGGAAAATAACTACGGTAAGTACTGTTTCTGTCAATACCGGAAAAAAAGATTTGTTTGTAAAATTAGATAATAAGGTCTGGTTTGCCGGAGATGATGATTTTGTTATTTTACCGGAAGGAGAACATATTTTAAACTTTAGTAATACAGCTTTTAAAAATATAAATACCATTGAAATCAGGTCGATTTCAGGAGAGCTTAAACAGGCTGATTTTACAGATAAAAAATTGGAATTTTCTTATTCCGAAGAAATGAATTCATGTTATATCATTATCAATAATCTTCCTGCTCAAATTTATATCGATAATAAAAAAACCGATTGTGAAATTTATAAAAATAAACCCTCTGAATACTCGATAAAACTTCCGAAAGGAACCCACCATGTTAAAATGACTTTATAAAAGTTATTCTTTTGTGAAAAGAAAAACATAAACAATTATAAAATTTTATATAATTGCAGAAATAAAAAAGTAACTATTAATTTTTAAAATATTTAACATGAAAGTAACAGTTATCGGTGCCGGGAATGTTGGAACAACCGTAGCCAACGTAATAGCGGAAAAAGAACTTGTGAATGAAGTTTTACTCCTCGATATAAAACAGGGTATAGCAGAAGGCAAATCTCTTGACCTTTGGCAAACAGCGCCGGTAAATAATTATAATACCAGGCTTTATGGTGTAACTGACGATTATTCCCGTACTGCTAATTCCGAAGTGGTAGTAATCACTTCAGGTGTTCCGCGCAAACCCGGCATGAGCCGCGATGATCTCATTTCAATAAACGCCGGAATTGTAAAATCTGTTACCGAAAATGTGGTAAAAT
>Ga0265323_10001673_pt1 | contig 10615 bp, 8 predicted proteins | sample 41225metaG_FD_193580 | JGI IMG/M metagenome (GOLD analysis project Ga0265323, IMG submission 193580) | Rhizosphere microbial communities from Carex aquatilis grown in University of Washington, Seatle, WA, United States - 4-12-25 metaG | ecosystem: Host-associated > Plants > Roots > Rhizosphere >... | reverse complement strand
TCTGTTCGGGCCGCAGAATTGCGAGGGCGTAGAGAATGCCGGGGTCGTGCATCCACTGTTCGTTGGCTCCCACGTTCACCGCCTTCTTGGTGACCACCAGAGCCTTGTAGAGCCGGCCCGAGGGAGTATCGCTCAGCACGTCGCCCAGCACCTCCAGCGCGGGCAGGTCCGGATGGGTGGTGGCGGGTGTGTGGTAGACCACGATGATGGCCTGATTATCGCCCCTGCGGCGCAGGGTGAAGGAGCGCTCGCCCTCCTGCGGCGGCTCCACGGAATAGGTTTTCGGAATCTCGGTCTGCGGCTTGGGAAGCGTCCCCAATCCGGCGGCCACATCGGCCAGCGCCTTGGATTCGTCGAACTTGCCGGCCACCATGACCACCGCGTTATCGGGCCGGTAGAATTTGTGATAGAACGCCTCCAGCTTGTCGATAGGCACCCTTTCGATATCGGAACGCGTGCCGATGGTCGGCTTCCCGTAGGGATGGAACGAGTAGGCCGTGCCGATGGTGCGTTCGAAGAGAACGCCGATGGGGTTGTTCTCGCCCATCTCGAACTCGTTGCGCACCACGGTCATTTCCTTGTCCAGCAGTTCCTTCTCGATGCGCATGTTGCTCATGCGCTCGGCCTCCAGCGACAGCGCCCACGCCAGGTTTTCGTCCGAGGAGGTGACGGTTTCGTAGTAGTTGGTGCGGTCATCCGACGTGGTGCCGTTCCACTGCGCGCCGCGGTCGGTCATCTCCTTCTTGATGTCCTTGCCGTTCCTGGTCTGCAGGAACAGCATGTGCTCCATCAGGTGCGCCATGCCGGCCTCGCCATTGCCTTCATGGCGCGAGCCCACCAGGTAGGTGACATTCACGGTCACCTTGGGTTGGGACGGATCGGGAAACAGCAGAACCCGCAGGCCGTTGGGCCAGGCGTACTCGGTGATGCCCTCGACGGAGGTCACCTTCTGAACACCCTGCGGCAGCGTCTGCGAAAACGCCGCGGGCGCAAGCAGCAGAGCGGCTACCAGGAAAAACCGTAAAGATCTGCGCATATTCACCTCAAAGTAGAATTTGGGTCCCAGGCCACGGGATGGAGCGCCGCGGCACTCAAGCAATTCTAGACGAATCACCTCGGCATTGGTTCCGTTATTTTCCGATGCAAAAGGTGGAAAAGATACGGTTCAGGATATCGTCCGCGGTGGTGGCTCCGGTGATGGCGTCGAGCGGCCGCAGGGCGGCGTAGAGATCCAGTAGCACCATTTCGTGGGGGATCGCCGCCATCGCCGCTCCGCGCGCCTTCTCCAGGTATTCCACCGATTCCCGCAGCAGGCGTTCGTGGCGGAGAGTGGTGATGAAACCGCCATCCTGTTCAAAAGCTCCGCCCGGTGCCACCGCTTCCAGAATGGCGTCCCGCAACCCGGCGATTCCCTCGCCAGTCAAGGCGCTGGTGGGATGGGCCGCAGCGAACTCGCGGGCCAGATCGCACTTATTGCCCACCACCAGGTGCCGGCCCTGGCTCTGAGCGCGGTCGATCAGCGCGAGGTCCCCGGCTTCGAGCGGCCGCGAGATGTCCACCACCACCAGCGTCAGATCTGCATCGGCCATAGCCTGGTAGCTGCGCTCGATGCCCAGCGATTCCACTGCCCCGGCCGGCTCGCGGATGCCCGCCGTGTCGCAGAGCCTCACGGGGATTCCCCCTATGGAGGCGGTCTCGGAGACCAGGTCGCGGGTGGTGCCGGGCGTGTCCGTCACGATGGCGCGGTCCTGTTCCAGCAAGCGGTTGAACAGGCTGCTTTTGCCCACGTTGGGCCGGCCCACGATGGTGAGCGTGAGGCCGCCCGTCACCAGCGCTCCGTATTGGAAGCTGGCGGCCAGCCGCCCGATGCCGTCGAAAATGGGGTGGATGCGGCCCAGGATTTCATCGGCGGAGGCCACCGGGACATCGTCCTCGGCGAAATCGATACCCGCTTCCAGCAGGGCGATGAGTTCGAGCAACTTCTCCTTGAACGGCGCCAGGCCGCGCGACACGGAGCCGCCGGCCTGCCGGGCGGCCACCCGCGCCTGGTACAGCGTGGTGGCGTCGATCAGATCCCGTACCGCCTCGGCTTGCGGCAGATCGATCCGCCCGTTCAGAAAGGCGCGCAGCGTGAACTCGCCCGGTCCGGCGAGGCGCGCTCCCGCTTCCAGCGCCCGCTCCACCACGTGCCGCAGTATCACCGGCGAGCCATGGCAGGAAACCTCGACCACATCTTCGGCGGTATAGGAATGCGGCTTCTGGAAAAAGGTGACGGCCACCTGGTCGATCCGGTGGCCGTCCCGGTCCAACAACCCGGCCAGGAACACGCCTCGCGGATGCCATTCGGCGCGGCTGAGAAACCCTCCGGCGATCCGCCTCGCACCCTCTCCGGAGAGACGCACGATCCCCAGGCCGCCGCGTCCCGGAGGAGTGGCAATGGCGACTATGGTATCGGAAAGGGACATGGGCTTGTGAGGCAGGCTACCGGCCTGCCCCACCACGCTATCTTCGACCGCGTCCGCGCGGACCGCCCGGGCCGCGGCGCATTTCCGGCGCGTGGGGAGCCTCGGGCAGGCTGGCCATGCCGGCAGGATACACCACCACCTGCCGCGAGGGGCCCGAGCCGATGCTCTCGCTGCGGACGGCGGTTTCGCCGCGCAGTGCCAGGTGGATGACGCGCCGCTCGCGGCTGTTCATGGGGTTGAAGCGGAACGGGGCGCCGGTGCGTTTCACCTTGTCGGCCGCCGCGGCGGCACTGAGACGCAGTTCCTCGATGCGCAGCAGGCGGTAGTCGTTGGCGTCGAAGGCAATCCGCGAATGGTCTTCCGACGGCATCCGCAGCATTTCCATGGTGACGTGCTCCAGCGCCAGCAGCAGTTCGGCGCGGTTGCCGAGGATCAGGTCCACGTCTCCGCCCGAGAATTTCACCGCCACGTCGGGGGTCTCGAAGTCGTCTTCTCCAGCCGCTACGTCGGTGATCTCGTACTGCACGCGAAGCCCGGCGTTTCGCAAAGTGGTCCGCAGGAATCCGTCGATTCGCGGGCCGATGTTAGCCGTGGAATATTTTCTCTCAGTCACGCGCTATTTCCTGCCGATCTTTTTTTTGGGCGGTTGCACGCTCGCTACGGCCGCACGCGCCGTATTCGTGTGATTGAAAAACCATTGCTGACCCATGTTCACCAGATTGCTGGTGAGGTAGTATAGCACCAGCCCGCTGGGCAAACGGTAGAAGATGAAGCCCATGAACAGCGGCATCATATACATCATCTTCTGCTGGTTGGGATCCACGCCGGCCTGCGGCGTCATCTTCTGCATCAGGAACTGGGTGGCGATCATCACGATGGGCAGGATCTTGATGGCCAGATGCTCGTCCTGGGAAAGATCCGTGACCCACAGCCAGGCAGCGCCGCGCATCACCACCGACACCGTGAATACCCGGTAGAACGCAAAGAAAAACGGCATCTGAAGGAGCACGGGCACGCAGCCGCCCATGGGGTTGACACCGTGCTTCTTGTAGAGGTCCATGACCTCCTGGTTCTGCTCCGCCTTCTTCGGGTCCGAGATGCCGACACTCTTGTACCTGGCGTTGATGGCGTCGATCTGCGGCTTGAGCGCCTGCATCTTCCGCGCGGACTTCATGCTGGTGAGCCGCAGCGGAAACATGGCGAAGTTGATGATGATGGTGACGATGACGATGGCCCAGCCGAAATTGTGCACGAAACTGGTGTTGGCCCAATCCACGAAGAGGAACAGCGGCTTGGCCAGATACTCGATCCCCGGTATCCACCCCCCGAAATTCACCACGGCCTCGAGTTTCGGGTCCACCTTCTTCAGCAGGTGCAGGTCCTTGGGGCCGACGAACAGGCGGAAATGGTTGGCGTCGCCGCCGGAAACCGCGACGCCGGCGAAGTCCTGTTGCTTCTCTTCGAGCGGCGTGCGGGCCCAATCGCCGAAGGTCGTCTGTTGCACCTGCGCCCCGGCGTCGGGCAGAAAGACGGCCGCGAAGTACTTGTCCTCCAGGCCGGCGAAAGAGAAGTTTCCGCTCACCGTCACCGGTCCGTTCTTGGCGTCGCCGGCCTTCGGCTCCCGGAGCTTGTTGGCGGCCACGTCGTAGTACAGCGTGAGGGCGTTGGAAGCGGAAACCGGAATGGTGAGATCGCCGAACCCGCCACTCCACTCGACCGAATGCGGCGTGGGCTTGCCATCGGTGGTCACCTCGGTCTCCACCTCCGCCAGGTAGCTGGACTTCTCGAAGCGGAAGCGTTTGCGGACCGATAGCGATCCGTCGGAGTACTGGAAGGTCACGCCCAGGCCGTCGGGGTCGCCGGTCTGCTGATACCAGGCCCAATTCAACCGGGAAAGCGCCTTCTGGTCCGGGAAGTAGAGCGAGAAGGGGCGCTCCATTCCGGCCGCCGTGTTCATTAGTTCCAGTTGCTTCTCGTCGTTGCCCTTGAACTTCTTCAGCACCCAGCTCCGCAGCGTCCCGCCCTGGTTGCTGAAGGACATGCGGAAAACGTCGGTGTCGATGATGTAGGCCGGCTCGGGCGCGGCCACAATCTGCCCGGGTTTCGGCGCCACGGTCGCCTCCACCGCAGCGACCGGCGCTTCCGGCGCAGCCGCAGGGTTCTTGTCCGCGGCCGCCTGGGGAGCCTGCTGGCCGGCCTGCGCGGTTTTCTGGCCGGGTGCGGGTGGGGCCGTCTTGGGCAGGATGTAGGGGCTCAGCAGCATGACCACCCCCATGAGGACGAATGCGAGCAACAGCCGCATCTCCATCGGCATTTCATACGGCTGCCGCCCCTGCTTCCCGCCGCCTTGTGGTGATTCAGCCATTCTAAAGAGATTCCGTCTCGAAAACCGGGTGACTACCGCACGGGATCGAAACCGCCGGCACAAAGCGGATGGCAGCGCGCCAGCCGCCGCACTCCCATCCAGATTCCCCTTGCCGCCCCGTGCCGCTCCACCGCTTCGCGCATATACTGCGAGCAGGTTGGATAAAAGCGGCAAGCCGAAGGCAGCAGGGGAGAAACAATCCGCTGGTACACATCAATGACTACGACAACCGTCCGTCGGATGATCCGTGGCATTTCGCGAACAGCCTGGCCATCTCCCGGTGCAACTCCGGCATGGGCGCATCGAAGGCCTTGCGGCGCGGATTGATGACGATTGACCACGGTGTTGTCAGCCCATCCAGACACGCGCGGACGGCTTCCCGGAAGCGCCGCTTGATGCGGTTGCGGACCACGGCCTTGCCCAAGGCGCGGGGCACGGTAAACCCGATGTGCGGGCCGCCTGGCTCGGGTTCCCGCACGCAGAACGCCGCAAACAGCGGGCAGGCGTGGCGTGCTCCGTGGTCATAGACTCTGCGGAAATCTTGCGAGCGCAACAGGCGGACACGTTTCGGGAAACCAGAGATGGACAACTACCTCTCGTCGCTGACAGTGAGTTTTTTGCGGCCGCGCGCGCGGCGGCGTGAGAGGACCGCCCGGCCGTTGGCGGTTTCCATGCGGCTGCGGAATCCGTGGGTCTTGGCGCGGTGGTCGCGATTGGGTTGAAAGGTGCGTTTCGGCATTTTAGCTCAAGTAATTAGTATAGAACAGGCGGGAGGGCGCGGCAAATCCGTTCCCGCAGCCTGGCTCGCCGCGCATTTGTGGACCTGGAACCCGGCGCCCGCCGGTCGCCCTTCGAACCCTTCAGCGGGTTGGGCAGTTGTGCTATGCCGCCAGTTGGCAGCATGTCCACGATCTTGACACCCACGCCGTCCGGTGTATCCCTTTGGCAGGCCCCGTGTGTCTTACCGTCCCACTGCGGGTGGGGTTTCCCACACCGACAATAGCAGGCAAAGCACCACCAGCACTGCCAATCCGACCGCTACCATCATAAGATCCTCCGTTACTCTCTCTTTCGGCAGGGCACGCGAAGGGCCATAGAGTGATGGGGCCGGTTTTGCACATATTTTCCGTTAGATTGGCGGGGGGCGTTGCGTCCAACCGTGAATGTCTTACCGCGTTTCGCCCGTGTCTGGAGCGGCGGGAGGGCTGGCCGGCTCACCCGGTTTGCAGGTGCCCAGAGTGACTAGAAATGCCGCCACCCTGTTCCAATTTGTCCCAACGCGGTGTTCCACCAGGAACGACTTCGCGGCAGCGTCGGGGCGCACGCGCCACTCGGGCGCCGGCTGGGGTGGCCGCTTCAACGCGAGCGGGCGGCGGCTCTCCTGCTTCACGGTCCAGGTCTCGCCGCCATTGGGAGACTCGTACAGGGCGTAGCGTCCGATGCTGCTCTCTCCCGCACCGCGGTCGAGAATCAGCACCCCGTTGTCCCTGCTGGTGAAGTAGTACTGCTGAATCGAGCCGAAACGGCTCTCGCTGTCCTCGCTCAGCACCGCGCGCTGTTTCCAGGAATTCCCTCCGTCGGTCGAGATCAGGAGAAACGGATCCTGCGTAAACGGGAACAGCACCTGTCCCCCGATCCAGGCCGCACCGGCTCCCAGATGCTCGATGTGGTCCAGTCCGGCGCCCCGTATGCGCTCGTGGGCTTCCCTCCAGGAGAGACCATTGTCGTCACTCGACAGCAGCAGGGAGTAGAGCGTCACGACATCGCCGTGAATGTTCCCGGCCAGCAGAACCTGGTTCCCGAAAGCCTCCACGGTGGCGATCTCCAGGAAAACCGGGCACGGGGCGTCTTCGGTGCAGGACATCCCGGCCCAGCGGATGTCCTCATCGGTGCACTGGAACGGCAGCAGCAAGGGCGTTCCGCGATTGGCCATCGCCGCCGGGGCGGAGGAAACGCCGGGTTGCAGGCTGGAATCCGCGGGGCGATCCTGCCCGTGCGCCGCCAGCGCCAGGCCCGCCACAATCATTCCCGCAATCCCCGTTGCTCCGGCGTTCATGGAAGTTCCGAAATACTTTTCCCGGCTGCGGACTACATAGCCCTAAAGGGCTAGCCAAAAATGACTCTTTTGACTACCCGTAACTTACCCCGCAACATGTAACATCGATGAAGTGTTCCTTCGTCAAGAAGGTAAATCCCCGTTACGACAGCGGGCGCACTCACCCCTATCACCCAAATGCGCCCGCTTCTCTCTTCCTGCAGTTTCCTTTGTCGCGCCTGACCGGGTGCGAGCCGGCTATCCGTCGAACATACCGTCGAACAGCACGCTGGTCAGGTAGCGCTCCGCCGCATCGGGCAGGATGGTTACGATCGTCTTGCCGGCGAACTCAGGTTGATTCCCCAGCCGCACCGCCGCCGCCACGGCCGCGCCGGAGGAGATCCCCGCCAGGATTCCCTCTTCCCGTCCCAGGCGCCGCGCCATGTCGATGGCTTCCTCATTGGTTGCCAGCTCCACGCGGTCCAGGAGGGAAACGTCCAGCGTTTCGGGAATGAATCCCGCGCCCAGCCCCTGGATCTTATGCGGCCCGGGTTTGAGCGGCTCACCCGCCAGGTGCTGCGTAATCACCGGGCTGCCGGCCGGTTCGACGCCCACCGAGAGAATCTGGCGGCCCTTGTCCTGCTTGATGAAGCGGGAGATGCCCGAGATGGTGCCGCCGGTGCCGACTCCGGCCACCAGAACGTCGATGGTGCCGTCGGTATCGTCCCAGATCTCCGGCCCGGTGGTGCGCCTGTGGATGTCGGGATTCGCCGGGTTCTTGAACTGCTGCAAAAGGACGAACCGCTGCGGGTCGGAAGCCGCCATCTCCTCCGCCTTTGCAATCGCCCCGGCCATCCCCAGCGGGCCCTCGGTGAGAAGCAGGTGGGCGCCCAGAGCTTGCAGCACTTTGCGGCGCTCCAGCGACATCGTCTCGGGCATCGTCAGCGTAATGCGATATCCGCGCGCCGCCGCCACAAATGCCAGGGCAATGCCGGTATTGCCGCTGGTGGGCTCGATGAGTTCCTTTCCAGGCTTGAGCACCCCGCGGGCTTCCGCATCCCAGATCATCGACGCCCCAATCCGGCATTTCACCGAATAGGCCGGGTTGCGCCCCTCCACCTTGGCCAGGATCACGGCTTTGGAAGCGCCCGTCACCCGGTGCAGCCGGACCAGCGGCGTGTGCCCGATGCTCCGCGAGTTATCGTCGTAGACTCTCATCTCAAATGTCCCAATTCAGCACAAATCGGTTCTGCTTGTCCGCCCAGTCGCGCATCAGGTCCGTGAACGTGGTCTGGTCGACGACTTCGGAGACGGCGCGGTCCACCCGTTGCCACATCTCGCTGAAGGGCGTCTCAGTCTTTCGTTTCGGCCGGCCGCGGCCGGGAGGCGTTCCTTCCACCGCGCGCAGCACCTCGCCGATGGAAAGCGAATCGGCGGCGCGCGCCAGCAGGTACCCGCCCTCGGCGCCGCGCCGCGATTCCACGAATCCGGACTGCTTCAGGCCGGCGAGGATCAGTTCGAGGAATTTCTGCGGAATCTTCTGGCGCCGGGCGATGTCGGCAATCCGGATGGGCTCGCCAGGACGCTGGCACGCCAGATCGAAGATCGCCTGGAGGGCGTATTCACCTTTGACGGAGGTATTCATCGAGGTCTCGTGATGCAATCACCGGAATCCCAGTAGAGATTGTACTCCAGTCCGGCACTGGAGGGGTTTGTCCCCGCAAAATAAAAGGCGCGCCGGGCGGTGAAACCGGGCGCGCCAGTACAGAGCAGTCTTGCGGGTTGTCAGAACGTGAAGCGAAGGGACATGTCCACGCGCCGGTTGTTGGCGGACATGCCCCCGCCGAAGCCGCCGAAACCGCCGCCGCCGCCGCCAAACCCGGAATTGATGCTGGTGGGCTGAAGGAAGGTGGGCGATGACATATTGCCACTGTACCCGCCGGGGTTGAAGTGGTTCAGGATGTTGCTGACGTTGACACTCACAGTGGCGTTGAAGCGCCGGTCCGTGGTCTCGCCGCCGCCGCCCATGCCGCCACGGCCACCACCACCACCGCCGCCGCCCATGCGCATTCCGCCGCCGCCTCCTCCACCGCCCGGGCCGCCGAAGCCGCCACGGCCACCACCACCGCCGCCCGGAGGGGGACCGCCCATGCCGCCGCCGGGGGGGCCACCCATGCCGCCGGGACCACCCGGCCCGCCCGGAGTGGCCGCAGCCGCGCTAGCCCCGCGCTTGCGACCGAAACCGAACACCCGGTATACGCGCAGATTCACGGAAATCAGGCCCGGCATAGTCAGGTAGTTCCGCGGGACCAGATCGCCGAGATTGGCGGCATTCGCCACCGCCTGGAAATTCCCATACTGCGTGCATTTCACAGTCGGGCTCCCGCAGGAGGCGCTGCCGGCAAAATCCGCTCGTACGTTGCCGTAGTCGCCGAAGATATCCGTGCCGCTGGTGACATCGTAGGGCGATCCCGAGCGCAGGGTAACGAACGGCGCCAGGCGAATGCCCTTGGGCCCGATCACCGAGCCGATCAACTGGAAGTTGTGCCGCCGGTCCATGCTGGAGCGGCCGTAATCCATCGCGAAATTGAATGGATTGGTGGGCGATCCCGGCAAATCCTTGGCGTAGTTGAGGGAGTAGTTGCCGAACAGCGAAACCCGCGGGCTGAGCCGCGAGTTGAAATTCACCATCAGGATGCTCTGCCGCAGGTAGCCTCCCGACTCGAGTTCCATAACCCGGTCGGCGCCATACAGGCTGGCGTACGGGAAGATGCCGTTGCCGACGGTCACCGGATTCGGGGGGGTGTAGGAGCCCACCAGCGGCGTGTTGATATCGACGGTTTGCGAGAGATGCAGGGAGCGGTTGTTGGTGTACGTCACCGCAATGGTCGAGTTGCGCGGCAACTGGCGCTCGATGCCGATGGCGCTTTGCAGGCTGTAGTCCGATTTCAGCTTGGGGTCCACCAGGTTGATCAGGTTTGTCCCCGAGATCGGCGAATTGGAGAAGGAAGCGACGTTGTCCACCTGGTTGACGCCGTTGTTCAGAATGGCGTTCTCGAACGGCCCGTCGCCGATGCGATCGTAGAATATGCCGAAGCCGCCGCGGACGACGGTCTTCTGCCGCCCGTTCTTGGACTTGCCCGGCGCAAACGCGAAACCGAATCGCGGCGCGATATCGGTCCGGTCGCCAATCAGGTTCTGCACTTCGTAACGCAGGCCAAAACTCAAGGTGAGATTCGGACGCAACCGCCAGTCATCCTGCACAAACGGACCGGCATCCCAGCGGACGCCGCTGATGTAGGACATGCCGCTCTTGATCTCGTACCGCGTGGGCCAGGCCTGCCCTTGCAGGTATAACTGGTACTGCTGGATGGAGGTGAGGGACTCGTCTACCACGGTGCCACCCGGACCCGCCACCGGCACCAAACCCCCACCGAAGGAGTAGCTGCCGCCGAAACCCGACTGGTTCTGGTCCTGGTCGCCCTCCCGGCGCAATCGCACTCCGAAGCGAATCGTATGCACGCCATGCGCCACCGAGGTGTAATTCTGAAGTTCAAAGTGGCGGTTTACGCTATGGTCGTTGCCGCGGTCGTTGCCGCCCGCCGAAAAAGCGCCGGACACGCTGATTGACGGAACCAGGTTGCCCTGGGTGTTGGAGTAATTCCGGGTGAATTGGAAACGCGTCTCATTGACCACCTTCGGGCTGAGAATGGCGGTTTCCGTGAGCATCAGGTTCTGGCTGTTGCCGAC
>Ga0265323_10001671_pt1 | contig 10630 bp, 8 predicted proteins | sample 41225metaG_FD_193580 | JGI IMG/M metagenome (GOLD analysis project Ga0265323, IMG submission 193580) | Rhizosphere microbial communities from Carex aquatilis grown in University of Washington, Seatle, WA, United States - 4-12-25 metaG | ecosystem: Host-associated > Plants > Roots > Rhizosphere >... | reverse complement strand
ATTCCGATATAAGCGTAGGGCGCGAATAAATCCCGGTTTGCGCCTGTCCAACAAACGGTACATTATTATAGTTTCGTCCATCCTTGGCACCCACAACATTATATTTACCGGATGCAAGTTGCATTACCTGATCCCTTTGTGCTTTAGCCTGTGCAATTTGGGAAGCGCCGTATGCAACAGCAGCAGCAGCGGCAACTAATCCAAGAGCAGGTCCAACGTATGGAATTGAAGCCATTGCCTGATAAGCTTCAATCGCTGATTTTGCAGTACTGGCGATAATTTGCGCAATTTGAAGATCAAAAGTTTTAAGGGCATATTTCTTTTTAGTTGCATTTTCCTCCTTAGCAAATTTATCATTAATGACTTTTTGAGCATCAGCATTATCGCCAACTGCTGCGAGTTCTTTTTGTTTCTGAGTTTCAAGATTTGTTAATTCGGCATCCTGGAATCCCTTAACCGCATTGCTTAAATTTGAAACAATTGATTCATATTTAGTTATATATTGTGTAGCATATTTAAGTTTTATAGCCAATAAAGCCTGTTCATATTCCTCGGTTGTAAGTTGCTTATTCTTATAAAACTCTTCCAGTTTTGCAAGCTCGATATCTTCCTGCTGTACTAATGTTAAAAGGTTATATTCTTTTCTCGCGGCATCACGATCTTTTTGAGCTTTATCTTGTTTTTGAAGGCCAGCATCAATAATTTGGAATTTTTTATCCTGAATTTGTTGCTCAAGAGCTAGACGATCATCACCGAATTTTTTAAGGAGTTGTTTACTGGTTTCATCATCAGCCGAATATTTAGATTGAATATCCGCAATTGATTCACCAACTCGCAATAATCGGGTTTGTAACTGACCAAGTTCTATTGCATTAACATCTTCAGCATATTTTTCTTCGACTCGCTTACGTTTTTCAGAATTAGTTCCGGCTTCAGTTAGTTCCTGAAGGTATAACTCTTTGCGTTGTGATAGAACTTCCTTATTAGCTTTGTCGGAAGCTTTTGACCATTCATTGAAAGATATTTCCTCAAGTTTTTGAGTGTGTTGGGCTTCTAGGATTTCAAGTACCTGAAGTTCTTCCGAGGTTAATTTGCTTCGATTGATATTAAATAAACCGGCCTTTTTTAAACGATCATCATAATTTTTGTTTTCAGCATCAACTAAGGAAGAACCAAGATTGACAAGTTCATCGCGATATTTTCGCTCTTCAACTAATTTTGTAACCTTACGATCTGCCTGTTTTTGCTCTTCTTCATTTAATTTTTTTTGTATTTCGGTATTAGATGATGCATATTTTTTAAGGATATTTATTTTATCGGTACTACCCTGATCTTCGATTTTCAATAAATTTTGATTATACGCATATTGATCATCCTGTCCTTTAATATAACGTTGTTTTTCGGAAACAACCAGTTTTGAATTTTTAGTATCAACCATGGCAATTTCTTCATCCATGGTTTTTTTATCATCCTCTAATTTTAATTTATTATAATTAGCATTAACGCGTTGGTCAATTTTTTTATATTCAGCGGATGTATTGTATAAATCCGCCATTTCCTTTGCAATTTTATCAAATCCGCCAGCATCATTCCCTTCTTTACCTTTGCCAATATTATTAAACAGATCGTTCATTTTTAGGATATCAGGATCCGTTTCTTTTATTTTTTGTTTAATAGCATCAAGTTCTTTTACATGTTGATTAAAAGCGTTTTCACCAGGAGCTATTTGTTCTAACATTTTTGCACGTTGCTCATCATATAACCCATTCAGTTCCTCGATCTGAGTTTTAATTTTTGAATTGGCTTCATATTTTTCCAAATATTGTTTTATTTCTTCTTTAGAGGCTCCTGTACGTTGTGCAGCTAATTTTAAATCCTCATTTAATGCTTCCTGAATAATTTGATTGTGTTTATTGGCTAAATCTTTATCTATTACGCCAATTTGGATATCGGCATCCATTCGTTCCTGGGTGGATTTAGTTACATCTTTTGAAATTTTAAGTAAATCCTGGCGCTGATCCATTGCTTTTGCTTCCTCGATAGATAATGCTCTTGTTTTTTCTTTTACATCATCCATTACATGACTATATTCTATACCTAAACTAATGGCATCTAACATATTGGTAAATAGGTTTGAAAAATCACCGGTGGCAATTGATTTTACAACCGAATCCCAACCATTTTTCATACCGAAAGTAAAAGCTTCCCAGGTTTCCTTACCGCTTTTTGTACTTTCGATCAAACCCATAACACCATCTTTAAGCATTTGTAAACCTTTGGTAGCAATTTCGGCGATTCCGATTCCACCAGCCATAGCCCACATTTGACCAAAAGATGAACCCGCATCATTGGTGGTTCCTTTTAATTCTAGTTGTCTGGCTTTAACATTATTTAATTCTGTTTGATAGGCTTTAAATTCATCAGTATTTGGTTTTAATTGACTTAAAATAGATTGCAATTCTTTACTTCTTTGTCCAAGTTCGCGCATACTCATTCCATCCAGTCCAATTTCTGCGCGAATATCCTCCATTTGACTTTTTAAAGCAGCTAATTCCTGTTTTTTGCTACCAAGTATTTCCTGATCCTTAATACCTTTCATTGATTTGGTAACAGCATTGGCCTCTGTTTGCAATTCCTGCAATTTTAACCTGGCCGGATCGCCATTGATGATTACCTCGAGCTGTAATTTATCGATCTTAAGCATTTGCCTTGTTTAATTCGTTTCTCAAATCAATCCGGGTGGCCTCAGTAAATCCATACAAAAGGCGACCTATAAGGGTATTTATGTGACCATATACCGTAATATTCCACCAGCGTGTATCTTTTCTAACGCGCGATTTACTTGCCTGTTTAATTCCCCACAAACTTTCATTTGTGCTCCTGGAGGAAAGTTTTGCCCGCGATTTTTGTTTCCGGTAATTGATTTCGATAAACCGCCCATAATCCGGAAAATAGTATTGAATTTTTCCTCCTTTTTCGCCATCTTCTGAAACTTTATAAGTTACCCGGTCGCGCAAATGGGCATCTTTATTATCCGTACTGATAATGTTTTTTTCTTCGATACGTTTTATAAGAATATCCGTGAGTTCCATGCCAAACCTTTTCAGTTCATTATTGATAAAGCGCATTTCTATGTAATCATTATCACTCATAATATTGCCCTGTAATTACGATTAATAGTCAATTGCCAGCCTTTGCAACCGAATAATAAAAATGGTTCAACCGGATCGATCTGAAAGGGATTATCCAGCCAGCGTTTCTCCGGACAAAAGGTTTTATCATCCGCGAGCATAAAATCATGTAAACGCATCATGAGTTCCAATCCTTTATCCTGTTGAACGAACTCTCCAAACTGATCATTTGCACGTCCATTTAAACCATGTGCAATGGTTACCTGGAGCGTAAACCAACTATCACGCAAACGCGCATCGTTCAAAGCAAGGGCATGGATTCCGGCAGGTTCCAAAAGCATAAACCAACCCCCAATACTTTTAATATTATCACCTAACTGTTTATCATCCTGTTGTACAAAAAAATCCTCAATTGATGGTATAAGACTGTGCGGATCCATTGCAGTGAAATATGCTTTCAGGTCCAAGTAACCTGGCGTTTTATCATCATCACGCTTAAACTTATTCAGAACGCCAGCCTTGAGCGGAAATTTGCCAAAATATTTAATCACTTCAATGAGTTCCATAGTCAGAATTTTTTTACGGTTTCTAAGGATATTTTAAGTAATTCAGCTATTTCGGTATCTTTTTTCTTCATATCCCGGTACTGGCTTACGGCATCTTTAAGTGTTTTTATCTGCAGGGAGAAAAAATCAACAATGGACATCATGGTTAAACTCTCAATTGTACCGTACCCGTCCTTAGCAAATGAAAAAAGCAGTTCGTAGGATCCGGATGAAAGTTTTTTGATATCGGCATGATCGCCTTTTGAAAAAAGAATCCCGAAAACCGGGTGCGAGGAGAAATAATCCTGCCAGGAAATATACAATATCCAAATAGCAACAAGCCATGGATGGTTGGCAAATAATTCCGATTGCTGCTGAGATTCAAATGTTTTGTAATTTTTACGATCGGAACGATAAAGACAGGATGCTACATTTGCTAGATATTTAGTATCATTTGTTTGTGCAAACATTTGCATATATTCGCAAGCGTCGAGAAATTCACCAGCGCACAAATCGGTCTCCAATACTCCATTTTTATCAATTTTAAAAACAGGACCGGTAAATTTTTTGTGATTGATGGTTATCCTTGGCAAAATATTCCGGTTAAACCGCATATTGATCTTAATCGAAGGGTTCAGCAGCGTAATAACCTGATTTAATTCAGCAAGAAGATTTTTATCATCAATTTCCTCCGGCAGGCAATAAGATAATACGTCGCGAAGCCCAGGTGAAAGAATATCACCTATTTCAGGGTTAATTGAAATGCTGAAAAAACATTTGGTCAATTCAGCAAGCTTTTGCCGGCAACCGGCACGCTGAAATTTAGCAACATTACTGCCAATTAAAATTTGTAATAGTTTAAGACGGCTATCCTGAATAGGTTCATTCACTGAACTAAATAAAACCGAAGCCACTCGGGCAAACTTTTCAGGTGAAAGCTCCTCCCAACTGGTTTCAATCATAAATATTTTCCTTTTTTTACTCATTCAGGGTTAGGTCATATAATAATGCTTATCATCCTTATCAATGTGGGGACTTTTAATGTTAATCGGATCATCCGGATAATCATTTTCGGCCTTATCCGCTTTCTGTTGAACATCAATCGCTTTAAGAATAGTTAAAGCCGTATTCCGGTATTTAAATGAAAGGCGTTCTTTGTCGGAATCATGCGAAGCAGTTTTCCCCATAGTGGAACCTGAACCGCTTGTTTTTTGAGGAATCAACCGGCGAATTGGCGCTGGCAGGTAGAAATCATCCCAATCGTACATAGCCCTGGCAATTGTTAAATATGCTAAGGCTTTTTTGAGCTTGCTGATTAGTTTTGGATCCGTAATTTTTGAGAGATCGCCAACTTGTGGAATAATATCATCATCCTGCGCTTCCTTCATAATTACACGTGCCCGATAAAAAAAAGCAGCATCACCATCGGTTAGAATATAATTATCAAAATCGCGATAATCCTTAATAAGTAAATCGGCTAAAGCTTTTTGTTGGTTACTATCCTTCCAGTTTGTGAATATATCCGCATTGGCATTCAAATGATCAATGAGTTCTTTCATAAACGCAGCGTATCTGAGCAAAAGATTTTCCTTTGCGTCATCAATCTGATATTTAAAGGCTGTTACTTCATCAGCCGATTTATATGTTGTGATGGAATTATTACTTACGCGTAATTGTAACCAGATAAAAGCGCGATAAAATGTGAGTGGCGCCATCGCATACCGCAATAATTCCACGGCTTAGGTAAATTTATCTGAAGAAACAATGCCGGTTATATTACCAATAAATGTTAACATGTATTTCCAGACACCGGGCAATGGTGCATAAATATCAAGATGCAGGGTTATTTCACGATCGCCGGTTTGTTGTGCAATGAATGGATCTATTTTATTGCCCTGATTATCGGTAATACTTATATCGAAATCAGTAATATCAAAGTCTGTAGTTATAACTAATTCACCATCGGAATTCAGGTCCGCAACGTTAAATATGTCTGCTTTGATACCTGAATTATTTGGAATTGCATCCGGATTTACCGGATTTGTGTCGATAGATGCAATTAAATCATCATAAAAAGCGGGTGGAATAACCTGCCGGATATCATTGGCAGCAATAACAAGACTATCAGTAATATTTTCCAGGTCAAAATTCTGATCGATATTACTCAGATATTTTTTTATTTGAACGCCTTCAAAAGGGTGTTTTACCATGATTTTCAAGTTTATTGATTGTTATTTGGCATCCGTTCACTGGCCGTAACATCCTGCTGCCGGGGAGGTGCGGAACGAATAAAACCTAATTTAACCCGCGCCTTGGCCAATTGAGGAAAATTAAGCCAGATGGCACGGTTTATATCTTCGAGAATGCAATCTTCAGCATATTGGAGAGAATCGAGATATATCATATAATCATAATATGCCTGGGAGCCGGAGTTAAAAACACCATCGTTGGTTAAATTGGATATACCAGGCGCGAGTCCTTTACCAGCCAATAGCATCGTATTGGTGATTTTATTATAAGAAATAATACTATCAACAAATTCTTTATAACTGGTAGGAATAGACTCAAAAGTCCATTTCTCAATCCCATGCTCGGTAAGAAATGAACGACTCCAGAACATTTTACCCTGATTTTTTCCGGTACCACTCATTACATTTGTACATTCTTTAATTTTGTTATTGATAAGATCAGTAACCATATTGAAACTGAACTCTGTGCCGATTTTAACGCCTTCGTACTCTTCAATCAGTTTTTTATTTGCCTGGGCGCGATTATCATTTTCGTCACAAGCCTTTTTTATAGCTTCAGTTTTTTCTTTTATCCAGGCATCCGGGATGATCACATGCACTTTGGCATTAAAAGAATTCTCCAGGTAACTGTTAATATATTTAGGATTCAGGTTGCTGCCTTTAATCCATTCTTTTTGTCCGGTAAAAAATGTTGGATTGGCATAGATATCTTCATTGAAGGAACGATCCCGGACGTAATGCACAGCAGTTGGAAATGCAAAAGGATTGGCCGGATCAAACCTGTTCCATTCAAACATTTGGAAAAAGAATATTTTTCGCCAATCACCCTCCAGTACCAAATCACATTCGTTATCCAGGATCCGCTGATGAATATCAATAACCTTAGTTGTTGCAAGGCGACAAAGCACTCCATTTTTATATTTAAGGCCACGAATAGGCATATTACCATTAACCAGTCGGCGGCTTTTATTGAAAAACCATTGATCGTAATAACCTTCCATGTAGTAATACTCGTGTATTATGCGGGTAATATAATCGCGGAATGAGTCTAATTCAGGGTCTTTATCCCAACTATCTAACCAGTTAAATACATCCGGATAGGTAGCCGAAACCCATTTTCGGGTGGGTTTATCGCCACTTTCATCAGGAATATACAATCCAACACCCTTGCCAAACATAATACGCACCTGTTTTTTAATGATTTCAGGGAGAATAGGGTTATTATCAATGTAATCCTTAACGATATTGGGAATCATATTGTCTATTCCGTGTGTGGCAACGGTATAACCAAGCAAATTAATACGATCGCCCATAACGAAATAACGGCTATAATTAGCCATGTCCTGGGCAATGCTATCAGCCTGATCAGCATTTACGATTGAAAAACTGATAGCAGCTTTGCCATCGGCTAATGAAACGCCATTATTGCCAAAATTTTGAATTTCTATATTCATGAGTTAATCATTTGCGGTTTACCATCAGGGAGCGGAGTGAACCAATCGACTTTCAACCAAATAAAATCAGGCGCAAAAGCAACCTCCCGGATAAGTCGTTTGCGGCACATACGGTTTGCATTTGCCTTACTTTCATTTAGATCGGTATAAGGTTGAAAAAGATCGGGGTGCGGTTTCATGGATTCATCCGGGAGAGCGGGGCGGAGTCTACATGCGTTCACAACCCTTATTCCGTCGGTTTGTCTGCGGCGTTCATTCCAGGTAAGATGCTTTATTTTAAAATAGAAATCTTTGGAATGACGCAGGGCGCGCATCCGTTTTAAAGCTTCAAAACCGTTTATAGTATCCATTCCTTTAGCTTTTTGTTACTAAGGAATGGAATTGAGTGAAGGTTTTAAAGGACAGAGACTATAATCCAGGTATGTCGAAAGTCTCACTTCCGGAGGAAGGTTTGTATTTTTCGTAAAGGCCAAACAAAAGATACATCAACGCGGATGTCAATTGTGTAGAATACCATACTTGTTCCTCATATTCGAGTTTAATTTCACTGGTTTTGTCCAGTTCGATCCAGTTACCCTTTTCAAGTTTAAGCGGACTCATATAAATACAGGAGATGGTTTGCTCACATTCAAACTGACAAATACGGATCCGGGGTGTGCGCTTTTCGCGTTCACTTAGCAAAACATCCAGTAAAAGGTAATGCTCCCAATACTCAATTGTGCGTTGGTTTAAACTCATAAGTTCTATTTTCCAACCAAGATCCTCCATGCAACGTTTAAAAATTGCAATGTCCGTTTTGCCTTTGGGATTATTGGCATATATTTCTTTTCGTTGGTTACCGGCGCGATCGTAATAAAGTTTTATAACCTTACGTTGGTGTGGCCGGAAAAATTCATCAATTTCCTGAGCTAAATCAAAATGTTGTTTTGGTGTCCATACAAAAAAATTCTTAATAACCCGAAGTTCATTACCTTTTTCCTGAGCCATAACGCAACTCATAAAATTACCTGGGTCAAAACCCATCAGGAGTGGCCTGTTTGTATCGCAGTATTTAAGATCAATGCAGGTTCGTTTATATTCGCCCGCTATATTTACATCATCAAACCCACCTGAACCTTCCGGATATTTATAACTGTCGGTATAAATATGTTGCTTACCAAACAAGGCAAAGAACATTTTTTTAACCCGGTCCGGCCTAATACCAAGAATTGATAATAAAAACTTGGATATATTACTTTTAGATCCCTTGAATTGTCGTTTAATATATTCATTGCCCAAAACAGCCAGATTACTGAAACTTGATCCTTTAATATATGCCCACATCCCGGATTCTTCTTTCCGTTTTTCAAGAACAAAACCTTTCCACCGGTTTATAAACCTTGTTAAACGATCAATTTCATTGCCTAAACTTTCAATTTTTTGAGAATTTCCAGACTTACCAGCTTCACTAAGTTCAACTTTTGCAATTTCACGCTCGCCTTCAGATTTTAAAATTCGGAATGAAACGTATTCTATCAGGTCCAAGGCTTCTTCATTTACATTTTCTTCATATTGTAACCACCAATCCTGATCATTTTCAAAATTTGGTGTACTGGAAAATCCTGTAATGCCTCCATAATAATGTGATTGTCCATGTAATTCGCGATCACCACGCAAGGTCGGAAGTACACGTTCAACAAAATCAGTTTCCTTTATGCGGAGCATTTCATCAACAAATACATGTACCACGGATTTTCCAAGGATGCTCTCTGGCCGGTCCAAACTTCCAAATAAAAGAACAGTACCCCAGGCAAATGAAATCGTATGTTTCCAACTCCCTACAGGTATATATGGGCGTTTGAAATGTTTCGGAGGTTCTTTGCCATATTCGTAATGCAAACCGCGCACATAATGTTTTCCCAAATAAGTAATGATACCAGGAACAATTGTATCCATTGCAAATGTGTAGGTTGGCGCTACCAATAACATGGTGCTTTTAGGCATATCGTAAGTGATGCGGACAATTCGCGGGGCAAACATCTCAGTTGTTTTACCGGAACCACGTCCTAATTCACCTATTAGATTTTGCGTATCAGTAAGCAGTACTTTATGTTGAATAACGGTATTATACTTTTTTATAAATTCGGTATTGTTATTCATCGGTTACTTCCTCCAAATCAGTAATATTCATACTGAGGGCAGCCTCATCCTTAAGTTTTTCTTTTTGTTCGGTATTTAAAGGAAAGGTGTCAATGGTTGTGCAGGCATCTTTGTACTGCTTCAATCGCTCGCCTGCAATGCTTTTTAAATTATATTCCTTTTTGCCTCCAAGCATTTGCCAGGTAACTTCAGGACTTAACACATGAACGATAGGATGTAATTTGGAGGTGTCAATTTCATTCTCATTTTGATTTTGTCGCAACCTGGCTGCATCAATTATGCAACGTCGGGCAACTCCAAACATTTGCGCAACCGTAGCAATATTAGCCAATTCCTCAAGTTTATCAGCATAATAGTTATTCCATGCTGAATTTTTGACCGTACTATTTAAATGAAAATGATTGATCGCTTCCCAAATGATTTCGCGGGCACTTTGAAATGATAATTCCAATTCGGGATAAAGTTTAATTAACTCACGGGCGCAGCGAGAAACTTTTGGATAACGCCGTTGAAGTTCAGGTACTTTATCCATTAATAAAATGAACCGTTGCAGATCCTTTGGAATTGCATCACTTTGTTGTTTATCCAAAAAAGTCCTGACGATATCAGGATGTAAAGTTTCAAAACGTTCGCATAGATTCATAGTTATTCAGTTGGGTTATCGCCCAAATAATCTGCAATTAGCACATCAACTCTTTTTTGACGATTAAGATTTATAGTTTCAATTTCAGCCTGTACGGCTATAAGTTTTGTTTCAGGTCCCATGGCTGCATTTCCTGTTCGAAAAGCATCATATAGTTCAGAATCTTTATCGAAAAATTCATGCATCAATTCAGCAACATTATCCGGATCCATCCATATAGCAATTTCCTGCATGGATTTTCCTTTCATTGCCATATTGATCACATCATTTAAAATATCAGGCGGATAACTCATTGTTTTTAAATAAATCCTAAGCAAAGTTATGCTCTGAAATTGCCCGATAAAGGACAAAATAGAGGTAAAATCATCAATATAGAGGTATTTTGTCGGTGGATTTATGATTAATAGCTTAAAATTCAATAATAACGTTAAACCATTAATTTTTTTAAAACATTTGTGTCGTAAAAATT
>Ga0265323_10001670_pt1 | contig 10633 bp, 5 predicted proteins | sample 41225metaG_FD_193580 | JGI IMG/M metagenome (GOLD analysis project Ga0265323, IMG submission 193580) | Rhizosphere microbial communities from Carex aquatilis grown in University of Washington, Seatle, WA, United States - 4-12-25 metaG | ecosystem: Host-associated > Plants > Roots > Rhizosphere >... | reverse complement strand
CAGAATGCAATCCAGGCCCTCAAAACGGAAGCCAGCACCCTCAAGGGCGGTACCGTTGAAGAAGCCGCAACACTCAAGGAACTGCGCGGTCGCCTGACGGAACTTGATAACGCGGCCTCCCGCAAGGCCTCGGCCCTGACGGAACAGCAGCAGAACCTGGCCCATTTCTCCGCGCAGCTCGAAAAATTTGAAGGCCAGGTCGCTGACCTGCGCCAGACCATTGCCGACAAAGAAGCGCAACTGCAGAGCGCCAAGCGCGAACTTGCCGAGAAAGACAAAAAGCTTGATAACCAGGACAATTTCATCGTGCAGCTTGAAGAGAAGTCACAATTGCTCGACAACCAGCGCCTCTCGCTGCAGTCTGAAAATGACCGCCTGACCGCTGAACTAAAGTCTCTGCAAGCTGGACCAACACCAACGCCAGCGAACGAAAGTTTGATCGTTGATCTCAGGAATGAAATTGCCGAAAGCGATGCAAAGATCAAGGCAGTCACCGGCGAAAATAAACGCCTGGCCGCCATGATCGAGATCTATGAGGTACGGTCCAGGATCGGTGTCAAACCAGCCGCAAACCCGGTCGTGAACGAAACCGACCGTAAAGGCCATCTCGATCTTGCGCTGGACTCACAGGAAAAGAGCACGCTCATCCAGCATCTGAAGGAAGAACTGGCCAGCCAGGACAAGGTGTTGGCCGCGGCCCAGGCCAAGGCAGCGGAGAACGAGCTCAAGTCTTCCGCCGGCGAGTTCAAAAAACAAGCCATGAAGAACGTCATCGACAAGCGCGATGACCAACTCTTGAAACTCAAGTCCGAACTGGACCTGGCCAAGGAAGACCTGGCCAAGGTCAACGCGGAGGTCCGCGAGCTGAGGGCTGTCCAGAACAAACTTTTTGTCGCGGAAAACAAGCTCAAGGACAGCGGACGCGAAGCGGACGACCTGCGCCAGGAGATCACCCAGGTCCGCGAGCAGCTGCGCGCGGCCTACGAGGTTTCGGCCAAGAATGACGTGGCCGTGAAACGGCTCGAGAATGAAAAAACGCAGTTGGAAAAGGCGCTCGCCAAAAAGACCGAGCCGCTGACCAGCTATCAAGATAAAATGAAATCGTTCACCTGGCAAAGCGCCCAGGACCGCAGACGCCTGTTGAACGAGCTCGCCCAGGTCAAGGCCCGCATGGCCGACAGGACTGCCGAGATAGCCAACCTGCAAAAAAAGTTCCAGGAACTTTCTAAACAGATCCCTGGGGCCATGAAAAAGCCGGAAAGCGGGACCGTCACTGGCGAAAACAAGGCTTCTCCGCTCAGCGATACGACGGGATGCCTCCTCCACTGTGAAGAGCAACAGCCGACAAACGGCGACACGTCCGGGTGTTTGCTGAAATGCCAGCCGCAAAAATAAGTTTATCCACTACGGGCCGGGAGCAGACACGCCAACCTACGACAACAGCAGTCTCCCGGCCCATTCTGCCTTACCGCCACGATCACAAGACCTGTTATTTTCCGATGCAGAACTTCGAGAAGATCTGATCAATGAGGTCATCGTCCACATTGCGCCCGGTGATACTGTCCAGGGCGTTCACGGCGGACTTGATGTCCTGTGAGGCGATTTCGAGCGGGGCTTTATCAACTATGGAAGCCGCAGCGCGGTGAAGGGCTTCACGGGCACAAGACAGGGCTTCCACATGGCGCAGATTACTGACCACGACAGTGTGCGTATCAACTCTGACGCCTTGCAGGGCCAGTCTGGCGATCTCTTTCTCCAGATCAGCGATCCCAGCCCGGGTCAGGGCCGAGACCGGAAAAACTTTTCTCGACGGTAATAGTTTCTCAACTGCGGATAACGAAAAAGCCTCCGGAAGATCGATCTTGTTCACGACCACGATCACTTCCAAGTCAGCGCTGCCCCCCAGACTTGCCATGAGCTCGCGGTCAGCCTCCTCCAATGCGCGGCTCTGGTCCAGGACCAGAAGCACGATATCCGCGCTGCTGATCGAAAGCCGGCTGCGGCGGACCGCCTCCTCTTCGACCTTGTCGCGCGGGTCCAGGATCCCGGCAGTATCGCTGAATTTCACTGGAATACCGTCGATGAACGCGGTCTCTTCAATGACGTCCCGGGTGGTCCCAGCGACATCCGTCACGATGGCCCGCGGGGTGCGCAAGAACGCGTTCAAGAGCGCGGACTTTCCGGTATTGGGCTTTCCGCAGATCACGGCGCGGACTCCGTCCCGCAGGACCTGACCGGCCTGTGCGGTCGCCAGCAGGTTCTCAATAGCGCATAGCGCGCCGTCAACCTCCCGCCCGACTTGCGCGGCCTGACCGCGGTCCGTGTCCTCATCCGGAAAATTCAAGAGCGCTTCGATCATGGTGTAGCCGGACATGAGCTGGCCGCGGATATGGCCCAGTTCGGTCGAAAGCTCGCCGTTCAGCTGATGCGTGCTGGCGCGCAGAAACGACTCGCTCGTGGCATTCACGATATCCAGGACCGCCTCGGCCTGCGCCAGGTCAATGCGGCCGTACAAAAAAGCACGCTTGGTGAACTCACCCGGCTCAGCCAGCCGCGCGCCGTTCTTAAGGCAAAGCTCCAAAACAGCCTTTACGGCCACGGTCCCGCCATGGCAGCTGATCTCGGCCATGTCCTCGGAAGTGTAGCTCTTGGGCGCTGTCATGAACGCGACCAGGACCTCATCCACAGTTTCACCCGCCGTATCGATCACCCAACCGTAGCGGACCGTGAACGTCGGCCAATCCTCAACACCCTTGCCGCTTTTCGGCCGAAAGGTCCTGGCCAGGACAGCCAGCGTTCCCTTCCCGCTCAGGCGCAGAACGGCTAAGCTGCCCGCGCCCGGCGCTGTGGCGATCGCGGCGATCGTGTCATCCAACCCTTTATACTGGTACATAGTCCCTGGCCTCAGCACAGACAAAGATCGATCCGGTCACCAGCACGATCCCGTCGCTGCCGGCCCGGCACAAAGCCTCCTCCAGAGCCAGCGGTACGCTTTGGCTCACAATTTTCTCGGCGGACGGGAACAACCACGCGACATCCAGCAAATGAAAGTCCCGGGCCCGCGGATGTTTGGACCTCGTAAACACGACCGTCCCCACGATATCTTTAAGCTCATCACAAAAAGCGCCGAGCTCCTTATCCCGGCTCATCCCCAGGACCAGGACCGCTTTCCGGCCCGGATAAACGGCACGGAACGTTTCGGCCAGGGATTTGGCGGACTCCTGGGTATGCGCGGCATCCAGGACCATTGATGGAGTGCCCTGGATGATCTCAAACCGTGCCGGCCATAGTGTATCACGCACGCCCTGCCGGACGCTCTCCTCCGTGATCAGGTAGCCAAAGAACTCCAGGTCCTCGGCCATCCCGATCGCCATGGCCGCGTTCGCGGCCTGATGTGCTCCGGCCAAGCTGGTCATGAGACTTGGATATTTTCTTCGGCCCTCTACCGCGAACTCGACGCCAGACGCGGTCTGGCGCTGGATATGTAGGCTGAGCGATCCGCCCACGATATTCGGCAGAATGTCGAACTCCCGGCAACGCTGCTGGATGACTGCCAGGGCTGCTGGTTCCTGCTGAGCCAGCACGACCTTTTGCGAGGGCGCTTTGATGATCGCGGCCTTTTCCGCTGCGATCGCGGCCAGCGTATCCCCCAGGATCGCGGTATGCTCCAGGCCAATGGGCGTGATTCCGCAGGCCATGGTGTCCAGGGCATTGGTGGCATCTAGGCGCCCCCCCAGGCCGGTCTCAAGAATGACAATATCCGCTTTTTTATGTTCAAAGTAAGAGATGGCCAACGCGGTCCAGAGCTCAAAGAATGTGATCTCTTCCTGTTGGCGCAGTTCACCAATGACGGGTGCGTAATAACGCAGACGGTCCGCGGCCTCCTCCTCGCTGATCAGCCCCTCGAACATGACCGGGGCCTGGCCGGGTTCCAGAACGCGGATGCGCTCGAGATACGAATACAGGTGTGGAGAAGTGTAAAGCCCGACGCGATAACCGCTCGCGCGCAGGATCGCGGCCAGAAAAGCGCAGGTTGAGCCTTTGCCCTTGGAACCGGCCACATGTACAAAACGCAAATGGTCCTCGGGGTGGCCGAAGGCCTCCAGCAGTTTGTGCATCCGCTCAAGCTGGAGATCGGAAAAATGGGCCTTATCAAGGGTCTGCTCGATATCGAGGAAGGAAGCGAGATAGTCGGTGAGAGAAAAAGTAGTCATAAACGGGTCAGCCGTCAGCAGGTGGTCGGCAAAGGTCCGTCAACGCGGCTGACTTGCTGTCTTGCTGACCTGTTGACCTCTGGATCAATGCCGAAAATGCCTCACGCCGGTAAAGACCATCGCGACGCCGCGCTTGTCCGCCTCGGCAATGACCTCTTTGTCCATGACCGAACCGCCGGTCTGGATAATAGCGGTTACACCGGCCTTGGCCGCGATGGTGACCGTGTCCGCCTTGGGCAGAAAGGCATCGGAAGCGAGGCAGCTGCCCTTCACGGCCGTGCCGGCTTTCTTGATCGCGATGGCCGCGCTGTCGACACGGGAGGTCTGCCCCACACCGAGGCCAACGGTCTTCTCGCCCTTGGTGAGCACGATCGCATTGGATTTCACGTATTTCACGATCTTCCAGCCAAAGAGCATGGCAGCGATCTGGGCCTTGGTCGGCTTCTTTTTGGTCACGACCTTGAGATCATTCGCGCCGATCTCCTTAAGATCGCTCTGCTGGAGCAATAGTCCGCCCGGGACTTTCTTGAAATCATACTCATCGCGCTTGAAATCTTCCGGTGCGAGTACAATCAGGCGCAGGTTCTTTTTCTGCGTCAGGATGTCGAGCGCCGCCTTGTCAAAACCGGGGGCGATCACGCACTCCATAAAACCGCTCTTCTGGATAGCCTCCGCGGTCTTGGCGTCCACCGGGCAGTTGAGTCCAATGATCCCGCCGAATGCCGAAAGCTTATCGCAGGCCCAGGCCGCCTTGTAGGCCTTGACCAGTTCCTTGTCTGTGGCCACCCCGGCCGGATTATTGTGTTTGATCAAGACCGCACACGGCCCGCTAAAGGCATAGGCGATGTTCACCGCCGCGTACAGGTCCAGGATATTATTGAAGGAAAGCTCTTTGCCGTGCAGCTGTTTGATCCGGGCCAGCCCCTTAGCTTCGCCGTTCACCTCGCGGTAAAAGGCGCCTGCCTGGTGCGGGTTCTCACCGTAACGGAGCTCCTGCATTTTCGTGAACGCCAGATTCAGGTCCATAGGCATCGCCGAAAAGACGCCGGAGCGGAAGCGGTTGGCGAGATATCCCGCGATCGTCTGGTCGTAGCGGCTCGTGCGCTCAAAAACCTCCATCGCGAGCGTCATAAGGATGCGGTCCGGCAAGATACCGCTGTTGGCGGTCAGCTCGGTCAGGACCTCCTTGTAACGCGCGGGGTTACAGATGACGGCGACACTTTTATAGTTCTTGGCCGCGGAACGGAGCATGGCGGGTCCCCCGATATCGATGTTCTCGATCGCCTCCTCAAGGGACACGTTCTTCTTCTGGATGGTCTTCTCAAACGGATATAGGTTCACAACGACCATGTCAATCAGGCCCATGCCGTGCTCTCCCATGATCTTCATGTGCTCGGGATTGTCCCGGACCGCCAGGAGCCCCGCGTGGATCTTGGGGTGCAGGGTCTTGACCCGGCCGTCCAGCATCTCGGGAAAGCCGGTATATTCCGACACTTCCCGGACCGGCAGCCCGGCGTCCCGGATCATTTTCGCGGTCCCGCCGGTAGAGATGATCTCGACGTTAAATTTCGCCAGGCCTTTGACGAAATCCAACAGGCCCGTTTTGTCAGAAACACTGATGAGCGCACGCTTGACTTTGATCATTCGTTGTCTGTCACACGTCATATGTCAAAGGACTTATGTCGCATGACCTCCCTGTTATTATTTAAGTTTTTTGATTATCTCCCGAACGAATGCCGGCAGATCATCGGGCTTGCGCGCCGTGATGAGGTTGCCGTCCACGACCGTTTCGGCGTCAATATATTTCGCCCCGGCCGCGATGATATCGTCCTTGACCGACATGAAACAGGTCGCCTTCTTCCCCCGCACGCAATCCGCGGACACGAGCATCCACCCGCCGTGGCAAATGGCCGCCACGACCTTCCCGGCCAAGTTCAGGTCTTTGACGAACTGGACGATCCGGGCATGACGCCGCAGAAAATCCGGGGCCCAACCGCCGGGGATCACGACCGCGTCATAATCCGCAGCCTTGATATCATTGATCGACCAGTCGACCTTGCAGGGATACCCTTCCTTCGAAGGAAAGGTGTCCCGGGTGCCGTTACCGACCGTCACGACGTCAAAGCCCTCTTCCCGCAGGCGGTAATACGGGTACCACACTTCGAGGACCTGGTAAGATTCATCAACGAGAATGGCTATTTTCTTGGACATAAGCCACCTCCTTTTAAAATAAGTCGATAAGGCCGGCAAGGACTTTCAGGTCCAACAGACCACAAATTCCTTGTCGATATTATAGACCCCCTCCACTGTCATGAAGTAAAACGCCGTCCCTGGTGAGGACGGCGTTTGCAGGATGCGGAACGCTGTTAAAACTTCTTGCCCTTCCGGCGCTTGCGCTCGGAAGGCTTGGAATAGAAACGGCGCTCCTTGAGCTCAACGAGGAATCCCTCGCGCTGGCAAAGCTTCTTGAACTGGCGCAGGGCCTTCTCAAAGCTGTTCCTATCCGAAACTCTGACTTCCACCATGTAATTCACCAACCTTTTCGTAGTTGCGATTTTTGGAAATGCTGGTTCATTATAAACTGGTTTATAGCCCTGTCAATCGGGAAGATGGCGGACCATTGCTCGCCTGTGGTCTCGCTAAACTGTCCGGTAGGTCAGGACAGGCAGGATGTTTTGGAAAGAATCCTGAGTGCTGCGGAAATCCTGTGACCCGGGCTCCCTGTTGGTCGCCGCGTGGTCACAGGATATTTTTTAAGCCTTGTCCTAGGCCGGCCAAGACCTGGGGAATCCTTGAAAAAACAAAGGCCGTCCAGATAGACCGGGCGGCCTCAACTTGCTTAATAACTAAATAGCTTCGTTACACGCTCTCTTTACCAGACGGCGTTGCCACCTCCGAGAAAAGCGGCAGGCCCGCGGCCGGCAGGATGTCCAGAATGACCGGCACCAGGCCGTTGATCTTGATATTATCCAGGTTCTGCTGGCTGATGGGCAAGGGCACGCCATTACCGTCACGCTTGATCTGCATATCCAGGCCCGCGGAATTAAGGTCGATACCACCGTTTCTATCAGCGATACCCGGAATGTTTTGGGCGCGGTCTTTAACTGTGTCGGAAAAGCTTTTGAAAGTATATTCAGTGACATCAAATTCGTTTCCTTTTCCGTCTCGGACGACCAGATGTTTGCTATCCGGAGAGACATAGGCCTGCGTTACCGGTAGCGGGCCGCTAAAGGAATAGGGCACCCAATTTGCCGTACCTTCTTTTCTTGACCACCCGGCTCCCGTAACCGTGATCATGCCTGGCAGGGCGGACCATTGATTTCTTACCGGGAAACTTCTTTGAAGAAGAGCGCTCATGGAAAGCACATCATTGGACGCCGCCTTTGCAGGCTCATTAAAAAGCCCGTGCTGCCTGGCCAGCTCGGCCAGAACTTGGTAACCGACATACGAGATCTTGTCGCGAGTTTGATACCAGAGCAATCTTTCCAGATCACTCGGCTTATGAACATACTGTAGTCTTTCTCCGTACTGGCCGGTGAACCATTTCCACAGTTGTTCGGCATAACCAGATCCTGCCAACTTCGCCACGGCAGCCTCATTAAGCACGACCACGCCAGTGGGTGTTGGACTTGGAAATCCGGTAAACGTCCCCCAACCAGGTAAATTCTGTGATGAAGTGATCTTTAAATGCGGCATAAACGAAACATTTACACGAGAAAAAAGCCTTTCTGGAGACCTTTCTGGTGTCCCTTCCGAAATGGCTGCTATGTTTACAGGGGCGCTAAAACTAGCGGCGGTGAATGCCTTCAGAAGAAGCTGCTCCTCTGGAGCAAGTTCGGTCTCGATAACAGGTTGCGGTGCCTGAGTCATCGCAGCATCGTCAGACATGGCCAGATCGGTTGTCAGGCGAACGGAAACTGGTATGCTCAAGGAGGGGTGTTTCCAGTCGGGGTTATTCTTACCGGGGCCAAGTTCATCGGCCATTATCGGAGTAGTCGGTGTTCTGTGGTAACCATTTTTTGCTGTCCTCATTGCCACAATTAGGTGCTCGATTCCCCCGGTGGTCCCATAAACCTCAGCTGTCGGTCCCAACTTTTTAATAGTCACGATCCAGTTCCTGTTGTCAGATTCCGTCCTCCCGGGCTCCGGGGCAACAGTAACTTTGTTGCGCAAATCTTCGGGCAACTTAGCGCGATAACCTTCGGCTATGGCCGTTGTCCCCCAATCCCGGCCATTCGGCATGAGGACCACCCGGCGACCCTGCTCCAGTAGAATTTTTATAGCATTGATGACAGTCTCTTCATTCTGGAAGGGGCCGGCCTTGATCTGTTGTTCGAACCCGAACGGATGCAGGACCGCAACGGGATATTCATAGCGGCCTTCAGCCTCGATCCATTTATTGTCCCATGCATCACCCGGCGCTCTCTCCAGTACTGTCCTGACTGACTTCCAGACTTGTTCGTCTTTTTGGTTTCCGGCGACTCCGGTAATGATCGATTCCGGATTTTCCTCGTTACCGATCCGCATCGGCAATCCGAATACTGCCAGCATACGGTAAATGGTTGTATAAACGTTATCCGCGTTCATCTTCAACCCCATGTCCCATTTAGACCCGGCGACGCGCACTTCCTGGGGTGAATAACTATCCAGCTTGTATGCGTCCTTGTTGAAGTCAATGTAAAGAAAAGCCTTTTCAGGTATTCTGTTGTTTCTCAGCTGGTCTTCCAAATCCTTATTATAAGACTTCAAGGGGTTGTACATGTCCATCACGACATCGTAACGGCCGCTTATGGCTCCCTGTTTCAGCGCTTCCTCGGGAGTCAACACCTTGACCCCCGGAAAATTATAAAGGAACGGCTTTCTTGTTACGATCGTCACTTCCGTGAGCGGGTTCAGGTCCAGAAGGGCCTGGGCCAAATAATTCACCTGGATCAGCTCGTCACCGAGTCCGTCATTGTTATTGTGGACGAACAGGGCCCGGTGGCTCGGCGGGCAGAGTGTCGGATAGGCCAGCTGAAGGTACAGCCGGTTCACTATCTGCCGCTTCTCGACATCGCTAAGATCAGGCGCACTCTTTATGCGTTCGACCGTTTTTACAGGCACCGTCAAGTCCGGATGATTGGCCATGATCCTGGGAAGAAATTCCTTTGGATCCGCATTCTTCAAAAATGTATTGATCTGGTCTATGGCTGTTTCGCCAGACGGCACGAAGCCATCTTTGACCATCGCGTCGACCAGGCCCTGTTGATCACCAACGCTGGAGAATTCTCCGGCGGATACGCCGAGCTTAGGCTTTAAATTCTCATTAATGACCGCATGCCGCGGGAACCTGCCCTCCTGGCGGAATAACGTTCTTGCCTTTTCACGGACATCGGACGTGGCCTGGATATTCTGGGAGACATATTGATGAAAGAACGCGATCCCGCTTAACTCACTAAATTGCGTGTCGAGCGCATCGAGCATTGGCTCGGTCAGGTCTTCCGGATGACTGAACGCATAGGGCACCAGGATCTTTGCTACGATATTGCTTGAGTCGTTGCCGCCGGATAATTTATCCAGCGAAAGGGCGAATTGGTACCGGTTGCTGATCTGATCTGCCGGCAAAGCCATGATGCCCGGCGCTACGGCGTCATTCTTATTAAGAATATCCGCAAAGGACTTGAGCTGATCCAAATCCATGAAGGACGCGATCGTGTTCAATTTGTTGACTGAACCGCGAAGGTCCTCAACAGATCCCATACGGCTCGCCATTTTGGGGATGATCCTGTTGTAAAGTAGATAGGCCTTCGCGCTTCCATTGGTCTCTGCCAAACCCGCAAGCAAGTCCGCGGTTTCCGCCAGATTCTCAGGTCTTATGAAATGATTTGTCGCGTTTAATGCGCCGAAAATTCCGCTGACGCCGATCCGTTCCGTTGTATTTGACATCTTTACTAAAACTCTTACGACATCACCAAATGTCTCCCTTGTGATGATATGGCCTACGGCCGGAAGGCCCTCCCCGATCAATTCCAAAGGCCTTTTGCTTTCATTCACGATGGGCATGCGTCCCAATATATCGTTCCAAACTTCAGGGGTAGACTCCGCTGTGAGGACGCCACTCAGCGCTGGCAAGCCAGAGGTAATAAACTCTTCTGTGGAAGAATCGCCGATGTCAGCGGCCATCTTTTTCAAACCTTCAACAATAACCGCGACATCCGGATCACTTCGGTTCCCGATAATAATTGCTTGAGATGCTTGGGGTAGTCCGGCAAACGAACCAGTAATGCCAGACAAGCTGCTGTCGAAAACCCTACCGACCGTTGCAAGCCTCTCCGGAGAAATGGCTGTGGGGCGGTTTACCGGCCGATTGTCCTGGGCGGCGTCAGAGAAGGGCTTCACCACCGTCTTGACCTGGTCAAGATCCAAGGCTTCCTGGTTGA
>Ga0265323_10001669_pt1 | contig 10635 bp, 9 predicted proteins | sample 41225metaG_FD_193580 | JGI IMG/M metagenome (GOLD analysis project Ga0265323, IMG submission 193580) | Rhizosphere microbial communities from Carex aquatilis grown in University of Washington, Seatle, WA, United States - 4-12-25 metaG | ecosystem: Host-associated > Plants > Roots > Rhizosphere >... | reverse complement strand
AACTGCCCCCTCGCCGCCGCCGCGTCGCCTTCCAGCGAGAGCACCAGGCCGATGTTGAGCCTGGCGTAAGCCGCCGACCGGCGGGCCGGGGCATTGAGCGGGTCCTCCGCGGCCAGTTCCTCGGTGAGCGCCAGTTCCTTGCGGTGGAGCGAGAGCGCCTCGCCGTAGGCATCCGAATTGGCGGCCAGCAGGGTGGCGGTTCGCTCATAGGCGATGGCCAGCCGCCGCTTGAAGCCCGCCTGGCCGGGCGCAGAGTGCACCAGAGCCTCCCACAGCACCACCGAGTGGCGCAGGCTGGCCAGGCCGGCCTGCCAGTCCCCGGATCCCGCCTGTTTCCAGCCCACATCCACGTAGGCGGAGGCGAGGTTGGCCCGGTCGGCGGCGTTGGCCGGATCGCGCGCGGCCAGGGCTTCGGCCATGCCCAGCAGCTTGCGGCTGTGCGCCAGCGCTTCGGCGGTGTGGCCCGAATAGAGCAGCACATCGCTGAGCTTCCCGTGATTGCGAAGCAGGTCGCGTTGCAGTTGGATGTCGCCGGCGGCGCCGGGTTGCACGGCCTCGCGCAGGGCCAGCGCCTGGCGGTAGCTGTCGATGGCGCCAGCGGTGTTGCCGAGGTTGGCCGAACGGTACCCGCCCTGGACGTCGCCCACTTTCTCGTAGGCCGCTGCCAGTTCGCGCATGAGTTCCGGGTCCCCGGCGCTTTCGGCGTTCAGGGAGTCCAGGTAGCGGCGCGCGCGCTGGACCAGCAGTTCCCGCGCACCGAGCGAGCCGGGCAGGGTCTGGATGGCGTCGTACAATTCGAACACCAGGGAGTTCGCCAGGCTGCGGACGTCCTGAAAACGGCGCTCGGCGCGCGCCCGCTGCCGGTCTGCAATCCGGGCCTCCCGCAGCGTGGCGGCCACGCCGCCCAGCAGTGACAGCGCGGCCACGGCGGTGGCGAGGGCGCCGGCTTTGTGGCGCAGCGCGAATTTCCCGGCGCGATACGGCCAGCTCGCCGCGCGCGCCAGCACCGGCCGCCCATCGAGGTGGCGGCGGATGTCGTCGGAGAGGTGCTCGACGGAGTGGTAGCGGTCCTCCGGCCTTTTCTGGAGTGCCTTCATGACGATGTTGTCCACGTCGCCGGAGAGCGAGCGGGCCAGCCGCGCCGGGCTGAGCTGGCGCGCCGCCGCGCTGGGCAGAGGCGGCTCGGTCTGGCAGATGGCTTCCGCCGCCTCGTGCGCGGTGCGTCCCTTAATGCGGTAGGGAGGGCGGCCGGTGAGCAGCTCGTAGAGCAGCACGCCGAGCGAATAGACGTCGCTGGAAGTGCTGACGGGCTCGCCGCGCGCCTGCTCGGGGCTGGCGTAGTCGAGCGTCATGGCGCGCATGGCGGTCACAGTGGCCTGAGGGGCGCCGGCGCCCGGGCCATCCTCGAGGATCTTGGCGATCCCGAAATCCAGCAGCTTGGGATCGCCCTCCGCCGTCACCAGGATATTGCCGGGCTTGAGGTCGCGGTGGACCACCAGGTGGCGGTGCGCGTATTCGACGCCGGCACACACTTTCAGGAACAGTTCCAGCCGGCCGCGGGTGTCGAGCCGGCGGGCGTCGCAGTGCACGTCGATGGGCTCGCCGCCGACGAACTCCATCACGAAGAAGGGGCGTCCGTCGCCGGCCAGTCCGGTATCGAGGAACTTGGTGATGCGGGGATGGTCCAGATTGGCCAGGATCCGGCGCTCGCTGGCGAAGCGCGACAGCAGGAACTCGCTATCGAGGCCGCGCCTGACCACCTTCAGGGCCACCTGTTTGCCGACATCCTCGCGCAGCGCCTGGTAGACCGTGCCCATGCCGCCCTCGCCGATCAGGCGCAGGATCCGGTAGGGTCCCACCAGCGAGCCGGGCTCGAGGTGTCCAGTGACCGCCGGGGGCAGGGCAGCCGGTTCGTCCAGGAAGCCGGACGCATGCCGGTGGGCGGCCAGCAGCGATTCCACTTCCCGGCGCAGCGCGTCATCGCCCCCGGAAGCGGCCTCCACATACGCCGCGCGCCCCTCTTCGGGCAGGTCGAGCGCGGCCTCCAGGACCTGTTTGACCCGCGCCCACTTCTCCGGATTCATTCCCGGCTCTGCCATAGCGTTTCCCCAATTCCTCCAGGCGCGGCGGGCGATGGCTCCCCGCTCAGGCCGTCAGCTCGCGATAGAGCCAGGCTCTGGCCGTGGCCCACTCCCGCTTCACAGTGGCTGGAGAGAGCTGCAAGGCTTCGGAGGTATCCTCGATCGAGAGCCCGGCGAAGAACCGCATCTCGACGATTTTCTCCTGCCGCGGGTCGAGCTTGCCCAGATTCGAGAGCGCCTCGTCGAGCGCCGTGACGTCCACGCCGTGGCCTCCGGGGACCGCGATGCCGGGGTCGAGGGTCACCTTGCGGGCTCCGTCGCCGCGTTTGGAGGCGGAACGGGCGCGCGCGTAATCCACCAGCACCCGCCGCATCATCTGCCCGGCGATCCCGAAGAAGTGCGCGCGATTCTGCCACGGGGCGTTCTGGCCGATCATGCGCAGGAAGGCCTCGTGTACCAGGGCGGTGCTCTGCAGGGTGTGTCCCGGCGGCTCGCGCCGGAGCTGGCGCCGCGCCAGGCGGCGCAACTCGTCGTAAACCAGCGGGAGCATACGGTCGAGAGCGCCCGCATCCCCGTTCCTCCACTGCACGAGCAGTTCGGTCACGTCATGCGGCGTGTGGGAGGCCATCACCTGTTGTTCGCACGATGCGGCGAGGCTTGTCAAGCTGCCTCCGGGCAACTGCCGCGGGCGATCTGACGCCCCTGTCCCCGGCCGTCTTCCACATCCTGCTGTCGCCGGGGGCGGGCGAACGGCACGCCTACGCCATCAGGCGGGAAATTGCCGCGCGCACGGAAGGCAAGCTGAAACTGGGTCCCGGGGTGCTGTACGGATCGATCAACCGGATGGTGGAGATGGGGCTGATCGAGGAGACCGGGGAACGGCCCGATCCGCACCTGGACGACGAGCGACGGCGCTACTACCGGCTCACGGTCATGACGATCCTGCGCTCCCAATAGCTGCGCCCGTTCACCCCTCCCGCTTCAAATCCAGCCCGAGCACTGCGGCGAAGCTTCGGAGACGGTGCTCTTCGGCGCCCGCCGCGACGAAGGCGGGGCACTGCGGGTCGAACGCATCGGGAAACTCCAGCAGCACTTCCGGGCCGCGGTAGACGAACAGATGATCCAGCAACTCGGGTTCGGCATGCCGCTCGGCGAGGCTGGCCAGGGCTTCGAGGGTGGGAGGGAGGAAAGGCAACCGGTACTGCTTCGGCCTGGGCCACAGGGTCTGCTTCGCCGGGAGGTAGTCGCCAGGCTCGGCGGCACTGCGCAGGAAGGCATCGACGCCGCCGGCGACGCTGGTGCCCTCCAGGAACAGCGTGGTGGCGTCGGGCAACACGGTCTGGATGTGGCGGAAGAATGCGGCGCAATTCCACCGGCCCTTCAGTTCCCAATGGGGCCGGTTCCAAAGCTGTAGCGGTACCTTCATCTCTCTTCCATTGTGCGACGGGTTGCCCGCCGGCCAGGGAGCCGGGTATTGTTCGGACATCTTGCTCCGATATGTAAATTGTCGGAACCGCTTCCGCCCACCTGGAGGTCCAGTGAACATCAGACGCATCGCGCCCGGCCTGTGGGCTGTCCTGGCGGCCGCTGTGCTGCCTTTGTATGCTCAGGACGACGTAACCACGCGGAATGCCGCCAGTGCTTACGGCGGCGGCTATATCACCGGTCCGGCCTCGAACCCGCTCAGCTACCTGAACGGCGATGCCTATCGAACCTATTCCTCGTCGTCGCGGTATTGGATCCCCAATTTCAGCCCGGCCAGCCAGCTCAACCAGCAGTTGCCGGAGTGGATCGGCTTCGGACTCGAAGAGCGATTCCGCTACGAGGGGTATCACAACAGCGGATTCAAGCTCGCCAACAACGACTCGTACCTGCTCAACCGCATGCGTTTGCAGATGACCCTTCAGTTCACGGGCTGGTTCAAAGTGGTGGCGCAGACGCAGGATGCCCGTCCGTTCCTGCAGAAGCCGCCGTATGGGCCGCCCAACGAAGTGCGCTGGGATCTGAAGCTGGCCTACGCGGAGTTCGGCGATCCGGGGAAGAGCTGGATCAGCGTGCGGGTGGGCCGGCAACTGCTCCACTACAACAACACGATCATCGCCAATTCCGAGTGGCGCAACCAGGGACGGAGCTACGACGCGGTGGCCGCCAATCTCCACTACCAGCGCTTCCGGCTGGGCATTTTCGCGGCCTCGGCCGTGGTGCCGCTGATCAGCGGCATCAGCCACCACCAGGAAGGCAACGATATCTACGGGCTGTACGGCGCAATCGACCGCATTCTGCCGGCCTCCACGCTGGAGCCCTTCGTGCTCTGGCGCGTGCAGCCGAGCGTAGCGATTGAGACCACGGCCAAGACCAAGACCGGAAAGCAGGACGAGAAAGCGTATGGAGTGCGTTTCAAGGGCGTTGCCATCGGCACACTGGACTACTCCTACGAGGCGGTGCTGGAGCGTGGTCTGGACGGGGCAAACGGCATTCACGCCTGGGCCCAGACCGTGGGAGCGGGCTACCGGGAGAGCCGGATTGCCGGGCACCCGCGCGCCTTCCTGCAGTACGACAAAGCGAGCGGCGACAGGAACCCGGGCGATGGCAGTCACGGCACGTTCGACACGATGTACCCTTCGGCGCACGACCGGTTTGGAATTGCCGATCAGTTCGGATGGCAGAATATCGTGGCGCGCCGCGCCGGCCTCACGCTGGAGCCGCTCCGCCGCTGGACGGTGACTGCGCAGTACCTGGATCTCTGGCTGGCGAGCGCTACCGACTCGCTCTACAATACCTCGGGCGGCTCGATAGTCCGCGATACCACCGGGAAGAGCGGCACGCACATCGGCGAGGAGCTCGACACCTACACCTGGTTCGAACTCAACCGGCACCTGAATTTCGGGGTAGGAGTCGGCCACGTAATGCCTGGGACGTTTCTGGCGCGGATGACCAAAGGTTCGACATACAATTACCCATACTTCGCGATCAATTTCAAGGACGACGGAAAGGAACGGCATCAGTGAGGCTCCTTCCCCGGCAATCCCACTTGTCCAGAAGCCCACAGGCCTGACGGCCAGCCGGGGAACGATCTCCTTCCATGGCCCGCGCCGTGGTCCGAAGGCAGGTCTTGAATTGAAACTATCTACAAAACTCTATAGCGCCGTGGGAGCGCTGGCGATGATTGGAATCGTGGTCGCCGGTGCCTGGATGTGGTCTCTCCGGGATCTGGGCGACGAACTCCGGGCGGCCACGGACAAGACGGCGGTGAAGCTGGACCTGGTGAATGCCTGCCGGGCGCGCGCATGGGAAATGGTGGCGTCCCTTCGCGGGCTCTATATCTCCGTGAGCACCAATGACCAGAAGGGCCTTGAGGCGACCGCGAAGAAGTTCGACGCCGTGTACAAGCGCTCGGGCGAGCAGGTTGCGGAGTTGCGGCCCCTGGTGACCACGGAAGAAGGGACGGCGGATCTGTCCAGATACGAGTCCGGCCGGATCGAGTTCGGGACGGTCGCGGCGAACTACCTGCGCTCCTGCAGGGAGCAGAACCTGGACCAACTGGCCGGCCTTCTGCCCAAGGTGCAGGCATTTGCGAGTCTCGCCGACGAATCTCTCAACCGGCTGAAGGACGAGCAGCGGAAGACGTTGAAGCAGTCCCAGGCGCGCGCCGGGGCCCTGGCGTCGCAAAGCCTGGTGATCGGCGCCGGGATGACTTGCCTGCTGCTGGCGATCGCCTTCGCGGCCGCCTTTGTGGTCCGGAGCGTGAACCGGGCCCTTTTGACCACCGTGGGCCAGATTGCCGGCGGTGCGGAGCTGGTGGCGGCGGCCGCCGGCCAGATCTCCACCTCGAGCCAGTCTCTGGCCGAGGGATCTTCCGAGCAGGCGGCGTCGATCGAACAGACCTCCTCCGCCAGCCAAGGGGTCCATTCCATGGCTCACAAGAGCACCCAGACCTCCCGCGCCGCGGCTGACCTGATGGGTGACTGCCAGCAGAAGTTCGCCCGGACCAATCAATCGCTGGATCAAATGGTCGTGGCCATGAGCGGGATCAAGACGCAGAGCGAGAAGATCTCCAAGATAATCAAGGTCATCGACGAGATCGCGTTCCAGACCAACATCCTGGCACTGAATGCCTCGGTGGAGGCGGCGCGCGCCGGTGTGGCCGGAATGGGCTTTGCCGTGGTGGCCGACGAAGTGCGCAACCTGGCGCAGCGGTGCGCCCAGGCGGCCAGGGACACTACGGCCCTGATCGAGGAATCCATCGCCAAGTCCAATGACGGCAAGGCCAAGGTCGATCAGGTGGCCGGCGCCATCCGCGAGATCACCGAAGAGTCGATCAAGGTGAGGGCGCTGGTGGACGAGGTCAACCAGGCCAGCCAGGAGCAGGCGCGAGAGAACGAGCAGATCGGCGAAGCTATTGGCCGGATGGAGCATGTGACGACGAGGGTGGCAGCCAGCGCCCGGGATGGCGCGGCGTCCGCCCAGAAACTCCACGAGGAGTCCAGGGAACTAAAGGATATTGTGGAACGGTTGGCAGGGATGGTGGGCGGCCGCCCTCCCGTCGCGGCCGCTCACACCCGGTAGGTATCCGCCCGCCACTCCTGGACAGACCTCTTTATGTCGTCCGGCGCCGTGGCCTCGTCCGCCGCCTTCTTGGACAGCGCCAAAAACTCCCCGTCGGAGGCAAACCGCAGGGCGATCACCTGGCCGATGGTCAGCCGCGGATCGAGCAGTTTGCCGGCCATGGCGAAATGCCGCAAGTTCTCCTCGGCGCGAATCGCCCGGTCCTGTGCCTTCAAAGCAAAAATCCGGATTAAGAAGGAAAGCATGATTGTGGCAATCGTCAACACCACGATCAAGGACGCGCTGTAAATCCTCGAATGCTCGCCCCAGGACTTCACCAGGTTCACCACGGACCCGATGAGCGTTAGGCCCAGGACGGGCAGGAGGACCAGGTGGAACATCGGAACCATCTGGCGATGGTTCGCATAATTCTGTGTGGCCATGAAGTTGGCTGCTCCTTTCGATTTGGTCGGAGATTCCAACATGCCTGTTGGAGATTCCACCACGGCTTCCAAGCTGCTGATTCGGACGAGATTATCGCATTTCTCGACGCCGACCTGTTGTATACTTCCACACTCCCCAAAAGGCTCGAATTCCGCATCTCCCTATCTGCATGAAAGCACGACAGATCGCGATGTGAAAACCGGCAGCCTTTGGCACTCCCCGTGCATTAGATGAGGGTGCTGAAAGGAAGGTAACACAATGCCGGTACTTCTGGTTCTCGGAACATTTCTCTTCTTCATCGTGCTGGACTACTACTTGAATCGCAATCGCGCCATGTCCACCGTCGCCGTGGAAGCGCGCAAGCCCGTCACGGCCCAGTTGGCGGGTGACCACGTGGATGGATTCCTGGTTCCCCAGAACATCTCCTACCATTTCGGTCATAGCTGGCTGGCCACCGAACGGAAGGGTGTCGTCCGCGTCGGCGCCGATGAGTTCGCCGCCGCCCTGGTTGGCAAAGTCGACAAGATCGAACTCCCCAAGCCCGGCCAGTGGATTCGTCAGGGACAGAAAGTCATCGCTTTCTTCCGCGATGGCCAGAAGACCGAGATGGTTTCCCCCACCGAGGGCGAGATCCTCCAGGTGAATGCTGAGGTTCTCAACAACCCGGCACTGCTCCGCCAGGACCCTTATGGACAGGGTTGGCTGCTCTCCGTGCACGTCCCCGACGAGGAAAGCACCGGTCGCAATATGGTCCCGAAAGGTCTGATTCGCGAGTGGATGCGCAACGCCGCCGAGCGGCTCTACGGTTTGCAGCCGGCGCTTGCCGGTGCCGTGGCTGCCGACGGAGGCCGCCCCGCTGACGATGTTCTGGCCGCCATTCCGAATGCCGACTGGAAGCAGGTGACTGCCGAATTCTTCCTCACCGCGTGATGGCTGTCAGTTTTTGCTACACATTTCCTAAATAATCTGCTAAAAAGGATTATAAGGTCTGGACATGCCAAAGGCCATCCTCTACGACAGTACCCTATGTATCGGGTGCAGGGCTTGCGAAGGAGCCTGCGCGGAGCGTTGGGGCTTCCCCTACAACGACAAGGTGGCCGCTGAAGAGAAGATCTCGGCGCACAAGCTGACCGCCGTGGAAACTCACGGAGACCGCTTCTGCCGCCGCTTGTGCATGAACTGTCTGCAGCCCGCCTGCGTATCGGTATGCCCTGTTGGCGCCCTCACCAAGACCCAGCTTGGGCCGGTCATCTACGATGCCGACAAGTGTATGGGATGCCGCTATTGCATGCAGGCCTGTCCGTTCCAGGTCCCTTCCTACGAATGGAATCAGCGGCTTCCCAAGATGCGCAAGTGCGACATGTGCTACGAGCGGCAGAGCCAGGGCAAGGTGACGGCGTGCAGCGAGGTTTGCCCGGTGGGCGCGACCGTTACCGGCGATCGCGATGCCCTGATTTCCGAGGCCCGTGCGCGAATCGCCGCCAAGCCCGATGCGTACTATGGAAAGATCTACGGATTGAAGGAAGCCGGCGGCACGTCGGTGTTGTATCTTTCAGCAGTGCCGTTTGAACAAATCGGGTTGCGGACCGGAGTTCCCCAGGAGGCGCTTCCGGAAACCACGTGGCGCGTGCTGGAACTGCTGCCCGATGTGGTCTCCACCGGCGCGGTTCTGCTGGGCGGAATCTGGTGGGTCACGAATCGCCGGGCGGAGGTCGCCCGCAAGGAGGGCCACGGGAAGTGATGGCCAAGCTGCCCCGAATCACCGTGTGGCGCGTCATTTTTGCGGTCATCCTGCTGTGCGGGCTGTATGCCACATGGCTGCGGGTGTTTTACGGCTTGGGCGGGGCCACCAACCTCAGCGACCAGTTTCCGTGGGGATTGTGGATCGCATTCGATGTGATGGGCGGCGTCGGCCTGGCCGCGGGGGGCTTCACCCTGGTGGCCACCGTCCACATCTTCAACATCGAGAAGTACAAGCCGGTGCTCCGGCCGGCCATCCTCACCGCCTTCCTGGGATATGTCCTGGTCAGCGTCGGGTTGCTCTACGACATTGGCCGCCCCGACCGGATCTGGCATCCCCTGGTGATGTGGAACCCGCACTCGGTGATGTTCGAAGTGGCCTGGTGCGTCACGCTGTACACCACCGTGCTCTTCCTGGAGTTCATCCCCATGGTGTGCGAGAAGTTCGGCTGGCACAAGCCGATGGGGTGGATACACAGCATCTCGGTCCCGCTGATGATCCTCGGCGTGCTGCTTTCCACGCTCCACCAGAGTTCCCTGGGCTCCCTGTTCCTGATCGTCCCCGAGAAGCTGTATCCTCTCTGGTACTCGCCCGTCCTGCCGCTGCTGTTCTTCGTCTCGGCCATCGGTGTCGGGCTGGCCATGACGATTTTCGAATCCTGGCATTCCAGCCGCGCTTTCGGCCGGGCCCTGGAGTTGCCGCTGCTGGCCAGCCTGGCCCGCGTGCTGGCGGTGGTCATGTCGGTCTACCTGTGGATCCGCTTTCTCGACCTGGCCCACCGGCATGCGTTCGGGTTACTGCTGCGCAACCGGCAGGAGACCTGGCTGTTTCTTCTGGAAATCGCGCTTTCGCTCATCCCCACCGTCCTGTTGTATTCGGCTCGGGTCCGCATGCGTCCCGGCGCGCTGTACGCCTGCGCCGTGATGGTGGTATTCGGATTCGTCGCCAACCGCATGAACGTGGGAATCACCGGCCTGGAGGCCGGGAGCGGCACCATCTACAACCCGCGCTGGAGTGAGATCGCCATTACGCTGTCCATCGTCGCCGTGGGATTCGCGGTTTTCCGCGCGGTGGCCCACTACTTCCCCGTCTTCGAGGCTGCCTCGCACCAGGTCACGTCCGGAAAGACGGAAGCAAAGGAGGCAGATCCCGTCTCCGTGGGATGAACCTGCCCAAGAAATTCCGCCTCGGTCTGGCCGCCAAGGTAGCGGTGTGCGTCATCGCCAGCACGGCGGCGTTCTTTACCCTTTTCGCCTGGATCAACTTCAACGCCGAGCGCCGCCAGTTCCAGGACCAGGTGGAGCGGAGCGCTAACCGCATCGCCGACGTCATCGCCCGCAGCACCCGCTACCAGATGCTGAAGAACGACACTGACGGGCTCAAGAACATCGTTCACGAACTGGGCGCGGGTCCCGACATTCAGCGCATCCGCATCGTCAATCACCAGGGCCGCATCGCCTATTCCACCGATGCCCAGGAAACCCAGCAGACCGTCGACCTGGCCACCGCGCTGCTGCAACGCGGCAGCGCCCGCTACTTCATCGACAAGCAGGGCCACCGCGTGCTGGGCGTCATGCGCGCCATCGACAATGGCCCGGAATGCGCCCAGTGCCACCAGCAGAAAGGCCAGCCGGTACTGGGAGTGATCGACGCCGAACTGTCGCTGGCCCAGGTGGACCGCCAGATGGCCCGGCACGAGGCCAACCTCTCCTGGTTCCTGGCCGGCGCCATCCTCTTCGGGTGCCTGGGCGCGGTCGGGTTCATGTGGGTGGTGGTCTACCGCCCCGTGAAGGAGCTCATCGATGGCACCCACCGCGTGGCCGG
>Ga0265323_10001668_pt1 | contig 10637 bp, 9 predicted proteins | sample 41225metaG_FD_193580 | JGI IMG/M metagenome (GOLD analysis project Ga0265323, IMG submission 193580) | Rhizosphere microbial communities from Carex aquatilis grown in University of Washington, Seatle, WA, United States - 4-12-25 metaG | ecosystem: Host-associated > Plants > Roots > Rhizosphere >... | reverse complement strand
GGGCAGGCGGTAATGCACCCAGCGCTCGGTCTTGCGGGACTGAATCAGGCCCGCGTGATGGAGGATGGAGAGGTGCTTGGACATGGTGGACGGGGCGAAGCCGAACAGTTCCGTGATCTGGCAGACGCACAATTCCCGGCGCCGGAGTGCCAGGAGAATCCGCACCCGGCCGGGGTCGGACAGCGCCTTGGTGATGGCCATGAATTCGCGCATATATTGTTATTTCGTCAAATGACGAAATGACAATCGCACGGGTTGTTGCGGGGCGCAAGAAATATTTTGTCCCTGTAAACCATTGTGGAATGGCGGTTGCAACCTTATCGCGCCTGCGGCAGCGTGAAGAAGAAGGTCGCGCCCTGGCCGGGCTCGCTTTTCACCCAGACCTTGCCGCCGTGGCTTTGCACGATGTGCTTGACGATGGACAAACCCAGTCCCGTGCCGCCCTGCTCGCGCGACCGCGCCTTGTCCACGCGATAAAACCGCTCGAACACCCGGTCCAGTGATTCGGGCGGAATGCCCGGCCCGTCGTCCTGCACAAAAATTTCAAGTTTTTCGGCGTCGGCTTGTTTTCCGCCGACGATGACCGTGCCGTCCGCGCGGCCATATTTGATGGCGTTGTCCACGAGATTGGCGAGGACTTGTTCGAGCCGGCTCGCGTCCGCGGTCGCGGCGAGTTCGGGTAAATCATTGACGAGTTTCACGCCCTTCGCGTTGGTGCGCGTTTTGAGGTCGGCCAGAACTTTTTCGGCCAGCGGACGCAGCGGGACGGGCTGCAAGTTCAATGTGATCCGCCCGGATTCCAGCGCGGAAATGGCGAGCAAATCCTGGATGAGCAGGTCCAGCCGGCTGGCATTGCGCTCGATGATTTTGAGAAAACGTTCGGTGACGACGGGGTCGTTGCGGGCGCCGTCGAGCAGCGTTTCGACATAGCCCTTGATGAGCGAGAGCGGCGTGCGCAGTTCGTGGCTGACGTTGGCGACAAATTCCTCGCGGGTGCGCTCCAGTTGCTTGAGCCGGGTCAAATCGTGAAAAACGAGGATGGTGCCTTCGCGTTCGCCGGCGGAGTTGGAAATGGCGGCGGCGTTGACCTGCAACCAGCGTTCGCTCAACTCCGGCAGCTTGAGCTCGTAATCGAACACCTGCCCGTCGCTTTCGACCCGCTCGACCAGCGTCGCAAGTTCGTGCAGGCGCAGGGTTTCCATGATGGTTTTGCCGCGCAGCTCGGTTTTGAGGCCGAAAAGATTTTTGAACGCGCGATTGGCGAGGTAGATCCGGCGGTTGCGGTCGAGCAACAGCAACCCCTCCAGCATGCTGTTGAACAAAACTTGTTGCTGCGCCCTGGCGTCAATCGTCGTCTGCTGGTGCCGCCGTTGAAGCTCCTCCATATCGGCCTGCACCTGCCGCTGCCGGCGGAGAAATTTTTGCCGCCAGCGGAAGTGGATTGCCACGGTCACGGCGACGAGGGCAAGGATGGTTAGGTACGGCCACATGATAAACGGTTAATAGGTTAAACGGGTGATTTGTTAAATGAGTTCACCGTGGACTGCGGATTTGACCAATCACTCATTTAACCAGCTACTCGTTTAACCGCCTCACTCCACAAACCGATAGCCGACGCCGCGGACGGTGTCCAGATGCTTTGACGCCGGGCCGAGTTTTTCGCGGAGGCGGCGCATGTGCGTGTCCACCGTGCGCGTGTCAATGAGGCTGTCGTATTCCCACACGTCCCGCAGCAGGGCGTCCCGGGATTGCACGCGGCCGGAGCGCTGGGCGAGGGTGGTGAGCAGCTTGAACTCGGTTGCGGTCAGTTCGAACGCCCGGCCCTTCCAACTGGCCACGTGGCGCGGCACGTCAATCAGCAGATCTCCGAAGCGCATCTGGTCGCGCGGTTTTTCGCCGGGTTCGCCGCGCGAAAGGATTTTTTTGATGCGAAGCAGCAGTTCGCGCGGACTGAAGGGTTTGGTCAGGTAATCATCCGCGCCCAGTTCGAGGCCGAGCACGCGGTCAATCTCGGCGGCCTTGGCCGTAAGCATGATGATGGGGACTTTGGCGGTAGCCGGCTCGAGCCGCAGCGTCTTGCAAATCTCAAAGCCGTTCATTTCCGGCAGCATCACGTCGAGCACGATCAGGTCCGGTGTTTGCGACCGCGCCTTTTTCAGCGCCTCCGCGCCGTCCGCCGCCGTGCTCACCGCATAGCCGGCCTGCTTGAGGTTGAACTCCACAAGTTCAACCGCTTCGGGTTCGTCATCCACCACTAAAATTCGCAGTTTCACCCTTGATTGCATATCACGCGCGCAATCATCACACAATTTCGATTCGGTGACAACCCTGTGACAATTGGGTGACGAAACGGGCGGCCGGAAGTCGAAACGTGAACGCTGCGCTCCGGACACGTTTGAGCGGTTCCTAAACTGCATCGTTACGGACCCATCCGGCCGGGAAAGTTCAGACGCTCCCAGATTTCGGCTGTGCTGTGAAAATGGTCCTGTCACGTTTTGGTGACGCCCCCGGTTGAGATGTCACCTGCCTGACACATTGCGCTCAAAAACCTTTTGTGACGAGGCGGCTTGAACTTTCGAGAGGGCGCAACCCCCTGTCACGAAACTGAGTGCGGCTGGCTGGTTAATGGGGGTTGATTGGGTGGAATATCTTTAATATGTCGCCGTTAAGAAGGTTGAAAATTTGAACCGTGAACCGTTTAAAATTTAAAATATAATCATATGCTAAACAAAAAGGTTGGACTCATTGCTTTGCTCACCAGTGTTGCCGCCAGCGGAGTCTGGGCAGGCACACTCACCAATTATGCGGTTGGGGACGTGTTGGTATGCTTCCGAAAAGGTGGTAACGACATGGTCGTTGACGCAGGCCCGTTTTCCGCGCTCACCAATGCGGCGGCCAATCAGAGGATACCCATCACCCAATACACCGGCACCCAGCTCGCCGCGGTTGGCACCAACGGCGTCAGTTGGTCGGCGTTCACCTGGTTGAGTGACAACACGCTGTTTGTGACCAGGGCCCGGACTTCCCTGAATGTTCAGACCACCCCGTGGACAGCCCAAAGATCCAGTGTCCAGGCAGGCACGGTCGCGCGCATGGTGACAATTCCGCCCGGTGCGCTGGATCAATTAAAACTCCACATATATCCCGTCAGCACACCATCCGCCGTGGTGGAGCAGGACAGCAGTGCGGACAACGCCAATTATCCGGACGGCACCAGTTATGGCGATGCCCTGAATGGCGCGTTTGGCGGCAATTTCGACGGTGCTTTTGCGGGCAATCCGGAGAATACCACGCTCAATAATTTCACCACTTCGGGACAGGTGATTCGCTCTGATTTTTATCAGTTGACGCCCACCACCGCTTATGGGCGGCAGGGGAAATGGCTGGGCTATTTTGAGTTGTCAACCAATGGTACGACGACCTATGTGGCGTATCCGAGCACGCCGCCGGTCATTGCTTCCATGACCCGTTCGGGTAATTCGACCACCATCACTTACACGACCGGCCTCTACGGCACTTATACCCTTCGGGGAATCAACAGTCTGACTTCCGGGACGGCGATGGCCAGCTGGCCGGCCATTGCCACCCTGACGAGTGGCGATACGGCGACCCACACCATAACGGATACCACCACGGACAATGTCAGATTCTACACCATCACCGCCCAATAACCAACCCATCGAAAACAACAATACATTTTATCAAACAATATCAACCAAAACAAAAAACAAATAATATGAAAAAAACACTCCTCCTCACCCTGGCGCTCGGCCTCGCCGGCGCCCCGTCGCTCCTGGCCGGCAACGTTGATGTGTATATCACCGGGTCCACGGCCTTCCGTGCAAACTGTTATACAGCCTGCCAAAAACTCTTTAATCCTGCTCCCACCATTTGCTATGGTGACGCTAATCATGGTGGTGCCAATTCGGGCTTCAGTTCCAGCACGGCGGCTTGGGCCATGACGGGAACCCCGATTACCGCGCTCACGAACCTCAGTGGCAAAACGCTGATCATCCACGGTCTTTTCACCGGCTCGGTTCAGGGCATCCAGACGACGGAACAAAGCACCAAGCTCACTTTCCCGAACGCCGACGGCGCCAATAACAGCCTTTGCAGCACCTATGCCACGAACAGCCCGACCATCGGCTTTTCCGATGCGTCAAGCGCCTCCATGCCCTACCCGCTGCCGCTCAACTTCGTTGAAGAACAGGTGTGTGTTCAGCCTTTCGTCATGACCAAATCAACGGCTTCCGTTGGCGCAGTGACCAATATCAGCAACGTCAGTTGGGAACAACTTGAATACGGCATCCCGCAGGGACGCATTCCACTCGCGGCTTGGACGGGCAAGATTACGGACACCAACACGTTTGTTTATCTGTTGCAACGCACCAAGGACTCCGGCACCCGCCGCTGCGAAACCGCCGGGAATTATTATCAATACAACGATACCGTTGGCATCTATATCTACGACTATACCAATAACAACTTCTATACTCCCAGCGTTCTGGCCGCAACTGCCTATGGTTCCTCCCCCAATGGCGTGGTCGGTTCGGCGGGCCTCAACAATGCGAATCTGAACTGGGGATATGGCTATGTTGCCGGTGGCGACATCAAGAATTCACTGAACAACGGCAACGCTGCCGACCAGGCCATTGCCATGTTGTCAATCTCCGACTCCAAGGGCGTGGGCAGCGCCAACTGGAACAATGTGATTTCCTTCAACGGGTTGTGGCCGACGACCGCCGGCGCAGGCATTCATGGCAATTCCGGCACCAACGACTTCTCACCCATCACCCTTGGCTTCTATCCGTTGTGGGGCTTGGAAGTGCTGGTTCATCCCACCGACCCCACCAAGATCTCCGACCAAGACATCACGCAGAACCAGTTGGGCGACCAGTACACGCCCGGCAGCTTCATGGGTGTGTTCAATGCCCAAACCGTGATCAACGGCGGTTCGCCCTTGGTTGGCAGCATCGAAAATGAAATCGAATTGAGCAAGACCGGCGGCGCCACAGCCATCCGCCTTTCTGACATGGAAAATTACCGCCAGTCGGTTGGCGGAATAATTTACCCGCCGTTTAATTGATATCGGTCATCGCAGAAGGCCGGTGCGAGTTTGTTCGCGCCGGCCTTACTATTTTTGGGAGGACTCCACGGTTTCAACTCCGGAATTCAGGTTAAAAAGTTCCCGAATTGGCACCTGGCCTCCATATGGACGTAACGATTCAGGTTCAAGTTTGCGGCAATTAGATTCAAGCCTATGAATACTGAAACTTTGATTGAACCGGAGCTGGTGCTGAAAGGAAGACTGCGCTTGTTTTCGTTGTATGTTGATTTTCCTGCGGCCGTGCGCGCCCGTTGGGCAACCTGCCAGATCTCCCGGCTGGCCGGGGAACAGTGGAAAACTTCCGCGGAAATGTGGAACCTGGATACCCTGACGACCAGCGAACCCATCCGGAAGATGATCGCCCAGGACGCGGCGGATGCCGACGTGCTCGTCATTGCGATGAGTTCGTTGGACTGGCGCGAACTGGAACTGGTCGAATGGCTGAATTGCCTGGCCGCCGGGAAGGCGAACCGCCCGGGGACCGGATTGTTCATCGGCCTGCTCGGTGACGGAAAAGGCCAGGCGGTGGAACTGGACTGGACGGTGAAACAATTCCTGCGTTGCGCCCGGCAAATGGACCGGAATTTCATCTGGCACTGGATGGACCAGAATGCAATGGCTGATGCTGATTATTGGCTGACAGACAGTGTCGAAGCGTTATTGGCCCCCAAACAGCCCGTGCGCAACGTGACTTTTTTGCGGGAAGCCGCCATCGAAATTGCCTGAAATCTCCGCGCCGGTCACTGAAACCCGGCCCGCGATCGGCCGGCCATCAGCGCAGTCGTGCCTTGGCCAGCAGGAGCATTACCAGCGCAACGGTGCCGGCGATGGCCAGGCCCGCCAATATCGCAAAAAGCAGGTTGCGCACTTCGCGCTGTTGTTGATCGGGTTGCAAACGCGGGAACAGCAATTTTCCAAAATCGGGTGTCATAAAATCCGAAAATTTGACCGGCACCCGGGCGTTGCGTTCAAAAGTGAATGTTAAGGACCGGTTACAAGTTCGCGATCCAGTTTTCGCCAATCAAATGGCTGTTGAATGCTGACGTGAAATCTGGATTGCCCCGCTTTGGCACATTTTACCACGGCGACAGGTGAACGATGTTGCAGATTGCCGCAGCCGATTCACAAATTGACCGCGAGCAAGGGGAGCCGGTCCTGGAAATAATGAACGGCGGGAGCGGGGGCGTCGAAACCATGCCGTGTGTGGCCGTGGGAAGCGCCGGCAAAGTCGCGGTAAAGGGTGATGGCCACGTGTTCGTTGCGGCGGATACAGTCTTTGATGGCTTCGGAATCCTTCCCGGCATGGATGAGTGTTTTCCACGAGTAAATGTGTTTGGGCTTGTGGAAATCGCTGTTGGCGATGAATGGCAGGCGCTTGAGGCCGACGTCGTTGAAAATGTTGTCGCGGTTGGCAATTTCCCAGGCGTCGAGCAGCGGCGCGAACTGGTCCTGGTTTTCCCAAAGGTAAAGCGTGTTCTTGCCCCACTCGCTTTTCATGATGTGCGGATGCGAGGCGACGGCAAGTCCGCCCTGTGAATGAATTTGCGCGATGATTTCCGGGATGTCGAGCGAGGCATCTATCGGCGACTTCAAATCAATGCCGAGCAGATGCGCGGAGGTTTTGCGCGTGTAGCCATCCTTGTTGAATTCGATGCCGGCCATCACGAGCATCTTGTAGCGCCGCCAGGCGCGCTGCCGTTCGCGCTCAATCACGGCGAAGTATTCTTCCACCTGTTCCCGGCCAAGGGTGAAACTGGCCAGCTCCGACAGTTTCCCGATCAAACGCTTCGGGTCGGCGAGGTGGTCGGTGACGCAGATGCAATCGAAACCGTGTTCGCCGTAAAAATCAACGATCTCCGGCACGCTGAGCTTGCCGTCGGAGTAATTCGAGTGAATGTGAAAATCGCACAGCAGCATCTGCGGATGGCTGCCGTTGGCATTGCTGGCCGGTGCGGGCCGCATAACGCGCGCCGGCGCCGTCTCAAACAACTTGACCGGCTTCCGGCCAGGCTTGTCGTGTCCGGATTCGGCGAGAATCAGTTCGGCGATGCGGAGCGCGGCATCCGGCCGGCTCGCCTTCCGGAGATTCTCGCGCCATTCCGACCATTGCGCCGCCTTTTTGGCAAAGGCGTTTTCGACCAGTTCGGCCACCTCGCGGTTTTTTTCCGCAATGGCGCCCAAGCCGCAGCGCCAGATGAGTTCCGCGTTGCCTTCCTCCTGGCCGGGGATGACCTGGTTGACAATCATCGGGCAGCGCGCGGCGATGGCTTCCTGCACGATCGCGCCGCCGGCTTTGCCGATGACCAGATGATGGGACATCATCAATTCGGGCATTTGGTTCGTCCAGCCAAGAATGCGGACACGGTCGGTGTGTTTGCGAGTACGCTCAATCAGTTTGAGGCGCAAATCGGGATCGCGCCCGACGGTGATGGTCAGATGCACGTCGTCCAGTTCGAGCAGCCGGTCAATCACTTTGCCGGCTTTTTTCCTGCCGGTGTTGATGATGTAAAGCACCCGGCGCGGTTCGCGTCCGACCGGCGGCCGCAATTCGGCCGGCGGATTGGCGAAGGCGGGGTTGACGGGAAAGCCGAGGGTCTTGATTTGCTTTTCCATCACGCCGCCCTGGCGCAGAACTTCCGCCGTGGCATGGTTGGCAACACAGAAGAAATCGCTCGGGGCGCGGAACCACGCGGAGTTGACGGTGATGGAATCGGTGACGACGGTGATGAGGCGGAACGGACGTTCATGGTGGTTTTGGCAAATCTTTTTGATCACGTGCGCATAGACCGGGTAGGTCGAAACGACGCAATCGGGCTGGGTTTCCGCCAGGACCTTTTCGAGCGTGCTTTGCAGGCGGGTGAAACCGCCGAGTTGTTTTTCGACAAACGGATTTTCCAGCAGTGAATAAATGCCGCCCCAAAGTTTCGGGGCATATTGCACGACGCCGAGATAGGTCTTTCTGGCAAGTGTGTTGAACACGCCATAGCTGTCGGCAAAGAGATCGAGGACTTCGGCACGCGCGTCCTCATCGAGCAATTCAATCGCGTCGCGCAAACTGCGGGCGGCGGCATTGTGCCCGTCACCGAACCCGGCCGTCAAAATGAGGATTTTTTTCATGCCAAACCGTTTTCACGCTTAAACCCTATCCCAGACGCGTTACAGCCGTGTGACGGCCAGGTGAACTTCTATTCACATTTTACTCACTGTCCGGGCCGGTCTCGAAAAAAATGGCGTGGCGGCAGGCTTTCCCGACTGGGGATCTTCAACGAGCCAAACCACGCAAGGCCGGCGGTTTAAAAACAAATCTGACTGCTCCTTGAAAAGTGCGGAGGGTTGCCACGCTTAAACGTTTCAGCCTGGCATTGGGCGACCAGTGGGCAAATTCGTTGCGATGCGTTCTCAACAAACAGATTCTGCAACGAAGGTTTGCAGTGGCGGCAACTGATATTGCGCGATCGAAAAACAACAATCCATTTTCCTCCGCAGGTATCAGCCAGCAATTTTCGTACAATGTTATAACACCATTGGCTTGTGCAGCACATTGTTGCAGACTTGGCGCGACCGACTTCCAGGTTTGCTCTGTACCAAGGGTGTCTTGTTCCGGTTTTGGTATTACAAGTAAAATTGAATCCATGTAATTTCTGGCCGCGTGAGTTGCCTGACAGTTGGATCTGGTGCCAAACAAGCCGCCAGCTCCGGTTTTATACATCATCGGACCTGTTTCCCTGATTTCCCCAACTGCAATTCCAGTAAACCCCACTTCCACAATTCGGTCAAAGGCGGGACGGAAACAAAACGGTGACATTCTGGTTCGGGGTTTAGTTGCCAAAACGTCACAGTCCGGCAGTTGGCAGGAGCGTCGGTGCGCGTAAAATTGGGAGATGCAGGAACCTGTCACAACGTCCGAACCAGAAAACGGGAATCCCGCCGGGCTGAAGCCCGGTACAGCGACACATTCCGGGTTGCGGATTGAAGCGGCCGGAATAGACAAGGCCGCCGGCCTGTGCGCGCTGGTCAGCCACAGATTTTTTACATTGCACGGTTTGGAATTTGTCGCCGTGCTGGACGGTGAACGGGTGCTCGGCCTTTGCGCCCGGCGGCAAATCGGGATTGTTCTGGGTTCCTGTTACGGTTTCGCGCTGTTCTCGGGCAGTCCGGTGCGGGAACACCTTGCGCCGGAGGCATTGGTGATTCGCAGCGGCGATTCCATTCACCAAATCCTGAAGCGCGTTTCCCGCTGATGTTCAGCGCCGCGAGAACGTGGCAGGACGCGCAACTGGAAGTTGATTGTGATCCTGCCGCCGTTTTCCGAGACAACAACGGAAAAATTGCCCGCGTCAGCGAGGCGAATGTTTGTCAGGGAAAGAAAGTCATTGGTTTCGCCGTTGAGTTTTCTGCCGTTCTTGAACCATTGGAAACGGAGCGGCGTAATGTATGCAGGAGGAATGAAGGCGATTAGAACATTTGTGCCAGCGACCGCCGTGATGTTGGTGCGGTTGATCAGGGAATTGAGAAAAATTAGCTGCGTTGGCTGAATTGGCTGACTGTCCAAATTCGTGATCGTGATTGGCTGACCGCCTTCAGAAATAACTATCGTGCCTTCGCTCACGATGGGCAATCCACTCCCTGTATTTGCCATTTCAATTTGCCCACCAGTTTGAATCATGATGTCGCCTGCGGTGGTGATGGAACCTGTCCCCGTCAATCTAAAATTATTGCCAGCTAGAAAGGAGAGCGACCAACCCTGTCCCGCCGAGATGCTGGTGCCATCCTGGATGATGATGTCGTTTCCAGCTTGAACCGAGAGCAGGCCGCTGGAAGCGCCCGGCGGAAGGGCCGGAAGATTCATGGAACCGCCGCCAAAAATAACGTTGTCGGTGGCTTGCAGAACAATGTTCGTCTGCCCGGCGTAGTCGGAGAACGATGTGACGGTCAGGTCGGCGCTGAAAACGGTTGTCACCGCAGTTGGAATCAAAGCAAGGGTCCAAATAATAATTCTCACAGCTAGACGCATATTGTCGGCATTAAAACACAAGCCCGAAAAAAAGTAAATTCAGCAGTGTTACATTCACGTTACGTTTGATGCGAAAAACTTATTGGTTGCTGGTTTGTAATATGAACACCGACGGGATCTAACCGGGTCAGACGCTGGTCTCCGAAATGTCACCGGTTTGTTTCCGTCCCGCCTTTGACGGAATTGGGGAAGTATGGTTTGCTGGAACTGTAGTTAAGAAACGCTCAGTCATGGACGATGGTGGAACTGGTGGCTTTCCCGGCACCAGTTCCATTTTTAACTCCAGGCCTAAATTTCAACGCAGCGGGATGACACCTATTCTTCCGTTTGAGTTGGAGTTTTGTCAAAGCGAACCAAGGAAAGGAAAAAATTATGGCAAAGAAAATCAATTCTAAGCCGAATCCATGCAGTAGGAAATAGATTTTCATGAGGATTGGCTGGTGAAAGCGGGTTGGTTTTCTACTGCATTGCAGTTGGGAATCGGACTTAAAATCTTTTCCCATAAGCGCCGCCACC
>Ga0265323_10001667_pt1 | contig 10638 bp, 9 predicted proteins | sample 41225metaG_FD_193580 | JGI IMG/M metagenome (GOLD analysis project Ga0265323, IMG submission 193580) | Rhizosphere microbial communities from Carex aquatilis grown in University of Washington, Seatle, WA, United States - 4-12-25 metaG | ecosystem: Host-associated > Plants > Roots > Rhizosphere >... | reverse complement strand
AACCAACCTCATCTAACCACTCAAAAATCTTCTGTTTTAATTTTGGTTTCACCATTTCAATGAGTGGAACTATTTCTAATCTATATGATGGATTCGTAAAATATAATCCATGGGCAACTTCATGAGCCAGTGTATCGTTGTCTTGTTCTGCGGAACCAATAAGATAATATGATTTATTTCCGGTTCTACGCTTTAATTCTCTATCGAGAATAAGCATTTCGTAATCGTATTTATTTTTATCGAGTATTCCAAGTTTAAATACATTATCAATCACTTCAGAAGAAAAATTGAAACCTCTCCAGTCCGAAGGATATGTAAAAGAGCCTTCTCCATATTTTTTAGAGTAGTATTCCATAAAATCAAATAATTCAAATGGTTTTCCTCTGAATAAATCGCTTTGACTTTCTAAGAATTCTTGATAACGACAGAAAAACATTCCGCAATCATATGATTCCTTGAATCTCAAGAAGAAAATACGATCTGTAATCTCAATTATTTTATACATTATTTCAATACCTGTAGCCTTTTAATTATTTTAGGACAATCATTTTTATACATTGGATAAAAACCAATGACTGTTTCCGTATTTGGATCCAATTCCGTGAGACCTTTATCCACAACGATTGACTTGTGAATCAGTGCTGGGTCATTTTTTATCTTTTCCCATTCCTTTTCATCAGCCTTAAGCACTATTTTTCTATGCCAAGTATCATTCCATGCGTTAAATATGTTAACTTTATCTTCGTAAGGCGATGCGTTTTGCATATAGGCATGCGCATGCTGTAAAGCCAGGAACCTTTCGTATACATATTGAACCGCGTGTCCCACCTGAGCTGCCGTTTTACCGACGCTCATGTTGAGCGATTCTCTTACAACAAGATACATTACTATTGGGTTATTAGGGTTCATCAAAATAATCCGTTTCATGGTTGGGGAAAGTTGGGTTATTCATGTAAGTACGGTCACTATTTGGCTCAATCATGAGATCGTCATCTTTCGGATCAGAAAACTCATACTCGGGTTGGTTCATAGCCCCAATACAATCAATAGCATCTAGAAATCTACCCATACTAGTCTGTGTGATTATACCACCAACATCACCTTTTGGTGTGTAATCTTTATGAACGAGATGTAATGCGTCTTTAGTTCGAGTTGCCGCGACATAAGCGATATTCATCTCTTCGTTTTCAGTCATACCATGCGGCACATTATCGAGCCAAGCCCTAAATGTCCACTTGAGGAGATACACAACCTCTCGTTCCAAGCCCTTCGCCCTATGTACAGAGGAGAGAATTACAATACTCTTTTCATCTGTATCATTAAATAACTCATCAATCTTCTTCTTTACTTCTTCTAGTGAAGATAATTCGTCGCAAAGATTAGTTAAACACTCAACTCTATCCAAAACGTTCTCTGGATTCATCTTCTTTGCGCGTAATTTCTCTACTTCTTCATCCTTCCAATTCTCTAACCACTTCAAGAAAGCTGGAATCTGCTTTTTCTTTGACTTTTTAATCAAAGATGATAGCTGGGAGCCTATATCTCTACCACGGATATTAGCACGTGTGCCTTGGCGAATCAAGGCCATACAGACTTTAATCAGTGGAGCGTTAGTTCTGCTCAGAACGAAACATCCCGGCTTGATGATCTGATACAATTTAGTCAGAGTTATGTTGTCAATCGATCCTTGTTTGGCCCAAGTTGTAGGTTGGATGTCCCTAGCCCAAGATCTAGCGAGGGTTGTAATCGCTACAGGACAACGATATGAGATTGGTAAGGTCAGAATCTTTGTATCTGTTTCCTCTTTCAACTCTTCTACGAGAGTAGAGTCTGAACCACGCCAAGAATATAGATCCTGATACCGATCACCGAAGATAATTATACGCCCACCAATTGGATTGGCACATTTTTTAGCCATAACCAATTGGGCCTTATTCAAATCTTGATATTCATCAACATAAACATAGTCATATTTGCCAAGATTTAGATTGTAAACGAATGGAAAATAACACATATCACCGAAATCAATGATATCAGTGATTGATTTATCTTTGGTTAATACTTTAATGACGAAAAGTATGAATTCTTTTCTATCCATCTCGCAAGTATCGATGCCAAATTGGCTAATGAGCGCGTCTATACCTTTTGGATGATCGATTAAAGCATTACGGCACTGTTCTACAGTTGCTTTTATATTGTCAGCAAGGTCATGCTCTATTTTTTTATCGATGTCTTTAATTATATTATCGATCTTATACCAATCAGTCGTGACAGCACCGAATCTTTGTTTGATTGCTCTTAATCCAAGCGAATGAAAAGTGAGAGCCTCGACGTAGGAAGGGGCTCTCGATTTCAGTTCCTCTTGAATAATTTTGTTGAAAGCAAGAGCAATAGTCTTCTTTCCGCGAGGAACAAACTTAAAACTCTCGATTAGAGTAGTAGTTTTTCCAGAACCAGCTAGTGCCTCGACGATTAAGTGTCCTTTTTCTTTGGCCACATTATAATATATAGCTTTTTGAAAAGGAGAAGGTACAATTTTAGTCGTCAAGGTCTCTTCCTATATCATTGGGATTGTCTTTGATGCTTTGAGCAATCTCTTCGTCAATTAAATTGAAATCTTCGGTAAGATCATCATCACCTACGAAAGGCTGTCTTCTACTACAGGTAGTCCGGATAGTATTGTCGCACATGAATTCACCATAGCGAGATGTATCGGTTTCGGCTTTGGTCTCATCTTCTTTCCCATGATAATGGAACTGTACGGCAGTTATATTGCCATCTTCCTCGTCTTCACGGCACTCCATCCATTGCCAATAATCTTGCTCGCCGCCCTCACATAGCCAGGTGGCAAAGTGCATTAGAGCATCTTTATTGTCGAATTCAATTTTTAATACGTGTTTCTTTTTTCTAGGCATGACTGGAATATAACCTAGATGTTATTTTCTCAAATATATTAATAATTCCGAAACTTTTTTCATTTCCTCAACGGTTAATCCTTCACTGCGAATTATGCTGCAAAATCCGCATGCCCTCAACACATTGCCAATGATAAATCCTTTATCAGACTCAATTCTATTCAGGCCAATCCCTCTCCCTTTACCATTCTCCAATTCATCATTACAAAAATAACATTTTGATTCAATTAAATCAATGTATTCTTTTTTTGATAAAGAGAATTCAATTTTTCTACTTTTTGCGGATGCTTTGGCGCGAGAAAATAGTGATGATGGTAATTTCCAATACTTCTCCGTCTGCCTGTATTTTTCATGGGCCCTTTTCTGGGCCTCACTATTATTTCTGTCTGTATTTTTTCCTTTTTTAATTTCCAATTCATCCATTTGTGTCACCCAATAATTGACGATCAAGATTAATTAGATGGAAACGATCCTCTACACGCTCGGACCAATCTTTCGGAATATTGTCTCGCCCATACTTAGCGCCACACAGGGCCCCAACAATCGCTGCCGTCGTATCGGTATCTCCGCCCGCCTTGATGGCTGCCAAGACTGCGTCACGATAATTTGTAAATTTGAGATAGCAATACAAGGCAGCTGGGACCGTCTGTCGAACATCAGCGCTTGTGCCGATTGCGGCGAGCCAATCCGCTGGATTATGATGTATGGTGAATACCTGTTTTGTAGCGGCTAAGTTGGATCTAACCTTGCTCTCTGGTAAATGAAACATTATGTTATCTAGCATACTCGTTTCATTTTTATTGATGATAAAATAGATTGCTAAAGCTATCGCTAGTGCACCAGCTTCAGCTTCTTCTGACTTATGAGTGATTGCCGAATCAATCTTGACAGCTTCAATCAAACCATATAAGTCATCACGGTAAAATACTCCAAATGGAGCCGCACGCATCGCAGTACCATTGCCATAGGAGCCATTCACTCCTGATTCGCTCCAATGTTTACCAGCCTGAAGAGCTTGAACCGCAATTAGAGTAGTTCTACCATAGCCTCTTGCACGATTCGAAGCAATCCAATCGACATACCGAGCTGCTAAATCTTCTGGGCTAAACCCTTTATTTTCAATCAAAGACTCAGCAACCATCAAGCTCATCTGAGTGTCGTCACTATATTGACCGGGCTCCAATCCATGGTATTGGGAGCCGAGATATGAATTCTGGTCCCAAGCTAAAAGCAATGGATTAGTATCTGGTTTTGATTCGAATGGAACTCCAAGCGCATCACCGCAAGCCGTTCCTAATAAAACACTAGTCATTATTTTCCTTACTTTGGGGCCAGTTTTCTGTGTCCGTTTGCTTCGTTCTAAATTACTATTACTGCCGCGTCTATTTGCTTCGTTCTAAAATATTATTGCCACCGAACATAAAAATAAAGACCTTCATATCGGAGGTGTCTATTTGCTTCGTTCTGAAAACTTATTGTCGCCAACACCGAATATTTATCCTACGACAGATCCACAAGTGTCAATTTGTTTCGTTCTGAAATGCTATTACTACCTCTTGCGTGCGGCACTGGAGCTAGGTCTGTGTCAATCTGTTCCGTTCTGAAGTGCTATTATTACAGCGATCCGACGAGCGAGCTTGTTCGGGGCATCCTGTTGTGTCAATCTGTTCCGTTCTAAAATGCTATTACTACACCGTAATGCGCCGAAAGCCAAAGTCCTCGTTGTCGTGTCAATTTGTTCCGTTCTAAAATGCTATTACTACAACAACTCGCCAAACAAAACTCAAACGACGGCGCGTGTCAATCTGTTCCGTTCTGAAATGCTATTACTACAACCCGAGAAGCCTATGGCCCTTTGGATGTCTCCGGAGGCGTGTCAATCTGTTCCGTTCTGAAATGCTATTACTACTGTTTGTCCCCATTGTTGGGTTGTTGAGGTTGATTTGTTGTGTCAATCTGTTCCGTTCTGAAATGCTATTACTACGGGCCAACTCCAAGATTGAAACCAGCTGTATTTAGATGTGTCAATCTGTTCCGTTCTGAAATGCTATTACTACAAAGAAACTGCCATAGATCACTCCCACGCAACGGGTGTGTCAATCTGTTCCGTTCTGAAATGCTATTACTACAATCGCAGCGCCCGTGTACCACTAGATGTCACCGAAGTGTCAATCTGTTCCGTTCTGAAATGCTATTACTACTGACTTACTTATATTGTGTAAGTCTTGTCATTACAAGTGTCAATCTGTTCCGTTCTGAAATGCTATTACTACGAGCGTTGCAGAGGGAGTTTGCAGACCGGGCTATCTTGTGTCAATCTGTTCCGTTCTGAAATGCTATTACTACGTTGAGAGGTTGATGCCGTTCATTCGCCATTCTCTATAGTGTCAATCTGTTCCGTTCTGAAATGCTATTACTACTGGTGGGGCTATTCATGATGCGTATACCTGTCTTTTGGTGTCAATCTGTTCCGTTCTGAAATGCTATTACTACCAGTCCCGCAGTTTATCAATATTTTCAATCACTTACAAGTGAGTTTGCGAGCGCTCCCTATTAACTATATCAACAACGCTCACAATAATATTAAAAATAATAAAAACATCAGTGATTCCGCCGTGCGAGCGGTCACGGGTATTTGAGCGTCGCATGACCGCTCGCACCACAACAAAAGACAAAAATAAGGGTGGATATTTTCATATCCACCCTTATTCGAACGAAACAAACTTATGGTGCGTCCAACTGATCTTTTACCTCACATTTCATTGTGCTGCATAAAGTGATTGAAGGACTTGACACTTTAACCATAAATAAAAATTATAGCAACTTTCATCATTACAATTACTTTCTATAATTTTGATAACTCACGCTATCTGAGCCTTATTATAACGCCTTTCCACTAAGATGTCAATGGCGTCATTAATTTTTTCTTTTTCGTCATCATCGCTAATTGCTTCAATTTTCTTCCCAAAGAATTTTAATGCAATATTTAATGCCGCATTTATATTAGCATTATATTCAGAGCCAGATTTAGTAATTAAAATATCACCAAATGCACTTTTTTTCAAAACATTATTTGTGCTATAATATCTACTACCTTTTTCTCCATTTTTAGCAGCATACTGTGAAGTATAAGCTGGATGAACATCTCCAACACAAATTGCGTGCATTTTTGCAAATTGATTTACAAACCCTATAATTGTTTTAACGGACCATTTATGAAGATTTTTATTAATACTTTTTGTATTTGATTGCGAAAAATCAGTTTCTAATTTTTCCAACACAATAACTTTTATATTATTTTTTAATGCAAGATTAACTATGCTTCGAGCTATTTTTTTGCATCTATCAAGTTTGACATTATTAAAGTGTTCTTGTAGAATATTCATATGATGAAAATCAAAGGATCGTTTTGAGAAAAATTGTTTTGTTGTAGTATTAATTTGCTGACGACTAACAAATACTTTTTCCACATTTATACGACGTTCAAGTAAGTCTAAATATTTAAAATCAACAAACTCGTCAAAATAATGTCTATTATTTTTATCATTAAAATAATTTACTATTTCATCATGAGCTTTTTTAGCTAAGGAATTTACTTCATTGAATAATGAATGTAAATCTGTTTCATCTGTATTTTCAGACCAAAAATATCCAATTTTAGATGCTAGCGTTTTAGATTTTTCTAAATAATCATCAATATTTTTAGGAATTTTAGTTAATTGTTTAATATTGCTAACAATTGCATTTTGCAAATGACAACACGATTTACAGAATTGTATTTTATTTATAATGGATGAATAATCTCTATTTTTTGGACCTTTGATTCCCGTATTAATTATTTCTAATCCATATAGATTGTTAATATTTAAATCTGCTTCATTTTTTAATTTTAATTTCGTAATAGCATAAGCTATGGCATCTTTTTGCCCCAAATCAATTGATAGCGCAGTTTGATCAATAAACCTTTCTAACTGTTTATCTTTTTTTGGATTGAAAAAATAAATATTGGTTTCTTTATTTAAAGATAACCCCAAATCTGAATATTTGATATTTTCAATGGGAATTTCACAAGCACAAGATAATTTTAAATTGTGATAATTCCTTTTAATAGAATTAAGTTTATCCGTAATAAGATTAACAATTACATCTTTTTTAGAAAATAAATTATTTATATCTAAATTTTGAAGTTGATTTAAATCATATTTAATCGATGATAAAATCTCTCTATCAATTTCTATATGAACTCCGCCAATTTCGCAATCAATTTCGCACTTACCATTTTTATCGAAAGATTTTAATTTCAATTTAGAAACGCTATGTTCTTTTACAGAAACTAATCTGTTAGATTTACTCAATGATAATGATATTTTTTGAATAGACTTTGAATTATTAGAAGCTAATAAACAATCAAACTCGCTATTTTTAGTGGGAATTAAATTTCCACATTTAGATTGATTTGAATTACCATCCTCAGCAAAAAAGAGCCATTCGGGATGTTTAATTGGATCTGGTGATGTAAAAGTTATCCCTTTTAATGGCTGGGCCTCATCATTATATTTAGCAATTTCTGTGAGAAGATCTTCTTTTTCCCAAACATCACTGTTGCCAATTAGCCAATCAAATAAATAACTGTCGCCAAATTGTTGTGGATTATTTTTTTGATATTCATTTAGGATTAATAATAAATCTTTTTTTGATTTCAACCAAAGATTTCTAATTTCTTTCCATCCTTTTAATTGTGAAAAATTAATTTTAAATGTAGAATTTAATTCTAATGAACGATCAATTTCATATTGTTTTAATAAAGCCCATCCAGAATTATTTTTATATTTATCTTCGATTGATTTTAATAAATCTTTTTGTTTTATTCGTTCTTCTTTTCTTTTATTTGAGTTTGTTATATAGGTTCGTAATTTTGCAATAGCCTTGGCAAAAGCGGCTCTTTCAAAACCTTCTGATATTGATTGAATTATCGGTAATAGTTTTCCTTTAAAACCTAAACCATTTAATATAACCAATGGATCGTCGGGATTCGACTTTGCTATTTTAGTTCTATCATCTATTAGTTTGGATATCCCTTTATTAATTTCAATGGGATCTATTGTAGAGTTAATAGACCACCGCGATGGACTATTTTTATCCGCCAAAACCCATTTTGGTTTGGGACCTGCCCACCCATTAGGGTAAAGTGCATCTACAACTGATTTTTCACTAATAGAATTAGGATCGCTTTGTAATTTTTGTACAGCATTATCAAATGCTTGAATGTTGAAATTTGCGCAAGATAATCCAGAAAAATTAGGATCACAAAAGAAACCAAAATATCCTCTAAATTGAGTGTCGGGAGCATCTTTTATAATTAAAATCAAATTGTATAATGCATCTTGCGCCTGTTGTTTTTGCGCATCCGACAATCCACTCACAATATTATTAATATTTATTGACTTATAAAAACATTCATAAATAAATTTTGCATAAATACGAGTTAATAAATTAAATGATACATGATTATCTATTAATAAACGAAGATCGTTATCATTCGATGTACGAATATTAAATGATATATTTTTTATTTCTGTATTTTTCATAGTGATATTTACTTTTCCTTACTATAAGTATAATCATAAATAATAAAAAGTCAAGATTTAAAAATATTTAAATTAAATTTTCTAACATCATCGCTAAAACGTATGCATGCCCAAGTTTTATTTTTGGATTATTTACAACATCCATATATTCATATGATTTAGGTTCTAGATTATGTGCATCAAAATCAATCAAATAAATATCTTTATTATTTTTGTATTCAGATTTTAACTGTTGAAATGCCGACGTCTTTTTTACAGTGGAGGAATAAAGGGGGATATAGATTGCTTTTCGCGCTTCGACGTAAGAGAGTTTAGCACCATCCCAAAGTGAATACAACGGAACGACACCCCTACCCATTGGATAGCGTTGGGCTCTGATAGATTTCCACCCATCTTCCGCCCAAGAGAAGTAGCGTGGGGCTGGCTCACCATCATCGGTATAGTATTCGTATACTTTACTGTATTGCCAGGCATTCTCCACGTTCTGAGAAGTGTATTCTCCATAGAGTTTAACCGGGCCACAATAGAACGGACTCAGCCCGCTACTCCAATTTGAAGAGCGGGAAGTCGTATTTATTGCTACAGCACCATCAGGGATACTGTAATTAAAATTGACTATATGGATCATTTTAACTGAATGTTACCAACATTTTGATCATCTCATCTGAGCAGTCAAAAGGAACTAGATTAATAGGTAACTCTGTAATGAGAGGAAACGATTTGTCCATAACAACTCGTTTGCCAAACTGATTTTTGTATGAGCGCGTTCGATGGAATTGTTTCGCAATTCCGCATTTTTTAATGCTTAAATTCCACATTACCACATAGTGGTCAGTATTTTTTTCAATCAGAAAAATTGAATTTTTTCTCGGAACATTGTATTGATAAGTGCCGCAACATTGGATTCTTCTAGATTTTTTTTCGCAGGGGGTATTGCAAATTGCGCAGTGTAGTTGCATTTTCATGGCAACACATATATCATTCAGTTGAAAAGGTGAGGCACAAATCGTGAAAAATTCCCCGTCACCAATGTATTACTTTCACGAATACCGATACCAGCAGACTCACCATCGATTACCCACGAACCAATAACGGGATAATTGCCATCAAAGTTCGGTGGAGCACAATACTGCTGATAGATATATTTACCAGTCCCGTACTTACCAAGTGTCTTGATTGAAGCGTCCCCAGCAACAATCTCAATGTTTGCCCCTTCTCGTGAAAATAAGGGCTTCTTTACATATTCATTTAAACAATTTTGGTTAAAGTATGCTGGTAATAAGTTTGGATGACCGGGGTTAAGCTCCCAAAGGATTGGAAGAATTCCCTTGTTCGATAGGATCATCTTCCAAGCAGGTTCAATCCAGTAAGTATTCTTCATCGTTGCTGCCATATTCGCAGCATAACGGTCCTTTAGTAGCCATTCCCAAGGATAAAGTTTAAATATATTCCTAATAACACTTAAATCTTCATCCAAGAAGCATTGGTCAATCTTGTCCCAGCCAATTTCCTCAATTGGAAGACATTTGGTTTTTAGTCCAGCTTGTGAAGCTACCTCTTCCATATACTTAACATTCATATAGTCTTCATTACTATCCATATGAGTTAAATGAAGTGGCCCTAGTAAAAGGTACGCAACCAATTCTTTCCATTTAGCAATTAATCGCTCATGAATGGAGTTAAATTGATCTTTTCCTTTAAAACATTCTTCTAACCAAAACCATTGGATGACAGCGGCTTCAATTAGGCCAGTGGGAGTGTCACCATTATTTTCTAACATTTTAGACGGGTTTTTGCCATCATAATGAAGATCGTATCTCCCATAGACAGCGGGAGTCTCGTTATTCCAAGTCCATTCGATCAGTGGAATTGCAACCTCTGGTATTTGAAGTTCATCGTACCGATGATTATCTATTACATTTTGAACTGCCTCTAAATTAATTCTATGTATTTCATTTGTATCAGCTTCAATTTGATCAATTTGTTTAGCATTAAACTCATAATAAACAGATTCATCATAATAGGGTTGACCATCTACGGTATGATATGTTAATCCCTGACCTTCAACAATACTTTGCCAGTTAGCTCTGACGGGCTTTGTATGGCGAATCATCCACCGCCACCGCCAAAGCTGT
>Ga0265323_10001662_pt1 | contig 10672 bp, 10 predicted proteins | sample 41225metaG_FD_193580 | JGI IMG/M metagenome (GOLD analysis project Ga0265323, IMG submission 193580) | Rhizosphere microbial communities from Carex aquatilis grown in University of Washington, Seatle, WA, United States - 4-12-25 metaG | ecosystem: Host-associated > Plants > Roots > Rhizosphere... | reverse complement strand
TGCGCCTGGTGGTGGGTCGCGTTGCGGTGCTGCTGGCCGCGGGCATGCTGGCGGGCCTGGCTGCGGCACTGTTGCTGGCGCCGCTGCTGCTCCGCACGCTGTTCGGCGCGGCGCCGGCCGGCGGATTCAGCTTCACCGCGGCGGCACTGGCGATGGCTGCTTCCGGCGTGGCGGCGTGCTGGTTTCCGGTGCGGCGGGCGCTGGGGATCGAGCCGGCAGCGGCCCTACGGAGCGAGTAAACCGTTCGGTGATCTAAACCGCAGGCTGAGGCCGGCTTCTTAATGGGTTTTGTTCGGTGGAGAGCCGGGATCCGAGAGGAGCGATCGGCAGGGGCGGCATGGGGATCGGATTCCACGCCAGCCGCTGCCGGGTGCGAATCGGCCCAGGCAGGGGTAAGTGGCGATGATCGGAGACACCGGGCGGCTGGCATGCCCGGAAGGCAAACCCGCGGGGATGGCTGGTGCCGGGTGCGAATCGCGAACTGTCCGGCAACCTCGGGGCCGTGCCGCGGCAAGGCTGCAAGGAGCAGCCAGTAAACCGCTCATCGTGAGCGGCTGCTTTGCTCGTAAGCTATTGATAACACAGGATAGGCATCTTCAAAAACCGCTCATCTGAGCGGTTTTGCCGCGTGGCACGCGCGCTCGCTTGTCCGCCGCCCCTCAGTTCCGGAAGTACGCCCGGTACAGCGTGTCCCTCTGCCGGGGCACGAACCCGGCGTCGCGGATGATCCGCCGCAGCTCTTCCTCGCTGGCGCGGTAGTGCGCCCCGGCGGCCGAGACCACGTTCTCCTCGATCATGATGCTGCCCACGTCATTGCCGCCGAAGCGCAATCCCAACTGGCAGGTCTTCAGCCCCTGCGTCACCCAGGAACTCTGCACGTTTTCGAAATTGTCCAGGTAAATCCGCGAGATCGCCAGGGTCTGGAGGTATTCGACGGCGGTGGCCTCTTCCTTCACGCTGCGGCCGAGCGAGGTGTTCTCGCGCTGAAACGTCCACGGGATGAACGCCGTGAATCCGCCGGTCTCGGCTTGCAGATTGCGGACCAGTTCCAGGTGGTTCATGCGCTGCTCGATGGTCTCGCCGCATCCGAACATCATGGTGGCTGTGGTCCGCATGCCAAGCTGGTGCGCGGTGCGGTGCACGTCCACCCATTCGCTCACCGGGCACTTGAGACGGCTGATGCGCTGGCGCACGGCGTCATCCAGGATCTCCGCGCCGCCGCCGGGAATCGAATCCAGCCCGGCGTCCCGCAGGCGCGCGATGGTGTCGCGGAGCGTCAGGCCGCTCACCTCGGCGATGTTGGTCACTTCCGGCGCCGAGAGGCAATGCAGGTGGATGCGGAAGCGCCGCTTGATGGCCCGGAACAGGTCCTCGTACCACTCGATTTTCAGATCGGGATGCAGGCCGCCCTGCATCAGCACGCCGGTGCCGCCCAGGTCGATGGTTTCCTGGATCTTGGCGAAGATGGTCTCCTGCGGCAGTACGTAGCCTTCGGCGTGTCCCATGGGCCGGTAGAAGGCGCAGAAGGTGCAGTATTCGGTGCAGAAGTTGGTGTAGTTGATGTTGCGGTCGATGATGTAGGAGACCACGTTTTCCGGGTGCCACTGGCGGCGCACCGCGTCGGCGGCCATGCCGGTGCCGATCAGGTCGGGAGAGCGGAACAGGTCGAGGGCTTCGTCGCGGGTGATCATCGGGTGCGTTTCCTCTACGATACTACGGCCTGCGGCGGGTTTCCGCCAGCCGTCCGGGTATCATGTTTACATCGAGGTGTCCATGAGTTGCCGTGCCGCCCTGACGATCGGGCTTGCCTTTGGCGCATCCGGCTTCGCGCAGGCGGAAGCGCCGCTGACCGGGGAGCGGATTCTGCGCCAGGCGCTGGGGAACGAATCGCGGCAGAACGCCCTGCGCGAGCAATACCTGTACCATGAACACGTCGAGAGCGGCCTCTTCAACGGGGATGGCTCGCCGGGGAAGCCGAAGTCCACCTGGGACTATGAAATCGTCTACCTGGAAGGCGCTCCCTACCGCAAGCTCACCGGCTTCAACGGCAAGCCTCTGAATCCCAAACAGGCTGCATACGAAGAGGAGAAGATGCAAAAGACCGCCGCCGAACGCCGGGCGGATCAGGCGCAACAGAAGCGCAAGATCGTGGCGATCGGGGTCCACATGGCGGACGTGGTGCGGCTCATGGACCACACGCTGCTCCGCGAAGACGAGATCGGCGGGCGGAAGGTGTGGGTAGTCGATTCCAAGCCGGCCAGAGACGCGGTTGCCGCATCCGCGGACGACGCCAAGGTCCTGTGCTACCACTACACCTATTGGATCGACCAGGAGGATCGCGTGGTGGCGCAAGTGGAATACGAAGTCATCAGGGCGGGCGTGGATAGCGAACCGGGAACGCGGTCCAGAACCGTCCTGGCGAAAGAGAATGGCTCGCCATGGTTTCGGCGGAGCATGAATGGCGACTTCCTTCTCAAGGGGCCTCACGGGACGAATCACGTCTTCGAGCGGCACCGCTATTCGGGGTTCCGGAAATTCGACGCCCAATCCGACATTCAGTTCGCCGCGCCGCCCGCGCCTGCCCAACCCGCCGGGCCATTCGAGCTACAGTAGGAACTTGCACCTCGCAACCATGTCGCTTGCCGGCGTCTCGATCCCGGCCCTGGCCACCGCGATCGGCTGGGCCGGCGCGGCGCTGGGCGTGGGGATCGCCTCGCTGCGCAGCAGGACGCGGTACGTAGTACCGTTCAGCGCCGGGGTGCTGCTGGGCGTGGTCGGTTTCGGGCTGTTGCCGGAACTGGAGGCAACCTCCGGAGCCCTGGCCGGCGTGCTGCTCCCGATGGCGGGCTATGCCCTGCTGTTGATCGTCAACCGCTTCGTCTACCCGGTATGTCCCACCTGCTCCCACGATCACGATCATGGGGCGTGCGCGGACGAGTTGCACGGATTCGCGCTGCCGTTGATCGCCGCCGCCGCGGTGCACAGTTTTATGGACGGTTGGTGCGTGGCGGCCGCGCGCCTGGCCGCTCCGGCCGGTCTGCGCCTGGCCGTGCCCCTGGCCATCTGCCTGCACAAACTGCCGGAAGGCGTGGCCCTGGGCGGCATCCTGCGCGCCGCGGTGAAATCGCGCGCCACGGCTCTGGGTTGGTGCCTTCTGGCGGAGGGTACCACGCTGGCAGGCGGCGCGGCCGGCTTGTGGATGGCGCCGCATCTGGGGACCGGGTGGACGGTGGTGCCCCTGGGTCTGGCCGCCGGCTGGCTGATCTACCTGGGAAGCCACGCCGTACACGAGGAGTGGAAGCGGCGCGGCGCCCGCGCGGCCCTGTTTGCCGCCGCCGCCGGAGCCCTCGCCGCCGCCCTGCTGCAACGCGGCGCGGGGATGCTGCCTTAGCCCGGCTATCTGCCCGCGATACCGAAATTGCGCCCCGCTACAGCGCCGGTGACCGCGGCGTCGGTGAAGTTGATCCACGCCAGCGCTTTTGCCAGGGAGCGGGAGGGACGGCGGCGCAACACCAGGTATTCCACCGCCACCACGCCGCCGGCCACCCCCAGTTTCAGCAGCGCCCCTTGCTTCCCGAAAGTGCCCTGGCTCCCGGACAGCAGCGGGTTCAGCTCGCGCTTGCCCCAGGAGGACGCCTCGTCCATGGCGTTGGCCGCCAGCAGCGAGCCGGCGCTGATTTTCCACAGGTTCAGTCGATTCCGGGTTTCCGGCTGGACTGCGGCGGCTGGCGTGGCCGGAAGGGCCTCGATAGCCGGACTTTCGGCCGCGGACAAACCGAAACCACCTAAGAGGAGCGTGAGCAATAGCTTATGCATACTGGGGAGTATAGGGTGTTTACCCTACTCTGACAACCCCGTTTAGTTCCATTACTTTAGGGCCATTCTCCGGGTGGAACTATGGCGCTCCGGGGGCGGCGGAGGGCGGCGGCCGCCTCATTTGACAACCCTTCGCCCCGTCCGTATGATGAGATTTCAAGGCGAATACGCAAACCGCATCCCCCAGATGAGGTTGACTCGTGCCCAAATGCCAACTGATACGTCTCGTTCTCTAAGGGATTACACTGTTTTCCGGGAACCAACCATATGATTAAAGTCGAAGGCCTCACCAAGCGATACGCTCGTACGGTCGCCGTGGACAACATCTCTTTCGAGGTGGAAAAGGGGCAGATCGTGGGTTTTCTGGGCCCCAATGGCGCCGGCAAGACCACCACGATGCGCGTCCTGACGTGCTTCCTGCCGCCCTCGGCGGGCACGGCGAACGTAGCCGGTTTCGATGTGCTAGCCAGTCCGCTGGAGGTTAAGAAGCGCATCGGCTACCTGCCGGAAACCCCGCCCCTCTACCCCGAGATGGAGGTGACCGAATACCTCACCTTCGCCGGCCGGCTGAAAGGCATTTCCAGCGGCGATATCGCCAGCCGGGTGGACGACGTCACCGGCAAGTGCGCGCTTGGCGAAGTCCGCAACAAGCTGATCGCCAAGCTGTCCAAGGGCTACCGCCAGCGCGTGGGGCTCGCCCAGGCCATCATCCACAACCCCGAAGTGCTGATCCTGGACGAACCCACCAGCGGTCTGGATCCCAAGCAGATCATCGAAATCCGCGACCTGCTGAAGGCCCTGGCGCCGGATCACACCATCATCTTGAGCACCCACATCCTCAGCGAAGTGGAGCACTCCTGCGAGCGCGTGATCATCATCAGCGAGGGAAGGCTGGTGGCCATCGATTCGGTGGCCAACCTGACCAACCGGCTGCGCGGCAGCGAATCGGTTTCGATCGAAGTGGAAGCCGCCGCCGGCAAACCGGCGCCGGGCGAGGTTCAGGTGCGCCTGGAGCAGGTTTCCGGTGTCAGCCGCGTGGTGGCGAAAGAGCCCCGGGACAGCCGCCTCACCTTCGAGGTGGAGAGCCTGTCGGGCCGCCACATCCGCGCCGACCTGGCCCGCAGCGTGGTCGAAGCCGGCTGGAACCTCAGCGAGCTTCGCCCGGTGGGCCTGAGCCTGGAGGAGATCTTCCTGCAACTCACCACGGCCGAGAAGAAGAACGAACCGAAAGCCGCCGAGGGAGGCAAGAAATGAAGAACACCTATCTCATCTGCCGCAAGGAAGTGCGCAGTTACTTCGTGTCGCCCATCGCGTACGCCGTGCTGGCCCTGTTTGCCTTTCTCTTCGGGGGCCTGGCGTTTTTTCCCGCGGTGAGGGAACTGGTCCGCTACGGCATGCAGGCCCAGATGCAGGGGCAGCCGATCAGTCTCAACGATCAGATCATCCGGCCGCTTCTGGGCTTCGCCAGCACCATTTCGCTCTTCCTGATTCCGCTGATCACCATGCGCCTGTTCGCCGAGGAGAAGCGCTCGGGCACCATGGAACTGCTGCTCACCTCGCCGGTGCGCGATATGGAGATCATTCTGGGTAAGTGGATCGGCGCCCTGATCCTGTACATCAGCGTGCTGGCCATGTCGGCGCTGAACATCTCGTTCCTGTTCGCCTGGGGCAAGCCCGATCTGAAGCCGGTTCTGGTGGCCTATCTGGGCCTGATTCTGCAAGGCGGCTGTCTGCTGGCCATCGGGGCGTTCATCTCCAGCCTGACTCGCAATCAGATCGTGGCCGGCGGGGTCACTTTCTTCGTCTGCCTGATCCTCTACCTCTTGAGCTGGTTCACCCAATTCGACAGCGGACTGGCGCCGCAGGTGATCAATTACCTGTCGATCGTGACTCACTTCGAGAATTTCAGCAAGGGCGTCGTGGATTCCAAGGACGTCATCTTCTATCTCTCCATGATTTTCTTCTCGCTATTCATCACTTCGCGATCCATGGAATCGCTGCGGTGGAGGTCCTAACATGGATGCCAAATGGATTAAGACCCGACAGACTAAGTTCGCCGCCTACGCCACCGTGTATATCCTGGTGACGCTGGCCGTGCTGACGGTGGTGAACGTTCTCGCCAACCGGTACGACAAGTCGTACGATTTCACCAAGAACAAGCGGTTCAGTCTCTCCGACCAGACCATCAGAATCGTCCAGGGACTCAAGAAGGACGTGAACGTTACGTACTTCGGCCGGGAAGACACGTTCCGCGCCGGCCGCGACCTGCTGGACCGTTACTCGGATCTCTCCCCCAAGCTGCACGTCAAGTACCTGGACCCGGACCGGAAGCCGCAGCCCGCCAAGGCCGCCGGCTACCGCGGCGCGGATGCGCCCGTGATGGTGGATTCCGGCGCGCGCCGGGAAGGCGCCAAGAGCCTCACCGAAGAGGAAGTCACCGGTGCCCTGATCCGCTCCCTGAAGAGCTCCGAGCGTAACGTGTGCTTCGTGACCGGCTTCGGCGAGCACAGCATCGACGACACCGACCGCGGGGGCTTCAACGATCTCAAATTGCTGCTGGAGCGCGACAACTACCAGAGCCGCGCGGTGGCGCTCAAGCCGGCCGCGCCGGAAGCCGGCAAGCCGATGGCCATCGGCGAGGCGGCGCCCGCCGGACCGGTGGAAGTTCCCAAGAGCTGTACGGTGCTGGTGGTCGGCGGACCGCAGGAAGCCTATCCGCCGCCGGTGGCCGATGCCATCAAGACCTACGTGGAGAACGGCGGACGCGCCATGATCATGCTGGACAACGTGGTCCGGCTCGGCCGTGGCGACGCCGCCGCGCCCAACACCGACCTGGAGAACGTGCTGGCCGGTTGGGGCGTGACGGTCAACAAGGACCTGGTGCTGGATTTCAGCGGCCTCGGCCGGATGTTCGGGTTGAATCCGGAAATCCCCATCGTCACCCAGTACGAAAGCCACAAGATCACGCAGCCGCTCTCGGGCGTGATGACCGTCTTCCCGCTGGTCCGGTCCCTGGATGTCAAGGCGGGCGGGAAGGCCACGGTCGACAAGCTGATCCAGGCCAACGACGACAGCCTGGCGATTACCTCCGCCAGCGACATCCGGCCCGACGGCACCCTCGACGAGAAGAAGGCCAGAAAAGGTCCGTTCACGCTGGCTGCCGCGGGAACCGTCTCCGGCGCCGCCAAGGGCCGCTTCGTGGTGGCGGGGACGTCGGAGTTCGCCATCAACTCCTTCGCCGGCTCGCGCCAGGTCGCCAATCGCGACCTGTTCGTCAACTCCATCAACTGGCTCTCGTCGGACGAGGATCTGATTTCCATCCGTCCCAAGATGGCCGAGGACCAGGCGTTCAACATCACCTCGCAGAAGCTCAGCGCGCTGTTCTATCTGAGCGTCCTGGTATTCCCCCTGGGCGTGGTGGGTTTCGGCCTGGCCACCTGGTGGAAGAGGAGATAGCCCATGAAGCCGAGGCGGCTGTTCATCGCCCTCCTTCTTCTGGTTGTGTTGGGCGGCCTGTGGTGGTGGTCCAACAAGAAGCAGGAATCCGACGCCAGGAAACCCGCGGACGTCACCACCGTCAAGATGCTGACTATCCCCGAGGACCAGATCCAGGAACTGCGCTTCCGCAGAGGCGGGGAAACCGTGGTGCTGGTCCGCGAAGGCGGCAAGTGGCGCATCACCGCGCCGCAGCCCTACCCGGCCGACCCGGACGTGGTCCGCTACCTGGTGATCACCCTGGCATCGCTGACCGCCGAGACGTCCATCGAGGACAAGGCCTCCGATTTTGCGCAGTACGGCCTGAATCCTCCGGCGCTGGATATCGCCGTGGTTCGCAAGAACGGGAAGACCACCGATGAGCTGTTGGTGGGCGATGCGACGCCCACCAACTCCGGTTACTACGCCCGGCTGGCCGGCTCGCCGCGCGTGGTGGCGCTGTCCGGATACAGCCGCGACAGCCTCAACAAAACGCTCAACGATCTGCGCGACAAGCGCCTGCTGACCTTCGACCAGGACAAGATCGCGCGCATCCAGCTTCAGGCCAAAGGTCCGGCCATCGAGTTCGGCAAGGGCAACGACAACGAGTGGCAGATCCTGCAGCCACGCCCGCTGCGCGCCGAGGGCACCCAGATCGACGGCCTGATTTCCAAGCTGAAAGACGCCAAGATGGATCTGGCCAAACCCGATCCGGACGCCGCCAAGAAGTTCGCCGCAGCGCCCAAAATCGCCACCGTCGCGGTCACCGATTCCAGCGGCAGCCAGACCATGGAAGTCCACCAGGACAAGGACAAGGACTACTACGCCAAGAGTTCCGCCGTGGATGGCGCCTACAAAATCGCCGGCGAGGTGGGCGACGCCCTCAACAAGGGGCTCGACGATTTCCGCAACAAGAAGCTGTTCGATTTTGGCTTCAGCGATCCCGTGCGGCTGGACATCGTCTATAACGGGTCGCTCAGCTACTCCAAGAGCGGCGAAAAGTGGATGTACGGCGCCAAGACCCTGGACAGTTCCACGGTGCAGACGCTCATCGACCGGCTGCGCGAACTGGCCGCCGATAAGTTCGCCGACAAGGGTGGGGGGCAGACGGTCTTCGAGGCCGCGGTGGCATCCAATCTCGGCAAGCGCGTCGAGAAGGTGACCGTCTCCCAGCAGGGCGATCGATATTTCGCGCAACGCGACGGCGATTCCAGCATCTATGAACTGTCCGCCAAGAGCGTGGACGATGTGAAAGCCGCCGCCAGCGGAGTCAAGGAACAGGCGCCGGCCGCGCCCGCTAAGAAGAAATAGCCGGTGTAGGGTTCAGGGGCCGGCGGCGAAGAGGCGGGTTAACCACCCGCCGCCGGCTAACAGTTTGCTCCACGACGCTGTTATGAACGCCCTTCTCACCGACCTGTACGAACTCACCATGGCGGCCGCCTATTTCGAGGCCGGCAAGGCGGGCGAGAGGGCCACTTTCGAATTGGGCATACGGCGCCTGCCTGCCCATCGCAATTTCGTGCTGGCCGCCGGATTGGCCCAGGCGGTCGACTACCTGCTGCAACTCCGCTTCACCGCCGATGAAATCGGCTACCTCCGGTCGCTTCCCCAATTTGCCTCCGCGCCGCCGGAGTTCTTCGAGTACCTGCGCGGTTTCCGGTTCACCGGCGACCTGTTTGCCGTTCCCGAGGGTACCCCGCTGTTCGCCGGCGAGCCGGTGCTCATGGTGCGCGCGCCCGTCATCGAGGCGCAGATTCCCGAGACCTATCTGCTGGCCGCCATGGCGTTTCCCACGCTGATCGCCAGCAAGGCGGCGCGATGCGTGGCCGCCGCCGCCGGCCGCTCTGTGGTGGAGTTCGGCACGCGGCGGGCTCACACCCCCGAGGCGGGCTCGATCGGTGCGCGGGCCGCCTATATCGGCGGCTGCTCGGCTACCAGCAACACCCTGGCGGGCTTCCGCTACGGCATCCCCGTAACGGGCACCGCGGCGCATTCCTGGGTGATGTCTTTCGCTTCGGAGACGGAAGCCTTCCGGCGCCTGCAGCGGACCCTGGGCGAGCACACGGTTCAGCTGCTGGATACCTACGACACGCTGGAAGGCGCGCGCCGCGCCGCCGGGCTGGGGCAGCCGCTATGGGGCGTCCGCCTGGACAGCGGCGATTACGCCGCGCTCTCACGCCAGGTGCGCGCCATCCTGGACGGAGCCGCTCTCGGCGGGGCGAAAATCATGGTCTCCGGCGATCTGGACGAGTACCGTATCGGCGAACTGGTGCGGGATGGCGCGCCCATCGATGCCTTCGGCGTGGGTACGCAGCTTGCCACTTCGGCCGACGCGCCGCATATGAGCGCAGTTTACAAACTGGTGGAGCTGAGTGTCGGCGGCATCCAGCGTTTCACGGCCAAATACAGCGCCGGCAAGCAGACGCTGCCGGGCGCCAAGCAGATCTTCCGCGGCGAGTCAGGCGACGTGGTGGCGCGGATGGGCGAATGCGGCCGCGGCGAGGCGCTCTTGCAGCCGGTAATCCTGGGCGGCGAGCTGATCGAACCGCTGCCCTCGGCCGGGCAGGCGCGCGCGCGGGCGGAGGCGTCCCTGGCCGCGTTGCCGGCGAGCCTGCGACAATTGGAAGCGTCGGAGCCGTGGCCGGTATCGAGCAGCCGGGAACTCAAAGAGCTGGCCGCACGGACCCGCCGGAACCTGCTGGGATGAAGACAATCTTCTACGATATCGATTCGCAGCTCGATTTCCTGTTCCCCTCCGGAGCCCTGTACGTGCCCGGGGCGGAGCGGATTCTGCCCGCTATCGCCCGCCTCAACCGCTACGCAGCCGCGCGCGGCATCCCCGTGATTTCCACCACCGACGCGCACGCCGAGAGCGACGCCGAGTTCCGCGTCTGGCCGCATCACTCGGTGGCCGGAACGCTGGGCCAGCGCAAGCCGGAGGCCACCTTGCTGCCGCGCCGCGTGGTCGTCCCCAATCGCGAGGGCGCGCCGGATATCGAGATCGGCGGCGCGCAGCAAATCGTCGTCGAAAAGCAGACCGTGGATGTGTTCGCCGCGCCCGGCCTGGCGCGCGTGATGGAGCGCCTGGGGGCCGGCCGCCATGTGGTCTACGGCGTGGTGACGGAGATCTGCGTGCTGTGGGCCGCGCGGGGTCTGCTGAAGACCGGCGGAGAGGTGTGGGTGGTGACGGACGCCGTGCACGGGCTGAATGCCGTGGATTCGCGGGCCGCGCTGGAAGAGATCGCCTCGGCCGGCGGCCGCCTGGCTACCGTGAACGAGGTTTGTCTCTGAGCCCCCGCTTCAGGCTTCGATGTTGACCGGCGCCGCGGGCGGTGCCGTCCTGCCTCTGAGGTAACTCCACGCCGCCAGAGGCAGGACGGCA
>Ga0265323_10001659_pt1 | contig 10692 bp, 6 predicted proteins | sample 41225metaG_FD_193580 | JGI IMG/M metagenome (GOLD analysis project Ga0265323, IMG submission 193580) | Rhizosphere microbial communities from Carex aquatilis grown in University of Washington, Seatle, WA, United States - 4-12-25 metaG | ecosystem: Host-associated > Plants > Roots > Rhizosphere >... | reverse complement strand
TGGTCATCAACCAGAAGCGCAGATGCCTATGCAGGTGACGATGCATGGAGCTTGTCCAACACAACACGCACGGCATCGGGTAGTGGAAAGGCCGGGCAGCGGTTTGTCGATGCTTCCACGGGGCGGACTCACGGCCGCACCCGGGCAGGGTCACGCCGACGTCTAGCGGCCCACGATATCCCACGTGCAGAACGACGAGCAGCCGTCGCCAGAGATAGTGTTGCCGTCGTCACAGGTCTCGCCATATTCTGGTTGGACGATGCCGTCGCCGCAGAAGGGACGGTAGGTACAGTTGAGCTGGCAGGCGCTGTCGGGCAACTTCACGCCCTTGGTATCGCACTGTTCGCCGAACAAGCTGTCGGTTTTGCCGTCGCCACAGAACGGACTCCACTTGCAACCTGGGGCACAGCCAGGCTTGCCGTTGATTCCGTAGGTGGTCAGGTTCACACCGTCATCGCACTCTTCACCCTCGTCAGCCTGCACCACGTCGTCGCCACAATGCGGGCCCAACCCGGTGCAGGTCTTGTTGCAGTGCCCGTAGGTCCCGTTGAGCGGACCGTCGTCGCACACCTCGCCCTTGACCACGATGCCGTCGCCACAAATGGGTGTGCACACAGACTTCGAACGGCCGAACCCGTTGAGTGTGAGCTGGAAGTTCGATTGATTGGTGTGTCGTTCGGCGTGAAAGAGCGCGATCTCGTAGATGCGTCCCTTGGTGAGACCGCGGTTGGTTATCTCGGTGTCGGTCAGATTGATGGTTCCGGGAGTCGCGGCATGGCGGCCGCCGAGATCAATGAGCAGGGCGTTCTTGAAAAAGACCCAAACGTCGTCATCCCCGGAGAAATCGAGGCGCTCGCCGCCTTGCAACTGGAACCAATAGTGGACCTCGGTGGTGAAGCCAAAGTCGCCACCACCGGATAGCAGCTCTTTGCCCTGGGCCACCCAGCCCACGCCGGTCAAGTCAGTCCTTCCAAAAGGTAGGAAGGGGTTCGCCGGGGTGCCGCCGTTGAACACATACTGCCCAGTCGTATTGAGAGCCAGCGTGATGAAGCTGTCCCCGCGCACGCTCACGGGGGTATCGCGATACCACTGGTCGAAGTCAGCCTGGGTTGTTAGCTGGCGGCCGTGGGGGCAAGCCGTCGCGCTGGCGCTGGCGTTGTCGCAGATCCCCCCGTATACCGGCTTGCCGTCGGTACCCAGCACCGACTGCACCAAGCCTGTTGTGACGCCCGAACCGATGTTGTCTTCGAAATTGGGGTGGCGGGTGGCGCCCGTGGCGGGGATGGAAATGAAATCGCGAAACACCACGGGCAAGGAGAGCTGGCTGGCAGCTGCAATCGGAGTCACCGGGCAGTCCCAGCCTTCCTCCTTTGTGCAGTCCTTGCTGCAGCCGTCGCCATCTCGCTGATTGCCGTCGTCGCATGTCTCCACGTCTCCGGCCAGGATCATGCCGTCTCCGCACACCGAAGCGCATTCACCGTCCGTACAGGTCGGTTCGCGCTCGCAGGTTGGCGAACACCCGTCCCACGGGAGATTGTTGCCGTCGTCGCAACCCTCGTCACCTTCGAGCACGCCGTTGCCGCAAACGGTTTTCTGGCAGGCAGCGCCGGGCGTGGGGCAGAAGTAGCCTGGTTCCACGTGACAGGCGTCGCTGCAGCCGTCGCCATTAGCCTTGTTGTTGTCGTCGCACTGCTCGCTGCCCACCATGAAGCCGTCGCCGCACTCGGCGGCTTGGCAGAGGGCGCCTGCGGTGGGGCAGGTCCAGCCATCCTCGATCTTGCAGTCGGCCGTGCAACCGTCGCCACTGTCTGTATTGTTGTCGTCGCATTCTTCGGCACCCGAGATGGTGCCATCGCCGCAAGACGTGGCGGGCACACAGCGCTTGCCCGGCGTAGGGCAGAGCCAGCCTTCATCGCGCAGGCACGTCGAGCCGCAGCCGTCAGCCGGATAGGTGTTGCCATCGTCGCATTGCTCGCCCTCTGGAGCATTCAAGATGCCGTCACCACAGACAGCCACGGGCGCAGGAGGCGTGTCGGGGCCAGGCGGAAGCGCGACATCGGGCATTTGCTCGGGCGCGTCCGGAATGACCATGGTGTACCCCTCGGCGCCACCCCCATCCGTGGTGGCCCCGCCCGTCGATTGCGATCCTGAATCCGGGGCAATGGGTGTGACCGGCAAGTCGGTCACGCAGCCGGTGACCCAAACGATCGCCGCCAGCATCGCGAGAAATCCATTTTGCCATCGATAGAACTGCGGCAGCCGCATGAAGTACCTCCGCACGAATAGCCAGCCAGATGTTCTAGGACGTACGAACTCCTGGACACTCATCGAGCGCAGACTACCAGTGAACAGGTGCTAGCGGGGAGTGGGGAAAGCAATTTCGCAGTTTGTTTCTTCGCTGCCGCCCTGCCCCCTGGCTTGACATGTCTTGTTGCGTCCGCGTCGTACGCATCGGGACCGGCAGCCGGTGAGGCGACGGCTGCTTCGTCTGTGACTTTGACGCGGGCTTTACGGGGGCCTTCTCCGCCCCGAAAACTACTCCGTGACCTTGATGGTGCCCTCCATCTGATCGTGCCCGCTGCCGCAGAACACGTCGCAATGGAAGGGAAACTCGCCCACTTTGTCAGGCGTGAACTTCACCTGCGTGACCTTGCCGGGATTGATCTCGGCGTGCAGCTTGAGCGCAGGGCAGTCGAATCCGTGCTGCCGATCGAGCGAGGTCAGTTGCAGAACCGCGGGCACGCCCCGCTTGAGCGTGATCACGCTGGGTGAATACTCGAACTTCTTGGCTGTGACCTTGACGACCTGTTCCGCCGCGGGCGGATCCTTGGCTTGTGCGGCCGGCAATTCAGTGAGCGCCAGCTCCGCCTGCTGGGCGTGCGTGTAGATCTGGCGGTATCCCAAGCCCTGGTAGGGATGAGCCGGATCCCAGGGAATCGGTGCCTTCTTGGGCACGGCATGGGGCGCGGGCAGCGGATACATCATCCCATTCGCCGCGTGGTGAGCGATATGTCCGGTCTGGTGGTGGTTCACCTGGTGGATGTGCCCATACAGAACCGTCACGTTTGAAAAGGGCATGAGCAGCTCGACCGCCTTGCCTCCGTCGGGCGTGGTCCAGTCCCAGTCGGGCGCCAGGTCGAATAACGGTCGGTGGGTCAGGACCACTATGCGGGTCGCGTGCTTCTGCTTCTTGAGATCGTCGGCGAGCCAGCGTAGCTGTTCGTCGCCCAGGTGAGCGGCCGGGTCCGACACGTTGTCGAGCGCGATGAAGTGAACGCCCTTGTGATCGAACACGTAGCGCGAGGGGCCGAGCAGGTCGCGATAGGCCGCGCCTTTGTCCAGCGCGGCGTCGTGCTCGCCAGGCAGGTACTTGATGGTATCGACCTTCAGTCCCTGACCAAGCTCGCGGAACCCAGCCAGGCGCGCCCGCCGTTCCTTGTCGTCGTCGGTGGTGTGGGTCAGATCGCCGGTGAAGACGACGAAGTCCGGTTTCTGCGGCAAGGCGTTTATGGCCGCAATGGCCTTGGGCAACGTGCCGGCGAAGTCGGGATTGATGGCGGCATTCTTGAACCCCCAGTGTGTGTCGGAAAGCTGCACGAAGAAGAAGTCCTCATCGTGTCGGCTGGCTGCCTGCGCCGCCTTGCCCCTGACCAGGTCAGAGGCGAACACGATCCCGCCCAGGCCAGCCAAACCTGCTGTGAGAAACTGCCGTCGCTCAATCGTTATCTTCATGACCTTCTCCTTGTGGGGCGCTGACTTCGTCGCGCGCAGGGTCAGATTTGCTGCAGTTCGATGCTCAAACTGACCCAATTGTGGCAGTGCAGCGACGCGGGCCGGGGCTCGCGGGACAATCGTCCGGTGGGTGACGACGTCCGCTTTCCGTGCCGTGCAGCCGGCGAAAGATTACCGACTCGTAACGTGTGACTGCGTCCGTGCGCCGGATTGGTAGGCGAATGCACCCGTTTGTTTCGGCACGGAATTTGAATAGCATAGGGGAGACAGGGAAGCGGCACGGGGTGCAGGGGGGCCTGCTGGGGGAATTGAGTGGTGGCGTGGGCAGGCTCGGGTTTCGGAAAGGGCGGCGTCGGTGGCGTACGGGGAACGTGCCATGTGGGTTGGGGGCGAGCCTCAGCATCGTGGCGGAGTGACGGCCTGGGCGGGTATCGGGTTGTGTTGGGTGGGGACTCAGGCAACGCTCCGCCACTGTGCAGGGGCGATCTATGATTGGGGCACTCTGTACGTGGGCGGCGAATTTATGTAAGGAGTTCGCCTTCTCGCGCATCCATGGATCGTCGGTGACCCCGGATTGCGGGTGCGCCCCGCCGCTAGCATGAGGATCGTTCACAAAGCCCCACTGTGTTGGCCACGATGGCCAGTTCTTGGGAAAGACTAATGCCGGGCTCTGAACTCCCGTCCCCAATCTTTGGCGGCGCTGGCCCGGAGGCTGCGCCCAACGTGCCAAACACGGTGTGGCGTTCGGCTCCCGTGTGCTACGGGATCGCCGTCCTGGCTATTGTCGCCGTGGCGCTGATCCAGCGCTTCACTGTGCCCCAGCAGGATCTAGCGCCGTTCGTCCTGTTCTTCGCCGGCATCGCGATCACGTCGGTATACGGAGGCCGGGGGCCAGGCCTGCTCGCCGCTCTGCTCGCGGCCCTGACGGGCAACTTTTTCTTCATTCGACCCTTTGGCCATTTCACCCTGCACGGCTCGGCACTAATCGCCACCGGCTTGTCACTGATTTCGGGAACAGTGGTCGCCATGTTCTGCGGTGCCTTGCGCACGTCTTTGGATGAAGCGAATGCCCAGGCCGCGGCGCTGCGCCGCCAGGCGTGGATCATGCGCGGGCAAGCCAAACTCGCCAGCGAAGTTCGTGGCGAACTCAGCGAAGAGATCACGGCGTCGAACATCCTTTCCTTCGTCGCGCACTACCTGGGGGCCAAGGTCGGCGTGCTCTACGCGATGAAAGAGTCAGGGATGGCGGAGCGCGCGGCAACCTTCGCCTGCTCCAGCAGCGGCACAAGCGCACCACCTGATTCCTTCCAGCCGGGCGAGGGCTGGGTGGGTCGGGTCGCGCTTGATGGGAAGCTGGCCTCGCTCTCCAACGTGCCCGAGGAGCACGTCCGCATAGTAACTGCCACCGGTGAGTGGCAGCCGCGTCACCTCGTGGTCGCGCCACTTCTGGGTGAGGGCCGCGCCATCGCGGTCATCGAGCTGGGTTTCATCGAGACGCCCGGCGCGGACGCCATCGAGTATCTGGAAACCGTCGCTGAGGTGGCTGGCATCTCGCTGCGCTCGGCCCGCTATCGGGCGCAGCGACAGGCGCTTCTCGATGCGACTGAGCGGCAGGCCCGTGAGCTGCAGACTCAGCAGGAGGAACTGCGAGTCATCAACGAGGAACTGGAAGAGCAGAGCCGCGCCTTGCGCGAGTCGCAGGCCCGCCTTGAGGCTCAGCAGGCGGAGCTGGAACAGACCAACGCGCAGCTCGAGGAGCAGACGCAGGCGCTCGAACGGCAGCGCGACGATTTGTCGCGAGCGCAGGTCGATCTGGTCGAGAAGGCCGACGAGCTGACTCGGGCGAACCAGTACAAGTCCGAGTTTCTCGCCAACATGAGCCACGAACTGCGCACTCCGCTCAACAGCGCCCTCATCTTGGCCAAGCTGCTCGCCGACAACAAGGACGGCAACCTCACGCCCGAGCAAGTGAAGTACGCGGCCACCATCTACTCCTCGGGCAACGATCTGCTCGTGCTCATCAACGACATCCTCGACCTGTCGCGCATCGAGGCGGGGCGAATGGAGCTTCAGGTCGAAGTGGTGGATGTGCTCAGCATGATCGAATCTCTCAAGCGCACCTTCCAGCCGGTCGCGGCCGAAAGGCAGTTGTCCTTCGCGGCGGAGCTGGCACCGGACGCGCCTGCTTCGATCGTGAGCGACGGGCTGCGTATCCAACAGATACTGCGCAACTTGCTCTCCAACGCGCTCAAGTTCACCCAGGCTGGTTCGGTCAACCTGCGTTTCTCGAACGCACCGGGCCAGTGCGTGTCGTTTTCGGTGAGCGACAGTGGCATCGGCATCTCCGCGGATCAGCAGCAGATAATCTTCGAAGCCTTCCGTCAGGCCAACGGTACCACCAATCGCACCTACGGAGGCACCGGCCTGGGCCTGACCATTTCGCGCGAATTGGCCAGACGGCTGGGCGGCGACGTCGCGGTCGAAAGCACACTGGACAAGGGGAGCACCTTCACCCTCACCGTCCCGCGGGTGATTGAGGCTGCGGCACGTGGAGGTTCCCAGGCAGTGGACCCGCGGACGCGCGGCGTCCCTTCATCGGCCAGGAGGCCGGCCGGTGCGTTGCCGGTGTCGCAAAGCCATAGGGCACGTCCAGAGCCGTCGCCGTCTCCGGAAGACGACCGCGATCGCGGGCAGCCCGCCAATCGGTCAATTCTGATTATCGAGGACGACCACGCCTTCGCGTGCATCCTGCGCGACCTATTGCGCGAGCAGCGCTTTCGCGCGCTGGTGGCGACCACTGCAGCCGAGGGTCTTCGCCTGGCGGAGCAGTACGTCCCCAGCGCCGTACTGCTCGACATCAACCTGCCTGACAGTTCCGGGCTTTCGGTGTTGGAGCACTTGAAGCGCAACCCAGAGACGCGTCCCATTCCCGTTCATGTGATTTCGGCCCTGGAGTACACCCAGCAGGCCCTCGAGATGGGGGCGGTGGGCTACGCCGTCAAACCAGTCAGGCGCGAGCAACTCATCGAGGCGATCCAGAAGCTCGAGCAACGGTTTGAGCAGAAGTTGCGCTACGTGCTGGTGGTTGAGGACGTCGCGGTCCAGCGGGAGGGCCTCGTTCAGCTTTTGCAGGCTGAGAACGTGAATATCGTTTCCGCGGCTACCGGCGCCGAGGCGCTGCAGCGGCTCAGAGAGCGCACCTTCGACTGCGTGGTGCTCGACCTCACGCTGCCGGACATGTCGGGCTACGATGTGCTCGACAAGATGGCGGCGGGGGAAGCCTTCGCGTTTCCTCCAGTCATTGTGTACACCGGCCGTTCGCTCGAGCGTGTGGAGGAGGAGCGGTTGCGTCGCTATGCCAGCTCCATCATCATCAAAGGCGCAAAGTCTCCGGAGCGCCTGCTCGACGAGGTGACGCTCTTCCTGCACCAAGTGGAGGGCGATCTTCCGGCGGAGCAGCAGCGCATTCTGAGGGCCGTGCGCAACCGAGAGGCCGCCCTCGATGGCAAACACATCCTGGTGGTCGACGACGACGCACGCAATGTGTTCGCGCTGGCCAGCGTGCTTGAAGGCAAGGGCGCTAAACTGCGTTTTGCCCGAAATGGGAAAGAGGCGCTGGCCGCCCTCGCAAGCGCTGCGGCCCCCGGCGGCGTCGCGGTGGATCTGGTGCTGATGGACATCATGATGCCCGAGATGGACGGGCTCACCGCGACCCGCGAGATCCGCAAGAAGCCAGAGTGGAAGCAACTTCCCATCATCGCTCTTACCGCCAAGGCGATGCCCAACGATCGCGAGGAGTGCCTGCGCGCCGGTGCGGACGACTACATCGCCAAGCCGCTCGACGTCGACAAGCTGCTTTCGCTCATCAAGGTCTGGATCCCGAAGTAGAGGTGGGGCATTGCCTGGAGAGTTCGACATCGAACTGCCCCTGCTGCTCGAGGCCATCCACCTCAAGTACAGCTACGACTTTCGACGCTACGCGATCTCCTCGCTCAAGCGCCGCTTGGAACAGGCGATGGAGCATTTCGCTTGCCGCTCGCTCTCGGCTTTACAAGAGCGAGTGCTGCGCGAACCCGAGGTCATGCGCGGACTGCTGTTGCACCTGACCGTGCAGGTGAGCGACATGTTTCGCGACCCCAGCTTCTTCCGGGCTCTGCGCGAGAAGATTGTGCCCTACCTGCGAACCTATCCCTCGCTCAAGATCTGGATTCCGGGCTGCTCCACCGGCGAAGAGGTCATTTCGCTCGCCATCTTGTTGCGGGAGGAAGGGCTTCTCGATCGAGCGCTCATCTACGCGACGGACATCAATCCTGAGGCACTGAGCAAGGCCGAGGCCGGTATCTACGCGCTCGATCGGATTGCCGATTTCAGCAAAGCCTATGGCGAGGCCGGCGGCAAAGCTTCGCTCTCCGACTACTACACCGCTGGATACAACGCCGCGGTTTTCGACAAGAGTCTGCGCGAGGGCGTGCTCTTCTCCGACCACAGTCTCGCAACCGACAGCGTCTTCGCCGAAGTTCAGCTCATAACCTGTCGCAACGTTCTCATCTACTTCGATCGCGTCTTGCAAGACCGCGCCGTGGCTCTGTTTCGGGACTCGCTCTGCCGCAAGGGCTTTCTCGGGCTGGGAGCGCAAGAGACGCTCTCTTTCTCGATCCACTCGGCGGAGTTTTCGGAACTGGTACGCGAGGAGAGGATCTACCAGAGGCGATGATGGGAAAATGATCAGTTCGCTCACCCCAGCGTCCGAACACCGGGAACTGCAGGCAATTCTTGTCGGCGGTTCTGCGGGAGCGATCGAGGTTGTCTCGGCCGTGCTCGGGGCGCTCCCAGCCGACTTCGCGACGCCCATCATTGTGGTCATCCATTTGCCCAGAAACAGGCCTAGCGCGCTGGCCGGGGCCTTGGGCGGGAAGTGCCGGCTTGCCCTGCGCGAGCCTCTCGACAAGGAGCCTCTGGCGCCGGCGACGGTGTACCTGGCGCCGCCGGACTATCACCTGCTTGTCGATTCCGGGCCGTCATTTTCCCTGTCGGTCGATGAGCCAGTGAACTTCTCGCGGCCGTCCATTGATGTGCTTTTCCAATCTGCCGCCGATGTCTTGGGTTCGCGTTGCGCGGGGGTGCTGGTCTCGGGCGCCAACCCCGACGGCGCGCAAGGGCTGTGCGCCATCCAGAAGGCGGGTGGCTTGGTGACCATCCAGGACCCTGACGAAGCGGCACAGGCCGCGATGCCCAAGGCGGCGCTTGCCCTTTGCCCGAACGCGACCCCGTTGTCCGCCAAAGGTATCTCCCAGTGGGTGCAGCAGCTATCGGCGTGGCAGACTTCAAGCAGCAGAGGCGCGAAATGAGCGATCTGGCCAAGCTCCTCCTGGTTGACGACCGCCCGGAAAATCTCCTGGCGCTCGAAGGCTTGCTCCGGCGCAGCGACGCTCACATCCTCAAGTCCGAGTCGGGCAAACGCGCGCTCGAACTTCTGCTCGAGCACGAGGTGGCGCTGGCCCTGATTGACGTCCAGATGCCCGAGATGGATGGTTTCGCGCTGGCCGAGCTGATGCGCAACGTGGAGCGTACCCGCGAGATTCCCATCATCTTCGTGACCGCGGGACTCCACGATCAGGATCGCGTGTTCAGGGGCTACGAGTCAGGCGCGGTGGACTTCCTGGTCAAGCCGCTTGATCCACGCATCCTCGCCAGCAAAGTGAACGTATTCCTGCAGCTGTATCGCCAGAGGCAGCTGCTGATGGCGGCCAACGAGCAGTTGCTCGAGGCGGATCGGCGCAAGAATGAGTTTCTGGCGGTGCTCTCGCACGAGCTGCGCAATCCCTTGGCGCCCATCAAGAACAGCCTCTACATCCTGAACCGCGCCACGCCCGGTGGGGAGCAGGCCCGGCGCGCCCTGAGAGTGATCGATCGCCAGGCCACGCAATTGTCGAACCTGGTGGACGACCTGCTTGATGTCACCCGGATCACGCGCAACAAGATTCGCTTGCAGAAGCAGCGTCTTGACCTCAGCCAGCTTGTCCAACGTGCGGTTGAGGACTGCCGGACCTTCTTCGAGCGGAACGATGTGCGGCTCTCCTGCGATCTGGCGCCGACCCCTGTGTTGGTCGATGCCGACGCAACCCGGGTAGCACAGATCGTCGGCAACCTTCTGCAGAACGCAGCGAAGTTCACTCCTCGCGGCGGACGTGCGCATGTCTCGGTCGCGGTCGAGGCAGGACAGGGGGTGATTCGCGTAGTCGACAACGGCGTGGGCATGGCACCTGAGACGGTGGCGCTTCTGTTTCAGCCCTTCATGCAAGCCGATCAGTCTCTGGACCGCAGCAAGGGAGGGCTGGGACTGGGACTCGCCTTGATCAAGGGCCTGGTGGAGATGCACGGGGGCACAATCCAGGCGCAAAGCGACGGGCTCGGCAAGGGAGCGGCTTTCGTCGTGCGACTGCCACTCGAGACGGGAGATGCGCTTGAGAAGCCGTCCGTTCGCGCAAGCGGTCCGCGAATCTGCCGGCGGGTCTTGATCATCGAGGACAACCTCGACGCAGCGGAAAGCTTGCGTGAAGCTCTGGAGCTGGGCGAACATGAGGTTGAGGTCGCCCACAGCGGGCCGGAAGGAATCGAGCGGGCTCGCTCGTTCCGTCCCGACGCGGTCCTTTGCGATATCGGCTTGCCTGGCATGGACGGGTACGATGTTGCGCGGGTGGTTCGGCAAGATCCGACTTTGCAGTCCACATGCCTGGTCGCCTTGAGTGGCTACGCACTTCCGGAGGATCTGGAGCGAGCCGTCGAGGCTGGTTTTCAGCACCACCTCGCGAAACCGCCGAGCGTGGACAGGCTGGAACAGGTCCTGTCGGAGCTGTCCGAAACCCCAAAGCCGCTCAGACTTGGCTGACGGAGCTTTCCCCTTGTTCAGTTCGCGATTGTCGGCGTCGTGGCTACCAAGGCAGGTAGCCAGGGCCGTAA
>Ga0265323_10001655_pt1 | contig 10709 bp, 12 predicted proteins | sample 41225metaG_FD_193580 | JGI IMG/M metagenome (GOLD analysis project Ga0265323, IMG submission 193580) | Rhizosphere microbial communities from Carex aquatilis grown in University of Washington, Seatle, WA, United States - 4-12-25 metaG | ecosystem: Host-associated > Plants > Roots > Rhizosphere... | reverse complement strand
TTGCCGGCATTAGCACTTCCGCCTGCGCCAACAACCATCGATAGCACTGCGCCAGGGGTTACGGTGATGTTGTTCGAGCGAGCATATGCACCACCACCGCCACCACCACCGCCGATTGTAGTCGAGTTGCTAGCAGACGCACCGCCACCACCACCCCAACACTCAACGTTGACTCGGTAACAATTCGCCGGCACAGTCCAAGCGTTGTTGTTATTGTAGGTGATGGTTTGGTTGGCCATTAACTACATGCCTATTTATAGGCATATTCAATAAAAACACACAATTTACTTTGCAATAGCGGCCTTAGTCAGCTGTTCAACATGTTTAGCAATGTCATCTGCTGATAACCTGTTACCACCAGTAAGTTTTTTGACATATTCTATTGCATTGGCAGAAATTTCCTGTTCTTTATAGCTTATCAATTGAGCCTTCACCTGTTCATAGAACATCTTCATTTCGGCCCTTTCCCGAGCAAGTGCCAAGCGCTTTATCATATAAGCCTCTGTTTCATTGTCCCATTTCAAAAAATGCTTCTGATTATATAATCCACCAAGCCAACGATTTAATGTCAAAAGCATCTGATCAATCTTCTCTTCATCAGGAATGGCGTACAAATGGAAATAGAACTCATTGCCGTCTGGAAATATAGAATTCCCAATTTCTCGAAATGTTGTATATTTTAATCCGAACCTTGCAATATTCCTTGAAACTGTGAAATCAGAAATTAAATGCGGAGCTGGACAGGTGCCATTTGCCTCTTGAACTGTAACGCTTATTCTATCAACAGCTTCATCCAAAGAAAGATCGTCTAAAGGTCTCATGAAATCACGACAATCTTTAGGAACAATTGCATGCCAATTACAGCTGCTAATATGTCTACCATCACGTCTTAAATATTCATCATATTGCCATCTTATTGGCGATGCGTCATTCCCATTTTGAGCACAAGTATCAGTGGGAACATAACATGTCCAATCTGGAGTTTCTGGATTTACCAAGGCATCTGCATCTATCCAGATAGCCCAATCATCATCACGCTCTTTCATCAATTCATAAATTTGAAATGTCTCATAAGGAATCGGCCAATCAGGATACTTTCTTTCATTTATTTCATAAAACTCAGCGCCAATTTTATGAGCATAATGCTTTAGTAATGGATATGTGATAGAACAAATTTCAGGAGAATAATTATCAATGCGCATCGTATACAATGTTTTCTTCATTTGTCTTCCTTAAATTACCGGCAACCTTCTTGTCTGGCCCATTGATTGTTCAAAATTAACATTGCTAACTTGAACTGGTGCTCTTCCCAAATAATCACGAACATTTTTTTCAAGATTATTTCTCAAATCAACCAACAATTCTGGGCTCAAATAATCGGTAAACACAAATGATTTATAACCACCATTCGGGTCTCCTTTATAATAATCTGCCGTAGTCATGTAATCTACATCAAATGAATGCAGCCTATCCCCGTTCTTTGCCGTAAATGTAAAAATACCAGAAGACGTTTCAACCGCCTGATCATAATATGGACAACCAGGATATACCGTAATTACTGTACAATCAAAATCTTCTGGCCTTTCCTTCAAAAGCCAATTATTAGTTTCATTGATAGTACTTTCACTTTCTCCTGCATGGCCCATACTCATTAAAGCTTTTACCTTAAGGCCGTTTTTTCTTGCAATATCCATTACACGAGAATTATCATAAACAGTAGCTTTCTTGTTTATGTTTTCCAATATACGAACAGACCCAGATTCAAAACCACACAATATCCACCTAAAACCAGCTCGATACATTGCTTGAGCTTGTTCATGAGTAAACAATTCAGACTTTACAAATCCTCGTAACTTAAACTCTACACCAATCCTATTTTGTAAATCAGAGATCTTGTTCATCAACTCTATCATCTTTGGGTTTACATTTAATTCATCATCGTAAAACATAAAACCAGTAAACCCATATGTTCTATAAAGCATTTCTATTTCTTCAATTATACCATCACTACTTCTTGTTCTAATCATTCTTAAAGATTTTGCTGCGCGTCCGCCACAAAAATTACACCCATAAGGACATCCAAGTTGAGCAATTAAACTAGTAGACTTATTTCCATCAATTGAATATTTATAACTATTGATATCAACCAAATGCCTGGCAGGACAAGGGCTTACCTCATAATCAGAATTCTTCATGAACAAATTACTATGATTATCATCTCCATCTATTAACTTTGGAGAGTCTTCTTTAATTGCTTCAAATATAGCAAATTCTCCATCACCAGCTACCAATACATCAAACGTATCCTCAAGCATTTTCATTGCACTATGTGCACGTCCATAATGCTTTTCTTTTTTATATGCGGCTGATACCAATGTAACATGCGGCCCACCAAGAATAATCTTTATCTGTGGCTTTGTTTCTCTTATTTTCCTTACTATATTAACAGCAGCAGGTAATTGTGGCGTCGTAGCCGTAATACCAATAATATCAAAATCATCAATTTGAGATATTACAAAATTACAATAGTCAGCTAGACCACTACAATCTACAACCTTAACTTTTATCCCTGCTTTCTCAAGACAAGCGGCAACTTTTAAAATTCCCAAGCTAACAAAAACGCGGTCATCTAAGAGAAAAGCAGATGGTGGAATTATTAAGCAAACACCATCTGTCATACGTTGGAAGATCCTTTTGCGTCTGTATTGGCAACATCTGCTTTTATTTCATATATACGCCTTTGATTTGCCATCATCCCTCGCATAATCAATTCTCCAGCCTCGGAAAATGCGCGCCAATGACCACGATGACAAACAATACATTCGTACCGAACTATATCTCCGTCTCTACGCGTACTTTTCAAATTACCAGGAACCTTGCAGCATATTTCAACATCTGCGGTAATCTCCATACATGGAGCTTCCTCAAATTGCCTAATTTTTCTTTCTATCTCTTCTGATTTTTCAATAGCACTATGGCCAGACCCAGATTCAATATTCATAAATCCTCCTTGCAACACATATATCATGCAAAATTTTTACCAAAGAATTTGTTTATTTGTCGAGACTTATTACATAGCCGAGTATATTGTTGTACCCACAATTAAAGGACATGAATATGAGACTGAAAAAAGGATTCGAAAAAGTAGAGTGCGCATTACTCCCTGCACAAAAAGCAAAGCTAAAAGCCTACGCAGCATTGCAAAACTTGACACTACAAGATTGCCTTGCTGGTATTTTAGGAGATGTAATTAAGAACTTGAAATTAGAAGAGAACAAATGAGCAGAAAGAAAACAACAGAAGAGTTTATCAAAGAGGCAAATGATGTACATTGCAATAAGTATAGTTATTCAAAGACTATATATGGAAATAATAATAAGAAAAAAGTAACAATTACATGTATGGAACATGGTGATTTTAATCAATCACCAAATTCTCACTTAAAAGGCAGAGGATGTCCAAAATGTTATGGAAACAATAAAAAGAACAATGATGACTTTATAAATCTGGCCAATAAAATACATGGCAATAAATATAATTATTCAGCAATCAATTACATAAATAATCGTACAAAGATAATTATCATATGTCAAACACACGGATCGTTTGAGCAATCACCAGATGCTCACCTGCATGACCAAGGGTGTCCAAAATGTGCAGGCAACCAAATAAAGAACAATAGTGAATTTATAAGTGAGGCTAATGAAAAACATAACAATAAATATGATTACTCAAAAATAATTTATGTATCAGCTCACGTAAAAGTTATCATTACATGTCAAAAACATGGTGATTTTAAGCAAACAGCAAATGATCATTTAAAAGGAAACGGCTGTCCAAAATGCCAAAGTACATACAAACAAAATAAATGGCTTGATTCTTTAGGAATACCAGATGATAATAGACACAGAGAAGTAACTATAAAAGTTGGCAAAAAGATATATCGAGCAGATGGATTTGATCCTGAAACAAAAACGGCCTATGAATTCAACGGAGATTCCTGGCACGGAAACCCAAACATATTCAAACAAGAAGATGTAAATCCAAAAACAAAAACTACATATGGAATCCTGTATCAGAACACATTAAACAAAGAAATCACATTGAAGAACGCTAATTTCAATGTGATTTCTATTTGGGAATCAGATTTTGATATAAGTGTTAGTCATCAAGCCTGAACATCTCACAACCAGGCAAATCAACATTTCCTATTTCAGAAGATAGTTCATGATGAGCCTTTTCAACACTAACCTTTTGCCCAGTCTCTGGATGATGAATCTCTTTTGTAAGAGATATGTTTTTTGCACGTGCGCCTAACGCAATTGGAGAGATGTCTTTATCCAATACCTTTGGCCATTTGCCGGCACTTAGGATAACAAAATTGTATCCCTCAACTTCTTTTTGTACATCTTCTGGTAAGTCTGATCGCTTTACACTTTGCATAATAATTCCTATAAATTCAACGTATTAGATGGTAATAGTTAGTACAGTTGCCCCCCAAGCCACGGTAAACGTCTCGGTGTCAGCCACAGTAATCGCTGATCCGTAATCCCACCATCCAATCAAATTGAATGGCGACACAGTATTAAACAACGTCGCATATCTAACATTGTTTTGCGCATTACCCATGTTATTACCGGACGCTGTAAACACAACGTTGGTACCTGTGATATTCGCAACGTTGACGGCCTGAGCAATAGCTAGAGCTGCGTTAGCACCGTTGGCGGAATAACCAGCAGCAGCAGTAATCTGAGTAATATCAGTGATTACAGAGTTGTTATTGCCAGGGGAGGCTGTAGAAAGAGCTACGTTGTGGACATTGGTACCAAAGATATGGTGACCAATTCCCAAATTGTAAGCGAACATATTGATTTTATTAAATGCTGCCATTATACACCATAAATTCTATGAAGACCAAATTCAAGCGGAAGCTCACGCCTCTACAAAGATATACTTAATTATTACCAGTTACTTTAAAATGCCAGAATAAAAACCGCCTGCCAATTCGAGCAATTTTTCCCGCCTTTTTTCTCTTTTCTTATCATCGGAGTTATCGTGTGTGTGATGATCAAGAACTTGCTCAACATATTCTTCTGCCTCATCATCGCCTTGAGTATCTGAAATGTACTTGGTCTGATTTTGGAATCCCTCTTGTTCAGTAGGATTGTCAAGATAGGTTTCATCAGTAGACCCTGGAGTGGCTTTATCTCCGGTCGTTTGCTGACACACATGAGTCATCTCATGCGGAAGATAGTGATCGTTATCAACAGCATCTTCCCGTATATTACCATTTTCATCGATAAATAAATCTACGTTCAAATAAATTATTCCATGATCAGTTCTGGCTGAAACTGGAATTTTAGCAACGCAGATTGGCCACAGTTCAAGCTCTGACCTTTCAATATCATATTCGTCAAGCATGTCTTTGACAACATCACTATCAAAGACACGCTTCTTGAGCTTCTCAAGCAAGGGAACTAGCTTCTTGTGAGGTAATCCTCTGGTCGTAATCTCCTCGGGCATGATAATTTGCCGGAATATGCAGGGATTATTCTTTGACGAAATCTTCGTAGAAACTATCGCTCTGCTTAAGATTGTTGACTTGCGAATCCCAATTATTCCACAATTCACGCGCTAGAGTGATAGTTAGTGCCGTTGACTCGTTGTCAAGTACTTCTGATGCTTTCTTGGTAAGCAAAATATAAGAAGCATACGTTACCAAAATATCTGAAATTTGTGCAATATTTTCTTCATCCTCATCAAATAATGAAAAATATGTTATGGCCGGAACCATGTTGAATGCACTCAACGCTAATTGCAAAGCAGGTATCACCCCATGATCGTTATTCAAACCAATACGAAATTTAACTAATTCAACAAGACTCTCTAATGCTGGCATATGAACCTCCAAGGTTCATATATCAAGCAGCTGGAGGAGGTGGTGGTTGAGCTTCCAGAACATTCACAATTGGCGTTAGCTTTGCTGGTAACGTGCCCTTGAGAAGCAATGAACAGCCCTGTAGAATCAACCATGGGTCAGCTGGAAGAAATCCTCTAACCAGCTTCAAAAAACCACCCATCTTTGGATGCTTAAGAACCCAACTATCTAATTGACTACGATGCCCTAATAACAGATTGCAAATATACAATGCAATTACCGCAATCCAAACATAATGAGCCGTAACAAAAGTAATTATTTGATGCATACATATATGCAGATTATTACCATTGTCTTATTGCAAAATCAACAAATTCTTTTATATTATCATTATGTTTGAACTTCAACCATCGCTTAGGAATTGATTCAACTCCATGATAGGCTCCAAATAATGCCCCAGCTACCGCTCCTACCGTATCAGCATCATTTCCACGATTTACAACACGAATCAGGCCTTCTTCAAGATTGTCATATTGTAACCAAGCTGCAATGGCACATTTCACAGTATCATTCGTAAAACCGCCATTGCTCCACTGAGCCCATGGAAGATCTCGAGCCTGAATCAAAATATTCGCAAATTCTCTATTGATGTCTGAGAATTCCTCAACTAAATTATTGTAGGCCTCTTCTTTGGATTGCCCTGCAATACCATTTGAAATCAATCTATTAATACATAAACAAGACAATATACATCTAGGATCAGGATGAGTGTCTTCGGCCAAGAGTATTGTCTCCTCAATCATCTTTTCAGGATTGTTGGCCCTGAAAACAGCCGTTGGCATACATCTCATTACAGCGCCATTGCCGGCATTGCTCTTCGATATTTTCCATATTCTTACCGCTGGATTCTCGTCACCTCGCAAATTGAAGCGATCAATCCTTTTCCAACTATTTAGTACTTTGTGTGTCCAATTACCAATATCTTTTGGGTTTGATTTCAACCAATCTAACCAGTTACCAATTATTGCTTTTTGGTTGTATTCTCCATGATCTTGATACATCTTCATGATACCAAGAGCCATTTTTGTATCATCAGTAGTCTCTCCTGGACGCCACTTGAGCATGCCGCCGCCCACATAATCTTTGACAAAATTATATTCAGTTCTTGGTGATAGAAATTCTAGCGGCGCTCCTAAGGCATCACCAACTGCAGCGCCAAACAACGCACCATGAGCTTTACTTGCATCTAACATAATTGACTATATATCAATTTATGCAGCCGCTAAAACGAGTTTGGCGGTTGCGTGGTTTTCTTTATAGTCAGTAGATTTGGCGGGATCTCAGGTGCCGGAGGCGTCGGACTTGTGGAGACGCTCCGCCAACAAAGGACAGAGTGCCTAGACCAAGTGGACTGGCGCACATATTTTTCTTAATCTGACGTGCTTTATCCAGCCAATTATCCAGCTCTTTAGCATACTGTGTATTCAACAATTCGGATTGCTGCGGCGGAGTAAAGCCAATACCATTGTCATTGATAGTAAATTCTCTGCCGCGCTCAATCAGAGCTTGAGCCCCTAGAGCTAAGTACAATGCTCCTTGTACCAGAATGTCATGGAACTGCTCAATGATTGGTGAGTCGTCCCATGTAAACATTGTAAAGGCCGGAAGCTCGTTGAACATGGTTAGCGATTGGCAAATGAAAGCCACCAATTCATCAACCGTGAATACATCACAATCCTTGTAGATTGGGTTGCCATGCTCGTCCATTCTGCGAGCCTTACCACGAGCCTTAAGCCTGGCCCTGAGAGACTTTACTACATTGTTGATGTTGCAGATAGCTGTCTGGCTGAAATTGAATCCTGGGTCATCTCCAAGCTTATGAAGGCCATCGGTATTTAGTCCAGGAAGTTGGGAATTGAACGTTGTGAACGTATATTCACCGATCATATCAAATCCCTGGTACAGACCTTCCCATACATCTCTCCAAGTACCAACTGGAGGATACAGACCAACGCAGTAATTGAACTGATATGTACCAACAGCAATTCGACAAACACCTGCACTGGTAGGGCCTACAGCAACACCACCGCTTGGTTGAATAATTGTAATGTGCGGAAAAACATCCAAATCAACCGGAGCTCCATCAATGGCAAATTTAGCCGCAAGAGACACGGTATCGTTTGGTTGAATAATATCAGAACGAGGAAGGATGGCCATATTTATATGTATCATTAATGATACGTTTAGTTTATGTTGGAATTACAGATACAACCCCAAATGATTTTGTAGCATTAACAACATATGTTTCATAATTTGGATTATGGTTTACATCAAACCAAAACACTGTTGCAATATAAGATCCCAAAGCACTTGGACCTGTTAATATTTCTAATTCTTTCATATAAAGACCAGTTGTTAGCCGTGTCATTTGTACAGGATAACCAGAAGCAATGGTAAGGTCTGGTAACACAAGATTATAAACCACAGGAATATAACCATCACTACGATATCCGTTATTATCTAATGTCTGAACTACCAATCTAACCGTTTGGCCAATATTTGCGGAAACATAACTTACTGTTCCATTTGCTGAGGTTTTAGTAATTGGTGATACTGTAACAAACGATCCGATAGCTGAAACCAAAGAAATACCTGACGAAGTACCTATAGATTTAAATAAAGAACGTCCAATTCCCAAAACATTAGAGGTGCCATTAGCGCTACCAGAAGAATTAGATATTCCAGCCTCAAATCCAACAGCCAAAGCATTTGACGTTCCTATTGCCGTTCCAACACCAACACCAACCGGTAATCCATTTGGATTACCACTATTAAATCTATCAAAAGCTGGCAAAGACCCTAATAACGGAGTGGCTGAATTACTCCCGTCAACCCACGGCCAAGGATTAGAACCAAAAAATGCAGGCTTGCTTTGTAAATATAACGAATTTGGAATACTTTGAGGAGAGCCGCTCCAATTAACATTGTTTGTTAGATAGTTGAAGTTTCCTTCACGCAAAACTGTGGATAATACTTTTGGATCTTGATCTTGATCCCATTGGGTCGGGTCATATCCAAGTTTCCATATGTAGCTTCCTGGATTGCTGGTACCTTGCAATTCAAAAATCCAAGATGTCATTTGACCTGGCAAACCAAGAACATTTCCAACGAAACTATGCCACCATGATCCAAACTCCAAACCAGCGGTTCTAGCATTCGTCATGCCGGGATAATCTCGCCTAAATCCAGTTAAGTGATTACGAAACACCATCATAGAAATAGCATTGCCGTGTGTATTATCTGAATCATAATTAAACGATCTATTGCCCTCTAAAAGAACATCATGTGAGCCAATCATATGGCTACCATTTATACCAACTTCTTGCCAACTTAAATCATATCCTATATACCCATCATCAGTATAATTATAGCCTATTACAGAACCAGCACCAGATGAACGTGCGACCATCATTTTATTTGCTTTAATAATGATGTTGTTTTCGACTAACACTTCTGAAGATGCATTAGCTAGACTAATTGCATATCCACCGCCACCAGGATATGGATAAACAGCATCATGCACATATGAATCTCTAATTTCTATACCAAAAGAAAAAACCATAGCGACGGCTTCGCCCAACCAAAAACTGTTATCAATATTTCTCATCCAACAATAAGCCGCTGCCATGAAACGTATTGATCCATCACTTCCTCCAGAAAGCGCCAATTGTTCTACTCCAGCATTAGTTACAAATGTGCCATCCCACCCAGCATCCACTCTAGCAAATGGAGTAATCTGCGATTGTTTTGATGTTAAATAATCTGTATGAAGCGGCGTAGTAAATGTAATATTGTTTCCGTTTACAGAAGATATTTTTTTAACCTCTGCAATTGGCCTGTTTGGTCTACTAAACCACGAAAGAGAATCTGGGAATGGGTCATCAATATATTGTTCTGTTGGATTATGCTTCATGAACACGGCGCGATCTGAAGCCCAAATAGTAACCGTGGTTGGTACACCGCTGCGATTTGGTAATGGCAACCAAGAAGCATTATTATATTCATCAGAGTCTATTACTATGAATTTTCCACTTGACAAACCACTACTATCAGCAACTGTTATTGTATAACTACCCTTATAGCCATCAGTAACAAGATTTTTAGAATTTGCATTATCTACATCTGGATACCTAAGAGGTCCAACAATAATAATTGGCTCTGCATCAACAGCTATATTACTACCCTCAACAGCCCCGTTTGTTTTTATCAAACGAGTTAATGTTGGGCCGGCACCACGCAATGTAATGCTTTTATTTATTAGCAATAAAGTATTAACCTTAAATGTACCAGCAGAAAGCTGTACAACCTCATCATTGGGACAACTATTCAGCGCGCTCTGTATACCGGCTGAAGCATCAACAGATCCATTACCATATGTGGCCGCATCAATATTTGCATGAATTGTAGATCTGTTTGGGATTCCACCAACAGAATTAAGACCAGGATTCCAAAGAGTCAATCTGTCTTGTGGAATAAAGTTAGAAAATGAAACACCAGATACTGTTGCATGACCATGAGACGATCCAACCCCAGACGCAAAGCCAGTAAAGCTTCCAATACCAGATACGGTTGCGTGCCCAGATGACGAACCAACTCCACTAATATGACCTATAGAATTACCAATACCAGATACAGTTGCGTGCCCAGATGACGAACCAACTCCAGACGCTATTGGTGGTTGAGGCGCAATTGCAACAACAATACCAGTCCAAGCATAGTCACCATTTACAGAAAAATTTACGCCCGTTGATAATGTTCCAGAATTACCAGC
>Ga0265323_10001652_pt1 | contig 10724 bp, 7 predicted proteins | sample 41225metaG_FD_193580 | JGI IMG/M metagenome (GOLD analysis project Ga0265323, IMG submission 193580) | Rhizosphere microbial communities from Carex aquatilis grown in University of Washington, Seatle, WA, United States - 4-12-25 metaG | ecosystem: Host-associated > Plants > Roots > Rhizosphere >... | reverse complement strand
ATTCATGATCAGCCCGCATATCCCGTGTGGTCGCGTGTTCAATTTTCACGCCGGCAGTGGTTACGTAAATGGTACCGCTTACGTGAAGCCCACGACGATCGAGGAGTATCAGATCCTGCTGAAGATCGGCGCTGCGCTGCGGGAGGAAGGCATGTCGCCTCTGCAAATCCCGGCTGCAACTGCCACCGGCAGTCTGCGGATCGGCCCCTCGTAGCCACCGGCAACACTGGATAAGGAGTCGGCCGCTTGCCGCCCGCCCAAGGCGGCACGGCGTTTTTCGAGATTGCTTCGCCGTGCGCCCGCCGCATTCACTCGGCCCTCACTCGCATGGCGTTCAACCTTAAGAAAGTCCTCCGGGCCCTGCTGTTTTCCACCAGCCAACCGTTGTCGGTGAAAGATATCCAGGCGGCTTTCACGCGCTTCCACGAACAGGCCGTTTTGCCAGTCGTCGAAGGCGAAGAAAGCACCCCGCCGCCGCCCGCGACCGACGCCCCCGCCACCCCCGACGAAAGTTCACCCGCCGTGGCGGGCGCGCCCGCCGGGTTGACCGCGCCCGCCGGGTTGACCGCGCCGTCGGAGGTTGCGCCCGTGTCGGCACCCGTCGCCACCGAAGCGGCCGGGGCCGTCAATCCGCTGGGTTTCGTGCCGGAGGATCCCGAGTTGTACGCCGCGGTGCCATCGCTCATCACCGCCACGCAGATTCGCGAGGCGATGGACGAAATCTCCGTGGAGTTGCGCGCCAGCGACAGCGGCCTGCTGCTCATCGAGGGCAACGACGGCTACCGGCTGGTCACGCACCCGGGTGTCGCCCGCTGGGTGCGCGTGCTGCGCAACGAGCCGCCGCCGGTGAAACTGTCGCAGTCGGCGCTCGAGACGCTCGCGGTCGTGGCCTACCGCCAGCCGGCCACCCGGACCGAGCTCGAGCACATCCGCGGCGTTTCGGCCGAGGCCGGCCTCAACAAACTCCTCGAACGCGAGCTGATCTATGTCGTGGGCCGCGCCGACCTGCCGGGCCGTCCGCTCCAGTACGGCACCACCGACAAATTTCTCGAATTTCTGGGCATCAAGTCGCTCGAGGAACTGCCTGCCTCCGACGTGCTCTCCAACCGCCAGATCGACGAGTGGCTGCAAAACAGCTCGAATGCCCGGCCGCCCACCGATGTCGACATGGGCCTGCCGCTCGAGCTCGGTGAGGGCGCCTCGCCCAACTTCGACCAGGTGACCATCCAGCATGGCGACGAGGCAGCCGTCGGCAACGCCATCGTGGTGCCGTCCGCCCCGCTGCCGGATCAACCCATACCCGCCACCGCCGCGGTCGCCGACTCCGCGAGCCCGGCTCCGTTGCCGGAGGCCGCCCCCCCCTCCCCGCCCGCTGATGAAAAAGCCGCCGCCAGCTGAATCCCCTGTCCCGGAACTCAAACACTTTCGCGAGAAAATCGACGCTCTCGACCAGCAGATTGTCGAGATTCTCAACCGGCGGCTCGCCCTGGCCGCCGAGATCGGCAAGCTCAAACGTTCGAAAGGCGGCCCGATCTACGTGGCGGAACGCGAGGACCTCGTGCTGCGCAAGATCGCCGAACTCAATCAAGGGCCGATCAAGCAGGAGGCGCTCCACGCCATCTATCGCGAAATCATGTCGGCGGCCATCGCCCTCGAGAAACCGCTCCTGATTGCCTACCTTGGGCCCGAAGCCACGAATTCACATATCGCGGCGATCAAAAAATTCGGCGCCAGCGTCGATTATCATGCGATGGCGACCATCGGCGACATCTTCACCGCCGTCGAGAAAGGCGAGGCCGACTATGCGGTCATCCCAATCGAGAACTCCACCGAAGGCAGTGTGCGCGAGACGCTCGACAACTTTGTCGATAGCGATCTGAAGATCGTGGCGCAGATTCACACCGAGATCACCTACGCCCTGATCTCCAACACCCCGCTCGAACAGATCGGCAAGGTATATTCGAAGGACCAATCGCTCGCCCAATGCCGCCTTTGGCTGACGCGTCACCTGCCGCACGCCCAGTTGGTGGAGGCGCCGAGCACTTCGCGCGCGGTGCAGATCGTCAAGGACGAACCCGGCGCCGCCGCGGTGGCGAATGAGCTGGCGGCCCAGCACCACGGCGTGCAGATCCTCGTGCGCAACATCCAGGACAAGGCCGACAACACCACGCGGTTCTTCGTGCTCGGCAAGAAACCGAGCGGCCCGGTGGGCGGCGGCCGCGACATGACGAGCTTCCTCATCTCGCTCGGCGACGAGGCATCGTCCCACTCCGGCGCGCTGCTCAAGATGCTCATGCCGCTCGCCGAGCGCGGCATCAACCTCTCGAAGATCGAATCGCGTCCGAGCAAGAAGCGACCGTGGGACTATTATTTCTTCATCGACGTCACCGGCCACTACGAGAACCCCAACATGAAGGAAGCGCTCACCGAGCTGAAAAAATTCTGCCCGATGGTGAAATGGCTGGGCAGCTACCCGGCGGTGGGCTAGGAGCCTGTCGGGCTTGCCAACGAACACCATATCTTCTTCGGGTAATATAATTTGGCTGGCGGAAATTTGCCTCGACAGGCTCCTTATGCAGCGCTCCGCGCTGCGAAAACCGGATTTCTCCTTCGATTTTCCGCCGCCTCGCGGCGGTTTAAGGAGTTTGTCGATCGGGGCGGATTGCATCGCGACGAAATCTCGAGTTTCTTCCGAACTTTTGTCCTAAGCCCGACAAACTCCTGGGCACCGGTCTCCTCCCCTCCGCTATTCCCCGCATGCAGCCACACCTAATCGAGGTCACCGGTGAGCTCGTCGGGCAGCGACTCGACGCGGTCCTGGCCCTGGCCGCCCCCGAACTTTCGCGGCGCCAGGCTCGCGCGCTGATCGAAGGCGGCGGCGTCCGCTTGAACCAGCGCCGCATGCTCTTCGTCTCGCATCGCGTCAGGCAGGGTGACGTGATTGAAATCGCCGCCCGCCCCGCGCCGTCAGCCAAAGCGCCGCGACCGGAGTTCCGCTTCACCGAAGCGGATATCTTATTCGACGACCACGATGTGATCGCCGTCAACAAACCGCCCGGCCTGCCCTCGCAGGCCACGCGCGATCCGGCCGTGCCGCACGTGGGCTCGTGCCTCGCGGAGTATTTCCGTTCCCGTGGCCGGACGGTCCCGCCGCTCGTCCTCGTGCACCGCCTCGACAAGGAAACCTCGGGCGTGATCCTGCTCGCCCGGGGCAATGAGCGGGCGACATGGCTCGCCCGCCAGTTTCGCGGTCGCGAGGTACAGAAGAGTTATCACGCCCTTTGTCACGGTCTGCCGACCGCGGACGGTTTCGCAGTGCGTTCATACCTGTCGGAGATCGATCGCAAGACGGGTCTTGTGCGTACGGTGCATTCCGGGGGCCAACTGGCGGTCACGCATTTTCACGTGCTCCGCCGCGCACCCGGTCCGGGTCTCTCGCTGATCGCCTGCGAGCCGCACACCGGGCGCAGCCACCAAATTCGCGTGCATCTGGCCGAACAGGGTTTTCCCATCGTCGGCGACAAGTCTTACGGCACGCCACTGTCCCGACCGCTGCCCACCGACCTCGCAGCGCTCGCGGCAGCGCATCACATGCTGCACGCCCGCGAGATCACCTTCACGCCGGCACCCGGGCAACCCGTCGTCACCGTGCAGGCCGACTATCCGCCGAAGTTCGCCGAGCTGGTGCGCCGGGTTTTCCCCGGCGCCGGCTGAGCGATCGCAGCAGACGGTAGGAGCGGCTCGTTGATCGGACTCTGTTCTCTCTGTTTCCTCCTGTTGGGGGTAGCCGCGCTTGAGCACCGCGAAATCGTGGCCCCGGTTGACCACGTTGTCGCTCCGCTCCAACGCGGCTACGTTCCAGGCAACACGGATTGTGCAATTGGATCGATGCCCACTCGCCGAAGTGTTTTCTGGCACAAGCGGCCTTTTTTCGTGAACCTCCCCGCTCTACTTCCATGGACGCTTCGCAATTTGCCCAGCCTCGCATTTTGAACCAGCCGATCTACCAGCCCGGCAAACCGATCTCGCATGTCGCCCGGGAATTCGGCCTCGATCCGGCGAAGATCGACAAACTCGCCTCCAACGAGAATCCCCTCGGCCCGTCGCCGAAGGCGATCGAAGCCGTCGCCGCCGCATTGCGCGAGATGAACCTCTATCCCGACGGCAGTTGCTGGGATCTCACCGGCAAGCTCGCCGCGCGCCTCGGCGTCGGCCGCGACCAGCTCGTGTTCGGCAACGGCTCCAACGAGGTGCTCGAACTCGTCGCCCACGCGTTTCTCGGACCCGACACCGAGGCCGTTATGGGCGTCAACGGCTTCATCGTCTACAAACTCTCCACTCTCCTCATGGGCGCGAAGCCCGTGGAAGTGCCCATGCCCGGCTTCACCCACGACCTTGCCGCCATGCGCGCCGCCGTCACGCCGCGCACTCGCGTCGTGTGGATCGCCAGTCCCAACAATCCCACCGGCACGGCCAACACCGAGGCGGAGCTGTTCGCCTTCGTCCGCAGCCTGCCCGAGCACGTCCTCTTCGTGCTCGACGAAGCCTACGCCGAATACCAGGACCACGCGCCCGACCTCCGTCCGCTTGTCGCCGAGGGCCGCGCCGTGCTCTGTGCGCGGACCTTTTCGAAAATCTACGGCCTCGCCGGCCTGCGCGTCGGCTACGGCTATACGCGACCCGACATCGCCGCGCTCCTCCAGCGCGCCCGCGAACCGTTTAACGTCAACTCCCTCGCCCAGGCCGCCGCCGTCGCCGCGCTCGACGACGCCGACTTCGTCCGCCGCAGCCGCGAGACCAACGGCGCCGGGCTCAAACAACTCGCGGCCGGATTCCGCGCCCTGGGGCTGCCGTTCGTTCCCTCCGAGGCCAATTTCATCATGGTCGAGGTCGCCGACGCGACGCAGGCCTTCGTCTTCCTCCAAAAACGCGGCACCATCGTGCGCCCGGTCGGCGGCCTGCCGAACCACCTGCGCATCACAGTCGGCACTGCCGAGCAAAACGAACGCTGTCTTGAAGGCCTGCGCGTGTTTCTGACGCTGCAGTAGACGCCGCAACCAAACGGCATCGGATTTTACAGGAGGCCGCAGCGGACACGGAGACGGCCAGCGCCGCCATCAATCCGGCGAAGATGGCGGCGCGGCGAGCTTCCATGGATCAAGGCACTTCGTAGACTTCGACGAGCGCCACGCCCGTGTCGCCGCTCACTCCGGAAATTCCCGCGGAGTACAAACCGGGCGGCAGCGTGATGAGCAACGCCGAGTCGCTGCTGGAGGCCGACGTCCACGTGAAAGCCTGCACGGAAGCCGCCGTGTTCGCAATCTGTGGGTCGCCAGCCCAGCCACTATTGCTGGCAATGGCGGTGCTGTCGCTGCGATAGAGCGTCAGCATCGGATCGGGCAACGTACCGGGTACCCCGAATTGGTCCAGGGCCGGTCCCGAGGCACGGATCAGCACGGTCTTGGCCGACGAGCCGCCGATGACGAAGCCCGCGATCAGGACGTCTGCGCCCGTGCCGACATGCGTCCGGGCCGACAGGCCGATCAGTCGCGGTGTCGTCGCGGTATACGACGCAGACGCGGTGAGGTCGTAAACTTCGGCCAGGGCCACGCCGGTTCCGTTGTTGTTTCCGGCGACCATCGCCGAATAGGGGCCCGGAGCAACACTGTTGAGATAAAGCGCCGAATCCAGGCTGCTGGTATTGGACAGGGCGAATGCCCCGGACGCCGCATCCTGTGCCGCGATATGAGAGTCGCCGCCCCAATTGTCGTTGGCCGCGACGACCGTGCTGCCTTGGAAGAGCGTCAGCATGGGATCGGCGAGGGCTCCGGGAACGCCGAAATTAGCCAGGGTCGGGCCCGTCCCGCGAATCAGCATGGGTTTGGTCCCCGTGGTGCCCGCCCCGCCGACCACAAAACCCACGAGGAGGATATCGGCACCCGTGCCGACTTGCGCCCGGGTCGACAGGCTGGTCAGACGACCGACGTCGGCGGTATTGATGATCGAGAGCGCCGCCGCATCACTGGCGGTGGAACCGCTCGAGTTGGTGGCCGTGCACGTGTAGTTGCCGGCGTTGGCCGAGGTGGCTCCGTTGATCAGGAGCGTGGCGCTCGTTGCCCCGGGAATGGGGCTGCCGTCTTGGGCCCATTGGTAGGAGGGCGCGCCACTGGCCGCAGCGGTCAACGCCACGGTGCTTCCGCTCACGACTGCCACCGCGATGGGTTGCGTGGCAAATACCGGTGCGACAACGGCGGCAGCGTCTGCCACCACGACAGTGTAGGAAAACGTATTGGAGACCATCCCTCCCGCGCCGCCGAATTCGTAGGCGGTAAGGGTGAAGGTATAACTGCCGGACGCCGTCGGCGTACCGTTCAAGATCGGCGTGGTCGTAGTGATGCCTCCCATCATCACATTTCCATCCATGTCGGTCGTATCTGGCGTGGTGGCATCGAGGAGACCTGAGCCCGTGAGCGTGTTGCCGCCTTCATTCGCGGACAGGGCCAGCCCCGGAGGCAGCGATCCGTCCACCTGCCAGGAGCCGATGCCGCTCGCGTCGGCCGCGGTGATTGCCACCGGGGACATCGGAACCCCGACCGTGGCGGTGAGCGGAGCGGTCTGGGATATGAAAAGACCGTCGGCGCTCGCCAGGGTGACGTAGGCGCAGAGCGTCGCGACGACGGCGAGGGCGGATTTAAACACGTTGCCGATGGGAGAAACGGCCACGAGTTCGTCCGCGGCCGTGATGAGGCGCACCGCCGGCGTGCGTTGCAATAACGCGATGCGCGCGGTGGCCACTGGGTTGATCCAACTGAAACGATGACTGAGTCTGGCGATGGTTTTCATGATAGGACGCTGATTGATTTTGACGTTCTGACTGGTAAAATGGGTTGGCCCCCAATGGTGGGCTCGCGGAGCGGCGTGACGCCGGCCATGCGGCCGAACACATCGGTAAGTGTCACCCAGGGGTTGGCACCGCAGCGCGGTTCGGTCGATCGGCCTTGATTCCGGGTTTCGATGGGACCAAACGCCGGGGTCGCCCCGAGCAGGGCGGCGGAAGATCGTGCCGACTGGATATAAAGTTTCATTGTCTACCCAAACACGTACGCAGACAATGCTCCGGCGAAAGTAGTTTACAGTAACTGCCTTGTTACCGTAACGGCTTTGTTACAATCCGTCCGCGGCGGGACCGGGGTGGGTTCAGAACCGCGTCGTAAACTGGCCCGCCACCATGCCCCGGAGGCGTGCGCCATTCGGTGTCCCCGCGCGGCCAACTGTCGTTGACCGTCGGATACTGACCCTGGGCCCGGGCTGCCGCCCCCGACCGCGGTCCGGGAGTTGCCGCGCCAGTTGTGCCATGGTGTCCATTTTTCAACTACCATGACCCCCTCCCCGACCGGCCAACCGGCGCGCCGCGTTTTTCCCGCCGGGAAGCGGAGCGGTTCGCCTTGGTCCACCGCCGACCAGAACGAGCGCTGCCTCGCAGGCCTCCGCGTCGATCCGCGCGATCCGCGGAAAAATCAGGTTTCTCTGTATTACACTGTCTCAACTCCGTTGCTTTGTTGCGGCTCCCCCGCGTGAGGACTGCTGTGTCAAAAGAATTGGGCGCCCGGCAACTCAGACGATTTTTCTACTTCCCCGCGAGGGTTTGGCCCGCTAGCCTTCGCTCCCACTTTCCCGAGAAACTTCATACCCCAACGATTCCTCACCATTCAGGGAGACACGCATGATTCACAATCTATGGAACGACCTTGAAGGCACTTTCTTTCCGGAAAGCGCCCTCGATTACATGCCGGAACAACGCCTGCGCGAAGTGCAGCTCCAACGGCTCAAGGCGGTCACCACCCTGGCCTACGAGCGCGTGCCCCTCTTCCGCGGTCGCATGGAAGCCAAGGGCGTGAAGCCCGCCGACGTCCGCACCCTAGCCGACGTGCGCCTGTTGCCGTTCACCGTCAAAAACGACCTGCGCGACACCTATCCCTACGGACTCTTCGCCGTGCCCATGAGTGAGGTCGTGCGCCTGCATGCCTCCAGCGGGACGACGGGCAAGCCGATTGTCGTCGGCTATACCGCGCAGGACATGGAGGTCTGGAAACAGGTCATCATGCGCACGCTCTATGCCGCCGGCTACAGCCGCGGCGACGTCGTGCAGAACATGTACGGCTACGGTCTGTTCACCGGCGGCCTCGGCTTGCACGGCGGCATCGAGGGCATCGGCGCCACCGTCATCCCGATGTCCGGCGGCAACAGCGAGCGTCAGATTATGGTGATGAAGGATTTTGGCGTCACCGCCGTAAGCTCCACGCCCAGTTATTTCATCCACCTCATCGAGATCGCCGGGAAGATGGGCATCGATTTCCGCAAGGATCTGCAGGTAAAACGCGGCGTCTTCGGCGCCGAGCCCTGGACCGACGAGATGCGCCGTTACATCGAGAGCGTCAGCGGCGTCAAGGCGTTCGACATCTACGGTCTTTCCGAGATCATCGGCCCCGGCGTCGGCGCCGAGTGCGATTGCCAGGACGGCCTCCACATCTTCGAGGACCACTTCCTCGTCGAGATCGTCGATCCCCGGACCCTCGAGCCCGTGCCCGACGGCGAGGAGGGCGAGCTCGTCATCACCACACTGAGCAAGCAGGCGATGCCGGCCATCCGCTACCGCACACGCGACATCACCGCAATCGACACCCGCCCCTGCGCCTGCGGTCGTACCGTCCGGCGCATCCGCCGGATCAGCCGGCGCAGCGACGACATGTTCATTATTCGCGGCGTGAACGTGTTTCCCTCGCAGATCGAAACCGCCCTGCTCAAGACTGAGGCGAGCCTGCCGCATTATCAAATCATTCTCACGCGCAAGTCCGGCCTCGACCAGATGGAGGTGCGCGTCGAGATCACCGGCGAAATGTTGCGCGACCGCGTCGGCGAGATGGAACAACTGCAAAAACGTTTCGGCCGGAGCATCGAGCAAATCACCGGCCTGCACGTCGAGATCACCCTCGCACAGCCCGGCAGCATCCCGCGCAGCGAGGGCAAGGCCAGGCGCCTGATCGACCAGCGCAACGCCCCCGCCTGATTCGATGTAGGAGCCTGCTTGCAGGCGATCCGCCGCCCTCAGTCCCGTATGTCACAAGTTTCAAGTATCAAGTTTCAAGTACCAAGAACCCGAAAATCAAACTCGCGCGATCTTCGCGCCCTTCGCGGTTCTCCCTCCGTTCGTCCCCCTCATTCCCCTACTCCCTTATCCCTTCCGCCGCACTCCCTCAATCCCTTCCGCCGCTCCCCATGAAAATCCGCCAGATCTCCGTTTTCCTCGAGAACCGTCCCGGACGCTTGGCCGTCCTTTGCCGCATCCTGGCCAACGCGGGAGTCAATCTCAGCACCCTCATGCTGTCCGAAACGGGCGAGTTCGGCCTGCTGCGCCTCATCACCCCCGATCCCGACAAGGCCAAGCAGGTCGTCGAGGCCGCCGGCTATGCGGCCACCGCCACCGACGTGGTCGCCCTGCAGGTGCCCGACCGGCCCGGCGGCCTGGCCTCGGTGCTGGATGCCCTCGAGCCCCACGACATTTCGGTCGAGTACATGTACGCCTTTGCCATGCGCAAGGGCGGCGACGCCATCATGATTTTCCGTTTCGCCGAGATGGACCGTGCCATCGCCGTCCTTCAGACCGCCGGCATCGCCGTCACCAAGCCGGTCGATCTCTTCGGTTAAGGAATCCGCGGGGCGAAGCCCGGCGGATTCCTAGCGCGCGTGGGTGGTAAGCGACCACACAAAATCGAGCTGCAGCGTGCCGGCGAACTGCGGGTCGTAAAGATCGACGTACCGCGATCCTGAATACCGGGGGGCGGTCATCAGCCGGGCTGGGTTGTAGTTCGCCCGGGCGTGACAGCTCATGCAGTTGGACTGGACCCCGTAATTGTTGCCCGCGGCCCGGCCGGTCGGCGTGTAACCCGGCACGGAATCCGGCAGGTCGGCCGGGGCAAAGCGGGCTTCCAGCCAGGGGTTGTAGGCGTACACGGCGAGCCCGACGTTGGCGCCGCCGACGTTCGGTTGATCGGGCGCAAGCATCGCATAGGCAAACGCCATCGCATAGTGGCGGGGCGCGCCCTGCAACTGGACCGGACGCTGACTGGCGTGGGTGGCCGAACTGGGGAGCGGCGGCGCATCCGGCGCCGGGGTCCACCAGAACGTCTGCCACGTCCAGCGGGTGGTCTCACGACCCGCCACGTGCATCGCGACAAGGATCGCATAGTCGCCGGCCGCGACGTCCGCGCCCGCGTGATCCTGGTTATAAATGGCCGCTTCGTCGCCGGTCAGACAATGATTGATGAGGCTCGACACGGGATAAGTCGTGGCATCCGTGCGGGTGCTCCCGTCGGTCGCGGGCGCCTGGTCGATCTGGCCCTGGCCGGCGCCCCCACCCTGCACATCGATCCAAACCCCGCCGGGCCACAACGCCGGGCCCCACGCCTGCGGGGTGTCCGGGGGGCCGGCCCAGACTTTCAGCAGGTAATAGCGACCATCCACGAGACTCTTGGAAGCCATGACCTGAAAGACCGCCTTGAGCGCGAGGGCAGTCGACGGGAAAACAGGAATCTGCCGGGCGCCGCCCTGCAACAACTGACCGAGCGTGCCGAGGCTCAGTAACTCTTGCCGGCGGATGTGATCGGCCGCCGTCGGATCGAATTTGATGAAACCGATCACCTGGTCATCGACGGCCCCGGTAGCCG
>Ga0265323_10001650_pt1 | contig 10727 bp, 8 predicted proteins | sample 41225metaG_FD_193580 | JGI IMG/M metagenome (GOLD analysis project Ga0265323, IMG submission 193580) | Rhizosphere microbial communities from Carex aquatilis grown in University of Washington, Seatle, WA, United States - 4-12-25 metaG | ecosystem: Host-associated > Plants > Roots > Rhizosphere >... | reverse complement strand
GCCCAGCGCCTGGGCTACGCCGAAGCCGAGCCGTCGCTCGATGTCGACGGCCACGACGCCGCGCACAAGATCGGCATCCTCGCCTCGCTGGCCCACGGATTCTGGGTCAACCAAAAGGACATTCACGTCGAGGGCATCCGCGCCATCACCAAGCTCGACATCCAGTTTGCGACGCAACTCGGTTACACCGTCAAGCTGCTCGGCATCGTGAAAAAAGTGGCGGCGCCCGCGGGCGAACAGAAAGCGAAAGCGATCAACGGTTCCCAGGTGCAAGTCTCGGTTTATCCCACGCTCGTGCCCGACGGCCACGTGCTGGCCAGCGTGAACGACGTCTTCAACGCCATCTTCGTGCGCGGAGATGTCGTGGGCGACACGCTCTACTACGGACGCGGCGCCGGCAAGGACGCCACCGCCAGTGCCGTGCTCAGCGACGTGGCCGACGCGGCGCTCGACCTGCATCATAGCAGCGAAAACCGCGTGCCGTCCTTCGTGCCGCACGAGCGCCACGGCGCTGTGCAACCGATCGAGGATAGTGTGGCGAAGTATTACGTGCGCCTGAGCGTCGTGGACAAGCCCGGCGTCATCGCCCAGGTTTCGGCCATCCTCGGTCGGGCCAAAATCAGCATCGCTTCGCTGATCCAGCCTGAAGGGCATGAAGGCGATGTGGTGCCGCTGATCCTCATGATGCACGCCGCGCCCTACTCGGCCATGAGCCGGGCGCTCCGCGCCATCGGGCAACTCCCGGCGGTGAAAGCCCCGCCGATGATGATCCGCGTGGAGGACTTCGCGTAAGGCCCGCGGGTTTTCGTAGCCGCAAATTTGAGCGAGTAGCAGGAGGAACGGCGGAGTTCGGCGACCCCGCCCTACATTTTAAACGGCATTACCACTTCAGATGGAGTGTCACTTATTAAGTGACACTTAATCTGAAAATGCTTTTTCAGAATAAGATACGATCTGCCTAAAACCGCGATTTTCCTGTTATTTCGCGGACGTTGCCACGGGAACTGAGGCGGTCGGGAGCTTGTCGGGACCTGCTTTGAAAGCGGCTATTGCATCGTCGGCGGTCAGCGCCTGATCGTAAACGCGAAACTCGTCGATCGCACCGCTGAGGCCCGGATCGGCGGAGAAAGACGACTTGCCCAGCCAGTTCTCCACCGGCTTGACCTTGTCGAGCGTGTTGTCGCCCAAATCCGCGGCCGGATTGGGTTCCTTGCCGTCGACGAACACGCGCAGCTTTTTCGCGGCGCCGTCGATCACGATGACAACCAGGTGCGGCCTGCCGTCGTCCAGCGCGTCGGAATCCAGATAAGTTTTGGAACCGACATCGCTGCCGGTGATCGCGACCCGCGCCGAACCGTCGCCGGTGCGCGGGGAGAAATAGATGAACTGCCTGCCCTCGCCGCCCTCGCTTTCGCCGAAGTTCAAAACGCGAGCGAACCCGCCGATGTCCTTGGCGGTAAACCAAACCACAAAACTCACGCTGTTGCCGCCCTTGGGCAGGAGCGAACCGGCGAATTCCAGGCAGGAGATCTTGTCGCCCGTGGCCGACTCCTCGTTTTTCAGGATTAGCTTGCCGTCGGCGATGCTGGCGCCGGCGCCTTTCAACTTGCCGTCCACCTTGCCGACCGAGTCCTGGGCAATGCCGTCTTTGAAACTATAGCGGTGAGTGAGGGTGGCCTGGGCGGTCGTCACGCCCAGACCGAGCGCGAGCAATCCCGCGAACGCCTTTAGAACATGGATTTGAGGAATCATGAGTTTAGGGTGATGAATAGGATCTGGGGGAGATGAGGGCGATGGAGTCAGGGTGACGGCTAGTCGGATCAAGGGCAGTTTGCCGTCTAGCCTCCCGAGTTCCCAACAGGACGAGAAGAGATGGAACCGCCCGGGCGTCGGGTGCCCAAAATTGGGCAATATCCCCTCTTGGGCAATGCAATTACCCCGCGGATTCCCTCGTCCGCGCGCCGTTGTCCGAAAGGTAACAGAACTGTTACCTTTCCCAATTTGCGACGGCACGAAGGCGGTACTCGTTGCGGGAGTTTCGTCCCATCTCAGCTCAACTCGGAGTCGTAATTCCCATGAAAACCAAGATTTCCCGCTGCTTGTTTTTCGCGGTCGCGCTGACCGCCTTTGCCAGCATTGGCCTGGCCCAGATAGTCCAGTTCAACGCCACGATCACCGGCGCCCAGGAAACCCCGGCCACCGGCTCGGCGTCGACCGGCACGGCCACCTTGCTCTACAATGTCGCGACGAACACGTTCAACCTCACGGTGACGGTGAATAATTTCCCGAACACCCTGACGAATTCGCACATCCACGAGGCTGCGGCCGGCGTGCCTGGCAATGTGGTCACGCCGCTCGGCGCCGAGCCACTCTATACGCGCAGCGGCAGCACGCTCACCGGCAGCTTTTTCAATCTCACGTACGGGGGCACACCGACAACTCTGCTGCAAAACGGCGCCTACATCAATTTTCACTCGGCGGCATTTCCCAATGGCGAGATCCGTGGCCAGCTTATCGCCCAGCCCAAGCGCCTCGTTGCCAACCTGACCGTGGCCCAAGAGCAGGCCGCTTTCCCGACGGTGAACATGGCCGGACTGAACGATTATGGCGCAGCCGTCATGAGCTTTAACCCGGGTACGAACCAGATCAGCCTCCGCGTGAGCGTCTACAACTTCAACAATGCGATGAACAATTCGCATTTTCATGAAGGGGCGCCGGGCGTGAGCGGAGCGGTGGTCACGGCCCTGGGCAACGCATCGAACGCGGGCTACGCGATCGTCGGCAATTGGATCACAGGCACGTTCGACATTCCCTATACCGGCGATCCCATCAAACTGCTCACGGGAGGCGCCTACATCAATTTCCACAGCACGGCATTTCCCGCCGGCGAGTGCCGCGGCCAGGTGCGCGCGAGTGATGAGACCCCGGCCACACGCCTGACCAACATCTCCACGCGCGGCTTTGTCGGCCCCGGTAATCAGGTTCTCATCGAGGGTCTCATCATCAACGGCCCCGATCCGGTCAGGTTGCTGATCACGGCAAAAGGGCCGTCGCTCACCGCTCTCGGCGTCACCGGCGCCCTCGCCGACCCGAGCCTCGCCATTTACGACTCGGCCGATCGGCAGATCGCCTCGAACGACAACGTGGGTACGCCTGCCGCCGGTTCCGAACTGGCCCTCATTCCCGGCGTGCCGACCAACGCCTCGGAATCCGCGCTCCTCGTAGTGCTGCCACCCGGCATCTATACTCTGGTCGTCTCCGGCAACGGCGGCTCCGGCATCGCACTACTCGAGGCCACGGACCTCAGGATCCTCGGCACCCTCGTGACCAATTGACGCCGATCCGCCCGGTGCCGCGGTGGAATGGCCGGCACGCCCCATGGAACGCATGGGGCGGGGTACTCTCTAAATTCTGGTTTTCGTAGGTTAGCGAGCTTGCTCGCGCTCTGCCATACCGCGCGAGCAAGCTCGCTGACCTACAATAAAACCGAGCAGCACATGCCGAGCCCCGTTCTCCCGGTGATTCAGTTTTCTATCCGCCCTTCTGCAGCACGTGGTAGTTCGCCATCGAGATGCCGCTGAGCATGGCGCCGATGATGCCGAGGAAGCCCTGATCGGTGCCGCACAGGTAAAGGTTGCCGAGGGCGGTGCGGCCCTCGCGGTTTTTCACCGGCGCGCCGTACACGGCCCCGTCGAGATGTCCGGTGAAATGCTCAATCGTGCGCGGCGTGAACATGTCGGTCGCCACCGTGGCCCGGGCCAAGGCGTCGGACGCAGCCAGCGGCGGCAGGAAACGCCGTGCGCTCTGTTGAATCGCCGCAAACCAGCGCTGTTTGTCAGCGCGATAGGTTTCTTCCGGGAGATGCGCCCAGCGGTCGTAGTTGGCGAGGCAGGTGCAACGGAAGAATCCCTCGGAGAGCTGTCGGTCCGGACCGTAGTCAAAATTGTTGGGCAGACAGATTACGCCGCTGCGCAGATCAACCTGTTCCGCCGGACGCGCATAATCGAAACGGTCGGAGTCGTTGAAGAAAACAATCGTGTCGTCGCCCCACCCGAGCGCCGCGGGTGGCCGGTCGAGGACGGCGATCGTCTCGACGAAGGAAAGGCGGACCGCGGCAGATTTGGGATTTTTGATTTTTGATTTTTGATTTTCTTCGGAGAGCAGCAGGCGCTCTGTCTCGGCGGAACCGATGGTGGAGAACACGTGGTCGGCGGTGATCTCTTCGCCGCTGTCGAGAATCAGCACAGCGGCCCGCCCATCGCGGGCAACGATCTGCCGCACGCCGCATTGCATCCGGCGCTCGCCCCCGGCCTGTCGGTATTTTTCCAGCAGCACGCGGAGGATCACTCGCACGCCTTCGAGCGGCCGGGCAAAGCCTTCGATGAAGAGCGCTTTGAACATGATCGCGAATTGCCCGAACTCCATGTCGTGCTCGCTGGCGCTGCCATAGTACATCAGCGGGCAGAAAAGCAGGTCGATCAGCAGGGAATCGGTGAGATGACGGCCAACGATCTCGCGCGCTGCAGCTGGCGCGGCGTCCAGCGATACGTCGTCGTAGGTCCGGATTGCCGCCACCAGCCGCCGGAAGCCGTCGATCTGCGCCGGGAATTGCGTCGCCACCTCGCTCTCCAACACCGCAAAATCGTTGGTGAAACGCAGCGACGTTCCGCCGCGCGGACCGAAGGCGATGCGCGATTGCTTCTGCTCGCACAGGGCGAATTCGGCGCGGTCGATGCGGAGCTGCCGCAGGATTTTCCCAAGCGGCGTGCCCTTGACGCCGGGCCGCACGAAGTTGGTGACGGCGTGGAGGCCCACGTCGTATTTCCGGCCGGCGATGCTGTAGAAGCTGTTGAGTCCGCCCGGTGCGTTGTGCCGCTCGAAGATGCACACGCGCCGGCCGAAATGCGCCAGCCGGATGCCGGCCGCGAGGCCCGACATGCCGGCGCCGATGATGGCGACATCGTAATGGCTGCGTGTGTTCATCGCTCGGGAGCATGGCCACAAAAAGGCGCCCAAAGCGCAAAGGGAAAAATCTCCGCCAAAGCGTAGCGCGGTGCTTCAGCCCGCGCCGAATTTCTCTGGAGCGCGGGCTAAAGCACCGCGCCACCCAATTTCAGCCTCGCCGGCGAGGCCACCGGGCCAACGCACTATTTCCCCAGCGCCGCGAATTTCGGCAGCAGGTACGCGGCGCAACTGTCGAGGTTGGCCAGCTGCAGGTAATCCTTTTCGGGCACTTCGATGCCGTAGCGCTTGCGGAGCTCCATGACGATGTCGAGGAAGTCCATGCTATCGAGCTGGAGCTGATCGCGCAGGCGAACGTCGGGCTTGACGTTCGACAAATCTTCGTCGGGCGCGATGTCGGCAATGATGTCGAGCACCAGCTTATGGCATTCTGCTTTGGTCATAGGGCGTAGGCGTAAGGGCAGTTAAGGCGCAAATCGCTTCACGATCAACGTGGAATTTATGCCCAGCATGCCGAAGGAGTTATTCAGGATGGTGTCGATCCGCGCGACCTTTTTCGGGTGGTTGAGCACCAGACCGGGAAGCGCGCATTGCGGATCGAGGTCGTCGACATTGATGGTGGGGTGGACCGTGAGATCGGAGAACGACGGGAGATTGCCCGCCAGTTCCAGCGCGCCGGCGGCGCCCATGCAGTGGCCGATGTAACTCTTGGTGTTGTTGATGTAAGTATCGGGGCAACCCTCGCCGAAGACCGCGCGGATGCACTCGCATTCCTGGATGTCGCCCATCGGCGTGGCGGTGGCGTGAGTGTTGACGATGTGGATGTCGCGTGGCGTCAAATCCGCCCGAACCAATGACTGGCGGATGCACTCGGCCTGTCGCGTCGGGTTGGGCAACACGTAGTCGGTGGCATCGCTGTTCACGCAGTAGCCGGAAATCTCGGCGTAAATCTTCGCGCCACGGGCGAGGGCATCGTCGAGCCGCTCCAGGGTGTAGAGGCAGCCGCCCTCGGAGACCACGATGCCGTTGCGCGACCGGTCGAAGGGGCGCGACGATTTGTTGATGTCGGTGGGATGGCTGCCCAGGGCATTTTGCGATTTGAAGCCGGCGAAAATGCCGAAGGTGTGGATGCTTTCGCTCACGCCGCCGCAGATCGCCAGATCGACTTCGCCGAGCCGCAGCATTTGCGTGGCGTGGATCAGGCCGACGTTGCCAGCGGCGCAGGCCGCCCCGAGCGTGTACGCCGGGCCGGTAACGCCCAGGTGAAGCGTAATCTCACCCGCCGGGTTGTTGGCGACCGTGCGCGGATTATGGTAGTGGTTCCAGTATTTCGTGTCGTAATTGAACTTCGAGATGTTGAAGATCTCGTTTTCCGTTTCGACATTGCCGTGCTCGGTAATGCCGATGAAAATGCCCGTGCGGTCCTGCGCGAGCGCTGCGAGGGCCAGGCCGCTGTCGGCCAGCGCTTCACGGGCGCAGTAGGTGCCGATGGAGCCGGCGCGGGTGCCCACCCGCACCTCCTTCCGCTTCTGGTATTTCAACGGATCGAACGAGCACACGCCGGCCGGCAACCGCCCCATATAGCGCACGTCGATCTCGCTGATCCGCGCGACGCCGGCGAGGAGATTGGCCCGGAATTCGGCCAGCGAATTGCCGTTGGGCGCGGTGAGGCCGACGCCGGTGATGACGATGCGAGGAGTCTGGACGGGCATGGAAAAGGAAAAAGCGCTAGCCAAGCCCACGGGGAAGGCAATACAACGCTGGTTGCCATTTAAAACATGAACGTACTCGTCGTCGGAGGAGCCGGTTACATCGGCAGCCATTGCGTCCGCCAACTCGTCGCGGCCGGGCACCGCCCCGTGGTGCTGGACAATCTGGTCTTCGGCCATCGCACCGCCGTCGCGCCCGGTATTCCGTTCTATGACGGCAACCTCGGCGACGTGGAGACAGTAGGCCGCATTCTCCGGCAGGAGAACATCGAGCTCGTGATGCACTTCGCCGCGTACTGCTACGTGGGCGAGTCCGTCACCCATCCGCTCAAATACTACGAGAACAACCTGGTGGCTCCGCTGCGGTTGCTCGGCGCGATGCTCTCGGCCAACGTGAAGAAATTCGTCTTCTCCTCGACCTGCGCGACCTACGGCATCCCGGCGAAACTGCCGATGACCGAGGACCTCCCGCAGGCGCCGATCAATCCCTACGGCCAGACGAAGCTCGACGTCGAGAACGCCTTGAAGGCCCTCGCCACCGCGCACGGTCTCAGCTTCGCCGCCTTCCGTTATTTCAATGCCGCCGGCGCCGCCGAGGACGGTACCATCGGCGAGGACCACGATCCCGAGACGCACCTCATCCCGCTCGCGATCGCCGCCGCGGTCGGCCAGCGCCCGCATCTGCAGATTTTTGGCACCGACTACCCCACCCCCGACGGCACCTGCCTGCGCGACTACGTGCATGTGGACGACCTGAGCCGCGCCCACATCGCCATCTTCGACCGGCTCGCCCAGCCCGGCGCGCGCTTCTTCTACAATCTCGGCACCGGCCAGCCGTTTTCCGTGCGCGAAGTCATCCGCTCGGTGGAAAAAATCACCGGCCGGAAAGTGCCGACCGTCGAGGCACCGCGCCGCGCGGGCGATCCGCCGGCGCTCTTCGCCGATTCCGCGAAGGCGCAACGCGAACTAGGCTGGAAGGTGAAGTTTCCCGACGCCGATTCGATCGTCGCCACCGCGTGGAAGTGGCACCAGTCGCACCCGCGGGGCTTCGCGGACAAGTAGAGCCGGCGCAGTGAAGTCACAACCAAACCGGACTTGGATTTACAGGAGGCCGTAGAGGTAACAGAGGAAATGACCTCTGACACCGATCGCTTCTTGAATTCGGACTTTTGAACAGAAGGCAACCAAGAGAACAAAGCGCGTATCGTACGCCGGGAATAGGTCTTCGTTTCCTTCTGTAAAACTCCGAACGGATCTGGCCGCTGAGGTCTTCCTCCTCTGAGCTCCGTGACCTCTAGCCGATCTCTGCGTCCTCCGTGTCCAAATCCGATCCACGAGAGTGCATGGGGCCGGCGCGATGGGCTACGCGTCCGCCTCCAGCTCCGTCAGCCGTTTCTTCAGCGCGACTTTCGTGAGGCCCAGACGCTGCGCGGCCCTGGTGTGGTCGCCGCCCTCGGCCTACAGCACCCGTGCGATCAAGGCGTGCTCCACGCGCGGCAGAATCGCCGCGTCGCCCCCGCTCATCTCCGTCAGGACAAAATCCAACGCGCGCTCCAGTGTGAGCGGCGGTTCGGCGCCCGCGACCACCGCCTCGGCGCGCACCTGCGCCTTGGCCAGCGCCGCGCTCTCGGCCGCCGCCGTCACCGTGCGCTCGAACGGCGGCGTGCTGAGCGCAGGCTCCCCGGCGGCGCCTTCCGCGGTGGCGGCCACCGTTTCGCGCAGCTCGGCGGGCAGATCCTTGACGAGAATGGCGTCGCCCTGCGCGATCACCGCGCTGCGGTAGATGACGTTTTCCAGCTCGCGCACGTTGCCCGGCCAGGAGTGGCGCGTGAGCACGCTCAGCGCCTCGGGCGAGACTTTCGCGACGCGCGCCTTTTTGTTTTTGACGAGGTTCTGGAGGTAGAAATCCACGATCTGCGGGATGTCGTCGATGCGCTCGCGCAACGGCGGCATCTTGATGCGCACCACGTTGAGGCGGTAGTAGAGATCTTCGCGAAAGGCTTTCGTTTTCACGATCGCCTCGAGGTCTTTGTTGGTGGCGGCAATGATGCGCACGTCGACGTGGATCGTCTCGCTGCCGCCCACGCGCTGCATCTCGCCCTGCTGGAGCACGCGCAAAATCTTCGTCTGCGTGGCAAGCGCCATGTCGCCGATTTCGTCGAGAAAGATCGTGCCGCCGTCGCACAGCTCGAACTTGCCGATGCGCTGGACGGTGGCGCCGGTGAACGATCCTTTCTCGTGCCCGAAGAGTTCGCTCTCAATGAGATTGTCGGGGATGGCGGCGCAGTTGACGGCGATGAACGGCTTGTTGGCGCGATGGCTGTGTTTCCAGATCGAGCGCGCGACGAGCTCCTTGCCCGTGCCGCTCTCGCCGGTGACCATCACCGTGACGTCGCTTGCCGTCACCTGGCCGACGATCTTGAACACCTCCTGCATGACCGGCGCCGAGCCAACGATGCCCTCCTTGTAGTCCTCGGTGTTGACGGTGGGTTTGTAATCGCCGACGGCGCGCAGGTCGGCGCGTGCCTGCAGGGCGTTGGCGGCGAGCGCGAGCACCTTCTCCGGCGCGAAGGGTTTCATGACGTAGTCAAACGCGCCGTATTTCATCGCCTCGATGGCCGTCTGCGCGGTGCCAAAGGCGGTCATCAGGATGACCAGTTGCTTCGGGTTGGCGGCCCGGATGTGTTGGAGCGCCTCGATGCCGCCCATGCCGCCCATGCGGATGTCCAAAAAGACGAGATCGGGCGGCGGGCTTTTTTTCACGCGCGCCACGCCGTCCTCGCCGCTAGCCGCCTCGGTGACCTGGTACTGACACGAACCGAGTACGCGGGCGAGCGAGTAGCGGATCTCCGCGTCGTCGTCGATGATGAGGATGGTCGGGTGATTCGGGTCGGTCATGGGAGCCGCGGGTTGCTGCAAACGCCGTGCCAGATGGCGCTGGCGAAAACGTGCCGGGCGCATTTGTTGGAGCGTATGCTGGGTTGGTCAATGAACTTGTTCCGGGTCCGCGGCATTCAGCTCGCGGTGCACTACAGCTTTTTCCTGCTGCTGGCCTATGTGGCGTGGGATGGGTGGTTGACGGCAGGCTGGCCGGGCGCGCTATTCCGTGTGGCGCTGGTCCTGGCGTTTTTCGTCTGCGTGGTGCTGCACGAACTGGGCCATTGCTTCGTCGCGCGACGGAATGGCATCCGGGTGCCGCGCATCCTCCTGATGCCGATCGGCGGCATGGCGGAATTCGAATCGATCCCGCGCCAGCCGCGCACGGAGATCGCGATTGCTCTCGCCGGACCGGCGGTGAATTTCGCGCTCGTCGGACTGTTGTGGTGGTTCGTCGATTTCTCCGGAGAGACCGAGGCGGCCGCGGCCCTGCCGGTAACGGCGCGGGATTTCATCAACCTGCTGTTTTTCGGAAATCTCTTGATGGGCCCGTTCAACCTGCTGCCGATCTTCCCGATGGACGGCGGCCGGGTGTTGCGGGCGTTGCTCGCGATGCGGCTGCCCTATCTGCGCGCCACGTTCATCGCTGCGACCGTAGGCAAGGTACTGGCGCCGCTGCTGGCCATCTTTGCACTCTGGCTCGGCGCTTACCTCCTCGCCGTGCTTTTCCTCTTCATCATCGTCGTCGGCGAGGCGGAGTATCGCGCGCTGAAACGGGCCGAGGCGGAAGCCGCCCACTGGCGCGATTTTTGGGCGCGGGTCAATCTGCCGCCGGCGCCTTCGTCGGTGGAACCGTCGGCGCCCGCCGGCCCGGAACCACCCGTTCTGCTCGGTTGAACGAGCAAAACGATCATTCGCTGCGCGCGGCGGCGCCGTCGCCACCGCTGTCATCAGTGCCCTTGTCGCCTCTGACCTGTCTGAGCGGGCGAAGAACGCGTTCCTTGGCATCGACGCGGTGAGCACCTTGGCCGAGTGCATCCAAGGAGCGTAAGCGTCGGGTTAGTTCGCCCCGGCCGTTTCCACCGCGGCTGGGGCTTTTGTTTCGCCCGGGGCGGCCTCGGCTGCTTGCGACGCGAAGTTCATGGTCGGCAAAGTAACCATGGGCCACGGACCGCGGGC
>Ga0265323_10001649_pt1 | contig 10731 bp, 3 predicted proteins | sample 41225metaG_FD_193580 | JGI IMG/M metagenome (GOLD analysis project Ga0265323, IMG submission 193580) | Rhizosphere microbial communities from Carex aquatilis grown in University of Washington, Seatle, WA, United States - 4-12-25 metaG | ecosystem: Host-associated > Plants > Roots > Rhizosphere >... | reverse complement strand
TATCAAACAGCGCTTGGCCGGCCGGGCTCTGCCGAGCATCGCGATTTCAATTTCCGAGCAACACATCGCATCGCCCGTCATCGATCCCGCGGCCGAAACGGAAATCGCCCTGATCCTCGGCCAAAGCGGGTTCATCGTGCTCAGTGGCGAAGCCGCAGCGAAAGCCGACTACCGCGTCAGCGGGGAGGCGTTCAGCGAAGCCGGGCTGCGCCGCGGCAATCTAGTGTCGTGCCGAGCGCGCGTGGAGGTCAAGGCGGTCACGCGAGATGGCGGACGCGTGGCACTGATGGACCGCCAGACGACAGTCGCCGTCGACACGGCGGAGCACGTCGCGGCGAAAACTGCGCTGCAGGAGGCGGGAGCGGTCCTCGCGGAACGGCTGGCGGAGAAACTGATGGTCGCAGGAAACTAGGCCGGCATGCATTGCTTCCGAAACCTGCGGCGCGCACTTGCTTTGCTCGGATTCGCGGTTCTGCTGCTGAGCGCCGAGGAACCGCGAGTCGCTACCATCGACTTCAGTCTGGCCGAGGCCGTCGGAAGCCACGACCCGGATATCACCGCGTTTTCGCGGGACGTGCAGGCGCGCCTGCTGCTCCATAACGAGTATCTGTGGGTCGAACGGCAGGAATTCGACCGGATTGAACGGGAGGTTGATCTCGCCGCCCTGGCCCAGGTTGATGCCGCTTCTGCGGTGCGGCTGGGACACTGGCTGCACGCCGACCTCCTGGTGCGGGGCGAGGTTGTCCGCCCGACCCAAGGCCATGGCGAGCTGGTCATTGAAGTGATCGAGCTGAAGCGCGCGGAACTGCTGGCGACCCGGACGACCTCCGTGACGGTCAACGTCCGCAATCTGGTGCGCCCCGTGGCCGCCGACGCGGATGCGGCGGCGGCAGCGGCGGTCGCAGCGCTGCAGGAGGCCGTCAAGGCTCTGGAACGCAACCGGACCGTCCGTGTGATCGCCCCCCTTTGTTTCCGCAACATCGGCCCCACCGAACGTCTGAATTTCCTCGAAGCGCGGCTCACCGCCGCGCTGGCCAGCGCGGCGTCACCGGCGAGCGGCTGCCGGTTGCTGCGGTTTCCGCGCGCCAGCGAGGCGGGAGACGAAGCCGAGTTGGTGTTCGCGGGACTCACCGACAGCGATCCCGACGCCTGGCAGAGGGTCGCCGATTTCTATGTCTGGGGTGCGTTTTCAGAAGGAAACAGCGAGGGTATCGCATTCGATGACGTGCCCGTGGCGATCACGGCCCAGGTCTGGAACGGCGCTGGCGCGCCGCGCATCGTTCGCTGGGACGGTCTGGTCCACAGTCTGGATCAAGGCGTGCAAAGTGTGGCGGCCGGCGTGATGGAACTCACCCAGACGCGGGCCGCGGCCGCGGATCGAAACGATGCCGACAGGAAACGGATTGCCAAGGAACTTGCCGCTCGGAACTCCGATTCAAGGAAATCCGTCGTCCCTCGAAACCAGCAGGCCTATGATGCGCGGCTGCTCGAGATCGCCTGCTTCTTCGATCCGTTGAATCGCGACCTGCAACACCAACGGGCGTGGGGGATACAGGGCTCGGATTCGCTCGCGATGTCGGATCCCGTGCGGCGCCAATGGCTGAGTTTCGCTCGCATCCAATCCTACGCCCGCCGGTTCGAACGGGCGCCCGACGGATCCATTGATTGGAATCCGAGGGTGGACACCACCAGCGCGCTGGAATCGATCTGCCACCTGCTGTGGTACCCCCCAGCGACCAGAGCAATAGAGGGCGTCCCGACGATGACCCCCGAGGAGAATCTCCGGCAGTTTCGTTCGGCGGTGGAACTCTGGTGCCGGGAGGTGGCGGCCGCCAACCGGCCGTTTGCCGGTCAAGTCCTCCCCGAGCGACTTGAGTCGTTCAACAAGGGCTGGCTCTACCACCTCACCGAGTTCCTTGGTCACGACACGATCATCGCGCGCAACGCAATCGAGGCGGCATGGCCGTGGCTAAAAAAGGCGGCCGGGAGAGACCTGAGGGAAAATCCTGAATCGAAATTGCCAGCCCAAGTCATCGGCGTCTACGCTGCCTTCGGCGATTTCACCCGCGCCCGCACGCTGCTCGACGAGGCCTGGCAGGCCGCGGGTGTCGGGCCGGCAGCGGCGACGGGCCTGCAAACACAGGCGGCATCCGCGACGGCCCCAGGTCCGGAGCGGTGGGGTCCGGTCCAGCCATCGGAAGCGGGAAATTCAACGTTGACCGCGCCACCGCTCAACGCAGCGGTGCGGGAGCTCGATCTGTGGCCGGCGAACGTCTATTTCGACCACTATCGGGACCGTCCTCTCACGAAACATCGCCAACCGAGGGTGACCAGCCTCGCCTGGCATCGCGGAGAATTGTGGGTCGGCCAAACCCTGGTGCGGGCATCCGACCCCAAGACCCTGCTTTTTGCGGGCAACAACATCCTCTGGCGCTACGATCCCGCCCTGCAAACGGTGGTACTGGCGACCGAGCAACTTCGCGCCCATTCGGCGGTGCGCGCCCTGCTTTCGCAATCCGACCAGCTGTGGCTCGGGCTCGAATCGGATGGCGTCTGGCAATGGCCCGCCGGGCAGGCGGAGGTGCGGCGGTTCAAGGGTGAAGATGGTCTGGCCACCTCGCAGGTTTACGCCGCAGCCGCGAGCGGTCGCCTCCTTTTCTTCCTGGGTGGCAACCCGATGAACCGGGTGATCGCCTACTACTCCGTCGATTCAGGCAACTGGTTCGTCACGCGGATCCCTTTTCCGCCTCTCTTCAAACGGTTTGCCGACGGACCGCCCAAAGCCTACGCGCCCGAGATCGCCGTCTGCGGAGACTGGATCGCGGTCATCAGCCCCCAGCCGGCATTCGGCCGTTTCGCCGACAAGACGTGGACCCGATGGCCGGGCACGCCGCCTCCGCCCGTCGGTCCGCCGGCGAGGCCTCCCGGACCGACAGGACCTTCGGGATCGACGAGCCCGCCCGCGCTGACCCGCGCGACCCTCCCGCCCGCCGACATGGCGGGATCTCCTGCGTTCGCCGGGAATCCGTCGGGGCCCCCGCCGCCCGGCGCGATCGCCTACACCTGCCTGAGCGCAGACGACAGCGGTTTCTGGCTCGGCACCGAAAACGCCATCCTGCAGATCGATCCCCGGGCGCCGGAAACGAAGCGCCTGATTCCCTTGCCCGGCACGCCGGTCGCCGCCGCTCACGACGGCACGCAGCTCTGGCTGGTTCTCGAAACGAAGGAGGGCGAGTCGAAGCTAGCGCTATTCGACAAGTATCTGGGCCAATGCACCGGTTTGCTGACGCTGCCGGTCGCGAATCTGAATCTGCTGATCGGTGACCCCAATCTGGATGGCAACCGAATTTCACCAGGGGAGATGCATTTTAACCGGATCGCCACCGCCAACGGGCATGTGTGGGTCGGGGGCCCGGCATTGTTCGAGATCACGCTTCGCGAAACAGCGGCTCCAGCGGACAATGCCACCGTGACGGCGGCCCATCCCTTGCATCGCGCTGCGTGGCGTGGGGACCTCGCGGCGACCGAAGCCGCCCTCGCGGCGAACGCCGAGGTGAACGAACAGTCCGCGAGCGGCTGGACTCCATTGCTCGCCGCGGTCGACAACGGCCGGGAAGCCGTCGTTCGCGCGCTGCTCCGCGCTGGAGCCCAACCCAATCGTCTATCTCATTCGGGCAAATCCCCGCTGGAAATCGCGGCGGAGCGGGGCGACCTCGAACTGGTCCGTCTTCTGCTTGAATCCGGCGCGAAGCCGGATCTCAACCCCGGGATCATTGTGCGCGGCCTGGGCAGATTCTGGCATCCAGCCGAACTCCAGACACCCAATCTCGACGCCATGGTTGCGCCTATCCAGCCGGCGAACCTTCAGGCCAACCTGACCGAGGACGGCAGCGTTGCCCTGTCCTGGGAGGTTCGCTCGAACAACGAGAGCGTTTTCCGCGTTGCGCGTTCCGACGACAGGGTGATGCCCGGGCATGGCATTGCCGACCTGCCAGCCGGCAGCCGGAGTTGGGTCGATGAAACGCCTCCGCGAGGTTTGGAAGTGGGATACTGGGTCTACGCCCTTAACGGAGCCGATCGCTCTGCCGCCTACGCCGCCGCACCTGTCATTTGGTTGAAAGTGCCCGCCGCGCCACCAGCAAACGTAATCGACTGGAGGGCGCCCCCGGAGCCACAAGCTCCCGTCATTGAGAGCCGGACGCCTTTGATGGCGGCTGCCGAAAACGGCCACCTGCCGGTTCTGAGCGCGCTCCTCGCGGCCAAGGCATCACTCGATCTGCGCGACCCGGTCGGGCAGACGGCCCTGCTGCTGGCGGTGCAATCCGGCTGCTACGCTGCCGCCCGGGCGCTGCTGGCCGCGGGCGCCCAGCCTGATCTGGCCGACGCCACGGGGCGGACAGCGGCGCAGGCCGTCTACGAACGCCACGAGGATGAAGCGCTCTGGCGCGAGATGCTCCTGACCCTGGATCCGAGCCGCCGCATCCGCGAAGCCTCCCGACTGATTCATCTCGCCGCGGAGGATGGGCAGATTCACGACCTGGAGACGCTGCGCAGCCTGGGAGGCAACATCGACGCGGTCACCCAATTCGGCGGATCGGCATTGTCGTTCGCCATCGCCAACCGAAGATTTCCGGCGGTGGCATGGTTGCTGGGTCATGGTTTTCCCCTGCAGCGGAAGCACTGGTTCTGGGCGGGCATCGACACGCTTTCGACGGAAGCGCTTACTGCCGCCATCGAGACCGGGGATCCGCAGTACCTCGGTGCGCTGCTCGACGCAGGGATCCCGGTCGATTACACCATCGGTGGCACGCCTTTGCTGTCGCTGGCCGCCAAACAGGGGAAGACCCAGGTGGTCGCCCTGCTGATCGATCGGGGCGCCAACATTAAATTGCCATCCTTCGATGGCCGCCTGCCGGCCAGTTTCGCCACCACGGCAGAAACACAGGCATTATTCGCACCAAAGCATTCCACGACGTGGTTGCCGCCGAAGATTTTCTGGGGCACAACCTGCGGGCCGGAGAAGGTGGATATAGCAGCGGATCCTGCGAAAGCAGCCGTGAACGCCCGGTTATTCGCGGCCTGCAAAACGGACGATTGTGCGGCGGTAGTGAGCATCCTCGCCGAAGGCGCACAAATCGACGTGCAGGACGACACCGGAATGAGACCGCTCACGCAAGCCTTGAAGGCCCGGGCATTTCGTGCGGCCCGGTGTCTCGTGGAGAACGGCGCGGCCGTCAATCTTCCCACGAAAAAGGGCAACTGTCCGCTCGTCTTTTCCGTCGAGGCGCAGGATACCGACGCCACGACCTTTCTCCTCCGGGCCGGCTCGGATCCCAATGCTTTCGGCGGGGGCGGCAGCACGCCTCTGATCGTCGCCGCGGAGAAGCAGAGCCGCCCGCTGGCCGAGTTGCTGCTGGATGCCGGCGCCGATCCCAATCTGGCGGGAACGGAGGAGGCGCCGCCGCTCGCCTGCGCTTTGCGGAAGGGCGATGCCGGGATTGTCGATCTCCTGCTCGCACATGGCGCGAATCCCCGAGCGCAACGCTTCAATTCCGTCGCGGACTCCCGGACCGTCCAACTCACCAAGCCTTCATTGCTCATGTATGCGGCCGCCGGCGGGAACGTCGACCTGATCCGGCAGATGATCGCCCTCGGTCAGGACCCGCGCTACACAACCCGGGATGGATACGACGCGCTAGCGTGGGCGGCAGGCGCCGGACGCGAATCAGCCGTCAGCTTCCTTCTTCCATTGGTTGACCACAGTCCCCACGCCCTGGCAAAAGCCATGGAAAAAGGAAACAATCGGATCGTCGAGCAACTGCGCCGCGCCGGATATCAGTAGAGCTGGGCCACCGCCGAGCTGGATTTGCTCGAATGAGCGTAGCCCTGTAGTCGGGGCAACGACCTCGGCTTCTTCCGTCCTCTTCCTGTAGTCGGGGGCAACGACCCGGCGAATACCGGCCTCGTTGCGGCCGGCTACAACGAAGACCGGCTACGCTACGCTGACGGATGAAGAGCGTGTCGTGCCTGCCGCCCCGCGGGCACTGCAGGCACCGTCACGCAAAAAGTCACAACGACCATCGTCGCTTGGTCCTTTAGATGACATGTCCATGGGGAGGCTCCTTGCCATGGCGCTGGCAGCAGACGACCATCGGGCCGCTGCCGAGAAAGAGAGAAACGGGCATGATCGGCTCGCTTCTGGGGGGGGCGCGGAGGTGCCGACATCGATCGCAAGGACTAGATGCGGCGAATATTGCCCAACTATTGCCGGCAAACGGGTTCAACTCGCAGGGTTCATTTCGGCTCGGGCTGCATCAGCGTGCGTGCTTCTTCCACCGCCTGTGCGTCGCGCTCAACGACCGTAACAGAGCATCCTCTGACATCAGTCCTTTTCCGCTGCTTTTAGGAGGGCGTGGGAGACAATCTCGGGGGTAAGGAGTTCGGGCAGGAGGATGGGCTCGGCGCGGCCGGGCGCATAGATCAGGTCCATGGGCACGGCGCTGCGGTTGAAGGATGCCAGCGCCTCGGTGATCTGCGGATCGCGGCTGGTCCAGTCCGCCTTGAGCAGCACTACGCCCTGCCGGCGGAGCGCGTCGCGCACGGCCGGCGACGAAAACACCACCGCTTTGTTGCTCTGGCAGGTGGCGCACCAGCGGGCGGTGAAATCCACATAGAGCATCTTCCCCTCGGCGCGCAGCCGGGCGACGGTCCCGGGGCTCCATTTCTCCCAGACGATGTCTTTTGACGGCTGGGTCGGATAACCCAGCGCCACGCCCGCCGCCAGCAACACTGCGGCGAACGCGTAGCCGAAACGCCGCCGTCGGTCGGTCCCTCCGTGCTGCGTCCAGCGGCCGTAGGCCCACGCGGCCATGGCCACGAGCACCAGTCCGAAGAAAATCTTGAGCAGACCGTTGTCGTCGTCCTTGGTCTGCCCGGCCAACACCCACACGAGGAAGCCCACCGTGGCGTAAAGGGGGAAAGCCATGAGCTGCTTGAACGTCTCCATCCACGCGCCCGGCCGGGGCAAGAGCCTCACCGCGGCGGGGAAGATCGAGAGCAGCAGGTAAGGCACGGACAGGCCGAGGGCAATGGCGGTAAACACCGTCAGCGATTCGGCGGCCGACAGCGCAAGCGCCGCGCCGAGGGCCGGCGCGAGAAAGGGCGCCGAGCACGGCGTCGCCACCACGGTCGCGAGCACGCCGGTAAAGAACGAGCCGGAATAGCCGGACTTCGTCTGCAGCCCCGTGCCGACTCCCATGACCGACAAGCCGAACTCGAAGAGGCCGCTCAGGTTCAATCCGAAGATCAGCAGGAAGATCGCAAGGCCGAACACAAACCCCGGCTCCTGCAGTTGAAAGCCCCAGCCGAGCTGCTTGCCACCCGCGCGCAAGGCCAGCAGGGCGCCGGCCAGCACCCAGAATGAGGTGAGCACGCCCAGAACGAACATCAGGCCGTGCAAGGTGACCTTGCGACGGTCCTCGCCCGCCTGGTTGACGAAGCCAAGAATCTTGATGCCCAAGACCGGAAACACGCAGGGCATGAGGTTGAGGATCAGTCCGCCCAGAAAGGCCAGCAGGATCGTGCCGGCTAGCCCGCTGACGGGTTTGGAGTTTGGGGGTTGGAGTCTTGGAGTTTGCCCCGCGCCCCTTGGGCCAAACGGAACCTCCACGCGGATTCCGGGCACGGCGCCCTGGCTGAGAGCGAGCACGCCCGACAGCTGTTGGGCCTCCTTCGGGCCGGCGTCGTCAATCGGCAGCGTGAAGACAAAGGCGCCATTTTGTGCGCTGACGGGCTGGGGCCGATCGAAGCCGATCAGTCCGTCCTCGGCAAAGAAATGGAAATCGCCCGCGGCGAAGGTCGCGCCGGCCGGCGGACGCGCGGTCAACGTCACGGTCTCTGCCGTCCGCGTGGCGGTGAGCTGCCAACCCAGCGGCGCCTGCGGCAGTTGTGCCTGTGCGGCGGCCAGCTTCGCCCCCCAACGCGGATGCGGAGCGGGCGGCCCGTTGTCCACGGGCAGCGTCAAGTCCAGGGTGGCATTGCCGGGCATGCACACGTCCCGGCACATCAACCATTCGACCGCGGCTTTCAACGTGACGCTTTCACCGGGGACCACGCTGGCCGGCGGAGTGACCGTAATGAGCAGGAACACCTCGCCGTCGTAGCCATTGCCGATGATTCCGCCGCCGGCGTCCGTGAGCACGTGCGGCACGGGCCATTGAATGTTGCCGGCCTGCCAGCCAGGCGGGAGCGTCCACTTGACGGTTGTGGGGAGACCGGTGCCCGGGTTGATCCAGTAGGAATGCCAGTGCGCATCGTGGGCGAGGCGCACCGCCACCTCGAAGGCCTGACCCGGCTGCACGCTGGTCACCGCCGGCACGAGCTCGGCCTCGACCGCGCCGTTGCGGACGGGTTTGGCCTGAGCCAGGCCCCATGCGAGGAGGCAGACCGGTAGTGTGGGAAAAATGGCCCGGGACTTCATGGTCGGGAATATGAGCGCAAGGGGTTCAATGGGCAAACCCTGCCGGAGATGCCCGGTTCGTTGGAGAAAGCCGGGCGGCAAGCGGTGGGGGCTGCGACCACCCTCTCAGTTGCAGCCGCAACCGCTGCCACCGACGCCGCGGCCGCCGCTGGCGGATTCGCGCGAGAAATAGACGTGTTCGGCGTTTACCGTGGCGATGAGATCGCCGGTGAATCGGCTGCGGCCGGAAACCGATGTCACTGGGCCTCGCGGACCCGGATCGTATACTTGCGGGCCTGGTTGTTAATCGACGTGAATTGGACGGCTTGCGTGGAACCCTCGATGAGCTTGAGCTTCCGGGAAGCCGTTTCGTTTTCAGTCGAGATTCCCTGCTCGTCTTTGAAGACGCAGTTGATCTGGACCTCGATCTTGCGCTTTTCCAGGTTTTTTACGTTGGCCACGACTTCGAGCCGGCCATCCGGCAGAATTCGCTCCTGCAAGCCGGTGCAGCGGACGGATGCCTGCGCCGTCTGGTCAAGCTGCACGAATTTGCCCGTGCTTTCGATGGTGTATTTCGTTGTGTCCAACTGCTCATCGAGCCCCGGGCTGGTGGCACAGCCAGCAAGTAACGAGGCGGTCAGCGCGAGGCAGAAGAGGAAATTGCGGTGGTGGTTCATAAGGCGAAGCGAGACGGCAGCGGCGACCACCTCATTGACCAACCCGGCAACCGCGACGACCGCAAGAGCGAGGGTGATAGGTGTTTTCATGAATGCTGCTGGGCTAAGGGGAGACACGACGCCCTGAACAAGGTTTCATTCATCGGCGGTTCAGCAAAATCCGCGTCTCCCGAGATCCCTATGCAAAAAGAGTTCCGAGGCAAGATCCTTGCCTTTCCTATTGGCCATAACTGGGCTGCCGGCAACGAATGCAGTGGGAGGGTGGACATTGGGCGGGTCGCTGGCCCGCATAGCCGAGGTTGCCACATTTGCGAAGAACCGCAGTATGATCACGGGCACGTCATTCTCCTCGCCATGAAAACAAATTGTTTTTGTTCTGCCCCGCTTCGCACGCTGCTGTTCTTTCTCCTCACCCTGACCCCGGCTCTCCGAATGGCCAGCGCCGACCCCGCCATCGCCGCCCTCCGCGCCAAGGCCGAGGTAGGTAACAGCGTCGCGCAATACTATCTTGGCCTCGTTTACGCCGAGGGTCGGACGGTTCCGAAGGACCCGGTCGAAGCTTTTGTCTGGCTCAGCCTTGCGGCCGAGAACGGGTCGAAAGGCAAAGACCTCGGCCTCCTCGTGGCGGGGATGTCTACCTACCAGCTTGATGCCGCAAGATTCCGACTGGACGAACGCCGCCGTACCACCCCTGGTGTTGTTTCCGTCCGTCAAGTGGAAGAGCCGGCCGCATCGACCGAAGAACTCCCCGCCGCGCTGCAACAGGACATCGCCAGCCTTCGCATCGACAAGGCGAAATTCAGCGATGAGTTGGCGGCGGCGCGAAAGGCGGCGGACGAAGCCAAGAAGGCGACCGCGGTCGCCGAACAACGCGTCCGGCAGGAGGAGTCTGATTTGAGCGCGATCCGTGCGCGCAATGCCGAGCTGATGGCCGCCAACCAGAAGCTCGACGAACAGGCGCGTGCCGCGGCGGTGCAGAGCGACGCGGCTACGCAGACCAAAGCGGCCCTGGTCGCCGCGGAGCAGCGCGCGCGGCAGGCGGAAGCCAGCCTGGTGACCCGGCAACGGGAGCGCGACGAGCAGGCCAAAGCCCTGGCCGCCGGACAAACCTCTGCCGCTGGCCTGACGGCGCAGATCAAGAAACTCGGTGATGAGAAAACCGCGCTGGCGCAGGCGAACAGCCGGCTCGAAGAACAGGCGCAGACCGGCACCCGCCAGGCCGAGCAGGCGGAGCGCGCGTCAAAAACCGCGGTGGCGGAGCAAACGCAAAAGCTGGCCGGACTGACCGCTGAACTCGCCACCGCCCGCACCGGGCTCGTGACGGCCCAGGGCGCCAACGCAGACTTCGCCGCGCAGTTGAAGAAGCTGGCGGACGAGAAGGCTCTCTTGACCCAGCAGGCGGCACGGAGCGGCGAGGCCGGCCAGGAGGTCGCCTTGCTCAAGACCAAACTCGGGCAGGTGGAATCCGATTTGAGCGCGATCCGTGCGCGCAATGCCGAGCTGATGGCCGCCAACCAGAAGCTCGACGAACAGGCGCGTGCCGCGGCCGTGCAGAGCGACGCGGCTACGCAGACCAAAGCGGCCCTGGTCGCCGCG
>Ga0265323_10001647_pt1 | contig 10732 bp, 14 predicted proteins | sample 41225metaG_FD_193580 | JGI IMG/M metagenome (GOLD analysis project Ga0265323, IMG submission 193580) | Rhizosphere microbial communities from Carex aquatilis grown in University of Washington, Seatle, WA, United States - 4-12-25 metaG | ecosystem: Host-associated > Plants > Roots > Rhizosphere... | reverse complement strand
TAAGTTATTTTCTCCAATTCACAACCTTTTTAAATCACCTTTTTTTCCTATTCAATATGGAAGGCACAATCGTTAATTTCAGAAGGAACAGCACATGCCAGAAACAGAACCACTTAGTGGTCAAGGTGACTGACGTTGATTCCAAGGATAAGGCTACCAAACTGGTAGGCAAGAAAGTGATCTATAATACTGGCAAGAAAGATATCATAGGCAAAGTCAATGCTATACATGGCAACAGTGGAGCCTTGAGAGCAGTCTTTACGCAGGCTATGCCGGGTCAGTCTTTGGGCAAGAAAGTCCAGATTGAATAGATTCATTTGTGCATATTTGTTTTTGCATATAAAGCATATATCTCTTTATATGCAACATCAAAATTTGCTACATTGATTTTGATTTGCGAATAGCAAATTTTTCTTGTCTTCTTTAAGAAATTTCAGAATAAAGATTTGAAATATAGAATATACTTTAAAATAAAATCTTCTCGTCCATAATAGAAATCTATAAGAAAAATATAAAAAATCAGCCTATCTTATTTAGGCTTTGCCGTCACTGTTATCAGTACTGAGTCTGCCAATTGGCTGTCAGCATTTGTAAAGAAGAATCTTACGTCTCCTTTCGCTATATTGGCATTTGCTAGACCTGCACCGCATACCACTCTTACTGTTACTCCCTGTCCTGATTCTATTTTTGCACTTGCAGTTTGGCATACTACATTTCCTTGTGGGCATATGTATGTTGTTGCTTCTGCGCATCCTAGTGATGTTAGTCCTGACGATAGGTTTAGTCCTGTTCCGGGGGTGTTTACTAGTGTTATTGCGTATCCTTGTCCGTTTACTAGTGAGAATGCTATTGCTGATGAGTTTGCTACTGGTTTTCCTGCGCATGAGAATGGCGATGATGCTAGGCATGTGTCTGGTGTAAATCTTGATGGGTTTAGTACTCCGAAGTATGATAGTGCTCCTATTGCTGCCAGTATTACTAGGATAGCCCATCCATATGTCATCATGAATTCCAATGCTGCCTGACCTTTATTAAAAGATTTACTCATAACAATCCACCTCAAACTTTTATATACACATATGACTTACAAATCACAATAGGTATATCCTGAATAAGCTTATTTATAAATATTTCGATTGCATGGCGTCACTTAATCTTTAGAAAATTCCCTTCCTTAATCTTAAATTTTCTTATGCTTCCCTTTGATAATTCCAGAAATGAATATATCTTCTCCTTGCTTGTATAGTTCTGGAATGGTCTGATATCCTCTTTCAATTCAATAATCCTATTCCTATTGTCGAGAAATATTATGTCTATAGGATAGAATACTAATATCATCGTTATACATACCCTGCGTGGTCTCTTGAATGGGAAAAGCCATGCCTTATCCTTGAGAGCATTTCTTGACCTGAACATCAGGCCTGTGCCTTTTTTTAGGATGTCATTGCAGTAGACTATCCTTTTAGCGACCACTCTCCCGTTGTATCGAAGCGTCTTATCCATGTTTATCCATTAACTTTATGATCAATAATATTTATAGGCTGATATTCCTAATATTTTGATATTTATTCGGGATGCCTATCCTATATAATTCACATCCGCATGTTTTCCGAACTGTAAAGATTCCTTGTCTGTATTCACTCCGGACAGTCTTGAATCCATGTCCTTTATCTCCTTATCTAGCCTTCCGAAATCAATGTCAAATCCGTATTGTCTTGAAAGTATCTGTATTATAGCTTTTGAACCCTTGAGTCCGACATATATAGGATGCCCTAATGTTTCAGATAGAAGGCAATATGCCTTGACATCGCGTTTCTTTGCAATGCCCAGCAATAGCCCTGATATGCCTATTATAGGTCCTACCATCCCATATATCTTTGATTCGAATAATAATTTCTTTTTGCTGAAGTCTTTTATCATGCCATTCACGAATGCCTTGTCATTGCCTGTGATATATACTTTAGGATTTTCAGGGATAGTATTAAGGCCGATACCTCCTAAAGTCACTATATGTTTCCCGGAATATTCCTTGAATATCTTAAGTATAACCTCGCTGAAAGCATATGATGCATGTTCAGTCACAGGCTGCGCATCCCCGGTCAGTAACAGGTAATCCTGATTTTTTATCCTCTTAAAGTATAATCTTATCTTAGGCAGATCGACCAGGTTGTCTTCTCCGACAAATACTGAATTAGGAAAATTCTTTGAGTGAAAAGACATCAGGAGTTCAGCATTCAATTCTTCTATAAGTATATCCATCGAGACTTTTCCGACGTTGCCGATTCCCGGCATCCCTTCAATGAGTATAGGCTGATATATCTTTATATCTGAATATTCCTCTATCTCCCACTCGTCAGAATGTTTGACCCTTAATGGCTTGATATCTTTATCCTTTAGACCTTTACTTGATGGAGATCTTTTTATAATATTTTTTTGCATCTTGTTCTTTTTTGCCATCTGATTTACCTTTACAGTGTTGACTATATATTGACTATTTATCCGCCGTCTCATCCTCAAGGATCTTCTTAGCTTCGCGCCTGTAATGCGCATATTTGTCCTCAGGAGAATATTTAGCGGGTCCTGGAGATATCCTCTTGCCGCCGCAAGGGCATTCTTCAGTCATGCCATAGCTATTGCATTTAACGCATTTAAGTATATGCCTCATGATGAAAGAATATTTGGATTGGTTTATTAACTTTATTGAATGTATTAATAGAAAAACTATCTTATATTAGTTTATGCTGCTGTCTCTGTCGAGAGGTTCTTTACGCGCTCATATTCTACATTGGCTTTCCGCTTCTTCATGTGGGCCATCACATTGTCTGAGATGTCCTTCAATGATTTCTCGAGGGTCTTATAGTCTGTGCCTTTCAGAAGAACCCTGTATTTTCCGCCGCCAAGATAATTGACTGTCGTATTTTCCTTGATGGCGAGTGCCAAGGCATTCTTTATATCCTCGACGCCATTCTCTTCCCATGTGTTTATCGTTATATCCCCTGCTATAAGTATCTCTTTAGGTTTTATCTTCTCGCGTATTATCTTCTCTAAAGTCTCTGAGATGCTCTTGTCGAAATAGTCTGTGAATACTAGGTTCCCGCTCAGGAAGTCATCAAATGCCTGGAATGTATAATAATAATTCTTTAAGAAACTTTCCGCAATCTTGTCATACAATGTCTTGAAATCCATCTTCAGGCTGTGGGCCGTCATCTCGATTATCTTTTCAGCCTTCAATTCCTGCTTCAATTCATCATTCTTCTGCCTGCGCTGGCTCTCGCTCACACGGCGAAGAGATAAGTCTATATATCCTCGCTCGCGATTTACATATAGGACTTTGCATACGACAACTTTCCCTTCAGCGACGTAATCCCGAATATTCCTTATCCTTCCGGGAGCGACTTCAGAGATGGTTATCATACCCTGCCTGTCGTACTCGTGAATATTTACAAATATAGAATTGTGCTGGATATTATTTACCGTGCACATTACCAAATCCGATTCTTCAGGGAATCCTGAACGTTTAATAAGCATTTTGACCAAAAATCAGTTGAACAAAAAGTGTCTGAATGATATATGCAGTATTGACCTGCAAAATAAAAAATTGATCATATAATAGAGAACAATAATCATTAATTGTCTGTAACTCTATTATATTCCAGAAAACCTAATAATAAATATTAAAAATTTAGGTTTTCTATTATAAAAATTTGAAATCTGATTGATGATATCCTTATTCCAATACTTCAAGCACTCGAGCCTTTATCTTGGCCTTTCCGCCTGTAGGGCTTGCGATTGCCCTGCCGCATACGAGGCACTTGACTTCAGTACTTGCCTTGCCGAATATTATCTGCTCATTCTTGCACTTAGGACACCTAACCTTGATGAACTTTGATACTGGCTCTCTTATAACGACCATTTTTAATACCTCATAATAGACATTCACGATATAACAAATATATTGTTATAAACAAATATTATAAATAAATGTGAACAAATAAAATATGGATTTATACTAATTCAATCTTCTTTGCGCGCTTGCCCTTCTTCTGGGTGTGCTGCTTGCCGCATACCTTGCATGCATACCTGAAATCCGTCTTCTTGGTCAATTTCTTGCCTGACATCTTTCTTGAACCTATTGGAGGCCTTGAGAACCTTCCCTGATTGCCTGAGCCTCTCCATGAGCCTCTAGCGCGCAATCTGGTATATGATGACTGGCTTTGAGTATGTACTGAACCTGCACCCTTCTTCTTCGCTATGCTTACAGTGTGTTCAGTGTGCTTATTGCATGTTGGACAGTGCCTTTTCAATACCTTAGGAATCTTCATATTCTAACCTCAAAATCATAAGATGTATTCGATAAGGAATAATAGGCTATTTATAAATATTTCGTAATAGGGAGCTGTGTTGAAAAAGTCGTTTTTGCTATCCAAAGTGAGCAGCACATCTATCAAAAAATAAAGCAAAAGCGGAGATAGCAAGAGAGCTTTTGCAGTCAGCAGGTCAAACAGTTGCTGCGAAAGATAGCAAAAATAAAGACTTTCAACAGAGCTGTAATAAGGTTTTTCGCGGGTAAGATGTGACTATAAGACGCGACCAGTCGATTATCAACTGATCTATAACAAAGTATTTAAATGTATTATGGGCACTACTGCATGCCTATGATTGAATACATAAAGCCAAGGATTGTGACTCGCAAAGAGGCAGAGGATCTTTTAGGTGAAGGATACAGTGCTCTTGATCCTCACTGCCATAGTTCCTACTCTTATGATGTCCCTGATATGAAAGATACAAGTCCTGAACAGATCTTTAGAAAGCAGAAATCTTTGGGATTGATGAATATACTTACAGACCATGACACTCTTAACGGCTTCAATCATCTGAAGCATAAAGGATTTAAGACCATCCCTGCAGTCGAATTGACGTTCAGGCCTAAGATAGCGCGAAAAGTTGTGACAAATAAACCATATCATACGATGCATATCAATGTATTCTGCCTGAGCAATCACGACCTTATTATGTTGAAAGAGATTTCCAATCGTGGGGATTTTGATGAACTTGTGAAATATTTTGTCGATAATGACCTTGAATGGATGTATAATCATCCATTGTATCATGACAAGCGCGAACATCTCAATTGGAGGGCTATCCCTGCGATTGCAAACAATTATTTTGATGTAATCGAACTCAACTGCCAATTCTCAAAAGGGTTGAATAATATAAACCAGAGGCTTGCAGAGAAGCTTGGCAAAGGCATTGCTGCAAGCAGCGACAGCCATACAGGAAGGCCTGGAGGAGCATTCATCATCGCTGACGGAAAGAATTTCAGGGATTTCTGGGATAATGTCAAGTCAGGGAATGCTTATATCATGCGCCGCGACATGGGCACATGGGATGTCATGCGTGAAGCATCACTCATAATCAATCAGGCATTCAGCGCAAGCACGCATCCGAGAATCGACAAGAGATATATTCCATCGACGGGATTCAGCCCTTTCGACAGGATTGCGAAGTCTGTCACTAGCGGAAGCCTTAAGAATCAGTTCATCATGAAAAAAGTCATCAAGATGACTCTTCAAAGCCTGCAATATACGGCGGGACCAGTCCTTGCATGGAAACTTCATGTGACCAAGGATGAGGAGAAGGCTGAATATATCAGGCGCAGGATACAGCTTGTGACAAACAAGATAGAAGAATTGAAGCATAATGTGAAGAATAGCAGGCAGTATAGGAATTATATAAAGAATGTCCATGGTCCAAGAAATTCACATGCGCGTATAGAGCATATGAATGCACCTCTCAGAAAGAATATACATGGCAAAAAGGATTATATCTAGAAAAGTTTAGAAAATTGCAGCCTGAAAAATCCTGTTCTATTGTTCTATTCATATTTGAACAAATCTATCCTATCTTCATCTCTTCAGCGCGTTCCTTCTTCAAGAGGATATTCGCTATCTTTGACGGCAATGATGCGATGTCATTCTCTTCGAAGGGGCCATATGTCTCAAGTTCCGGTCCTAGAAATCTTGGGACTGGCTTTGTGAATCTTATAGATTTTATGCCTTCAGAAGAATCATATTCCGGATTATCACTATTTTCTTTTGAGTATTGCGCGCTGGCAGGGTTTGCAGCTGCTTCTTGCATCGATTGCGCTATTACAGGATTCTTCCCTTCAAGCACATTATATAATGTTGCCGACCTGTATCTTGATAGCTGCGCATGTATGGAATCGAACAGTGGTTTCTCCTCTTCAAGAAGTGTCTGGGTCGATATTATGCCTGATCCTATCTTTATCCTGTATATCGCAAGGTTTATTATCTTCTTCTCGCGCCTGTCATATAATTCCACCAGAAGCTTCTTCACATTGCCGAGCTGTATTCTCGTCAGTTCGCGCTCTCCATGAGGCGTATTCGGATTGTCTATGGCTGATTCCTTGCTGTGCAGGTACTCTACAAGGTTTGTATAGAATTTATCGTCTATCTTCTGCAATTCTTCACGCGACTTCTCTATGCGCAATATGTCGAATAACAGGTCGTACGTTATGCTTATGTCAGACATCTTAAACCCCTAACCGATAATAATGTCAAATCATAGGATTTTTTATAAAGTTTATCATATTTTATATTATATATCTGAGAATTAGTGCAGTGCTGTATCTATCCGAATAATGATTGAAGCATATTGTTTATTGCTTCGATTATTCTCGTGATGATATCCTTATTCTCTGCTTGTTCCTTTGGTTTTGTTGCGGTATTGTTTGCAGCTGTATTCGTAGAAGCGCCTATGCCTGTAGTGTTTGTCGCTGGAGCCGTATTCTGTGGTATTACTTGATTAGGAGTCGCGTCAGGCTCCTTTATCGTATCTGCATATTTCACGTTTGTCCTGAAAGTTTTTTCAGCATATAACTTATGGTCTACACTGTTCTTGTCACGATATATGCCGTCAAACACTATCTTTGTATCGACTGTGCCCATTCCACTTGTATTGTATGTCTTGTTGCCGATAAATATCGTGGTGTCTGGATCTATGCCGTTATAATATACTGGTTCATCGTCGCCAACTCCCTTGAACGTCCCATATATATAATAATATTTCTCTTTGAGGTCTTCGTTGACTACCTTCAATGTCACATAGACTTTATCTTCTGTAGAATTTATATACATTGTAGCATTGAGTCCCTGATGCATCACTGCAAGTGTCTTGCTGGAATTGTATGAGGCAGTTCTTTGTCCTATCTCAAGTTTGCCTATATTGTTCAATACAAATGTCCCATAATCCTTTGCCTTGAATATTATGTGAAGATTCATTGTCTCGCCTGAAGGGACGATGCCGCTATACCTGTATATATCTTGGGTGTTTATCAGGTTTGCAGACAATTCTTCCACCGAGACTTTAGGGAGCGTTATTGCCGTATCGACTCCCAATCCTAATGATGGGTGGACATTCTTTATGGACCATGTATATTCTATAAGGCTTTCAGGATTGTTTGTCTTGTTAGGTGTCAGTGTCTCATTGATAATGTATGTCGGGAGCATTTCAAGGCTGACGTTTGGTATGGTCTTTGTTGCTGTGTTATTGTTTGTCGTGATCGTATATTTTGCGCTCCATGATTTGGAATCACAGTCAAGATTTGTCATGGTATAAGTATAATTCTTTGACATGTTTTTGCCGATCATATCCCTGAATGTTATGGTGTTGCCGTTCACGTCACCATTCTCAGTGCTTAATACGACCGTATTTTCAGGCAATGTCTCTGTATATATTATAGAGGCGTCAGAAGTCCCTGTATTGACGACATATATCGGGACGACTATCATCTCTGCGCAATATGCTGAAATAGAGGCATCCCTATTGACTGTTATCACAGTTGTAGGCAATGGAAGCGTCTCTATGCTAATGGTCATCACGGACTGAAGATAATCTCCCGTGAATGTCTTAGTCTTTGACATATCAATGAAAGCATTCTTGAAACAGTATGTATACTTGCCTGTAGACTTGCATGTGCCATTGCGCAGACCGACTGTATCATCGACGTTGCTTGTGATATATGCATTCCTATAATATAATTCTTCATTGTCCGTCACATTATTGTATGCAGTGATGGGGTCGGAGCCATATATCAAGTATGTCCCTCCTATGCTTGTCGTGAAATTATCTCCGCTAAAGACATTCCCTCCATAGATCACTGCAGCATGAGCTAAAGGAATGAAGGCTAAACATACGATAAAGAATAGATATATCTGCAAAGCAAATTTCATTAGTATAATTTAGATGACGGTAATATAAAAATCTTGCGGTTGGTTCAGGTCTATTGATGTTCTAAAACTTTAGGATTCTTTGGTGTTATGACAGATTTTCCTAAACGTTTCTCTATATCTTTGCGTGTATTTCCAGCGACTTCGCCGCCTTTTACTGCGACAATCCTGCTTTCATCAAGACCTGTGGGATTCTCTACTTTAGATATTTCAGTGGTTGTAGCTTCGGCAAGCATGTTTAAGACCAGTTCCATGTTTGTCATGTTGTCTCTAAGGCTTTCTTTCTTTAAGTCCTTTAATTTCTTGTATTCCTTGACACTCATTCCAGACCATGCTCTGGTTATATCATTTGTTAGGATTGCGTAATCTGACCTCTTCTCTATTCCTGCCTTATTCCATTCCCAAAGAAATTCTAAATTTCTTGGGCCCAAAAATCATTGATTTTTTGGGCGTCAGTCAATTCTTTCCGAACTTCTATAGTCTTGAGCCTTTGATTAATCCATTCTCTGGAATATCCCTTCTGTAAATATGTACGCATCGCCCTGTCAAAAGCAAGTTCGGGATCCTGCATCTCTTCAATACGTTCATAACCTACCTTGGCTAGCCATAACTTGAACGGTTCAGCCTTAGGGCTGGGAATGGATTGGATGATTCTTAATAGAAGTTCAGTGTCCGCTACGTCGGTCTCTCTTAATTTGCCATCTTCAGCAACTAATTTCAACCGGTGACATTTTGTCACCACTTCACTACCTTCTTCATGTAATCGTTGACTTAACTTGTTCCAATATTTTCTCGCCGTTAGAAAATCATCTTGATCAGTCAATACAGCAACAACATCGACTATAGAGAAATACCATTCTTCCTTGTCTTCATCCCACTTGACGCGGACTTTTTTGTTCTCAAAGAGTTTGATTGCTGTATCCATTAAATATAGAAAACTCTTCTGACTTATATATCTTACGCGCGCCTGTCCAGTGTGACCAGTAGAATTATTAAAGTTTTCCTATCGCTTCCAACAGTTTCTCGTATCCTTTTGTTGCTCGCTTAAATTCTGCAAGCTCTTCACGTAATATTTTTGTCCTTAATTCATCTGACAAATCTTCTGATTTCACCATTCTTGATCCACTCCTTCAATTCTTCATCAGTATAATATCTTTCTCTTATTCCCTGCAATACTTTTGCATTTTCCGGAGCTACAGGAACTCTTAATATGGAATTATTCTTTTGTAGAAACAAATTTGTTGCTATAAATGCAGTCCTTCTATTGCCACTTGCGAAAGGATGTCTTTGTATTATGCCCTTCAATAATATTACTGCTTTATCGTATAAATCGCCTTTATCTAATTTGCATTCATCCAATATCTCTATAATCCTTGAATAGCTTAAAACTTCTGGTTTATCAGCTTTTTTTATATAATATGAGGATAGTGCAACTTCATTCAGTCTGACTATCTTTTCAGGAGTAAGATATGTTATTCCTTTCATTAACGGATTAACGTATAAGTCATATATAAATTTTTAGAATTATAAAAAAAAATAAAAGAAAAAATAGGGTTGAACCCTTAGTTTGCTACTTTCTTTACGCTTAAGCTCTGCATGTTTGCAGTAACAACTTCTAACTCAGTGCCTGAGAATCCATAGTCCTTATATGTCGCTAGAACTCTGCATGCTCCCTGAGTATCCTTGCCACTGTAACCTGCTACAAGCAATGCATTCTGGTCAGCATACAACTTTATGGTTGCTTTGCCTTCACTGAAGCCTGCTGCGCAGTCTGCGCCGCTGTTCATCAATGCTGCTGCTACAGTATTGACGCATGGTCCGCCTACAACGATGTATGGCTTGCTGCCAAGTGTTGCATCAGAATCCAATATTGCCATTCCTACAGCGATTGCATTCAATGATACTGCTCCCGAAGTGCTTGTTGATGTTGCCTTAGCTGCTATTGGTGCCAAGAATACGTTTGCATACAGTTGTGCTGCTGGGTAGTTTATAGTTACTACATTTGCATTGTATCCAGTTGGGTGGTATCCAGTGACGTATGTACCGTAGTAGTCTACATAGCTTGTAGTGTACGAATCAGCCATTGCACCAGTTCCTGTTGAGGAATAAGTGAATGTTGGTCCATATACAACGTTCAATCCATTATTATCGTATGATAATAATGTTGCTATTGCATTCTCTGCATTTATGTCATCCTTGTCTTCCTTAACCAATACTGTTGGAGTAGTTCCTATATCTGTAGAACCGATCTTAGGCTTTATAGACACTAAGTTACCACCAGTATATCCAAGTACATAAGTTATACCTCCTGCAGTTACACTAGCTGGCTCTGTCAAAATTGACTGCGCCGCTGATGCTCCTGGAGTTCCAGTTGGGAACAATATGCTTGTACTATTTGCAACTAACAGACCAGTTAAGTTCTGCAATAATGCAAATGTCTCTCCACCCTTCAAAGTTATTGCTGGATATACTACAAGTGCTGG
>Ga0265323_10001646_pt1 | contig 10750 bp, 10 predicted proteins | sample 41225metaG_FD_193580 | JGI IMG/M metagenome (GOLD analysis project Ga0265323, IMG submission 193580) | Rhizosphere microbial communities from Carex aquatilis grown in University of Washington, Seatle, WA, United States - 4-12-25 metaG | ecosystem: Host-associated > Plants > Roots > Rhizosphere... | reverse complement strand
GTAGATACGACTTCCCTGTGCGCGGCAAGATCGAAAGCGTTTTAAGCGCATTCTTGTACGACAGTGGATTGGCGTTATACGTGTCATCAATGATCGTGACGCCGCCGACGGAATGGAAACACTGCCGGCCCTTGGCCGACTTGGTCGACCGGATCGCTCGCTGCATGTCCTCAAAACCGATCTTGAACAAACGACCGCAGGCGATCGCGGCCAGGGCGTTGGAGACATTCGCCCAGACCGGGGCCGGCAAGCGGAACTTGACCCCGCTCTCCAGGGTAAAGCACAGCTGCCCCTTTTCCCCGCTCACGGACTTAGCCTTGATATCAGCGCGATGTTCGACCGCATAGGTCAACACCTTCTGCGGCAGCTTTTTCCTGAGGACCTTCCGCAGAAACGGATCATCAGCGTTCAGGATGATGCGGCCGTTCTTCGCGAGATACTCGATTATCGTCAGCTTTTCCTTCAGGACCCCTTCCGGGCTCCCGAACCCCGCCAGGTGCGAAGGCCCGATGTTCGTGAAGACCGCGACGGTCGGCCGGGCGTTCTCGGCCAGCCAGCTGATCTCGCCAAAATGGTTCGTGCCGAGCTCGAGGACCGCCACCTCGTGCGACTTCCTGAGCTTCAAGAGCGTCATCGGAACTCCGATGTGATTGTTCTCCGTACCAGCGTTGCAAAGCACACGGAACCGGCTTTTAAGGACGGAAGCGATGAATTCCTTGGTCGTGGTCTTTCCGGCGCTGCCGGTGATCGCGATCAGGGGGATGTTGAAACGCTCGCGGTGATACCGTGCTAAACGGCCCAACGCCTTCACGGTGTCATGGACCACGATGACCGCCGCCTTGCCCTCAAGGGGAACATCCCGGCTGCTCACCAAGAGGGCTGCCGCGCCGCTGGCCACCGCCTGCCCGACGAATTTATGGCCGTCAAAGCTGTCACCCCGGATGGCAACGAACAGGTCGCCTCTTTTGATCTTGCGGGTGTCGGTCGAAACACCCCGGACACGCTTTTTAAGGTCGCCGCGCCAAAGTTCCCCGCCGGTCGCTTTAACAATATCTAAAATGGTGAACATACTTACACCTGAACACCTTTTTCATTCAAAATGCGCGTGACGATGTCGCGCTCGACGAATTCGATCGTTGTATGCTTCAGGACCTGGTACGTCTCATGGCCTTTGCCGGCCAAGAGCACAATGTCCCCCGGCCGGGCCATCTCGATCGCCCGCTCGATGGCGGCCTCCCGGTCAACGACCACTTCAAAAATACTTTTGGTGAAGCCCGGGATGATCTCGGCAATGATCTTATCCGGATCCTCGCTGCGCGGATTGTCCGACGTCAGGATCGCATGGTCCGCCAGGTCCGAGGCCACCCGGCCCATGCGCGGACGCTTGGTCCGGTCCCGGTCCCCGCCGCAGCCAAAAACCACAATGAGACGTTTGGGCCGCACGGCCCGCAGGCTCTCCAGCACGTTCTTGAGCCCGTCGTCCGTGTGGGCATAATCAATAAAAAGATGGAATTCCTGGCCTACGTCTACGCGCTCCAGCCGGCCGGGGACGTGATGCAGCGATTCGATCCCCTGCTTGACCTTTTCCGGAGCGATCCCTTCCGCGAGGCCCGCGGCAAAGCCCGCCAGGATGTTATACACATTGTGCAGACCGATAAAATCCGTTTTGAGGGACAGTTGCCCTCCCGGGAAAGTGACCGTGAAGCAGGTCCCCTTGAGCCCCAGGTCCTGGACCTCGGCCTTGATGTCAGCGGGATTCTTGATCCCGTAGGTGATGACCTGCGCTGTGGTCATCGCGAGGAGCCGCCGCCCATACTCGTCATCAACATTGATGACCGCAAAGGCGTCCGGCGACAGGCTGGAAAAAAGCCTGGCCTTGGCCTGAAAATACTCTTCCATGGTCTTGTGGTAGTCCAGATGATCGCCGGTCAGGTTGGTGAAGATGGCGCCCCGAAAATCGATCAGTTCCACCCGGCCCTGGTCCAGCGCGTGCGATGACACTTCCATGACCGAGTGACTGATGTGTTTGTCGGCCAGGCCCCTCAAGAAGATCTGGTTGTCCAGCAGACCCGGCGTGGTATTCTTCGACGGAAGGGTCTTGCCGGACACCCGGCAATTGACCGTACCCACCACCCCGCAGTCCTTCCCGGCTGCCTTCAGAACAGCTTCCAAAAGATAGGTGATCGTGGTCTTCCCGTTGGTGCCGGTAATGCCCAAGACCCGGACAAATTGGGAAGGATGGCCGTAGAACACTTCCACGATACTGCGGAAAACCCCGCGGGGGTCAGGGACCCGGATAAAGTTAACGTCCGGATACCGCGCTTCCCAGCCGCCCGGCGCCTCATCTCCCAGGACCACGAAGCATGCACCATTAGCAATGGCCTGCGCAATAAATTCCTCTCCCTTGACCTGCGGACCCGCGAGAGCCGCGAACAGGCTTTGCGGCGTCACGCGCCGAGAATCGTCAAACACGGCCGCGACCTCGCTATCCTGGCAGCTCTCCGGCAACTTCACCGTAACATTCCTCAGCAGTTCTCTCAGCTGCATCTAAATCCCCTTCCGAGTGGCAAGATATTTGAGCGAATCTTCCACGACATCCTTGAACACCGGCCCGGCCACAACACCGCCGTAATACGCCGGGTGCGGCTCGTCCACGCTGATCACGATCGCAAGCTGGGGGTCCTCGACCGGGGCGAACCCGATGAACGAGGCCACGAATTTATCATGGGAATACGTCCCTCCGACGACTTTCTGTGCCGTGCCCGTTTTGCCCCCGGCGGTCACGTCCTTCATCTTGGCCAGCTGGGCCGTCCCCTCATCAATAACGCCCTGCAGGATGCTGCACAGGCGCGCGGACGTCTCTTTTTTCATCACCTGGGCCATGATCTGCGGGGAGTGCTGCATGAGGACGGCACCGGAGGGATCTCTGATCTCCTTGACGAAATAAGGCTGCATCATGACCCCCTTATTGGCGATCGCGGCAATAGCGGTCGCGAGCTGGACCGCTGTGACAGTCACTTCCTGGCCGATAGGCACCGCACCGATCGAGGTCTTGGACCACTGGGACGTGGGCTTCAATGTGCCGCCCACCTCCCCGGTCATCCCGATCCCGGTGCGCATCCCGAAACGGAAACGGTGAGCGTATTCGTAGATCTTATCCGGCCCGAGCCGTTGCGCCACCTTGACGGTCCCGATATTGCTCGACTGTTCGATCACCTGGCGAAAGGTCAGGTGCCCTTTGGGGTGGGCGTCTTTAAGGATATGATTGCCGACCTTGTAATGGCCGTTCTCGCAGAAAAAGTCCTCATCTTCCCGGACAGCGTTCTCCTCCAAGGCCGCGGTCGCGGTCACGATCTTGAACACGGACCCGGGTTCATACACGAAGGCCACGGCCCGGTTCGTGCGGTTCTCCGCCGGACTGGCATCCGGCGTGTCGAGCCGGAACGTCGGGCGGTTGGCAAAAGCCAGGACCTCCCCGGTCTTCGGGTCCAGGACTATAATGCTTGCCGCCTTGGCATTGTACTTCTCATAGGCCTTCTGTAAGGCCTTCTCCGCGATGAACTGGATCGTTTCGTCGATCGTGAGGACCACGTCATCGCCGTCCTGCGGTTCCTGGAAATCCTTCTCGATCAAAAGGTCCCTCTGGCGGGCATCGCGCAAGAACTGCGCCATCCCCTTTTTTCCGTGCAGGTACTTGTCGTATTCCAACTCGACCCCCTGCAGGCCGACATTATCGATGTTCGCGAACCCGATCACGTGCGCGCCCAGTCCCCCGTTGGGATAGAAACGCTTGCTTTCCCTCACAAACCCCAAACCAGGGATCTTGATGTCCTTGAGCTTCTCGTACTGGTCCTGGGGGATTTTCCGCGCGAGCCAGACAAAATGCTTCTCTTTCTCCATGCGGGTCCGCAGGAAGTCCCGGCCCACGCCCAAGACACCGGCGACCTTGCCAATGGCCGTTTCTTTCTGCTCTTCGGTCATTGCTTTCGGGTTGGCGAACAACGAATAGGCGGCAACATTCAAGGCCAGGGACCGCATATTGCGGTCGTAGATCGTACCGCGGCGAGGATCCAGCTCCACAATGTGATTATGTTGCTTCTCCGCTTTGCTGACAAGATAACTGGACCGGAAGATCTGGATCATGGAAAGTATAAAAGTAAAGAGGGCTAAACAGCAGAAAATGCCAATAAAGACGAGACCAACGCGTGTGGGGTATCGCTGAAAATCCAAGGGACAGTACTTCTTGTTTGGAGGTTAATACTCTTTGATTTTTATTGTAGATTGTTTTATATAGAAAAAAAGCGAAAATCCGGATTTTTGCAGCTCTTAAGCCGGGCCACCGCGGCTCATTTCCCCGCGGCAATGCCGCCAGGCGAAAAAGCGAGTTTGACGACCTTTCCGGCCGGCACCGTGACCTTGCTGGCTATGGGACCCAACCAACCGCGGTCCCTTGATTCGACCTCGATCACGTGATTGCGGCTGGCAAAGGCGTAGTCTTTTTCATTCACCAGCAGTTCACGGCCCATGTTATCGGAGGACTTGAGCCGTAATATATCATTGCCGACCAACACGTTCTTCTCGGTCAGCTTCTCGATCTTCTGTTGTTTGGTCTTGCCTTCATAGGCTAAAGTATAGATCTCCATCTGGAGATGAATGTACAGGACCGCCATCACCGTTATGATCCCCATCACCTTCAAAAAATCAGCAACTTTCATGCGACCCTTTCCAAGGCTCTTAAGCGAGCGCTGCGTGACCGCGGATTGGACATGGCCTCCTCATCCGCGGGTCTTAATGGTTTCTTGGTTAATAGTTCCGCGCAACCGGTGTCCGAAAGACTACGGAATTTCTGTTTTACGATCCGGTCTTCCAGGGAATGAAAGGCGATCACGCACATTCTTCCCCCGATCTTGAGATGTTTGAAGGCGGCGTCCAGGGCCACCGGCAGAACATCCAGTTCCCGGTTGACCGCGATCCGAAAAGCCTGGAAGGATCGCGTTGCGGGGTGAACGCCCTCCCGCGTAAACCGATAAGGCAAAGCCTTGAGAATAATGTCGACCAGCTCGGTGGTCGTCTCGATGGACTGTGCGGCCCGGGCCCGGACGATCGACTTGGCGATCCGGCGGCTGAACCGTTCTTCGCCGTAATTCCAGAGTATTTTTGTGATCTCATCCTCGGAAAGCGAATTCACCAGCTCGAAGGCCGAGACCTGCGCGTCGCGATCCATGCGCATGTCCAGGGGCCCCGCCTCACGAAAACTGAACCCGCGCTGTGCGGCATCAAGCTGTAAACTTGACACGCCCAGGTCGAACAGCACGCCATCCACGATATTGACGCCCAGACCGGCCAAGATTTCTTCCAATTTTGAAAAATTATTTTTTACGATGTGAAGTTTCCCGCTAAAACCTTTAAGCCGCTCGCGGGCCTGTTCGATCGCGTCCCGGTCCTGATCGATCCCGATGAGCGTGCCGTTATTACCAATCGCCTGGGTGAGCACAGCGGCGTGACCGCCCAGGCCCAATGTGCCATCCACCATCGTCGATCCGGGTTTCAGGCCCAAAAGTTCGTTGACCTCATGGACCATCACCGGGATATGTGCCGCATCCTGCGCCATCGCGTCCATCCGCACGATCCAATATCGTTTCTTATAAGACCGCTTCCGGGATCTCGGCCACGAAGCTCGGGATCTTCCGTTCGGTCACGGCCTGTTCAAAGGCCTCCCACACGTTCTGACGCTCGTCGGGATTGGCGACCTCTTCCCAGTTCCCCTTGATGCCATTGCGCTGATAGACCTTGTGCCGTTCCCGGAAGACCAGGAAGATCCGCGTCCGGCGGGTGACTTCCTCCTGGGTCGAGCAGAACACGCATTCGCAATGCGGCAGCTCCACCATGTGGTTAAAGATCAGCTTGGGTTGTGTGAGGGTGTCCATGATCCACCTCCGCGGAACAGTTGATATAAAATAACTGTATCTACAGGTCGAACAGATGTTCGGCCGTCTCTTCAAAAGACTGGCTCTTCTTGCTGAAAAACTCCTGCCACGCCGTCTGGTCCCAGATCTCGATGCGGTTCGAAACGCCGATAATGACCGTCGCGCCGGTGATGCTGGCGTGTTCTTTCAAATTTTGCGGGATGATGAAACGGCCCTGTTTGTCCGGCACGACATCGGCCGCACCGGCGAAGAACATGCGGTTGAAACTTCTGGACTGCTCCTTGGTGAAGGGTAATGCCTTGAACTTCTGTTCCATCGTGCGCCACTCATTTTCGGCGAACATGAACACGCATTTCTCGAGGCCGCGCGTGACGAAGAACCGCTCGATGTTGTTCTCACGTGCGACATCGCGAAAACGCGAAGGAAGGATGATCCTGCCTTTCGTGTCCAGCGTGTGCTTGTATTCACCGTAGAACATGACTGTCCCCTTTGTTGCGTGTTTGGAGAAGAATCAGCATGTAAACCACTTCACACCACTTCCCTCCACTTACAGGCATAAGTATAGTCAACGGCTCCACCTGTGTCAACAAAGAAAAACATAAATTATCTATATGGATGATTGTTTTGCAACTATATACGAGTAAACATGTTAGGGAAATATTAACAGGCGGTGAATAAGTGGTGATAAAACAAAGTATCACGAAGTTCGACAGAAAAAGCGACTTTCATCTGTCCACCACAAATCCAGTTATTAGGGGATGATTTTTGCTGACGAAAAGGGGTTATCGTTTATTAACCAGCAATGTCAGCGAGGGGAATTTTTGCGGAAGAATAACCTGGCCTGTGCGACATCGCGGGCGATCTGTTTAGAAAGCTTTTTGACGTCGGAAAAGCGTCGATCAGCGCGGATCTTTTTAAGAAACTCTACGAGAATTTTTCGGCCGTACAGATTGCCGGCATAATCCAGAACATGCGCTTCCAATACAACCTGAGGCCGCGCTCGCTCGAAGGAAGGTTTGGTGCCGATATAAAAAACGCCGTTCATCCTTTTTTGACCGATGATCACGTTCACACAGTAAATTCCGGAAGGAAGGATAACAACGTTTTCTCGTTTCAGATTTGCAGTAGGAAAACCAAGCTTTCGACCGATCGTTTCGCCATGCTCAACTCTCGCCAGCATAGAATAAGGTCGGCCTAAAAACTTTTTTAACGCACTTAGATCGCCCTTCACTATTAATCTTTTAATATATGAAGTTTTAATATTAATATTGTTTGATTGTTTCGTGCTGATATCCCGAACTTGAAAACCCATCCTTGATCCGTAAGTTTCCAAGAAATCTACTGACCCGGAACGGTCATGTCCGAAACGAAAGTCCTCCCCCACAATGACTTTTCTCACGCCTAGTTTACCGACTAGGATTTTCCTGACAAAATCGTCCGCCGACATTCGGGCCAAATGTCCGTCGAATTTAATGACCAGGCAAACATCCGCGCCGAGAGACTTGATCAACTCCAGGCGATGTTCGAGGGTGAGAACATAGGATTTGAACCGTTCGGGCTGGAGGACCGCAACCGGATGGGGATGGAAAGTCACGACCACGCTCGTGCCGCCCACGCGGCGGGCTTCGTCGACCGCCTTGCGGATGACCCGCTGGTGGCCGCGGTGCACCGAATCAAAAACGCCGATCGCCGCAATGACGTGGCGATATTTCTTATTCAGCCGGCCAATCCCTAAGATGGTTTTCATTAAGGTCCTCGAGCTTGACCGATCCATCGAGAACAAAGGGCCCCACCTTTGTCCGACGGATCTCGGTAATACAGGCCCCGCAACCCAACGCCTCGCCGACATCGTCCGCGACCTGACGCACATATGTCCCCTTGGAACATTCCAGATAGAACTGCACGTGCGGCAGTTCAAAGTCCACGATCTTGAGCACATCGATCCTGACCTTGCGCGCCACGCGATCGACCACGATACCCTTGCGCGCCAGCTTGTAAAGCCGTTCCCCGCGGTATTTCAACGCCGAAACCATGGGCGGCGTCTGTTCGATCGATCCGGTCAGCTTCCCGAACGCATCTTCCACTGCCTGGCGGGTCACCCCGGCATAAGGCTTTTCAGCAACAACCTCTCCCTGAATGTCGGCCGTGTGCGTCTTCGTGCCCAGGCGCAAGGTCGCCTGATAGGCCTTGTCAAAAGTCACAAACTTGTCAAAAAGCTTGGTTGCTCTGCCGACGAGGATGACCAGGACGCCAGTCGCCAGCGGATCCAGTGTCCCGGCATGCCCAACGCGTCTAATCTTGAGCTTGCGACGCACGACCGCGACCACATCATGCGACGTAAAACCACAAGGCTTGTCCACAACAATGATGCCCTCCATCATAAACCTTTCCTGATCGCAGCAAGCAAGGCCCGGCGGGCCTTTGCCACGTTCATGTCCATATAACAACCGCTGGCCTTCCTGTGACCGCCGCCGCCGTAGCGCTCAGCGAGCTTGGCGACGTCGAACCCGTCGCGGCTGCGGAAATTGATGCGCACCTGATCCTTCTTTTTCGTCTCCGTGATGATCATTATGACATCCAGGCCCTTGACGGAACGAAGGAACGTGAAGATCTTGTCGCGCAAATCGAACTCACCTGAGAAAAGCAGCATATCCTTTTTCCTGATGACCAGACAGGCCACGCGCTCGTTGAAGCAAAGCTCCATGCGATGCAGGAGATCAAAAAATGGCTTCAGGTCCCGGTTCGGCATGGTCTCATAAACCTGGCGGTACAGGTCGCTGACCGGAAGCTCGAACTTCATGAGTTCAGCCACAACCTGGTGCGTGTGAGGGCTCGTGCTGTCAAAGGCGAAGGAACCCGTATCCGTCAGGATACCCAGGTAAAGCAGCGTCGCCATGCTAGTGTTGAGTTGACAATGCGCCTCTTTGAGCAGACCGTAGACGATCTCCGACGTTGAAGAATAGGCCGACAGGACCAAGTTCAAGTCCCCGAAACCAGCGTTCGTCACGTGATGGTCGATGTTGACCAATTTGACACCCCCCTTCACGAGCTCTCTCACTTTGCCGATGCGCTCCAGGTCCCCGCAGTCGAGCACGATGATCACTTCCGGAGAAAACTTCTCCTCACCGGTGTAACGTTCGTGCAGACCGACCTTCGGCATGAACCCGAGCCACGTCGGGCACTCGTCTTCATTGAAAACGCGGACCTTTTTCCCGAGCGATTTCAGAAAGACCGCCATGGCCAGCGCCGATCCCATGGCGTCAGCATCCGGATGGACATGCGTGGTCACGACGAACGTCTTATGTTTCCTCAACAGAGCAATGATCTTTTTTTGCATAATGGCCTACCGCCTTGAAAATTTGATCATTAAATCTTTATATAGTTTCGGCCCGGCATAGCCCGGGCAACCTTAGGACTTATCTTCCATCTGCTGGCCCGGCTCCTGGTTATCTAGAGGAACCCCTTCGCGCAGCTCGCGTTCATGCCGGATCTCATCCAGTGTCCGGGTCATGCGCACGCTCGTGGCGATGGTATCGTCGTATACGAATCTGATCTCGGGCGTTTTGCGGATGCTCACACGTTCACCGAGCAGCTTTCTAATGCGGCCCCGGGCGGAATCCAGACCCGCCTGCACGTCTGCGATCGTCGCTGGCTCATCACTGAGGACGCTGAAACCGACATGCGCCACGCTCAGGTCCTTGCTCACGTCCGCGTAAGTGATCGTCACTAACCTCACTCGCGGGTCGTGCACCTCACCCAAGAGGATCATCTCGCCGATCAACCGCTTGATCAATTGATTCAATTTATCCATCCGCATAACAGCAACCTCTTCTTCACGATCCGGGTCATCACCTTTTTGGTCCGTTAAACATCCCTGAACTCTGCATAAATGAGAGGCAATGCAGCATCTTCCCCTTGTCCCCACGCGGGAGGTTAAAGAGCAGCTGGATTTCATCCTGTTTCCGCTTATCAATGTATAACAGGAATGCCGCGAGACGAGCATGCCAGCGATTGGGATCGCACTTGAGGATCCCCCCCGCCTTCCCCTGCCGGCCGATGACCTTTGACAAGGCCCTTTCTTCGGCCGGCCCAAACATAACATACCTGATCCCATCGAGAGAACGCAGGCGGCGCAAAGCCGGTAAAGGGTCTTTTTCCTCCAGGATCCGCCGTAACTCGTTGAAATAGCGGACCGGCGAAATGGACTTAAACGCATCTTCCTGGCAGGCCACCTTGAGCGCGGAGAGCGTGCGCGGCTCGATCTTAAAACCAAAACGTTTTTCATAACGGACCGCCCGCAGGATCCTGGTCGGGTCATCAACAAAGCTGCGGTAATGCATGATCCGGATCAGGCCGGCCTCCAAATCTTCGATCCCGTCAAAATCATCCCGGATCTCTCCCACGGAGCCGGCGTTGAGAGAGGCGGCGATCGCATTGATCGTGAAGTCCCGGCGGAACTGGTCATCCGAAATCTGCCCCGGAAAAACCTCCGGAAGGACTCCCGGCCGAACATAGGTTTCCCGCCGGGCGGTAACGACATCGATCTTAAGATTATCCTTCAAAGCGATCACCGCGGTGCCGAAACGTTTATGCGCCAAAAAAGTCCCGTTCAGGCGCTGGGCCAGTATCCCGGCGAAAGAGATCCCTTCCCCCTCGACCACCACGTCAATATCCACGCTGGGCTGCCCCAAGAGCAGATCCCGCACCATCCCGCCGACCAGCCAGGCCGAAAGACCGCGCTCATCCGCAGCGACACCGATCTCTTTCAACACCTTCTGCGTCCCAGGGGGCAATGCCGAAAACCGTATTTTTTTCATATCATC
>Ga0265323_10001645_pt1 | contig 10750 bp, 12 predicted proteins | sample 41225metaG_FD_193580 | JGI IMG/M metagenome (GOLD analysis project Ga0265323, IMG submission 193580) | Rhizosphere microbial communities from Carex aquatilis grown in University of Washington, Seatle, WA, United States - 4-12-25 metaG | ecosystem: Host-associated > Plants > Roots > Rhizosphere... | reverse complement strand
TCAAGAGCGCCGCCGTCAACCGACCCCACATCATCGAGGCGATCAAGCGCGCCAAGGCCAAGATGTCGGGCACCTACACCCTCCAGGAGACCCCGTTGGTGAGTTCGGCTTAAATATTGTTGCAGCGAATGTTGAGGACATGGACGAAATCAAGACCGAAGTCGACCGCCTGATCGAAGTGCTTCAGGCGCGGCCAGGTAAGGCCGTCCGTTTGAGCGAGTTGACGAACCTCACGGGCTTGAGCATCGCGCAGGTGCGCAAATGGATCCATATCCTCGAAGAGCGCGGACAGGTCAAGATCAGCTACAGCTTATCGGATGAGCTGATCGAATGGAAAGGCCAGCCGGGAGTTCAATCACGGCCATCCCCTTCGCAGTCCCAAGAGGGCCTGCCTGGAGAGGACTCGGATTCTGATTCAACCGATTCCGCCCAAGATTCGCACATGGAGATCGCGCGATTCAATGAGCAGCGTTATCGCAGGGATTCACAAGCCAAATCCCAAGACATCGGCCGCGCATCGGTTTATCCTCGAAATGATTCTTTTGCCCAATCCGACGTCCAAAAAACGGCGGAACGGGTGGAATTGGAGAGCACCCAAGCCCAATCTCCAAGCAACCCGCCGATGCGCCCATCGATTCCGAGCGTCCGAAAACCCCTCTCTGAGATCGCGGCCGAACCGATCCTCCCGCCGCTGCCCAAGATCGATGACGCGTCGATGAGAGTGAGCGGCAAGCTCAAGTCCAAGATCGCCGCGGCCCGCGCCAAGATGGCCCAGATCGAGCAGATCAAGGGCGAGAAGAAACGCCTGCTCATCGAAGTGTACCGGCCCATGGAGACCAAGCTCGAAGCCGAGGCAGGCGCCATCACCGAGAAACTCATCGAATTGGAGAACCAGCTTTTGGGCATCCGCGAGCAGGCAGCCGGGGTGCCGAATGAAGTCGCCGAACTGGCCGGCGAGCAGGAGCGCATCGTGCAGATCTCGGCCGAGATGAGGCGCATCTATTCCGAGACCGACCGGCAAATGACCCAATCAGTGCAGGCCATGGCCCGCTCGAAGCAAGTGGCGGCAGATCGCATGCGAGAGGTTGGATCCGCGATCACCCAGCAGCAGGAGACGCTGGCGCGCCTGCAAGAGCAGAACAACGAGATGGGCCAGTCGCAGGAGTCCGCCGCCGGGCGCATCGCCCAGGCCCGCGAGGCGCTGGCCGCGCAGGAGGCGCAGCTTTCGGCCGCCGAAGAGAACCTGAGGGCGACGATGGAGTACCGCGCCCAGGTGGCCCAACAGCTGCAGGCTGGGCAGCAAGAGATCGAGATCCAGCGCGCGGCGCTGGCCGACATCGACCATCAGCTCGGCAAGATGGACGAGGTGCAGGCGTGGGTCGAGGCGCACCAGACCGAATACAACCAGCGCATGGCCCGCCTCAACGAATATATCCAGACCGCCGGGGGCGAATACAACAAGCTCAAGGCCGCCATCGACAGCGGGTTCATCCACAAATATTTGCACGACCTTAGGGCCTTGTCAGAATCATATGAATTCGAGATGGCTCAGGCGCAGCAGGTGGAAGTCAACATCGACGCGCGCCTCGAAGAGGCCAAACGGGAGCTGACGGCCTTGATCGCGCAAGCCCGCGAAGTGGCAGATGCGCAGGAGTTGTCGATGGCCCAGTCGGCTCCGGCCCCCATCGATTCGGCTGAGATTAACGAGGGTCACGAACGGGCGGTCGCCGACCTTTTGGCCCAGCAGGCGGAACGGCAGCAGATCCGTGAGAAGATCCGCCAGAGCCTCGCCGGCGAGGAGGAGAGCGCGCCGATGCCCGGCGCCGCCGAGCCCCCAGAGGAGGCATCATCCTCGCATCTGCTCACCAAGCCTGCTTTCGGCTCGATGCCCGATGCGTCGGCCCGCAAGCGCGGACGGCCGAAAAGCGGGAACAAGAAACGCTGAAAAAATCGATTTTAGCGGCAACGCGTCCATCCACGCCGGGCGCACCGCTCAGCACTAGGGTTTTAAGCCATCTCGTCTTCTTCCATTCTTATGCATAGACGGGTTCAGACAGATAGACCGGCCCGGGCCGGCAAGGGACAGACGACCATCGATTATGTGCTCGTGCTGGCGGTCGTGCTGCTCATCGCGCTCGTCGCGCTGGGATTGAGCGGCACGTGGCCCGATTTCGCCCTCAATTCGCGCAACCAGCAGGCCGTCTCCTTCTGGCGCGACCAGGTCCGGCCCATCACCATCCCCGAAGCCCACTACGACATGTCGGATCACAAGCTCTATTTCACCATGCAGACTCAGATCGACGAGCCGATCGTGGTTCGCAATATGTATCTGGACACAAAACAGGTGTCGATCTGGAAATATTACACGACCGGATCACCCGTCGTGCAATGCACCTCCAACACCTGCTATACCCCCGCTTGCACCTGCAACGACGCGCTCAACCCCCGGAGGCGGGAACGCACCGTCAGCGGGGACCTGTCGCTGGTGGGGATCGACCCCGGTTGCCGGCAGAACGGCGCATATGCGCGCATGCCGGTTTGGTTGACCTATTACAGGCCGTCCGAGCCGACGAAGATCCTCAACGAGAACACGACCATTGATTTGGTGTTCGACTGCCAGCCGTAGTCTGATCGGTCGCCAAGAAAATGGGGTTTTTTAACCTGCGTGCCGACAAGGGGCTCATGGCCTCCTCTCTTTCAAGCCGCGGGCAGACCAGTGTCGAATTCTCCGTCATCCTCGCCGTGGTGCTCATCATCGGCCTACTGGTGGTCGGACTGGGGCTCTTCTTCGGCATGGGCTCCAGCGACATCAGCGAGACCGACGCGCGGGCGTATTGGGCGACGCAGGTGAGGCCGCTGCGCATCAGCGAGATGGCAGGGTATCACTACACCGACGGTTGCGATACCGGAGGGTGCACTTACCCCATGGGGGAGATCGCACTCAAGATCGAGAATGTGGATTCCAAGCCGATCACCCTCAAAGGAGTGATCATGGATCCGACAGACAACTCATATTATGCATATAAAACCCATTCAGATGACGGGAGCGATCAAACGCAGTGGGATTACTCGACCCCAGGGCATCTTAGATGGACCAACGGGATCTCAATCTCCCCGGGGGAGCAGACGACGATTTATATCCGCGCGGTGAATTTGTGTTCAGATCTGGGAGACGCGGGTTCGAGCACCGAGCGCTTCAAGAATTACCTGACATTGTATTACGAGACGCCGGATCTCACCGGCCTCTCCTTCCGAGGCACCCTGCCCATCAAGGGCCCCTGCTCGCCGAGCTAGCGGTTTTTTAAAATAAGGGACCGTGAGGCCCCGTATGGTATCGACTCCCTCTCCCATCCGCGGCCAGACCAGCATGGAATTCACCATCATCCTCGCCGTAGTGCTCATCATCGGCCTGATCGTGATCGGGCTGGCCATGTATTTCAGCATGGGTTCCAGCGATGTGAGCGACACCGAAGCCAAGACCTATTGGTCGACACAGGCGCGCCCCTTGCGCATCAGCGACATGGCCGGATATTTTTATTCCGGCACATCATATGAAGACAACGGAGAGATCGCGCTCAAGATAGAGAATGTGGACACCAAACCCATCACCCTCACGGGCATCATGATGGCGGACACCGGCACTTATTCGGCTTATCTGGTGCATTCGTCCAATGGAGCCCTTCCAGGTTCTGCGTGGGGTGTTTCAGGCACCGGAAACGGCCAGAGCCTGACCTGGGCTAACGGGATCAAGCTCGCCCCCAGCCAGCAACTGACGATTTATATCCGCGCCAGCAACCTGTGCTCCACCGGCGGCACCAACGGGGCGAGCAGCGAGCGGTTCAAGAATTATGTCACCCTCTACTACAACACCCCCGATTTCACAGGTCTTTCATTCAAGGGCGTGAAGCCGATCAAAGGATCCTGCTCGAAATGATTGAGGCGGTCGTTATGCCGGAGCCGAAAATCAAGAATCAGAAAATCTCGGCGGCTGTTGAAAAACCCGCCGAAGAGAAAAAGCTGGACCCCGAGCTGAAGATAATCAAAGTCAAGACCATGGAAGCAGACGGCACCTGGACCTATGACAATTTCGGGTCCTTGCGAACGGTGCCGAAGAAAAGCCCGAAGGAGACCGATATCAGCGAGAATAGGGAGATCGTCGTGCAAAAGAGGAAAAATCTCCGCTGAACGGTTGAGAGTCTGGCCGAGGTGGGCGGGGCTTAGAATTTGAGGTCTTTCAGCGGACCCCACATGTCAGCGGAAGCTTGGGGTTCGTCTCCCTCTACAAAGAGATCGATTTTTCCAAATTCGCCCAGCAGAGTATCAATCGGTTCTTCGATTATCTCTGATTCGAATTCCCTGAATTTCCGTGATTTCGCCTTGCCATGCTTTTGGATTCCATAGTCGAAATTGGATTCCACTTCGTCTTTGATCGTTGACAGCGATTTGCGGGTGTCGTCCAATATCTTGACCAGCTCGCCGGGAACGATGACTGTTTTTAGCTTCGGGTTTTTCTCGAACGCTTTGGAGACGTATTCCTCCCGGATGCGGCGTGCGATGGCATCGAGCTCGTTCAAGAGCAAGATCTTAGATGCTTGAGACAGCTCTGACTCGTTCAGGATCGTATAGGCTTCTTTCTTGATGAGATTGGCGCGGACTTGAAGATCTGGGATCTCGCTGATCCGCTGGATTTGCCCTTCGTTCTTGGACAGGGCGGATTCAGGATGAAGAGGGCAGAAATGGGGTTTGAAAACCACTAGCTCGTCCAATTCGGGAGGGATGATGACTGTCTTCAGATTGGAATTCTTTTCCATGACCTTGAAGGCGTATTCATCGCCGATGTTGTTGGCGATCTCGCCGAGCTCGTCCAACAGCGCGAATTTGAAAAGAGGGGGGACTTTCGCCTTCATGACCTCTTGGGAGGTTACCCGGACGACTTTGGCCCGAAGATGGATATCCGGGATCCCGCGGATCTGGAGGATATTGGTTTTGTGCTTCATGACCAGAGAATCGGGATGGAAAGGGCAGGAGATGTGCTCGGTTGGGGCAGACGTATTGGTTCGCTTGATATTCATGATAAGCTTCATGGATTAAATAAGTTGTAAAAAGTTTAAAAAAGGATATTTATGAACAAAAATTCAGATGTTAAATAATACAAATGAAAAAAACGTTAGAAAAAAATTCGATTTGAAAAATTTGATTTGAAAAAATAAAAGAGGAAAAGGTTCGAGGAAAAAATCTCGAACCCGATCGGCTTAACGGGCCGAACGAGCCATACGCCGAGTCGCTTCGCTCCTCGTCTAATGGCCAAAGCGCCTTAACGGGCGCTTCTGGCCATCCGTTCAGTCTCGTCGCGCTTCTTGATCGCGTAGGAGTTCTGCGAGTCGCCCTTGGAGGCCAGCTCGATCTCGTTCGCGAGCGCTTCAGCCAAGGTGCGCTTGTTGGCAAAGGCGCCCATGATGGCCGCCAGCGCCATGTTGCGCAGGGCCATGTCCAACCGGCGCGAGGCCGACACGTCGACCGCCACTTGGTAGGACACGCCACCATAAGACACGCGGGTAAAGTCTTCGCGAGGCGCGGAGTTCTGCACCGCGTCCACGAGGCACTGCACCGGGTTCTTGCCCGTCTTCTTGGCCACCGTGTCCAGCGCCTCTTCGACGATGGACATGGCTTTGGTCTTCTGGCCCTGCAGGCGGCCATCCGTTCGGATGACCTTGCCAGACGTCTTCACGCCCGTGCCGCCGCGCATGAGCTTGTTGACCAGCCTCTCGACGAGGTTGACCTTGCGCTTGCCCAAGTGCGTCTTGGCCTGCCGCCCGAACGAATGGGGGATGACCACGGGAGAAAGGTTGATGTAACCGATCAGCGAGGGGTCGGACACCAGCACGGTATCCAGCTCGTATTTTCCAAACAATTTCTCGACCATAATAATCGCCAACAACAATGCTATTTACCTCTTGGGTTTCTCCTTCTTCTTGGTGCGCAGCATCTCAAGCGAGACTCCGTTCACCTTGATGACCTTGTAGCGCACACCTGGGATGGACCCCATCTGCCCGCGCTGCGAGCCGCCGAGTCCGTCGACGGTCACCTCATCGTGCTCGTCGATGAAGTTGATGGCGCCATCGCGGGGGGCGAAGGCCGTCACCATCTTGCCGTTCTTGATGAGCTGGATCTTGACGCATTTGATCAAACCGGAGTGGGGCTGCTTCTGCTCCAGCACCTTCTTCTCGATCACGATGCCCTTGGCCATGCACGCGCCCTCGAGGGGGTCGAACTTGTCCTTGAGCTTGAGCTTGCGCCTCTTCCAGGTTTTCTTAAGCCATCGCTGGCTCTTGCGCTTGCGGCCCAATTCTCGTCCTGCGAATTCTCCTCTTCCCATGGAAATATCACCAAATGTTTTGCGTTTGATTTCGTTTTTGCATTTTTTATTTGTTCGATTTTTCCGTCGTTCATTCCAACGTTATTTGTGAATATCGTCTCTAAGCTCATGAGTTAATGGGCCACCAGGCGCAGGTCGCAGTTGAATTTCCGCTGCAACAAAGCCCGCTGGATCTTGATCCGGTCGCCGCCTTTTCCGATGGCCGCGCCCCGGTTCGATTCGTCGACGGTCACGAAGACTGTCTTGGAATTCATTTTCTCATGGACATTTATATTGGTTATGGGGATGGGGGCGAACAAAGCCCTCAAGAACTGCTCCATATCGGAGTTGTCCTCGAAGATGAGCACCTGCCGGCCGAACGCCTGCCTCACTCTCGTGATGTTGGCGCCCTTGGAGCCGATGGCTTTGCCCATGTCCTCTTTGGACACGAGAAAAACGACCGCCGACTCCGTGATGAGCACGTCCGCCGCCTGCACACCCGTGCAGCTCTCGAACATGGCGAAGGATTTGAGGTCGTCGTTGTTGAGCTCCATCATGGAAAAATCCCCGAAAAACCGCTTAGTCCTTCCCCTTCTTGGCCAACTCCATGATGGGGGAGTTGCCGGCCTCCATGACGGTGAGCATGCTCACCGGGAAGGGCTTTCCGCACACCGAGCCCAGCTCCATGCTGGTGCCGGGGTAGAAGAGCAGGGGCACGTTGCCCAATCCGCAGTATCGGCGCAGATCGGCGGCCGATTCGGCCGGCGCATTGGTGGCCATCACCATGAGTTTCCCCTTGCCGGTGCGGGCCATCTGCTGCGTCTCGCGCTCGCCCAAGCGCACTTCGCCGGATTCGAGGCACATGCGGATGGCTTTCGCCAACGCGGCCGCGTCCGTTTGAGCTGTCGTTTTCGCCATTTTCATCAACCTCTCGAGCCCCAAAATCGGGGTTCACTCAGTTTTTTTATTTTTTCAAAGGAACCTTTGAAACGTCAGTTTTTTGGATATTCATATTTTTCAGAACGATTTTGTTGTTGTAATTGAACCTGAATACAGGCATCACGGATTTGTTGTCGTACCCTGAGACATTCACTAGTGGATTTGTGGTTCTTTTGCTCTTCGGTTTTTTATCCTTCTTTACCGAGACTTCGAGGCCTACCAGTTTGAGATGCTCCCTTATTTGGGATCTCAGGTCTTCTCCGAATGTGCAGCTAAAGGTCATATTCATTCACCTTTACACTTTCATCTTCAATTTGACCAATCCCGTTCCCAAAGGCACGGTCTGGCCGACGATGATGTTCTCCGTCACGCCGATGAGCTTGTCCTCCTCGGCCTGAATCGCGGCGTTCACCAAGTGCTTGACCGTCTCCTCGAAGGCGGCGCGGGCCAATACTCCGGCTTTCTCGCCGGATAACCCATGGCGGCCGACCGACTTGATCTTGCCCATCATGGTCATGGCATCGGCCAAGAGCATGATATGCCTTGCATCCACGTTGAGGCCTTGGGTGTCCAGCACCTGCTTGAGCTCGTTGACCATCGAGTTGCGCGCGGCCTCGATGCCGAGCACTTTCTCGATCTCCTTGACGTCGTTGGAATACATGCGGGCCGGATCGACGCCGTCCACTTTGGCCACGCCCAAGAGATTGGAGCCGGCCGTGCGGATGTAGTAGCCACCCTTGCCCTTGATCACCACGCAGCGGCGGATGCGCTCCACGCCGCGGATCGGCATGGATTTGATGCGGTTGGTGAGCCTGCGCAGCATACGTAAAGACTGCACCTTCGGCTTGACGCGCAGGATGTTCCCGTCGGTCTCCACATCACCGCCGGCGGCCGTCTTGATCTTGGCGCGCACGGCGTCGAGGGTGATCTCGAGGCGGTTCATCTCCTCCAAGTCGAGCTCGATCTTGATCTTCTTGTTGAAGAAATCCTCTTCAACATCGGAGATGCGCGTGAGGGTGATGGACTCGATCTCATTCGCCAAAGACTGGGCCTTCTTCTCATCATCAGCGGCCGCGCCTTTGAGGTGGATATCCATCAGGGGCTTCTTGGGCTCCTTTCTGGCGTCCACCAGCTCGATCAGGCGGGGCAAACCCGTGGGCACCTGCTCCGCCACTCCGGCGTAGTGGAAGGTGCGCATGGTCATCTGCGTGCCCGGTTCCCCGATGGACTGGGCGGCCACGATGCCGACCGCATCGCCGACGGCGATTTTCTTGAAATCGATTTTTGTCATGATAATCACCAAATCGGTTTAGACATCCAACTCGTCCTTGGGTCCGCCTGTGTCGAGGGCCATCTCCTTGTAATTGGCCTTCATCGGGTCGGCGCCGTCGCCGCCGTACATGAACTGGACGATGGAGGTGCGGCTGTCGCGGACCGACAGGTTGCCGACCACCACCATGTCCTGCAGGGCGTTGATCAGCCGCCGTTGCATGTAGCCAGAGCGCGCGGTGCGGATGGCGGTGTTGACCAGCGATTCACGGCCTCCCATGGAGTGGAGGAAGAATTCGGTGGCGCGCAATCCTTTGCGGAAAGAGCTGAACACGAATCCGCGCGGCGCGGCGCTGCGGTCCTTGCGCTTGAAGTGGGGCAGCACGCGGTTGCGGTACCCGCGGTTGGGTCGCTTGGAGCGCACGGCCTGCTGTCCGACCATCGAGGCCATCTGAATCGCGTTGAGGATCGAACCACGGGCTCCGATTCTCGCCATGATGATGGACGTGTTGTCCGAGCCCATGAATTTCTCGACGACCGAGCCGGACTCGTCGCGGGTGCGCGACGTGATCGCCATGATGCGGTCTTCCAGCGTCTCAGTGAGCGAGCGGCCGGGCAAGCGGACCAGTGTCTTGTTCTTGTACTGGGTGATCACCGACTCGACTTCGCGCTTCATGCGGTCCTGCAGAGAATCGATCTGTTTGAGGGCGTCGGGCGAAAGCGAGTAGTTGGCCAACGACACCGAGAAGCCCTTTCTTGTGATCGAAGCGAGAGCGAGTTTGCCGAAGCGGTCGAGGAAATTGCGGCCCGCGTCGGTGCCCTTGAGCTGGATGATGCGTTCGAGGATCTCGTCGACCGCGCGGTTGTCCAGCGCGCCCGACACCAAAATGCCGTTCTTGATGGCGATGGTGTTGTCGGGGTGGTCGGAGCCGTCCGGCAGCTTGCGCACGAACTTGCTGCGCATGTCGAGGTTGAGCTCGGAGGGCAGCAGACAGGAGAACAGCAGCTTGCCGGACCATTTGTCCTTGCGGTCGGGGTTTGGCAGCTTCGACATGCCGATGATGGCGAGGAGCTGGCACGCGTCGGCTTTGTCATACTCGGTATCCAAGCGCGTGAGGAAGAATCCTCCCGACACGTAGTCTTCCTGCGGTTTGATGATGGCATGCCCGTGGCGGGGCGAGATGATCTGGTCATGCACTTTGAGCAGAAGCTCGGCTTCCACCCGGGCCTCTTCGGACTGGATCGCGTGCAGATTCATCTCGTCGCCGTCGAAATCGGCGTTGTAGGGCGCGCAGACGATGGGGTTGAGGCGCAGGGTGCGACCGGGCAGCACGCGCACGGTGTGGCACATGATCGAGATTCTGTGCAAAGAGGGCTGGCGGTTGAACATCACGGTGTCGCCATCGACCAATTGGCGTTCGATGATCGAACCGGCGGACATGGTGTCGAGAACCTCTTGGCGAGTGGTCTCAGTCACACGCACGCGCTTGCCGTCCGGGCGCAGCACGTATTCGGCGCGCGGATACTGGTCGGAGATGACGAACTGCTTGACATAATCGATGTTCCATGAGGTGACGGCCACGGGGACCGTCATCTCCTCGGCGATGGCCATGGGCACTCCGACCTCGTCGATCGAGATCTGCGGATCGGGCGAGATGACGGTGCGGGCCGAGAAATTGACACGCTTTCCGGACAGGTTGTAGCGGAAGCGGCCCTCTTTTCCTTTCAGCCTCTGCGAGAGGGTCTTGAGGGGTCTGCCCGAGCGGTGGCGGGCGGCGGGGATATTGGCAGTCTCGTTGTTGAAATAGGTCGTGATGTGGTACTGGACCAGCTCCCACAAGTCTTCGATAATAAGCTGCGGGGCGCCGGCGTTGATGTTGGCCTCGAGGCGCTGGTTGATGCGCATGATATCCACGAGCTTGTGGGTCAAGTCGTCTTCGGAGCGGTCACCGGTTTCGAGAGTGATGGAGGGGCGGACCGACACAGGCGGCACCAAGAGGGCGGTGAGCACCATCCATTCGGGGCGCGAATACTGGGGGTCGAGGCCCAAGCTGCGGATGTCGGCGTCGGAGACGGCCACGAGCCAGTCGCGAACCTCGGTCGGGAGCATGGTGTCCTTGTCCTTGTAGAAGGTGGTGGGCTTGAGCAATTTAATCTCAGGCAGTTTGTGCTTGCAATGCGGGCAGG
>Ga0265323_10001642_pt1 | contig 10755 bp, 10 predicted proteins | sample 41225metaG_FD_193580 | JGI IMG/M metagenome (GOLD analysis project Ga0265323, IMG submission 193580) | Rhizosphere microbial communities from Carex aquatilis grown in University of Washington, Seatle, WA, United States - 4-12-25 metaG | ecosystem: Host-associated > Plants > Roots > Rhizosphere... | reverse complement strand
GCCGCAGTTGACTGCGATGAAGGCCGCGCGGGCGCGCGGCGAGTTGCTATGGATGGCGCGGGCCACCAGTTCCTTGCCGGTGCCCGATTCACCGTCGATGAGCACGGTGGTCTTGAACTCCGCTATTTTGCGCACGGTGCGGAACAGCTCAATCATCTGCGGACTGCGAGCGACCAGATCGCCAAAGGTCCCCTCGGGCTCCTCGCCGCCCGAACGAACCTGGCGGGCCAGATTCTGGTTCTCGCGAAACAGGCGCTCGCGTTCCTCGGCCTTGCGCAGAAGCAGGATCAGCTCGTCGGCTTCAAAGGGCTTGGACAGGTAGTCGTAGGCACCCCGCTTCATGGCTTCGATGGCCACGTCCTTGCTTCCAAAGGCTGTCATCACGACGACGGTGGCATCCAGGTTGCGTCTGCGCACCTCATCCACGAGTTCCATGCCGCTGCGGCCGGGCATGCGCAGATCGGTGATGATGATGTCGTAGGCCAGATTCTCAATCTCGCGCAGGGCGCTGTCGACGGAAGGCACGCCCACCGGCTCATAGCCTTCCCGCTTGAGCAGCGTCTGCAGCATATGACGAAGGTTCTCTTCGTCATCCACCACTAGCACGCGCCGCATGGGACCTCAGGAGTGTGGGCGTTGCGTGACATGAGGTGATGGGCGAAACTCCATCGTATCACGAACCCGTGTATTTCCGCTAGGTTCGGCCGCCTTTTCATTGATAATCCGATCCATGAACCGTCGTCCCGTCATCGTGGGCATCGACCAGGGCACCACCGGAACCACCGTGCTGGTACTCGACCAGAACCTCACGATCTTGGGTCGAGGCTATTGCGAGATCCCGCAAAGCTATCCGACTCCCGGGCAGGTGGAGCATGACCCCGAGGCGATCTGGCAGTCGGTGCTGACCGCCTTTGCGCAAGCGCACGCCCAGGCGGGGCCGGGCGAGATTGCGGCCATTGGTATCACCAATCAACGCGAAACCACCGTGCTGTGGGAGCGTGCGACCGGCAGGCCGGTGGCGCCGGCCATCGTCTGGCAAGACCGACGCACCGCCGAGATGTGTGATCGCTTGCGCGCCCAGGGTCAAGAAGCGCTGGTGCGCGAACGGACCGGTCTGGTGCTCGACCCCTATTTTTCCGCCGGCAAGATTGCCTGGCTGCTGGACAATATCCCCGATCTGCGGCGAAAGGCCGAGGCTGGCGAGATTGCCTTCGGCACCGTCGACAGCTTCCTGCTCTGGCGTCTCTCGGGCGGACAGGTCCATCTGACGGATGTGTCCAACGCCTCGCGCACCTCGCTCTTCGACCTGGAGCGACTGCAGTGGAGTCCGGAGATGTGTCGCATGTTTGGCGTGCCCGCTGGGCTCCTGCCCAGGGTGGGTCCGTCCTCAGGGCGGCTGGCGGTCACGCGCGGTTTGGCCGAGATCCCTGACGGCATTGCACTGGCCGCGGCAGTGGGCGATCAGCAGGCCGCGCTTTTCGGCCAACAGTGTCTGCGGCCCGGCGACGCCAAGTGTACCTTTGGCACGGGCTCGTTCCTTCTCATGAACGTTGGCCCACGACCCGTGCTCTCGCGCCACCGGCTGCTCGGCACAGTGGCATGGCAGCGGAGCGCGGGCACCGCCTATGCTCTCGAAGGAAGTGCCTTTGTCTCAGGCGCGCTCATCCAGTGGCTGCGCGACGGACTCGGCATCATCAGGCAGGCGTGCGAAAGTGAAGGGCTGGCCGCTTCCGTGCCCGACGATGGGGGCGTCACGATTGTGCCTGCTCTGGCCGGGCTGGGCGCGCCGCACTGGCGCCCCGAAGCGCGCGGCGCGATTCTTGGCCTCACGCGCGGCACCCGGGCTGCCCATATCGCACGCGCGGCCCTGCAGGCGATAGCCCTGCAGAATGTCGATCTGGGTCATGCCATGGAGCAGGACTCGGGCCGTTCCCTGACCACTTTGCGGGTGGACGGTGGCGCCACCGCCAACAACCTGCTCATGCAGATCCAGGCGGACCTGCTCGGCGCCGACATCTTGCGTCCTGCGCAGGTCGAGTTGACCGCACTCGGTGCGGCGCGCCTGGCGGCGGAGGGCGTAGGCCTGGAGCTCGACCCGAAAACCGCTACAGATTCCGGCGCAACCGTCTTCCATCCGCGCATGCCCGCCCCCGAGCGCGACCGCATCCTGTCTCGCTGGCAGGAAGCCATTCCCAAGGCCTAGTTTCATGCTTCGACTCTTTGTCGCAGTGGACTTGCCAGCGAAACTTCGGCCCGCGGTCGCGGGTCTGGCTCAGGGCATAGGCGGCGCGCGCTGGACACGGCCCGAGCAGTTGCACGTCACCCTGCGTTTTCTCGGCGACACGCCGGAAGACCGGCTGGTTGACCTGCGCGCGCGCCTGCGCCAGGTTCGCATGCCGGGCTTCGAGCTTGCGCTTCGGGGTACCGGCGTGTTTCCGCCGGCGGGAACGCGCAAGCCGGCGCGGATCCTCTGGCTTGGCCTCGATCCGCCCGAGCCCCTGCAAGCGCTCAAGTACGCCATCGATGCGGTGCTTGGGCCTGACCCCGAAACCTCAAAGCGCGGTTTCTCACCCCATCTGACCCTGGCTCGTTTTCCGACGCGGCCGTGCCATGAGCTTGACCATTTCCTGGCCGAGCATGCCGGGTTCGACGGCGGCAGTTTCCTGGCAAACAGCTTTCACCTCTACCAGAGCACCCTGCGTCCCCAAGGTGCGCTGCACGAGATCGTCGAAAGCTTCCCGTTGCTAGCCTAACCGCCAACTGTTCTATCGGCCGCAGATCGTGGTAAGGGTTTGCTCTGTCACATGGACAAGACCAGCGGCGTCAGCCAACCCACCCCCTCGGCCTCCGGCCGCGAGGGGATCTGGTGGGCCTTGCTCATCCTGTCTCTGGCCGGGCTGCTTGTCTCGATGATCCTGGCCCGCATCCATTTCCAGGTGAACACCCAGGCCGGGTTCCACAGCTTCTGCGGCCACGACGGCACCTTCAACTGCGACGACGTGGCCCGCAGCCGCTATTCGATCTTGCTGGGAGTGCCAACGGCGCTCTGGGGAGTTCTTGGCTATCTCTTGGCGGCCGTGGTGGCGCACGCGGGGCTGCGTGCCTGGCGCACCGCCTTGACCGCGGCGTGCTGCCTTTTGCTCTTCACCGGATTTGCCGCGCTCAGCGGCTCGCTGGGCGCCATCTCGGCTTTCCGCTTGCATGCCCTGTGCATCCTCTGCGCCACCACCTACGGCATCAACCTGCTGCTCTTCGTACTGGCCCTGGTGCAAGCCGGAAGCATCGGCTTTCGCGAAGTGGCCGTAGCACCCTGGTGCTTGGTTCGCGAAAGTCCGGGCAAGGCTGCGCTGGTCCTCATCCTGCTGGGTGCCGTGGCGGTAGGACTTGTCGCTTTGGTTCCGCCATATTGGCGGCGAGAAGCGCCCGCTCACACACACCGGATGGCACTGCAAGGCCTGGCCCGCGGCGAGGCGCCGGGCGGCGGCCACTGGCTCGGGGCAGAGAAGCCTACCGTGACCATCACCGAGTTCTCCGACTACCAGTGCCCCCACTGCCGACAAGCCCACGCGCAGTTGCGCGCCATCGTTGCGCGGTTCCCTGATCGGGTGCGCCTGATTCACCGCCACTTTCCCCTCGATCAGGAGTGCAACCGCAGCATTGAGCGGCCCTTCCACCAGTCCGCTTGCCGGGCCGCGGTTATCGCCGAGTGTGCAGGCCGGGCCGGGCGCTTCTGGTAAGCCAACGACGCTTTGTTCGATCCATCGATCTCCCTCGACGATCTATCCGAGGAAAAGCTTGCGGCTGATCTCAAGCTTGATCCCGCCGCGCTCGCGCGCTGTATGAAGGGCGAAGGGCTGGCGGCCGTGAAAAACGACGTCGAGGTCGGCATCGCGCTTAAGTTGGACGGCACGCCGGCTTTCCTGGTCGACGGCAACGTGTACATCGGCAATCTTCCCGGCTCCGTGCTCGAGCCGCTGCGACCCCCGCCCGACGCTGCTAGGTAGCTTCAGCGCGAAGCAGCTGCTTCTCCAGCGCGCGCATGCGACTGGACTGGCCGGGGCGGTGGTGGTCGTGGCCAAACAGGTGGCAGAGCCCATGTACCGCCAGGCGTTCAAGCTCGCCGCCCAGATGGATGCGGCCTGCGCGTCGGCTCGCGGTTTGCACCGAGATCACGATGTCGCCGAGAAAAGCCCTATCGCCGGCCGGATCGGCCTCGCCGGCAAGCTCCTGCATATGAAAGCTCAACACGTCAGTGGCACGATCCAGGCCACGAAACTCGCGATTGAGCGCACGGATCTCGTCATCGTCGGTGAACACCAAAGTTGCCGACGAGCGCGAGCGCCCTAGTCGGTGCAAGGCGGTGCGCAGGCGATTCGCGACTTTGCGGCGCACCGCCGCGCCGACCAGACGGCCAGCGCCTTTTCGGACGACGACATCAATGGGCACGTCAAATCGCCCGCTTGTAGATTTCGGCGCCCACGAAGACGCGAAACAGATCGGCATCGCAGCGGCCGGTCTTGACTTCGCTCTCCAAGATGGCCAGCGCACGGTGCGCCGGAACCGCAGCCTTGTAGGGCCGGTCCGCCGCGGTCAGCGCATCGAAAATGTCGGCAATGGTCAACATGCGCGCCTCAACGGGAATCTCCGCACCGCGCAGGCCAGCCGGGTAACCCGCGCCGTTGAGCAACTCGTGGTGGGCGGCAGCGATGAGCGGCACCTTACGCAGCGATCGGCCCCAAGGAATGGTCTGCAGGAAGGCCACGGTGTGGTTGACGTGGCTCTCGATCTGCTGACGCTCCAGCGGCGTCAGGCTACCGCGCGGCACTTGTAGAGCCGCCACCTCTTCCGGCAAAAGGTACGGCCTGGCTTGGCCGACTTCGTCGACGTACTTCCACGCCGCCACTTCCGCCAGACGCGCCAGCACCGGCTGTTCCAGCAGGGTCGGCTCGTTGGCGGTCACAACCAGGCGCCAGCACTCGTCGAGCGCTGCCAGTTGCTCGCTCTGTTCTCGCTCGATCGCCGGCAAAGCCTCGCCCGGGCCGCCTCGTCGCATGTGCTCCACTTGCCGGCGCAGCGACTCGGCCTCGACCGACTTGCGCACATAGGCGAGACGCAGGCGGATGGCCTCAAGTTGGTAGTCGTAGAGTTTCCTGGCCTTGACCAGCACCTGCTCGCGCACGCCGACTTTCCCGAAGTCGTGCAACACCCCCGCATATTCGATCTGGCGCAGGTCTTCGCGCGAGAAGTGCAAAGCAGCAAGCGGGCCTTCGTCGACCGCATCCACGTTCTCGGCCAGGGCTACGCTCAAGGTGGCCACCCGGCGCGAATGGCCGGATGTGGTCGGATCGCGCGACTCGATAGCGGTGACCGAGGCGTCGACGAAACTCTCGAACAGGCGGTAGATTTCGTCGTACAGGATCGCGTTCTCCAGCGACACGCCCGCTTGCGACGCCAGCGCCAGCGCCATCTCCTCCGCACGCTCGTCGAACGGGACCACGCCTTCCTCGAAATCGGCCGGGGTGGACAGTACCTGGCTCGGCCGGCGCTTCTTGTTGATGAGCTGGATGACCCCGATGACCTCGCCCTCGGCCGACAACATGGGCACGGTCAGCATCGAGCGCGCGCGGTAGCCGATCTTGTCGTCGAAGCTGCGATTGTGCGCGCTGGCCCCGGTGGCCGCCGCGGCCTGCCCAACGTCGGGCACGTTGATTGGCCGACCGGCCAACACCGCGCGACCCGCCACCGAGGTATCGTCAACCGGCAGGGTGAACTCCTTGAAGTCCACCTCGACAGAATCGTTTTGCGAGAGCATGAAGTGCAACCGGGCCGGATGGCTCTGCAGGCCACCCGCCGGGGTAAACATACGGCGCCGGCCGACCTCTCCCAGAGTCCGCGGCAACCGCGCGGGATCGCCGAAGGCCAAGCCGTCGGGCTGGCCGTTGCCGTCGGCGTCGGCCGCCTCCAGCACGTACACGCTGCCGGCGTCAGCGCCGGTTATGCGCCGACTCCGGTCAAGGATCAGGTCCAGCAGCTTGCGAATATCTCGCTCGGAAGACAAGGCGCGTGAGATAGCCAGCAACTCGTTGCGCTCGTAGCGCGAGCGCTCGATAGGGCTCGGCTCAGACACGCGTTGCTGCGATCCCATGACCCTGGTTTCTCCTCGACACCTCGTCAACCCTCACTGCCAGGCGGCCGGCCGCTGCCATTGTTCTGCGCCTTGCGGTCGTAGGCGCGGATGATCTCGGCCACCAGCGGGTGGCGGACCACGTCGACTTCGGTGAAGTAGCAGAAAGCGATGCCCTCGATCCCGCGCAGAAGCGATTCCGCCTCGGTCAGGCCGGAGCGCCGATGGTCGGGCAGATCGATCTGGGTCACGTCCCCGGTGATGACCGCCTTGGACTCGTAACCCAAGCGGGTGAGAAACATCTTCATCTGCTCGTTGGTGGTGTTTTGCGCCTCGTCCAGGATGACGAACGAATCATTGAGCGTGCGGCCGCGCATGAACGCGATAGGCGCTATCTCGATCATCCCGCGCTCGACCAACTGGTGGGCGCGGTCGAAGTCCATCATGTCGTGCAAGGCATCGTAGAGCGGCCGCAAGTAGGGCGAAACCTTCTCCTCCATGCTGCCGGGCAAGAAGCCCAGGCGCTCGCCTGCCTCAAGCGCCGGCCGGGTCAGCACGATGCGCTTGACCCGCTTTTCCATCAGTTCGCGCAAGGCCAGCGCCATGGCGAGATAGGTCTTGCCAGTTCCTGCAGGCCCGATGGCGAACACGATGTCGCGCTCGCGGATGGCGTCGACGTAGCGTTTCTGCGCAAGGCCTTTGGGTGCGATGGGCCGGGCGCGGCTGCCCACCAGGATGGTGTCGGAAAAGACTTCCTGCAGGTTGGCGTTGGCATCCCCGCGCAACACATGCGCCGCGCGCGTGACGTCCTCGGGCCCCACCGAGCGGCCGCCGCGCACCATGTGGTAGAGCTGTTCCACCAAGCGGCGCGCCTGCGCGATGGCGTCGGTCGGGCCCAGGAAAGTCAGCTCGTTTCCCCGCGAGTGCAGCCGAGCGCCGGTCTCTAACTCGATCCGCTTGAGATTTGCGTTCTTCTCGCCGAACAACGAAAGCGCGACGCGGTTGTCGTCGAGGACCACTCGGTCCGACTCGACATCCGTGTTTTCTCGCAGGGGATCGCTTGGCCGCTGACTCAATCGAACCTGATCCTGTGTACCACGGAACCCACGCCGCAACCAGCGTCCCGTCGTGCGATGGGTTTCTGCCAGTCGCCGCGCCATGCAGCGCGGCGTGATCTCTCGCGTCTCCCGAACCGAAGCCTATCGCCGCCAAAAACTCTTGACCGTGCGTTCCCATTCATCGGCCATGAGCTGATGTCCCGCAGGGGTCGGGTGCACCCCATCCCAAATCCAGTATTCCACCGGCGCCTTGTCGCAGGCGTCATCGAACGCCTTCTGAAAATGAACCACCGGGGCTTTGTACTTCGCGCCAAGTTACGCAACCACCTGCTGAATCTTGCCGATGGCGTCCAGCCACTCGCTCAACTTTGCCTTGCTGTTTTTTCCGGGAAGCATGAAGGGCTCGCACAGCACGATCTTGATTCCCGGCAACGCTGCCACCGTGTCGGCCAGCAGCTTGTCGTAGGCCTTTTCGAACTCCTCGACCGGAACCTTCCTGCCGGCGTCTATGCTGTGCCAGACCTCGTTGACACCAATCAAGATACTCAGGATATCCGGCTTGAGGGCGATGGTGTCCTTCTGCCAACGAGCAGCCAAATCGGGAACCTGGTTGCCCGTCACACCGCGATTGAGGAAGGTGAGATTTCGATCGGGAAAGTGCCCGCCAAACTCAGCGGCCACGATATAGGCATAGCCGTGTCCCAGGCTGTGGCTGAGGTCGTCGGTTGCGCCACGACCACCATCAGTGATCGAATCACCTTGGAACAAGATGCGCGCACCCTTGCGAAAGACCGGCGGCGGGCCGCTGGCGGCCTGAACCGACGGCACAAACACCGCAAGGGCCAGTGCAACCAAGAACAGTTGGGTCACGGTTGTTTTGATCATGAGGCGCTCCCAATGTGTCGTGGATCCGTAAAGCGCACGGGGATAGACGGCGGCAGCGCTGCATCGCCCGATCGCCTCCAGCAAAATCGCAGATTGTTAGGTTTTGTCAACTGTGCGCCCCATCCAACGGATTCCTAAGCAGAAGGCAGAACTGCCGCCGTGCCAAGCAATGAGCCCATGCTGGGTGCTGACTACGCCTGCTCGCTGCCGTCCATGTACCTCATCGAACCTAGGAACATCTGCAACCTCAAATGCCCTTCTTGCCCTACCGGGGGGCTATGACGAGGAAGCCGAGTCCGCTCCGCGCTGGACGCCCTTGGAAATCGCGCGCGTTCCGGCGATCAGGCCATAGCTCTTGAGCTTGCGGTACAGCGTGGCCGAGCCGATGTGGAGCTGCACGGCGGTGTGGGTCTGGTTTCCTCCGTTCAATTCCAGTGCCGCGAGGATGTACTCCTTCTCGATCTCATCCAGCGGTCGCACCGTCCCCTTGCTGGCCACCGGCCGTGGAAACGCCTGGCGGATCTCTTCGGGCAGGTCTTCCAATTCCACTCGACTTCCGCGCGCAAGCGCGACGGCGCGCTCCATGGCGTTCTCGAGCTCGCGCACGTTGCCAGGCCATTCGAAGCGCAGCAGCTGATCGGCGGCAGCCGGGGCCAGGCCCGAGATCTTGCGTTTCATGCGCAGCGCTGCGTCCGCGAGCAACACCCGGCCCAACGGCAGAACGTCGTCTCTGCGCTCGCGCAGCGGAGGCACGTGCAGCTCGACCACCTTGAGCCGGTAGTAGAGGTCCTGCCGAAAAGCGCCCCCCGCCACGCCGTGGGCCAGGTCGCGGTTGGTAGCTGCCACCACGCGCACGTCGACCCGTCGGCTCTTGTTCTCGCCCACGCGCCGGATCTCCCGCTCCTGCAGCGTTCGCAGCAGCTTGACCTGCATGCCGGGCGAGACCTCGCCGACTTCGTCGAGCAGCAGCGTCCCGCCGTTGGCCGCTTCAAACAGGCCCGGTCGATCGGAAGTTGCGCCGGTGAAGGCGCCGCGTGCGTGTCCGAATAGCTCGCTCTCAAGCAAGGTCTCCGTGATGGCGCCGCAGTTGACCGCGATGAACGGCCCCGCTGCGCGAGTGGACTCCTCGTGCACCAGCCGTGCGATCCGCTCCTTGCCTGATCCGCTCTCGCCGGTGATGAGGACAGTGGAATCGACCTTGGCCACCCGGCGCGCCAGATCCACGAGCTGTCGCATGATGGGACTCTTGGCGACGATCCCCAGCGGCTCCACGATGTCGCGGGCCACGTGAATCAAGGCGCGGCGGTGCTCGCCAAGCTTCCGTTCGGCCGCCTTCAATGTCTCGGTGACCCGATCAAGCGATACATCGAGGCACTCTTTAAGGCGGTTCGGCTTGAAAAAGCGCAGTTCCTCGGCACGTTCGTCACCCCACTCCTCGCGCGTGCGTCCGAAAAGACGGCAGGCCACATCGCCCTTGCCCATGCAGCGATCTTCGAGGACGAAGATCTCCTTGCCCACGGTTCGGCTGAGATAGCCGCTGGTCAGCCCACATATGGTCCAGCACATGGGCGCATCGACGCGACCGAAATGCAGCAGATGTTGCTCTGCCTCGTAGGAGGCGACCAGCATCACGCCCTCCTTGGACAGCGGGCCCTTGCCTCCCGTCTCGACACGGTAGAGGCCTTCCAGCGCGTGGATGCGGGTGCCTGCGAGGCGCCAGTCCTCGTCGCTGGCCCATTTGAACTCGGCCCGCATGGCCTCAGCCATGCGCCAACCGTGGGCGAAACCAAACTGGGTGAGCACAGTGCGGGCAGCGTTAAGCCCGAAGTTCTCGACAAGGTACTTGCGCAAGAGCCCCATCGCCACTGCATCAACCAGGAGTGCGCGCTGTCCGGCAAACCGAATTACGCCGCCCTCCGGGTCGAGCTCCAGCAGCTCCTTGTGATCCAAATCGTCTACTCGCATCCGCCATCCTCCCCTTCAAATTGGATGAGGTCCTACGTCATTTAGATTGAATCCGCCAGCATTTCGATCCGCCGGTGGTGCAACCACCTGAATCTACTCGCATCTTATTTGTGGCCCGAAATCTGCTGTAGCTACGCATTGGGACGCAAGACAAGCCGCGCCCTGGTCCATCTAACCTATTCAAAATCATCACGCAGCAAAACGGCCACAGTCCAAGTGGACGTGGGCGCCCGAAGGGAGAAACTCATGGAAAAGACGGAAGACCACGTAGGCAAGCTGGAAACGCAGCTCAAGCAATGGGGCGCAAGGCTCGACGAGCTAGTCGCCAAGGCCGACCGGGCAGGCACCACCGCCAGGATTGACAACCGCAAGCGCATCGACGATCTGAAGGCAAAGGTCCATGCCGCACAGGCCAAGCTGGACGAGGTCAAGACCGCCGGCAGCGAAAAGTGGGAGACACTCAAGACTGGGGTCGAGAGCGCTTGGAGCGAGCTCGAACTCGCCTTCAAGAAGCTGAAGAACTAGCCGGAAGGGATGAAACCATGTTGTGGTCAATCGCAGTCGTCCTGATTGTGCTGTGGGCGCTCGGACTGGTGACCTCGTACACCATGGGAGGGTTCATTCACATCCTCCTGGTGGTCGCTGTGGTCATCGTGCTGGTTCGGATCATCCAGGGGCGCCGAGTGCTTTGAGTATTGGCCTGTCAGGCACGAGCATCCATCA
>Ga0265323_10001641_pt1 | contig 10758 bp, 9 predicted proteins | sample 41225metaG_FD_193580 | JGI IMG/M metagenome (GOLD analysis project Ga0265323, IMG submission 193580) | Rhizosphere microbial communities from Carex aquatilis grown in University of Washington, Seatle, WA, United States - 4-12-25 metaG | ecosystem: Host-associated > Plants > Roots > Rhizosphere >... | reverse complement strand
TTATTCTTATGATATACTACGGATCCATCACCTTCAAATAGGGCCTTTAAGAATGAAGCTACACATTTCTTAGAAGATCTTAGAATGCTAAATGGTATCTCCTTATCTCCGGATTTAACATTCTTTAAACTTATATTCTCCAAAAAGTTTACTGCATCCCGATGATATAATTCCAATTCAAAACACTTGCCTTTGATGTTCCTTTCATAAAGTTTTATTCCACTAAATTTATTATTAAGTATAGACTTTATTCGAATATAGAAATCCGCGTCAGAATTTGTGAATAGGATTTTTTTCTGATGAAACGATCCTTCAGAGACTAGTGCTCCTAAAAGGAATGCTATATCTTCATCCATTACCACAGGAATATGAACTTCTTTATTTCTTACGTGGGATTTTATATTATACTTCTTCAATTCTAAATCTTTTTTAGAGAATAATTGTGAACTTCTGTCTAATACGACCACATCGCCTTTTTTTAAGTCATTCAAAAGCTTCCATTCAGCGCACGGGATACCATTAATCATCATCCAGCACAGTATCGGATGATTGTCAGAGCCGCGTATCCTGAATCCAGATTCAGTATTTACTTCGATTATCTTTTGTCTTCCCGAATTAAAGAATTTTGAAGCATGATTCTTGGAGTTATTCATCGACGCTATATCGATGCTTATTTTTTCTTCCATCTTATTGGATAATTCCTTAATTGGAAGAATGCCTTCGCCAGTCAATAATAATGTGTCTCCCGTAACGCAATACCTCATCGCGGCTGCGGAGTCCCCGTCAACAGATCCGAAATTTCCTTGACCTTGAATAAGAGGATATCTCAATGAAAAATCTTGAGCCATACGGACCAATGAATCATACACTGCAAGATCTCCATGCGGATGATATTTACCAAGTACTTCTCCGACGATTCTTGCGCATTTCTTGTAAGGCTTATTATATGTATTGCTAAGTTCGTTCATTGCATAAAGAATTCTTCTATGGACTGGTTTCAAGCCATCCCTTACATCAGGCAGGGCTCTTCCAATTATTACAGACATAGCATAGTCTAGATAAGATTTTTTCATCTCATCTTCTACAGTCTGCATAATAATTCGTGAGTCATCCGAACTTTTACTCTTTGGAGTTTTACTTATTTTCTCGTCTACCATATTACTTTTCACACCTTCAGAATAGCATTAAAGAAATTTCCTTTATTTATAAGTGTTTTGGTTGAATTTTTGATGTTTTATGGACGAGGAATATGTTTTATCTTTGTAATAATAATTATAGATTCTGCATTGATGCTAACAGCTGAATGAAATCTAGGATTCAGAAATATTTTTAAAATAAATTGATTAGGTGTAAAAATGTATTTTTAATAGTTTTTATAATAGGTGTAATCCTTTTATCTCTTCTTCTCAACAATCCTAGAATCATTCGGACCAGAATGAACTTTGAATGAACAGCCGCAATAGACGCATACTTTTATCTTGTCTGTGATTTTATTATCTCTTGGCTGATAATTCTGTACTTTTTTACATCTTGGGCACGAGACTTTTAGCATTTAATATCACCGATTTTTTTATTTTGTCTTTTATTTTTTGTAATTATATATCTTCCAAATATTTTGGTAATGGATACTGTTCGAACTCTTTTAAAAATGTTTTGCAATATACAATTCGAACAAAGCATTCTGCAGTAAGTTTAGCATCTTCCAATGCATTGTGTTTATCACGATTATCTCTCATCCCACAGAAGTATAATACGCTTGGCAGGCCCATGTTACTAGAACCTGCGTCGATAGGAAGCTTACCGTATATCTCTTTATATTTTAGGCTTGCGATTGAATGTGTATCAAAGCATCTGAAATGTACTGGCATCTTCAATCCATACTTGTCTGCCTTGCATTTCATGAATGAGAAATCAAATTGTGGATTCTGGCATACGAAATTTTTGACTTTGGCGTCGAGACACCATGTGAAGAATTTTTCAAGCAATTCTTTTTGTGATTGCTCCCGAGTTCTTATATATTCTTCAGATACACCGCACATGTTTAAAGCTTCTTCTGATGCTGTATCTTCGTCGTCAATCCTGCATTCATCAAGAAATGTCCTTTCAGAATCATCAGTATCAATGGCGCCTATCTGCCATATTCCATTTTTTATAAAATCTAGTCCTGATGTTTCAATATCGACTACTATCATTTTGATTTCAATTTCATTTATCCGGCTTGTGCTCGGTTTTTTCCTTGACTCTTTGCAGTTCTTCCTTGAATTTTTTCTCTAATTGCTTTTTAGTCAATGATTTTATCTTTTGCGGCTGTTCTTCCGGTTTTTGGAAATGATGTTCCCCATTTGCTGAATCAGTATTGATGATTATGTCGTCTTCATTTTCTGTGATTGCAATTCCTTCCAATGGAGCAGGCGTGCCTTCTGCAGGTTTAATCTCTGAATTTTCTGGCGCCTGTTCTACTTGAGCCATCTCATGCACAGGCTTTGGAATTTCTGCAACTACTTCATCTGTTCTCTTTGAAGCCTCGTCAATCTTTTTATGTATATTTTCCAGAAATTGTTTCTGGGAAAGCTTATCTTCCTCAGTCTGCACTATACTTTTGGTTTCTATGGTTTCCAAGGCGTGCAACAGTTTTTCTCGACTGTAAGGTGTCTCCTCAACTTTATTCATTTCGTCTAACGTCTTTTGCTCTGTAGGCATTTTCGCTTCGCTCATGACTCCATGAAGATTCTTTTGGTCGATATCGAAATAATTGTAGAATTTTTCTGTCGTCTTCAATATGTAGCTTCTTCCTTTTTTATCTTTTGTTACAAATCCTGTATTAACCAGCTCTTCAATATGGTCATAACATTTATTTCCTCTTATTCTCACTATTTCGTTTTGATATACAGGCGTCTTCCATGCAATTACTGCAAGCGTTTCCATGATAGATTTTGATAGTTCAGTATCAGCAACTACTTTTCGTACTAAAGTTAGATATTTTTCTCTGACATTTATTTTCCAACTGTTACCCTCTTGTACTATCATTAATGCACCATCGCGTGCATCGTAATCTGTTTTTAATTCTTCAAGAGCTTTTTTGACATGGCGCTTGTCAAGGTCGCACAATTGTGCTATCAACTCATCATCAAGATATTTACCTACAGCAAAAAGAATTGCCTCGACTCTTGATTTATAATCGTTATCTTCGCTATTTTTTGTCTTAGAAATTTCTGGATCTACAGTCTTCTTGACTTTTTTCCTGTCAACCTTATCGGCTTCTTTATTATCAGGTATTTCAACAACATTCACGTCTTCTATCTTTATCTGTGAAATATTAGCATCATCTTTTTTTTCAGGATTCAATATTTCCTTGATATCAGTCTTTATCTCTGGCTTATTCTCTTCCAACTTTTCGAGAATTTTTTCCTCTAACTGCTTTAAAGAATGAATTTCTACAGCAGGTTTTGGATTCTCAATATGTGATTGTGATTCAGAAGGTTTCTCGAACTTTTGTTCAGTTGATATCTCAGATTTTGGTTCTGATGTCTTCGGCTCCACTATTTTTGTGATTTTTGGCGGAGCATGTTTATCGTGCTTTAATTCTTTAGGTTTTGGTTTTTTATTTTCTGTTTTGGATTTCTCAACTGTTTTATGTGATTTAATCTCTAATTTAGGTTCAGCAATTTTTTTACTCACTTCTTTTTTATTTGATTTAGAATTTTCTTTAACTTTTTTTATAATACTTTTCACCATCTTTCACCAAACTTTTATCCTTGATCATCGCTTCCAGGAATGATTGCACGTGTTCAGTATCTATGCCTACCTTTTCGGAAATTTCATGAAGTGTCTTTGGTTCATTCAATGATAACACGATACAATTTCTTATCGCCCTATTGAGATTCACCTTTAGAAGTTCGTTTTCATTATTGACGCTCTTTAAGCTCATACCCATTTCGTGTAATTTGGATATAAAATCATTGTATACTTCTGTTAATTTTTTTTCTGTTAGCGTCATAGTTTCCGGTTGGAGTATTTCTACGCTTGCAGGACCCAGATTAAAGCATAACATGTTTAATTTTTCAAGATTCGTCACAATAACTTCTGATTCATAGAACGTACTCCATACACCTTCATTATCTTCTGCAGGAGCCTGATATTCCTTAGTAAAAATATACGCAGGATCTTCTTTTGCCATCTTTATATATTCTTTTAATGTGTTTTCTACATGTTCTTTTGGATTGCCTGCCATCTCAAATATTACTCTACAAACTATGTGACCCTTACTTATTAAATCTTTTAACTCTTTATCATTCATAAAAGTTCTCCCGGCTTTTAAGCTCCAGAAATCTGAGATTTCTATGACGTAAAAATACGCCTACCAATTACACCTTTGCGCTGTAGAAGATAAACCTCTCCTTTTTTATAAATCTATCGCTTGATATGATTCATAATATTAGGAGCTTAATGGATGATTTATGTCTTATTGGTGTTCATTTTAGGTCTTAGGAATCTATAGCCTATAATTCCGATGCAGGTTACTCCCACAAGTATCAATCCTATAAGTGCATAAATTCTATTTTTCAGATTAGGGGATTCATAGACAATCATACCTGTGGTTTGACCTGTATTTTGAGTTTTATTTGAGATATTAGATTCAGAAAGACTGCCTGTAACATCTGTGCTGCCCAATTTTTTAATGCTTTGTGTAGTGCTCTTTTGTACATCGGAATTATTTTTTGATTGTGCCGCCGATATATTGCACACGTTGACGATTTTTGTAATTGGCTTTATGGATTTTGGATCGGCGCTTTGCGTATTCTCGGCGTATATACAAGAGGGGATACTTACACTGCTAGAAGTGCTTTCTTTTGCTGATTGGCAATTACATGAAGGGCATTTTTGAATTGATGGCGCGCTATAGTTACTGTTCTTTATTATGAGCAAAGCTTCACTTGAGTTTTTGGTGATATTGCAATCTACGCTTTTTAGGACGCTTTTAATAATAAGCACCTTATCGTCTTCATCGATTTTTGGAGTGTATGTTTTTTCATCTTGATTGCTCGTGATGACTTTGTTTTTTATTATATTGCCAAACAAATCTTCAATCCAGTATTCTATAGAATAATTCTTGACGGCAATAGATGTGTTATCGAAGTCTAAGATGCTGTAGAATTTAATAGGGATATTATTTTCATAGATTGTGGTCGTGTTTTTTATTATTGTTCTTATTGAAACTTGACATTTAATAATAGTGCCGTTGCTTGCATTGCTAGGAGTATTGTTGCTTGCATTAGTGATATTATTGTTAATTGTGCTGTTGCTCGTGCTGTTTGTGGTATTCGTTATACTGAAATTTGCAGTATTGTTGCTTGTCTGGTTGATTTCTATAGTTTGATTGAGTTCAATAGACTCATTTGTTACTATAGTCGCATTTGTTGCGTTAGCTTTATTATCTTCATTAGTGTTATTATTTGTACAATTTACTTCGACCGTAATATTCGTCGTTGTAGTGTTTATTGCAATAGTATTGTTGCTTGCAGTGTTGTTCACAGTATTGTTTATAGTATCATTCGCAATATCGATATTTGTTGTATTGTTTGTTTCTGTAGCATTATTGTTGGAATTTGTTGTATTATCATTATTATTATTTGAAACATTATACCCTGACGAATTATTTGAATTATTTTCTGTCGTATTGAATGTACTTACGTCTGAGCTGATTTTATACAGCACGTTTCCAGGGTTTCCTTTAAATAATTCTGATTCTCTCCAAGCATCATCAACGTATTCTAGACTGTAGCCTTCAATTACACTGACTTGCTGCAATATTAAAGAATAATTTATGTAGTCTATAAATTCGTTATTATGTTTAATCGCAAGTTCTTCTCCAGTATTGCTTAAACTGAAAGAGCTCTTATATAGCGAGACATTTAATGCGGAGACGTTTATAGAATAATTGGAATTTGGCGAAGATCGATTCACAGATGATCGATTCAGATACGGATAGTCAAGAAGGAATTTGTTTACATCGTTGCTTATTATTGCATGAGTGCATGTTAATTCATCATTGGGAGAATATGCATATATATTATGATTCGTATTCTCTTCAAATAATTTGTATTGTGTAAGATTGATGCATCCATCGCTTGAGTTCAGTTCTATCTCTATCCACTCCCTGCCTGTGTCTGGACCGTCAGGATTGAACATTATCTCGCTTATGCTTAATCCAATTACTTGTTCTGATACTGTTATGGCAATAATGCTAATCAGCATTATTTTTGTAAGCGTGATAAGCGATTTTGCAGCAAATGATTTTGCTTGGCATTTAGTTTTTGTTTTGTATGTTGTTTTTGCTGGATAGTTTGTTTTGATTGATTTTATTTGTTTCATGAAAATTTTAGAATGATATTTTTTTAATAAGTCTATCTGTAGAATTATCGGAAAACTTTTGCTCGATTCGTAAATAATCCGCAGAACTGATAGTAGTTTAATGGTTTTGCAGTGTAATTCTGTCCCTATAATTAAAATACACCGACGATAATTGTTCCGCACTTTGCACATCGGTTTTTAGCAGTCAAGCCTTTCATGCTAATGCTATCGTAATTCCTCTCTATCAATACTGATCCGCACTTTGTGCATATTGTATTGTCTAGATATCCTAAATTTCCTATATAAACATATTTTAGTCCTACATCTGATGCAATCTTTTTGGCTTCTTCTAATTTACTTGCACTTGTAGATAGATTTGAAGCTTTAAATGCAGGATGAAATTTAGAAAAATGCAAAGGCGTAGTCGTACCGGCATTATTTTTTATCCACTCGCAAAGTTTTTTGATATCTTTTGCAGAGTCGTTGAGCCCCGGTATTATCAAATTCGTCAATTCAAGCCATATTCCATTGTCATGCAAAGTCTTTATAGTTTCAAGTACAGGTTTGAGACTTGTTTTGCTATATTCTTTATAAAATGCTTCTGTTATTCCCTTCAAATCTATATTCGCTGCATCAATATATTTGCATAATTCTTTTAATGGTTCTTGGTTGATATATCCATTGCTCACGATGACGTTTTTTATGCCTTTTTTTCTTGCATTTTTTGCAATATCGAGCATATATTCAAAAAATATTGTCGGTTCATTGTAAGTATATGCTATTAGTTTTATGCTGTTTTCTAGTGCGGCATTTACAATGTCTTCTGGAGAATAATATTCTAGAACGCTCAATTGCGGATTTAAAATAGTCTTGCTTGCATTAACTCTTGTTATATAATAGTTTTGGCACCCAGCGCAGAATAGGTTGCATCCGTAAGTTCCGAATGATAATATCTTCTGATCAGGATAGAAATGATAGAGGGGCTTTTTTTCAATAGGATCTATATGTAATCCGCAAGGATAACCATATACTGTACTGTACAATTTTCCGTCAATATTTATTCTTGTGGTGCATATGCCTGCCTTTCTTTCTGCAATCACACACATATGCGGGCATACTTTGCATCTTACGTTCTTATTATCCAGGACGTCAACATAATTTTTTATCAGATATTTTTCGACCATCATTCCTAGAAATGTATTTTAGTTTTAATGTTTTGTTAAAGTTGGGTGATATTGTAGATTAATTAGAGTCAAGCGAACCTTTAATATTATTGCCGCCCAGCGAAAACATTATATTATTTCTAGCACCTAGCGAGTAATCGAATATAATATCTATAACGAATAAATCGGAAACCTATAATACATATGATCTATACGAGCGTGCTAGAGTAAGTTAGGTTTCATTCCAGCAATCTATGCGAGAGCAAAGAAGAGCTCAAAGATAAATTTGCCGTGGATTTCTATTATCCCAAAAAAATATTCTCGATAAATATGATTTACCATTCTATAATAATAAGAAAACTTTTAATAGTGTTCAGAAATATGAATATGTATAGATAAAGGGGTGTGATATGGGGTTATTGAATTTTTTTAAAAAGAAGGGATTAGACCAGCCTGTGGCACCTCCTTTGGATGACCCTGTTCTTAATGCTGATTTGCCTTCTTTAGATGGCAGTTCAATTGACACATCTCTTTTTGACAGCGCAAATTTGCCAAAACTTGATGATTCACAGCCATTGCCTTCGCTAGATGCTCATCTACAAAAATTGAATCCTGCTGTCAATCAAAATGTTAATCAAGATATCAACCAAAATTCCAATCAAAAATCTATTTCGTTCAAAGTTCCTACCATGGATTTTTCTCTTCCAGAAATGGATGATGATTATGATCAAGGAGTTAACGCGGTTAATTCAAAAGATAATGCAAAATTACCGTCTTTAACTGCTGATGTAAAATCAGATAATACGAAATCAGGTACGAATTCAGATTCTGATTATGAGGATTTGAATAAATTATTTATTACAGATGAAGATTGGAAAGAACCTGATTGGACTACTTTTGATCCATATACTGAAGTTAAGATAGAAAAGCCTAGCCCTCAAGATTTCAAAGGCGAAGATTTACCTAATTTTAAGGATGTTACAACAGCATTAACGCCTAATTATACTGATAAAGCAATATCAGAGCCTGCGGAACCATTCAAGAAACCATCCAGATCTGAAACTAATCCTTTAGAAATATTTGTACGCGGAAATGCATATGGCGGAGTATTTACAGAACTCGAGCAGATGAATAAGTCATTGACAAGAATAGATGGTCAAATGAATAATTATGAAGAAATGCTCAAGAAAGAGGAGCCATTACTTTTGACAGCCAAAGAAGAGATGGAATACTTATATAGGCGATTAAACCAGATTGATAAAAAAATATTTGCGCAATAAATTTATGTATTAAAAGGTGATTTTATGGATAAGAATTTACCAGTTTTCGTGAAAATTAATGATTATAAAGAGATATTGGATATAGTCGATGTAATGAAACAGAAATTGAAAGAAACTACACAGACACTGGACAAGATCAAACAGTTAAAAGCTGATGAAGATAAAGAATTGCAGGAGTGGGAAAAGAATGTTACAGAAATATCCCGAAGGCTTGCATTCATAGATTCAGCGTTCTTTGAAAATGAATAAGAAAACCATACATACAAAAGCGAAGGATAATACTAAAGGTCAGTCCAAATTAGAGATAGCTGCTAAGAGTATTACAGAGAAACCCTTAATAGTATCTCAAAAACCAGTATCATCAAAGATTGCATCATCAAAACCTGCAGCTGTTCCAAAACCAGTACTTAAATCCATATCTACAAATAAAACATTACCGCCAATAATTGAGGCACCAATATCAAAGCCTAAACCTAAACTCGTATCAAAACCTGTTGTGGTCAATAATAAAGTTGCAAAAAAAGAATTGTTGAAAGTAACGCCCGAGGATGAAACATATTTTGTATATCTAAAAAATCCTTTGGAGTATCGAAGACAATTACTTGAATGCTCAAGAAAAGTATTATTTTGCTTAAAGATACATCAGGAAGTATTCTTGATAAGGCAAAAAAAGCTCGAGGAGATGCAAAAATTAAAAATATCTGTCAGAGAATTGATGTATCTAAACAAGAAATTCAATGATAAGTTGCCAAAATATAATACAGGAGCTTTAACAGGCATTCCGACAAAGGATCATATTGTTACACCAGCTCATGTAACTATAAAGAACATGAAGAAGCCAGTCGAATCAAAAGTCGAAAAGACAGAGATGGAAAGATTGGAAGAATCTCTCGCCAACATCGAGAGAAAACTGAAGACGCTACAATAAATTATTCTATTGATTAATTTTATAAATGGCTAGATAGTTCTATGCATTGAAAAAGCATGACGTCGTAGACGTCCTTCTTTTTTGGTGCAGCTTTTTCAAAAAGGTGCGCGGGGATACCAAAGTGGCCAAATGGGGTGGACTCAAGATCCTCTGGCTTAGTGCCTTCGTGGGTTCGAATCCTACTCCCCGCACTTTTTATTATTTCTCTTTCTCTCCTACATATACAAACCAATATTCTCCATAATCTTTGAGAAGAAGCGTCTTCAACCCTACGGACTTGCACATCCTTTCAAATTCTTTTTTAGACCATCTATTATGGATGTTGTAATATAATTCAAATTCTTGAGAATGATTGCCGCTGTTATACAGTTTCCAGAATGTTTCTTTTGGAGTTTTCTTAAACTCTAATATGAATACTTTGCCTTTCTTATTGAGAGAACTCAAGATTTTTTTTAATTCAATTTGAGTATATTCTATGTGGTGAAGAACATATAGAAAACTTAGGGAATCGTATTTGATTGACTTGTCAGGGTTGAAAGAAAGGTTTTTCAAGTTATATTTGGTCTTTGCATATGATATCATCTTTTCATTGATGTCTATTCCATAGAACATTGTTTTAGGATGTTTTTTAGCGAGTAAATATGTGAATGTTCCGAAGCCGCATCCAAAGTCGAGATGTGTTTTTGAATTCTTGATATATTTAGAAAAGTTCATCAGCTTGTAAGTTATGAGTAACTTTTTCTTCCTGCTTTCTTCGTTTTCTTCTATATTATAGACGTATTTCATAGTTTTGCTTAGATAATCTGTTATATAAATATTATTAATGATACTGCTATTCTTTCACAATCTTTAATAACTTGATTCATTGATCGATATCATGGTTAAAGAGAATAAAGATTTGATGCCTGTCCTTTTCATTGGGCATGGCTCTCCGATGAATGCGATTGAAGATAACGAGTTCACGAAAGTCTGGAAAAAGATTGCAGAAGATATTGATGAAAAGTTTGCTAAACCTAAATGTATCTTATGTATTTCT
>Ga0265323_10001637_pt1 | contig 10773 bp, 5 predicted proteins | sample 41225metaG_FD_193580 | JGI IMG/M metagenome (GOLD analysis project Ga0265323, IMG submission 193580) | Rhizosphere microbial communities from Carex aquatilis grown in University of Washington, Seatle, WA, United States - 4-12-25 metaG | ecosystem: Host-associated > Plants > Roots > Rhizosphere >... | reverse complement strand
GTCGCTTCGCCGGCCACCTGGGCCACGCGGACCGCGACGCCCGGATCGCGCCGCAATCCGGTCACCGTGCGCACCGCTTCTCCGAACAGGCCGTCGGCCTCGCCGGAGAACCGCACATGCCGGTCATGCAGTTCGCCGCGCAACGGCACGTTGAAGCGCAGACCAAGCCCCCGGATAAAGTCCTTCGTCTCGTCGCCGTTGTAGATGATCGTGTGCATCACCCGGATCGCGTCGCCGCCAGCATAGAAATACAGCCGCACGACGAACGGCAGCCAGGTCCTGCCGCCGCTCGGATTCGCGTGTTGCCCTTGGATTTTCACCACCGCCCGCACCGGACCGCTCTGTTCCAATGTGACCTGACTGATCTCGCCGTCGAAAGGCTCCGGTTCGGCCCCAATCTCCGGTGAATCCTGCCGCAACAGCACGAGCCGGCCGTCGCGCAGGACCTCGCGTCCGTCGCGACGCACGACCGGTATCAGGACCCGACCTGTCTTTGCCACCCGCGCCACGATCAATCCCGTGTCGATCTCGATCGCGGCGCCGTCTTCACGGGCGGTAAGCGGCTTCGCCGGCGTCGCCGGCGTGCCGGCCGCAAGTTCGAAACCCTTGGACCCGGCCAGATTGGCCGCCACCGCATGCGCCGTCCACTTGAGCGAACCGTCGGGCCAGGTCGCCAGCGGCCAGCTCTGCACCGGGATGTCCGCACCGGCGGTGCTGCGGAGCGCGAACGCCGTGCCGGCGGAGTGTTGGCCCTGCGGCCACGGCATGCCCCACGTGGTGCCCGGTGGCTGTTCGGGGGCCTTGCCCTCGAGCCAGCGAACGGAGGGCCCTGCGTGTCCGGCAGAGCCGGTCGGAGGCACCGCTACCGATGAGGCGGACTCAGCCAACAACGCTGTCGACAGCTGGGATCCGACGGCGGCAATGGCGGCGCGGCGGACAAAATCTCTGCGGGTGATGTCGGTCATACGTTTCAGCCGGGTGAACGCGGGCCGCGGCGCTTTAGTCGAGATGAAACACTTCGCGCAAATCCTGCGACACTGGGCTGTGGTCGGGATTGCCCGGCATCACGTCGCCCATGCGCTTCCACCAGCGCTGACATTCCGGGGTGCCGGCGATCGCCGCCCAGCGTTTCTCGTCCTCGACCTCTACATACCCAAAGAGCTGACGGGTCTGCGGGTGCAGAAAGATGGAGTAGTTGTGCACTCCGTGGGATTTCAGCACGACCTCGAGGTCGGCCCAGATCGGGCGATGGCGACGCTCATATTCGGCCTCGCTGCCGGCATTCACAGACATGACGAACGCTTTTCGGATCATGGTCGTTTTTGGGTGGGAGAGCAGGCCCGGCACAATGTCTTGAATCCGCGACAATGCCGCTGCGGCGCGGATATGACAGTTTGAAAGAACCCCGCTCGCGTCCCCTCCCCTTGGGACGATCGCGGGTCGAAGATTCAAACTGTCAGAGTTTGCAGTTGAACCTGGCCGGGCGAAGGGGATACTTTTGCCTCCGATGGCCACCCCTACCCTGCGCACCCTGGCTCGCGCGCTTGGACTTTCCCGCACCACCATCTCCGACGCGCTGCGCGGCTCCCCGCGCGTCAACGTCCAGACCGCCGAACGCGTCCGCGCCGCCGCCAAGGCCGCCGGCTACGAAAGCAACCCTCTCACCGGCACCGTGATGTCGCTGTTGCGCCGCTCACGGAGCCAGGAATTCCGCGGGGTACTGGCGGCGATCGAGATCTCCGACGGGCCCCAACCGCGGCATGCGGTGCGCTACAATGAAAGCGTCCTGGCTGGCGTCGCCGAACGCGCCGGCACACTTGCCTTCAAGGTCGACCGCTTTGAAATCAGCCCGAACGGCCTCCGCCTTAACCGGCTCAACGCCATCCTGCAGGCCCGGGGGATCCACGCCATGGTGATCCTCCCCGCCGTGGGTTTCCCCGATCTGGCGGGCTTGGATTGGCACCGTTGCACCGCCGTCTACATCGACTACCTCATCGACAATCCGCCGCTGCACTGCGTGTGCTCCGACCACTATCATTCGATGATCTCGCTGCTGCAAGAGCTGTACCGCCGCGGCTACCGCCGGCCCGGGCTCTTTATGGAGATCACCCATGATGAGCGACTGCATTTCCGCTGGGAAGGCGCGTTCCTCGCCCTGCAAAAATACCTACCCAAGATCACCGCGGTGCCCGCGCTTCGACTTCAGCCGGTAACGCGCGCCCCTTTTGTGTCCTGGTTCAAGAAATACAACCCCGATGTCGTGCTGGGCCATTGCCCGGAAGCGATGGGCTGGATGAGGGAATGCGGTGCCCGGATCCCCGAAACCCATGCGTTCGTATGCCTGAACTCGCTGCGCACGGAGAACGATTGCGCGGCCCTCGACCTGCAGGCGTCCCACCTTGGCGCCCGGGCCGCCGAGCTCGTGATCGGCCAGCTGCTGCACAACGAATTCGGCATCCCCCTCGAGCCGTCGCTCACGACCATCCCGGCCAAGCTGATCGAGGGACCGACGCTCCGGCGCCCAGTGGCTCCCCCGGCCCCGCTGCTCGTGCCCTAAACGGTTGCGCGATCGAACTAACTGTCCGTTTTCCCGACGCCGCCTTACGGACCGCGCAGGTAAGGCAGAAACACGACCCCAGGGAGCTTCCTGAGGGCATCTGCGACCACGGCCGCAGTCAACTCTGCCCCCGCCCGGCTCGTATGGGTGTGCTCATCGGCAAACATCGCCTCCACTCGCTCAGCGCCCAACACCTCGTAGCGGTGCGCCACGAGATCGTTCAGGTCGATGAAGGCCGTGCCCTCCTCGGCAGCGACCTGCCGCGACCAGCCGGCATAGCCTTCGGCTGAGCGGACGATGTTCCCGTCCTGCCACACTTTCCGCGGCACGGGCGAACAGACGATCGGCGTCACCCCGCGCGCCTTCGCCTCACGGACGAATCGGCGCAGGTACCAGCCGTAGCTGTGCACGGTCTCGTTCTGCTTCGTCAACTGATTGTCAATCTCCTGCGACTCCTCGCCCACGCCTTTGATTGTGCCGCGCGCTCGTTTCTCATCGTTCAAGGCCGAGTCGTCGTTGTGCCCAAACTGCAGCAGGAGATAATCACCGCGCTTCAGCAACGTCAGCGCGCGCTCCCAGTGCCCCTGGGTCAAAAACGTCCGGCTGCTCAGTCCGCCGACCGCGCGATTCACCACGTTCAGTTTCGAAATGTCGAGCTGGGCCGGGAGCGCGTCGCCCCACCCCCACTGCCCGCCCGCGCCGTCGCCGCCACCGTTGCGCACGGTCGAGTCCCCGATCAGCAGCAACGTCGGCAGCGCCGGATTTGCCGGCTCCGGCAGATTCAGCCAGCCGATCGTGTCCGCCGGTACGCCGGAGCCCTTTGCCGAAAGACAGGACCCCCACGGGCCGCCGCGCAGTCCCTTCAGCCCAGCGACCACCGCCGCCGCGTTGAAGTCTGCCCCCGCCGGAACCGTGTGCGTGTGGTCGGTGGCGAAGAACGCCCTGGTTTTCTCCTCGCCGAGTTCCTGGTACCGGTCGGCGAGGATCCGCGTCAGATCGACAAAATCGATTTCCGACGCCCGGGCGATCGCCTGATCCCACGCCCGATATTCGCCGGACCGGCGCTCGACTTTGCCTCCCGTCCAGATGTTGCGCACCGTCAGCGAAAGCACGATCGGGGTCGCGCCCCGGGCCTTCACGTCGGCGATCATCTTCCGGACATACCAGCCGAACGTGTGCACGACCTCGTGCCGATGCGTGAGCACGTTCTCGATCTCCTCGCTCTCGTCCCCGAGGCCGGGAAGCGAACCGCGCGCCCGCAGCGGCCGCGTGGAGCCCGGAGGCTCCGCATTGATCGCGCCCGCGTCGTTGTGACCGAACTGGATCAGGACGAAATCGCCCGCCTTCACTTCGGCCAGCAGCGCGTCCCACAACCCCTCCGTGATGAACGTCCGGCTGCTGCGCCCGCCGCGCGCGCGATTCACCACGTTGATTTTCGCCGGATCGAAGTAATCGTGGAACGGTTCCCCCCAACCTTGGATCGGCGCGCCGTTGTTCTTCGCCGCGGTCGAGTCGCCCGCGACAAACACCGTCGGCAGCTTCGGATCGCGCGGACGCGCGGCCGCCGCCGGGTTCGCCCCCAGATCAGGCGCCGGCACCACCGCCGGCGCCGCCAGCCCGACCGGACTGGGCCGGACCTCGCGCAACCGATCCACCAGCGACCGCGGCACCGCGATCATCGTTCCATGCCGCGCCCCGCGCGGAACGGAGATCTCTGCCGTCACATCCTCCCATTGGACCAGATCCCGCGAGCGCATTGCGCCATAGTGCTGCTCACGGTAGATGTCGAAGTAGACGACCGTCTCCGGGCCAACCTTGATCGCGGTCGGACCCTCGATCCAGGCGCGGGTGAACGGCGGTGCGAAATTGCCCCACGGCCCCTCTGGATCGTCCGCGCTGCCGATGCACAGGTTCTTCCGGGGGGGATGATCTGTCTCATCCTTCACAATCAGGTGGTATCTTCCATCCTCGGTCGGCCACAGCGTGGCATCGATCACGCTGAATCCCGGATCACAGAAGAGCCGGGTCGGCTCAAATGTGGTCCAGTCGGTTGTCGTCGTGGCATAGATACGGTGGTTCAGGTCGTTTTCCAAGGCGCCGACAGTCTGCGGAAACGCCCCGGGAACCGTCGAAGCCCAGAAGATGAGAAACCGTCCCCGCTTTCCGTCCCAAAACGCCTCCGGTGCCCAGGCGTTGCGCGCCGCCAGACTATGCTCCATCACCGGCAATGCCGTCTGCTTCGACCAAGAGATGAAATCCCGGGTCGACGCGTGACCGATGGACCGGTCCCACCAACCGGTGGTCCATACCAGATGGTAGGCGTCGTCCGGCCCGCGGGTGACGCACGGATCGCGCATGAGCCGGTCCTTGCCCACTTGCGGCGCGAGAACGCTTCTGCCGTCATTCAAGGTCTGCCAACGATACCCGTCTCCACTCCACGCCAGGTGCAGCCCATCCTCGCCGTTGCCGGTGAAGTAGGTGAACAGGTAAGTGGTGTCAGTGGCGCGCAGGGCGGCTGCGGTCAAAAGGCCGGTGAGAAGCAAGAACGGTTTCACGGAGAGAAGGCGATCGCCCCACGAGGTGCAGCGAGGCACGACCCAAATCGCAGCACGGCCCGGAGGCGGGAGGGAAGTCGACGGTAGCCTGACCGCCCGTGAAAAGCCAAGCTCCGCCTGAAAATCCAGCAGCGAACCCGGGAGGATGTCTCAGCGTTCACCGCTGCAGGGTCGCGGCCATCAGACCGATCACCACTTCGTTCGCCAGCGCCCGCACCGTCAGCGACTGCAATTCCTTTTGCGGATCGAGCACCAGGTCCAGCATCGTGGCCGCGCCGCCGGGCACCGCCCCACCCCCGCCCTTGAAGCTCGCCGGGTCGAGCACGCGGACCCGACCGGTCTTCAAGTCAACGCGCACCGGCAGCGGCGCATCGAGGCGGAACTGAAAGTCATCGGTGAAATAGTCCTGCTCGATCGGCCACCAGGTTTCGGGATTGCGCAAAGCCAGCCGGCTGGTCGTGCCGTCGGCATAGGTCACCACCACTTCACCGTTGTCGAGCCGGCTTTGCATCCAGTTGGTCGAACCCGCCATGAGCAGCAAAACTCGCCGGGCGCGCCCGGAGAGCGGCACACGGATTTCGCGCGGGTAGTTGTCCCACTGCGACGTAAACGCGATATTGGGCGACCCGTCCGGCCCCGGCGTCACAAACGGCACTCCATCCGGCAGAGTGAAGCGCCTATTGCGGGCCGCGGCGGCGCGCAGTCCCGTGTCATCGATTGCGGCCCCGGCGTTCACCTCGCCCGCCCAACCACCGATTCCCTGGTCCGGTTGCGCCAGCGACGCGAAGGGAGAACGAGGGGAACGATACTTGCCCACGCGAAAGATTTCCGTCACGCGATCATTGAATTGCGTCGTCAGCGGAACCGGCTCGAAGGGTCCGGAAGCGCTTGCCCCGCCGGGCCCGGGAGTCCGGTGTGCTGATTCGTCTGGCAGCGGAACCGGACTCGGGCACGCCCGGACGGCCGCGCAAGCCGCGCCCTGCCAGGTGATGACGATTCTCGCCTCGTCCCGGATGGGGCTCGTGATCTCGAGCCGGCCCTCCTGCACCAGCGCTGCCACCGGACGGCCGTTTAGCGTGACCTCGCCGCCGGCGGCCCGGGTGGGCACCGAGAATCGCAGCACCAAGTCGCGGCCGAAGCGCACCCGCACGACATAGTCGTCCACCCTTCCGTCCCGTTGGAATTCGAGGTCCGCCTGGGGATGGTGCAGCTTCGCGTGCGTCCAGTCCGCGGGGAAGCCGGGGGCGACCTGCAGTTCTCCGGCCAGCAGGTCGGGATGGAGTCCGAACAGCCCCTCGATCAACGCCCGGGAGAACACACCGCAGCCGTCCGCAAAGTCGCGCTGAGATTCGCGGCGATAGACATCGAGGTAGTTCATCGAGCCGACGTTGCCCGGGCAGACCCCCAGGTACATCGAGCCGAGCAGCGAGCTCTTGAGCAGGGTAAAGGCGTCGTCGGCGCAGCCCGCCTGCCAGCAGGCGAGCGCCAGGTGGACATTTTCCGCGAAGACAACGTTGTTGACCGACCAGGCGTAAGGCATCCAGTCGGTCGTCGCATAAACGCCCAGGCCGGCGGGCACGTCGGGTCCGCGTACGGGCAGGCGCGGCAGGCGCGTCTCCACGTAATGCACCATCTCCCGGGCCTCGCGCGGCGTCGCGACTTCGGAGTCGATCGAGTGGTAGACGGTCCAAAGCGCGGCCGCAGGATGGACGAGTTGCGCGCCGAGGAAGTCCTTGAACTCCGCAAACGTGCCCGCTTCCGGAACCCAGAGGTACTGGCGCATCGCGCGCGCGATGAGTCCGGCTTCGCGCTCGAAGGGCGCGGCGTCCTCGCCGATCAGCCGGGCAACGCGGCCGGCCATCTTGTTATGGAAATAATTGCAGGCCGATGCGTGAGCGGTGCCGCCGCCGTTGTATTGGAGATCATCGCTTGCCCAGATCGCGGCGTAGGCCTCGTAGAGCGGGAGTCCTTCCGGCCCGAATTCGCGGCGGAACAGCCGGCGCTCCCACGCGAGGTGCCGCACAATGACGGGCCAAACCTCGCGCGCGAACGCGAGGTCGCCGCTCCACTGCAGGTGGCGGAAGAGCGCGTCAAGGTAGACGAGATTCATGTCGTAATGCGAATTCGAGAGGTCGCCATTGCTGTGCAGCGCGGCCTCGTGGCGCGCGAGGTTCGTGTCCGCGTCAGCGGGCGGAATCCGCGACGGAACCGGCGAGGTGTTCTGGCGCGCCGCCCAGGAGGAGAAATGAATCCGGGCCCGATCGGGCCAGCCGAGGTCGTCGAGCAGATAGGGACCGCGCCAGCCGAGCAGCGGCGTCCGCCACGCGACGGCACCGTGCATGATGGCCTGTTGCGAGTCGTCCCAAACCGCGTCGGCCGCGACGTCCAGGGCTCCGACGGCCGCGTCGAGCCAGGGATCGGGCGTTTCGGCGCTCACCCGCGCGCGAAGCCGGGCGAAGTAGTCCTCCGCCACCTGAAATATCGCCGTGATTTCCCCGGCAGAATAGCGCGGTGCCAGCGGTCGGAACCGGGTGAGTGGCGCCTCGGGGCGATCGGTCTTGACCTCGCGATAAACCGCAAGGTCACCGGCCATTTTCCCGCCATCGTCGATCCGTTGCACAGTAAAAAAGACGGCCTCCTCGGTGTTCAATGGCATCCGGGCGACGACCACGGGAAGGAAAGCCGAACTGGCACCCTCCAGCAGGCCGGCGCAGCGGTCCCAGTGGTTGGCGTCCCCGAGCGTCAGCCCGGCAGAAACGGGAAACAGGCCGGCCAGCGTCGCCGCCTTTGAATGCAACGTGAAACCGCTGCCAGAAATTTCAATGCGGTTGTCCCGGCAGAACTCCGGCTGCAGTTGGAAGTACTCCCCAATGGGCACCCGCTCCGTGCCAATGTCGCCATCGCGGCGGCCGCGTTGGCCATTCACTCCTCCATAAGCTGCGATCAGTTCGACACCGGAAGAGATCCCCGTCGCCTGCACGCGTACGACCAGTCCTTCTGTCTGCGGCAGGGCGACGGCCGCCAGCTGCAGCACCCCGGCGCCCAGCAGCGGATCGCGAATGTCGTAGAGCATCTCACCCGGCCGGTAGCGGGCGCGAATGAAAGCCGCCTCGTGCATCCACTTCGCGCCTCCCGCCGTCCGGAGGCCAAAGCGCAGGTTGCCGCCGCGGCCCGGCAGGTAGAGTGCAAACTCAGGCCGGTCGCCGGCATCCACGCGGAACGCGGTGTTCCCGCCGTAGAGCGGGCGGTTGAAGAATTCCCGACCGTTCTCGATGACAAAGTCGGGCCCGTCAGGCGAGTAGCGCAGCGGGCGTTCGATGTTGTCCACCAGATTCGGTGTCCGCGCCAGCGCCGATGGAACCTGCGCCAGGGAGCGATTGGCCACCCCGGCACCGCCGAGGAACATCACGAGCAGCCATCCGGCAGCGGCGGAGGGCAGAAGCCACGAGGCACGCACCATGGACGAGAATCTCACGCCCCGGCGGTCAATCGCAGCAGGTACCAAAATGCGGCGATGATGGCACCGGAAACACCGAGACAAACGACGAATCCGATCGTGTCGGTTTTGTCCCACCTGGTCCATTCCCAATTCGAACTCGGAAACAGCTTCGTCTGGTCAAAGCGTCGCGGGTTGCGCCGGGTCTCCGCCATCGCGGCGACCTCAAGTTCGGGCGTGGCGCCGACCGGGGTCTTCATCTTGCCAAAGAACCAGTCGATCTTCTCCCGCTCCGGCGGCCGACTCAGCAGGCTGGCACCGACGAGCACGATAAACGGGAAAATCGCCGCGAAGAAGAACTGCACCGATTGGAGATCGCGGCCCGACATCGCGGTCAACTTCAGCCCGGCTCGACCCAGCAGCCAAGCTTCCAGATTGAAGCGTCCGCCGCCGACCAGCGGACTGGAAAGGTCGAACGGATCCTGATGCACCACGTGGTCGAAATACATCGGCACCGGAGCGACCTTGGCGGGCTGGGTAAACGCGATCAACGCCGGGTCCGTGCTCAGGGTGTGGGACAATTGGACGGTGAACGGCAGCACCATGAACAGCCCGGCCGAGAGGACGATGCACCACCAGACGGCCGCCCGGGTCAGTTTTCGCCAGAAGAACATCAGCACGATCGCCGCTCCCCACGGCGCGTTGACGGTCAACATCACGCGGATAAAGCTCACAATGTCGTTCATCGTCAGGGCAACGAACATGCCGACGACCAAGACGACGACAATCGTGAGACGGGCGACCTTCACGCCTGTCTGGTCGGAGCGACCGGGCGCGACATAGGCATACACGTTGCGCACGAAGAGTGCGGAGGAGGCCATGGCATTGGTGGCGATGTTGGACATCATCGCCGCCAGCAGGCCGGCGAGCATCAGACCAAACAGGCCCGGCGCCAGCAACTGCCGCGACAGCCGGCCCCACAACATGTCGGGCTCGGCCAGCTGCTGGGGGCCAAAATAAAGTCCGCAACCGATGAGGCCCACGAAGGCCCACATGATGATCATGAGCCGCTTGGCGTAAGTGCCCGAGACGGCGCCGAAACGGGCCGCATACTCGTTCTTGGCCGAGCCGCTCACCCCCATGTTGCCCTGGATGCCGTTGATTTGGACAATGCTCACCAGGGTGATGGCCAGCAGCGAATACCAACTGACCGCCTCCGTGCCGGAGGCGCCGACCAGTTCCATCATGGCATGCGGCACCCGCTGCCGCAGTACTTCCACTCCACCGAGCGCATGGAACCCGAAGGGAATCAGGATGAGGGAGAAGGTGACAATGAGAATGCCCTGGAAAATCTCATTGCGGGCGGTGCCCGTCATGCCGCCCATCCACAAGTAGAAGCCGACAATCAAGGTGAACCCGAGGTAAAACATCCACGGCTTGAGATAGGAAATGTAGGAACGGAGCGCGTGGCGCACATAGAGATCGTTGAGCTGGACGAGCTGGGTCTTCTGGCCGGCGGTGAGCGCGCCGGCCTGGGCCGTATGCTCAAGCGTACGAAACGTGCGATACAGTTCGACCTGCTGCCGCTCCTGGCCCGTCCACGCCGTCTCGGGCTTGGGCAGCAGCGAGGCGGTGACATTGTAGCCGACCAGATTGCCCCAGCCGATGAAGAGGCACACATAGCAGACTTGGTAGAGCGCGTAGATTTTCGACAGGTTGTGGCTGCCGAGGCGTTCCTCGAACAGTTCTGCCACGGTCACGAGTCGCACGCGGCGGAACCAGACATTCATGAACCAATAGTAGGGGTTCATGAAGATGGTCTGGAACGCCAGCCAGGAGCCGGAGACCCCCTGTTGATAGACCAGCGTCGCCGTGCTCACTGCCCCGTTGGCATCGGTGGCGTTGCCGAAATTAAGGAAGAACTGGTAGAGTTTTCCGAGCTTGCGGCCCGCGAGGAAAAAGCCGTCCTCGCTGCCGGCGGCTTTGGACGCCCGCTTGCCGATGTAGATGACACCGACCAGATAGGCGACGATGATGAGGAGATCGAGAACGTGCAGGCTGCCGATATACATGGTCGGTGGAGTCAGAATCGCTCAACCGACCGACCGACATCCCCGGCGCCCAAGTCGGGCGCCGCAGATTGATGACGGCAGTGGGCGATTGATGAAAGCATGGGGTGGCCGCGTGCGGAGAGAATAACCAGACGCCGGACCGCGGTCGATCCG
>Ga0265323_10001635_pt1 | contig 10783 bp, 12 predicted proteins | sample 41225metaG_FD_193580 | JGI IMG/M metagenome (GOLD analysis project Ga0265323, IMG submission 193580) | Rhizosphere microbial communities from Carex aquatilis grown in University of Washington, Seatle, WA, United States - 4-12-25 metaG | ecosystem: Host-associated > Plants > Roots > Rhizosphere... | reverse complement strand
TGTCAGACATGTTTTTAAATGTTGCATTCCCAAAAGCTCGATAGAGGAAGCACTATTTAAAAACTTAATGGACAGAGTACCAGCGTTCAGGCGCGCCCGGAAAATATAAGCGGTCATATGGCAGACATGGACACGATCAGAGCCTACCTCAAAGACGTCCGCCCGATAGCGCTCCTTACTCCCGAGGAGGAAGTCGACCTCGCCCGCCGCGTTCAGAAGGGTGACAAGGAAGCTCGCGACAGAATGATCCGGGCGAACCTGCGCCTGGTCATCTCGATCGCCAAACGCTACACCAATTTGGGCATTCCTTTAAGCGACCTCATCGAGGAGGGCAATATCGGCCTCATGCGCTCCGTCGACAAGTTCGACCCGGAAAAGGGCTACCGTTTTTCGACCTACGCGGCCTGGTGGATCAAGCAGGGCATTTCGCGCGCCATCATCGACCAGGGGAAAATGATCCGCGTTCCGGTCTACATGAACGAAGAGATCGTGCGGTATAAACGGGCGGTCGAGGCCCTGACCCAGAAGCTTGGCCGCAAGCCGCAGCAAGGCGAGATCGCCAAGAAGTTGCAGCTCACCGTGGACAAGGTGAGGGAACTGGAGCAGGCCATCTCGAAGATGTCGAGCCTGGACGCACCCATCGGCGAGGATGGCGATGGGCAGGTGCACGATATTATCGAAGACGATAGCTTTGCCGCGCCCGATGAGCTGGTCGAGTCGTTCCTGACCAAGGAACGCGCCCGCACCATGCTCGAAGGCTTGAACGAGCGGGAGCGGCAGATTATCGAGATGCGCTACGGCCTCGTCGACGGTGAGCAGCGGACCCTGGCCGAGATCGCGGACGCGCTCGGCGTCTCCCGCGAGCGCATCCGGCAGCTGGAGATCACAATCCTGGAAAAGTTAAGACATATTATTAAACAACAAGAGAACCCGATCCTGAGGTCCAATGAGCAAAAAGACGATCCCGAGAAAAAATAGGAAGTCCATTTTTGTCCTGATTATTCCCCGTTTTGAAGATTTGGCCAATTCCTTCTACGCTGGGGAGGTGACCAAGGGCGCCAACATCGCGGCGAGCCGGCTGGATGTCGACATCCTCATCCATCTCGTGGACCGCAAGGACCATTCCAACTGGCTGAACGGGCTCTTGGTGCCGGACTTCATTGACGGCCTCCTTTTTGCGGACATTGACCGCGACTGGGACGTGGTGAAGCGGGCCATCCGCTGCGCCATCCCGACCATGGTACTCAACAACCCGACCGTCGAGCCTTTCAACTGCATCGCGATCGATAACCGCCGCGCTGCGCGCCAGGCCGTCGAGCACCTGATCAGCCTGGGCCACCAGAAGATCGCGACCGTGGCCGGCGATCTGTCCACGCAGGCCGGGCAGGACCGTCTCGAGGGGTATTATGAGGGCTTGATCGCGGCCGGCCTCCCGAAGGATAAAGCGTATGTGAAGAAAGGCGGATTTCTGCGGACGCCGGCGCGGACCGCCGCCCAGGCGCTCTTGAAGGACGGCAACCGGCCGACCGCCATTTTCGCCGCGAGCGATGTCATGGCCTATGAGGTCATAGCGGTCGCCAAAACACTGGGCCTCAATGTCCCGGAGAACCTCTCGGTGATCGGTTTTGACAATAACCTGGAAGCCGGGGCTGACGGGGTGAGGCTGACGACGTTTGAGCAACCGATCGTGGACATGGCCCGCTTAGGGATCGAGAGCTTGTTCCAGATGAGCCTGGGCCTGGCGAAGCTGCCGATGAAGATCCTGCTGGAAGCCAGATTCATTAAAGGTCAATCCACGGCAAATCCGAAGATTTAACCACGGAACGAATTATACCGATGAACATGGAAAATTTTGAGTCGCTCAAGAAGGTCATTCGCGATATCCCGGATTTCCCCAAAAAGGGCATCATTTTCAAGGACATCACGACCCTCTTGAAGGATAAGGCCGCGTTCAAGCAGACCATTGATATCCTGGCCGCGGAGTATCAGGGCCAGCAGGCAAAGTTTGTTGTTGGGATCGAGTCGCGCGGCTTCATTTTCGGGGCCGCTTTGGCGCATGAACTGGGGGTCGGCTTTGTCCCGGTGCGCAAGAAGGGTAAGCTTCCTGCCAAAACACGTTCAGTCACTTATTCGCTTGAGTACGGCACCGACACGGTCGAGATCCATGAGGATGCCCTGAAGTCCGGCGACCGGGTCATCATCGTGGACGACCTCCTGGCCACAGGAGGGACGGTCGGCGCGGTGGCCAAACTGGTGGGTGACCTCGGCGCCAATATCATTGGCATCGCGTTCGTGATCGAACTCTCCTTTTTGAAAGGGCGGGAAAAACTTAACGGGCTTCCTGTCTTTTCCATTATTCAGTACCATTAGACGGATTGAACTGTCAAAGACAAAACAAGTATGAAGTTGTCTTTCCCAAAACCCTTGCCTAAGATCGTCTGGTTGATCTGCGGTGTCCTGCTTCTCGGGTCTTTTGCGGTTCTGAGCTTAAGCTCCAAAAAAGATTCAACAGCTCTGGATACTCCTGCGGAAGCCAAGGACAATGCCCTGAAACCAACCCAGGGTAAAACCCCGGATCAACAACTGGGTTCGACCTCATTGCTGCTGGAAGAAGCTCTTAAGCTTGAACAGCAGGGTCGCCCGTCCGAGGCCGTGGGAGCTTATGAAAAGATGGTTGAGGCCCAGCCGGACCGGGTCGATGGTTATCTGGGTCTGGGAGCTTTGTATTTCAAGCTGGGGTTGCCTGCCAAGGCCGAAGAACTGTATTTAAAGGCCCTGCAGCGGGGGCTGGAGGATGGCCGGATCTATTTTAACCTCGGGTATATTGAGGAAATTCGGGCCGATCTCCCCAAGGCCTTGGAGTACTATCTTAAGGCCGAAGAGAAGCTTCTGAAGAATGGCGAGCTGTTTTACAATATCGGCAATGTCTACGCCCAGCAAGGCGATCTGGACAAGGCTCTTAAGTATTATATTCAGTCAGTCACCCTGGAACCGGATCATATGGACGCTTTTGTGAACATGTCCGTAGTGTCGTTCCGCAAGGGTGCCTATGCTGATGCGGATTTCTACCTATATAAGGCCAAACTGCTGGGTTATCAAGCCCCGGAAGAGTTTGTAAAGGCTCTTTCAGAGAAATTGGGCAAAAAGTAGCTATTTTTGGTATTTTGCCCCTGTCCTTCGGCTTGTAAAGCCTCAGGACTTGGGGCAAGTTCTCTCTCTTAATTCGGTTTTGCGGTATTCTGCCCCCGTCCCTCGGTCTGTTGGACCTCGGGACCTAGGGCAGGAATGTTCTAATAGGTATTGAGGTATCCTGCCCCCGTAGCTCAGATGGATAGAGCACAGGTTTCCTAAACCTGGTGTCGCCCGTTCGACTCGGGCCGGGGGCGTTTTTATTTTGACCAGGAATCTGGCCAAAATATCCTGAGGCCACGCGGCGACCTATGGAAGCCCGGGCCGAAGGATTACTTGACAAGGTGGGGGTTTTTATCCCTTATTAGCTTTAATTGCAGGCAGTTATGTGATTCTGACCAGGGATTTGGGTGTTTTTCGCTGCGTTTCCAGCTCCATAAGAATTGCATAATAAAATAATTAAAAAATATTGACAACCAAAGTGATGTCATGTAAGAATATGCCCATCCTTAAACCCTGGGATGATTCCAAACTGATCAAGAAAGGAGGGGTGGATACTAAAGCTGTTTAGGCTGAAGATCAGGGGTCATCAATTAGCGGGGTATTACGTAAATAACTAGGCAATCTAGATAAAAAATTATATCCAATTTGGAGGAGAGTATCATGAGAAAATTATTGCTAGCTGTGGCAATGGTGGCCCTTATCGCGGCGCCGGCGTTCGCAGCGGTCCAGAACGTCAAGGTCAGTGGCGATATCACGACCACGTCGATCCTTGATAAGAACGTCACGACTTCAGGCGTAACTGCTGACGTGAAGGGGAACGATATCCTCGCCCAGACCGAGCTCAACGTGGAAGCTGACCTGACGGACAATGTGTCTGCCAAAGTCGGTCTCATCAATGAGCGCCTCTGGGGCCAGACGACTGCCACAGCCTCAGACGCAACTGTTAATCTTGAGACCGATTATGTCACAATGAAAGAGCTGCTCTATTCGCCGCTCACTGTGACCGTTGGTCGTCAGCCTCTTCAGTTTGGCAACCAGCTCATCATTGGTCAGAACACCACTGCGACGAACAACAAAACCAACCTTCCGGGAGTTTATCAGACGTTCAGCAAGCTGGGCAATTTTGATGCGATCAAGGCCGCGCTGAATTATGATCCGGTCACGGTTGTAGCGTTTGCGTCCCGTATCAGCAACAACTCGACGACCATTGCCCCTAAAGGGAGCAATGACAACCAGAATCTCTACGGAATCAATGCCAGTGCCAAGCTTGGCGACAAGATGAGCACGGTCGTTGAAGGGTATCTGTTTGCTAAGATGAACGATACCACAATTTCCGGGACCACGAAGGCCGCGGACACCTATGTCCCTGGCTTACGTGTTAGCACCAATCCGATCGAGGGCTTGAACATCCAGTTGGAAGGTGCTTATGAGGCCGGACATACTGGCACAGCTACGGACTTCACGCGCGATGCTTTTGCCTTCCAGGGCATGGCTAGTTATGCGCTTCCGGGCATGAAGGACCTCGCGCCTGTTGTTTCTGCCGAGTACAAGCTCCTCTCTGGCAAGAACGCAGGGACCGTGAATACAGGAAAGAGCTGGGATCCGATGTACGAGAACCAGGATAGCGGTCGGCTCTTCGATCAGGCCGGTATCGGTGATAGCGATCTCCAGTTGGTTAAGCTCGCGGCCCAAGTCACACCGTTAAAGGACCTCACGACAGCTTTGTCCTGGTATGGTGTTTGGAAAGCTGAGAAGGGCGTTTATGTTGCGAATGGCACCAGCAATTCCAGCAAGTACGAAGGCAGTGAAGTTGATGCCGATATCACATATGCTTACACCGAGGATGTGAAATTCGGTCTCAGCGCTGGCATGTTCTTGACCGGCAAGTCCATTTCACCGGTGGTTGGAAACAAGAATGCACAGCAGATCCTCACGAGCGTTGACGTTGCTTTCTAATTGTTGAAAAGCAACTTGAACTAATAAAAAGCCCCGGGGAAACCCGGGGCTTTTTATTTCTAGAGAAAAAGGGAGAAGGATAATATATAAAGTTATGTCAGAGCTGTTATCCTGCGAACTGGAATAGTCTTTCAGCAGCTGTTTTCTTTTGCCGTCTTTTCGTTATTCCTTTTTTGCATGCTCATTTCTTAAATCATTTCCTTTTAAGCAGTTGTGGCGGAGGAGAAAACCCCGTCCGCTTTATCTCCGTCGGAAAACACGTAAAAGTTCACCCTAAAAAAACCAGATATCATTTTTAATTTTACTATTCTTTGTTATCATTGATGTGTAAGAGTCGTTGAGACGCACATCATTCCGACCGAACAATCATGATAATTTTGGGCATTAAGGCAGTATGACCCGCGACGAAATTTACGATCATCTGGCAAAAGTTTATCTCGGTAAGAGGGAAGGCATCGAGAGCATTCAGCCCAAGAAGCAGCCCCTGTCTTGGCTGGTGATCAATATCGTCATAACGGTTTTTATCCTGGCGAGCGTGGTTTGGGGGCTGACGGCGTTCCTCACACAGCACGACGATCTTTTGAAAAGCCGGGTCATATTCACTCTCACGAATTCGCCCATGCGCCTGAGCTATAACGTGGGGGACGGGATGCCGCAGGTCAAGGCTTTGTCCATTGCCGTACCGTCGGTAGATGTCAAGAAATTCAAGCGCGTGAACGTGTCATTGCGGGGGCTTAAGGACGGGAACCCGAAAGTGCTCAAGATCATCCTGACCAACACCAAGGAAGAGACCGCGGTTTATTACCTTCAGGATCTGAGCAATCGCTGGCGGGATTATTCACTGGCCTTCGAGGACCTTAACCTGACAGATTGGGAAGCGCTCCGCGACATATCCTTTGTCGTGGAGGCCTGGAACGCCGACAAGCCTACGGGCACAGTACTCATAGATAACATCAGTTTTTCAAATTAGGGGGACAACCTCAATGAAGATCATATCGATTGCGAACCAAAAAGGCGGTTGCGGTAAGACGACAACAGCGATCAATCTCGTCGCGGCCCTGAGCGCGAACGGCAAAAAGTCGCTGTTGGTGGACCTGGACCCGCAGGCCCACGCGACCCTGGGGCTCAATGTCGATGATCAGAACAGCCTTTATAACGTGATCTCCAAGATCACCCCGCGGAAGCTTTCGATCAAGGACATCATCCAGAAGGTCGAGCGGAATTTCGACATCGTGCCGTCCAACATCCTGGTGGGGACCCTCGAGCAGGAGCTGGCGGATGAGATCGGCCGCGAGATGAAGCTGGTGGAGATCCTGGATGGCATCAAGGATGCCTATGACTACATCATCATTGATTGCCCGCCGAGCCTGGGCTTCCTGACGGTGAATTCCATCCGGGCCTCCAGCGAGGTCATTATTCCGGTCGAGACGAGCCGTTTTTCCATGCAGGGTGTCGAGCATCTGATGGACATCGTGAACCTGATCCGCGAACGGCTGAACCATCCGGTGGATCCGCGCGTCCTCATCACCATGTTCGATTCGCGCCTCAGGCATTCCTTTTCGATGCTGGACACGATCAAGTCCAAGTACGGCGACATGATGTTCGAAGCGATCGTGCACACCAACGTCAAGCTCAAGGAATCTGCGGTGATGGGCAAGACCGTCTTGACCTACGATAAATACTGCCGGGGCGCCAAGGATTATCACTCGCTCGCCAAGGAGATGATCTCCCGCGCCGAGGGACGGATGCCGGGAAGCAAGGCTCCGGCCGAAAAGGCCGAGTTCACGACCCGCATGCAGGAAACGGTCGCCCGCGAGATGGAGACACTACTTTACGCGACCTTCTCGCTCTATGCCCCCAATGCCCAGTCGGTCTATGTGGCGGGAAGCTTCAACGACTGGTCGCTCAATGAGGCCGGACGGATGCAGAAGGAGGGCGGTTCCTGGACCCTTCGGCTGCCGCTGGACGCCGGCACCTACGAATATCAGTTCATTGTCGACGGGCGCTGGATGTACGACCCGGCCAATGACAGCCGGGTCAATAACGGCTTCGGCGATATGAACTCTGTTCTCGAGCTCGCTGCCAATGGATAAATCGCGCGACAATGCGATGAAGAAGATCGATGAGGACCGGATCTACGCGCTTTTGTCCTATTGCTTCATTCTCTGCATTGTTCCCCTCTTAAACAAAAAAGATAATGCCTTTGTCCTTTTTCATAGCCGCCAGGGACTGGCCCTCTTTCTATGCGAGATGGCGGTTTTTGTGGTTTCGATCGTCTTCCCATGGCTCATGAAGCCCTTCCTTTTCGTGTTCGCCCTTCTTTCCTTCTGGGGGATGATCAAAGCCCTCAAAGGGGAGCAATTCAAACTTCCGATCATTTATCCCTTATCTGAAAGATTGGTTCTTTAGTCCACAGTCAAAGCTGTAATAAGGAAAAGGAGAAAGAAAAGATTTTTAACCCAAGACTATTGGGTTAGCGATCGTTCTTTTCTGCTTTTCGCGTTCTTGGCGAAGGGCGCTGGGTGTGGTATAGTTATTTTGAGAGGGAGAAGAGAGGAGACGCTATGCGGTTATGCGTTAAAGATCAAAAAGGGCAGAATGTGGTTGAGTATTTGATACTTGCTGCCGCCGTCACCGTTGTGCTGATCGCTGCTATCGCCAAAGGCAGCCCCTTTTCCGGGGCAGTTAACGGGCTGATGGCATCGCCGATAAACATGATCGAAGCCAGGAATATGGAGATCCAACTCCAGCCGAAATAGGATTAGTACTAGCGGTACCGCTCCTGCTTACTTTTAAAGTCATCCATCAAACGACGGTTCTTTTCCTGGACATCTGCGGATTGCTGGGCGGATTTCTCACGGAGGTCCTGGCCGCTGGTGGCTTCAATGTTGGGAGTGCTCTCGAAGCCTTTGGTCACGCCCTTGACAACACCGAGGAAAAGTCCGGCGACCCAGAGCATGGCGACCATAATGCCTATAAAAAGGTAAAGGTTCATATTCTTAGTATAACGCACCTCCTCATTTGGAACAAACGATTCTCGACAATGTTTCTTTTCAGCCGCGGTAAGCCCGCATTTGTTCTATAATATCTTTCACTGCTGACAGGCACGCAAACCGCTCGACACGCCTATGAAGATACGATTTTTTTTGAGCTCATTCCTGTTTATGGCCGTGGCAGTTCCTGGCCAATGGGCCTGGGAGGCCCAGGCTGTAGAGGTTTTTGTTAATGGCGAGGAATTCCCTTCACTGCAGGATTACCAGGATAAGAAGACCGCCGATGAGAAAAGGGTGACCGCCAGGTTAACGGCCGAGCCTTTCAGTACAATTTTGAGTTCGGCGAAGAAACCAGAACCTCCGGTCCTGAAAAAGGGGCTTCCTTTTGATTTTGATCCTGCCAAAGGCAAGACCGTGGTCATTGCCCGCGATGGCAGCGTCAGGGAAGAAAAAGGTGTTGAACCCCTGCCAGACTGGATGGTTTTTGATCCGGCTAAGGGTAAGACGATCGAGATCAAGCCGGCTTCCGCGCTGCCCCATGCGGAGCACTTGGAACCTCTCGCCGACCGATCGGCTGACGATATTTCTAAAACGCCCGAGGTCGTTGATCGGGGTCGGATCGCGGGTGTCCAGCCACCGCTGGCGCAGGTCGTTGAGCAATTCCAAGCGAGCCGGGGGACGCGGACTGCCCAGCGGGTTTATTCGTCTTTTGAGCTGGAAGAGGGGTTGCGGAAGGCCGCGCAGGGCACGGACGGGGTGGTCCTTCTTATTGCCGGACCAGGCAAGGTCCGCCTTTATGATCTGCGAGGGACGGAAGCTGCTGTGAACGCTACCGACGGCCAAAAAACGCGTTGACTTCACTTTGGTCGGATAGTATAATGGCGCAACTATTTAAAGAAAAAGGTTAAATTATTATTAATTATTTACAGGAGGAAGTCAGTTGGTATTAGTCAAGGAGAAGAAAACAGAAGTGATCCGTAATTTTAAGACGCATGCCAAGGACACCGGTTCGCCCGCCGTCCAGGTAGCGCTTCTTACGGAGAGGATCAATTATCTCAATGATCATTTTAAGGTACACAAGAAGGATCACCATTCCCGGCGCGGGCTTTTGCTCATGATCGGGCAGCGGAGACGCCTCTTGGCCTACCTCAAGAAGGTCGATTCCAAAAAGTATGAAGAAACCATCAGCAAACTCGGTTTGCGTAAATAACACGGAAAGTACAGGAAAAGGTAATGAATATAGAAAAAGTCGAAGTATCATACGGAGCAAAAACACTTACTATTGAAACAGGAAAACTCGCGAAGCAGGCCGGCGGTTCCGTGGTCGTTTCAAGCGGCGGTACGGTCGTTCTCGTCACGGCCTGCATGGCCAAAACCCCAAGAGCGGGGATCGATTTCTTCCCGCTCACGGTCGAGTATCAAGAGAAGACCTACTCCGCCGGTAAGATCCCCGGCGGGTTCTTTAAGAGGGAAGGCCGGTCGACCGAGAAAGAGGTCTTGACGTCGCGCTTGATCGATCGCCCGATCCGTCCGCTTTTCCCGGAAGGTTTGTTTAATGAAGTTCAGGTGGTCGCCACCGTTCTTTCGGCCGACCCCGAGAACGATCCCGACATTTTGGCCATCGCGGGCGCATCCGCCGCGCTCATGATTTCCGATATCCCCTTTGCCGGCCCGATCAGCGCCGTGCGTATCGGTCTGGTTGACGGCGAATTTGTTGTGAACCCCACCTACGCCCAGCGCGAAACGAGCGAGCTTGATTTCATCATCGCTGGCGATAGTGAGGGGATTGTCATGGTCGAAGGCGACGGCAAACAGGTGCCGGAAGCAAAGATCAAGGAGCTGTTCGCTGTCGCGCACAAGGCCCTGCAGCCTTCTCTCGATATCCAGAAGGAGCTTCAGAAAAAGGCAGGCAAGACCAAGCAAGCGGTTGAGACAAAAGTCCTTCTTCCGGCGTTCATTGAAAAGGTGAAGGGGCTGGCGATGAGCCGTCTCACGGAAGCGTATAACGGCATTAAGGACAAGAAAGAGCGCGAGAACAAGCTCAACGACCTTTATGCTTCGCTGGTGGCGGACATGACCGTCTACGCGGATTTCAAGAAAGGCAAAGAGGACATCACCGAAACGGATGTGATGAGCGTATTTGAGCTCATGCAATATGAGATTGTGAGAAAGAACGTGTTCGAGAAGTCCCTGCGTGCCGATGGGCGCGGCCTTAAAGAGGTCCGTCCGATCTCTGGCGAGGCCGGGGTCCTGCCGCGCACGCATGGCTCGGGCCTTTTCACGCGCGGCCAGACGCAGGGTTTGGCGATTGTGACGTTGGGCACCAAGATCGACGAACAGCTCATTGAAGCGCTTGATGGCGTTTCTTACCGCAAATTCATGCTTCATTACAATTTTCCGCCTTTCAGTGTCGGTGAGACCAAGCCGATGCGGGGACCCGGACGCCGCGAGATCGGCCATGGGGCGCTGGCCCGCAGGGCCCTTGAAGCGGTCATCCCGAACGAGGATGAGTTCCCTTATACAGTCCGCATTGTGTCCGAGATTATCGAATCCAACGGCTCCTCCAGCATGGCGACGGTCTGCGCGAGCAGCCTGGCTTTGATGGACGCCGGCGTTCCTTTGAAAGCCGCGGTTGCCGGCATTTCCGTCGGGCTTATTTCTGATGAGAAACGGTCGGTCCTGATCACGGACATCCAGGGTAT
>Ga0265323_10001632_pt1 | contig 10787 bp, 9 predicted proteins | sample 41225metaG_FD_193580 | JGI IMG/M metagenome (GOLD analysis project Ga0265323, IMG submission 193580) | Rhizosphere microbial communities from Carex aquatilis grown in University of Washington, Seatle, WA, United States - 4-12-25 metaG | ecosystem: Host-associated > Plants > Roots > Rhizosphere >... | reverse complement strand
CCGACCGCGCGAGCCGCCGCAGCGCTGCGCCGCGAAAACCTGCCCCTTTTGCCCGGCCGCATCGTGGTGACCGGCAACACCGGCATCGATGCCCTCTTCGACGGACTCGCGCGGATTCGCGCCCTGCCGCCCGACGACGCCGACTGCCAGCGGGCCAGCGACCACCGGCGCTCGCACCCGGAAGCGGCGATCGTGCTCATCACCGGCCACCGGCGGGAGAATTTCGGCGAACCGTTCCGGCAGTTTTGCGACGCGATCAAGGAAACGGCCGCCCGGTACCCGGAGGCGTTGTTCATTTATCCGGTGCATCCAAACCCCAACGTGCGCGAACCCGTTTCCCGCTTTCTGGCCGCTTTGCCCAACGTCCTGCTGACCGAGCCCAAAAACTATCCCGCGTTTCTCCGCCTGCTGGATCTCAGTGACATCATCCTCACCGACAGCGGTGGGGTGCAGGAGGAGGCACCGGCGCTCGGCAAGCCGGTCCTCGTGACCCGATTTCACACTGAACGCCCGGAAGGCATCGCGACCGGACATGTCACGCTGATCGGCCCCGAACGGACTGCGATCCTGGAACACCTGGGCCGATTGCTCGACCGCCATCGCGCCGGACAACGCGGCCTGCCGCCGGCCTTCCCTTACGGCGACGGCCACGCCGCGCCGCGTTGCGTGGCTTCGCTGCTCGACCGCGAGGTCGCCGAATTCGCCGGTTGAAACGCCCGTATGGCCGTGCCCCTCGTTTCCATCCTGATCCCCTGCCACAACGCCGCTCCGTGGCTGGCGCAAGCGCTCGAGTCAGCCCTCGCGCAGACGTGGTCGCACCAGGAGATCATCGTCGTCGACGACGGCTCAAGCGACGACAGCGCCGCCCTCGCCCGCACTTTCGTCCCGCGCGGCATACGGCTGATCGAGCAAACCAACCGCGGGGCCAGCGCCGCGCGCAATACCGCCCTCGCCGCGGCGCAGGGCGACTATTTTCAATTTCTCGATGCCGACGATTTGCTCGCGCCCGGCAAGCTTGCGCACCAAATGAAACTCGCCGCAGCAACCGCGAGTGCCGACGTCGTCCTGGGGGGCACCTGGAGTCGCTTTACGCGCACGCCCGCCGACGCGGATTTCACCCCGCAACCGCTTTGCGCCGACGCCGCGCCGATCGACTGGGTGGTGGCAAAATTCGAGCAAAACGCGATGATGCATCCGGCCGCCTGGCTCACGCCGCGTGCGCTCGCCGAGCGCGCCGGGCCATGGGACGAAAGCCTGTCGCTGGACGACGACGGCGAATACTTCACCCGGGTTGTGCTGGCCTCGCAAGGCGTACGCTTCTGCCGCGAAGCCGTGTCGTACTACCGCTCCGGACTTCCCGGCAGCCTGAGCGGCGCAAAATCCGAGCGAGCATGGGCCAGCGCCTTCCGCTCTTTGGAACTCTCGAGCGGGCGACTGCTGGCGCGGGAAGATACTCTCCGCACCCGGCATGCCTGTGCGACCGCCTATCAGCGCTACATCTACGAGGCCTATCCGCACGCGGCGGAGTGCCGCCACCGTGCCGCCGCGAAACTGGCCGCCTTGGGCGGCTCCGACTTGCTGCCGCCGGGCGGGCCGAAATACCGCTGGGCCCGTCGCCTTCTCGGCTGGCGACTGGCAAAACGTCTGCAGCAGTGGCGCTGAGCTTTCCCCCGTTCGTATGAAAACGGCCATCAAAAAACTCCTGGCTGCCGCTGGCTACGCCCTACAGCGCTTGCCGCCGCATATCCCGACCGGCCATTTTTGGGAACGGGATCTCCCCTTGGTCCTGGGCCGCCGGCCCGGCGCGGTCTGCATCGATGCCGGTGCGCACGATGGCTCGTTTATCGACCAACTGCGCCGCTGTCTGCCCGCGCCAGTAATCCACGCCTTCGAGCCCGCCCCGGAGCCATTTTCCCGCCTCCGGTCGCGCCATGCGACCACGCCCGGAGTACATCTCGTGGCCGCGGGGTTGTCCGATCAGCCCGGCACCCTGGACTTCCATATCTTCGACAACCAAGCGTTGAATTCTTTTCTACCGCTCGCCGCCGGCGCCCAAAGCGCCTTGGGCGGTGTCCACCAGATTGCCGAGGTGCGGGTGCCGGTGGTGCGCCTCGATGATTATGCCGCCGCGCACGGCCTCGGCGAAATTGCCCTGTTGAAAATCGACACCCAGGGTTTTGAGTTGCGCATCCTGCAGGGCGCGGAGCGTCTGTTCGCCGAGGGTCGCGTGCGGGCCGTGCTCGTCGAGTTGAACTTTGCCTCGCTCTATGCCGGCCAGGTGTGGGCGCATGAAGTGATCGCTCATCTGCACGCCCGCGGCCTTCACCTCGTCGATCTCTACGAGAAATGCCGGCTGACCCCGCACCTCGGATGGTGCACAGCCTTGTTCGCCCGCCGTGAGGCGGCGCCCACCGGCCCATGAGTTTTCCCCCGGTCACGCTCCAGATCAGCCTCGCGCCATCCGATTACCGGCATGCGTGCGTGCTGTTGCCGCACCAGGTGCGGGCCTGGCGCGGGCAGGTGGACGAGGTCTTGCTGACCGTGGATTTTCATCGCAGCCACGGCCGCTTCTCCGCCCGCTGGGAGGAGGGCAAAGAGCAGATTGTGCCGCTCGCCGAGTCCATCGCCGGAGCGCGGGTCGAGCTAGTCGATCACGGCGATGCGGCCAGGCGACGCGTGGCGGAAGCGTTCTTCGGCGGCCGACGCGTGCCGGCCAAGGACTTTCGCGGCGGGCCCTATTACTCCTATTTCTTCGGCCTGACCGAAGCGCGAAACGACTACGTGCTGCATGCCGACTCCGATATGTTCTTCGGTGGTGGCAGCCCAACCTGGCTGCAGGAGGCGGTGGGCTACCTCGAGGCTCATCCGGACGTGCTGCTCGTGGCGCCCCTGCCCGGTCCGCCGGCGGCGGATGGTTGCGTGCGCAGTCCCGGCGCCACGCCCGAGGCCGACAAACCGCATGCGTATCGCTTCGCTACGATGACGACACGTCTTTTCCTCCTCGACCGGCGGAGGTTTCGCTCGGCGATTGGCGCCCTGCAACCCCGGCGACCGCCCGCCCTGCGCAACACGGTCAAAGCGCTTGTCGAAGGCAACCCACCGGCAGACCTGCCGGAGCACCTTTTCACGGCGGCGATGCGCACGCACGGGTTGGTCCGGCGCGAATTTCTCGGAGCCGGGCCGGGCATGTGGTCGCTGCACCCGCCGTATCGTTGCGCCGATTTCTACGCCAAACTGCCCGAGTTGGTCCGCCGCGTGGAAACCGGCGACATCCCCGCGGCGCAATGCGGTGATCACGACCTGAACGCGAGCATGGTCGATTGGTCGGAAGCCACCGCCGCCCTCCGCCAAAATCGCTGGTGGAACCGACTGCTCCGACTATGAGCCATCCTTTGATATCCGCTTTCGACGTGGGGACACTCGGCCTGACGAACCGGCCCTGGATCCGGCTGCGTTTGCGACGCTGGCTGAATGGTGGCGTGCGCTGTGCGCTGCGACTGCGCAGCCGGCCCTATGCGGTGGATCGGAAGCGCGTCGCGCTGGTGATCGCGCCCCATCAAGACGACGAGACGCTCGGCTGTGGCGGACTGCTTCTCCAAAAACGGCGCGCGGGCGCGCCGGTGCGGATCGCCTACATCACCGATGGCAGCGCCTCCCACCCCGGACATCCGACGCTCACACCCGCCATGCTCGCCACGCTTCGTCAGAGCGAAGCCCGCCAGGCGATGCATCTCCTCGGCGTGGAGGAGACCGCCCTGTTTTTCCTCGGCGCCGGCGACGGCACGCTGGACCGCCTCGATCCGCCGGCCGCCGCGGAACTCGCGGGGAAAATTGCCGGCCTGCTCCGACAAGTGCGGCCCGACGAAATCTTCCTGCCGCTCCGCCACGACGCCAGTTCGGACCACGACGCCGCCTTTGTCCTGGTGCAACGGGCGCTGGCCTTGTCGGAGTTGCGTCCACGCCTCTACGAGTTTCCCATCTGGTCCGCCTGGAAGCCGCAATGGCTGCTGCGACCGTTGTGCACGAGCCGCACCGTCTGGCGCGTGGATTATCGCGGTCACGAGGGATTGAAGCGCCAGGCGATCGGCGCCTCCGTGTCGCAAATCGAACCGATCGCATCCTGGGGAAAGCCGGTGTTGTCCCGCGAGTTCCTGTCGTTCTTTGGCACGGGCCGCGAATATTTCTTCGAGCGATGAAGATCACCGCGGCCCGATTATTCTCCGCGGTGCGCCGCCGGCTGATCGACGATGCGCGCGGTATGGGGCGTCCGGTTCCGGCCGAAGTTTTCGACCGGGACTATGCCGCCGGATGTTGGGATTTGCTGTTTGCCGACGAGGAGACGCCCCGCAACCGGACGGTGGCCGACCTGATCGCAGGCGTGGCGCCACACCCGACGGTGCTCGATATCGGCTGCGGCAGCGGGCGCCTCGCACAGCTGCTCGCGCCGGTGGGGCCGCCCGCCCGCTACGTGGGCTTGGATTTGTCTCGCGCGGCCCTGCAACGAGCGCAGGCGCTCGGGCTGGGCGGCTGCGAATTTGTCCACGGCGATTTCGAGACGTGGCTTCCAACCGAGCGCTTTGACGTCGTGGTCTTCAACGAAAGCATCGGCTACGCGCGCGATCCGGCCGCGACCGTGCGCCGCTTTTCCGGCTGCCTGATTTCCCCGGGTGGCCTCGTAGTCTCATATTACCGCAGCGGCAATTATACGGCCATCTGGCGCCGGGTCGCGGGCGTTGCGGAAACCATTCAGGCCGTCGTTGTCCGCAATGCCCGGGGCGCAATCTGGGATATCAGGTTGCTGCGCCAACGCGTTCGCGGGGGGCATCCGCCCGCTGTCGGCCGCGATTGCCGGCCGGACGTTGCAGCCGACAAAATTTCTCCCGATCACCCATGACGCCCGTCTCCCGGCCCGCCGCGCCACGCCGCGTTCTCCTCGTGTCGCCGCACTTTCCGCCGATCAATGCGCCGGATCATCAGCGCGTGCGCATGAGTCTGCCCTACTACGCAAAACTCGGATGGGAACCGGTCGTGCTGGCCATCCACCCCGACGATGTGGCGGTCACCCGCGAGGACGAACTGTGCGAGACGTATCCGAAAACCGTCCGCGTCGAGTACTGTCGCGCGTGGTCGTTGCGCTGGACCCGCTGGTTCGGCATTGGCAATCTCGGCTGGCGCGCCTGGTGGCCTTTCCTGCGGACCGGTACCCGGTTGCTGCGACAGGAGCGGTTCGATCTGGTGTTTTTCTCCAACACGCAATTTGTCACCTTTGTCCTCGGCGCGATCTGGCGCTGGCGGTTCGGCGTGCCCTACGTGATCGACATCCAGGATCCCTGGCGCACCAATTACTACGAGCGACCCGGTGCGCCGCGCCCGCCGGGCGGACGGAAGTATCTCCTGGCGCGCGTGGTCGCCCGACTGGCCGAGAAACCGATTTACCGCCGGGCGGCGGGATTCGTGAGCGTCTCCCCGCAGTATCTTGACGACCTCGCGCACCGCTACCCGTGGTTTGCCGCCAAGCCGCAGGCGACCATCCGCTTCGGCACCACGCCCGAGGATTTTGCCGCCGCACGGCGTTTGACGAATGTCGAACACACGTTGCCGCGCCAACCGGGCGAAGTCCACCTCCTCTATACCGGTGCGGCCGGCCCAATCATGCCGCACGCGATCAACGTGCTGCTGGAAGGTTTGCGCCGCTTCCGCGCCAGCCACCCGGCGCCGGCCGCGCGCCTACGGCTGCATTTCTGGGGGACGAGCTATGTGGCCAAGGGCGCGGGCAAGTATTCGGTGCTCCCGATCGCCCAGGCGAGACAGGTGGCCGATCTGGTGACGGAGATTCCCTACCGTCTCGGCCATCTCGAATGCCTGCGACTTTTGTCCCAAGCCGATGCGCTGATGCTCCTCGGCTCCAACGACCGGGCTTATTCTCCTTCGAAACTATATCCGTATTATCTTTCGGGGAAACCGATCGTGAGCGTGGTCTTCCGCGGGAGCTACCTGGAAAAAATCCTGCAGGAGCTGGGCTGCTCGTACATCGTGACGTTCGAGTCGGGCGAACCGCTCGACGCCGCTTATGCGCGGCTGGACGAATTTTTCCAGTCGGCTTTGAACGGCTTTCCGCCCACCGCATGGCCGCCGCGCAACGACGCGTTTTTCAACGGGAATTTCCTGGCGGAGAACCTCACCGCGCAACAATGCGCCCTGTTCGAAGCCGCGGTGGCGGGCACCGCCTCTGGCCGAACGACCGTCGCGACCAACAACGACCAGCGAACGGACATCACATGCGTCGAGCGCAAATAGTCCTGGCCGGCTGCGCCTGAAGAACCGCCGGGGAGCGCCTCCCCGCGCCTGAAACGGAACGATTCTCTGTGCCATCGAGCGAAAACACCCCCGAACTGACGATTGATCGCTACACTACGATGGGCGAAATAGCCCAGAGCGTGAGGGCAGTCGTCAACCGAGGATACTGGCCGACCGTATCGATGTTGATCCTCGGCATTGCGTGGATCTCATATCACGAGCGAAACGCAGCCGCATTAAGTTTCGCCTTAATCAGCCTCGGGTGCTGCCTCGCACTCGCGGTATGGCGGTATAAGGGCATAGGACTCCCCTTATTGCCCATGTTTGCCGTGCAGCAACTGATTGCCTATGGCCTGCCTCTGATTACCGGACATGTGGTCCTCCGGGAGTATTCCGATGAATACATCGCTCGGGCGGGTCTTGAAGTATGCGTGTTCCTTGGCTGTCTGGCAGGTTCCTGGCGGCTCGGGATGCAGGTCTTTTCGCCCTCGCCGCCGCTGTGCTACGCCCTGCATGCGCTGGCCCGCAGGGGATTGGAGGGACTGAGTCGTATCGGCTTTTTTCTGATCATTGCATCAACCGGATTTATCCTGCTGCAAAGCGTAGGCCTCGCGGATTTTGTTTATACGCTGCTCCCAGCCGGCAGTAGCTCCATCGTAACCGCGTTGCTTGCCGCAGTCAGTACCTGCGGTTTTTTCCTGGCCGCGATCAGCATCGGTAAAACCGAAACCCCCTTCTGGAGAAAAGCGGTCTTCGTTGGGTTGTTAATCACAAATTTCCTGATTTCCTCGACGTCGTTGCTCCTGTCCGGTTCCACCATCATCATCGGTTCGGTAGTAGTCGGACTTTTTTGGGGCACCGGTCGCATTCCGTGGCTCTACATCGCCATCATGCTGCTGATTCTTTCTTTCTTGAATCTGGGCAAGTACCCGATGCGCGAACGCTATTGGACGCCGGAGACCGATCACGGTGCAACGGTCACCTTGGCCGAAATACCGGCGCGCTATGCGGAATGGACGCAGGCGAGCATCGACGTATTGCTGGCCCCGTCCGACGACGGAAGCGCTTGGTCAAAACCCCAGGCGCAAGCTTCCTATAGCCTGTCGGAACGCGTCAACAATTTGGGGAATCTGTTGTTTGTCATCGACGCGATGGACGAGCAAAGAATACCTCCTCTTTATGGAGAGACTTATGCGTTGATTCCCCCGCTTTTGGTACCCCGCATTCTCTGGCCGGACAAGCCGCGCACCCACGAAGGGCAAGTGCTTTTGGCCGTGCATTTCGGCCGACAGGAATTGGCCGCGACGTTTACGACCTATATTGCCTGGGGGCTGCTGCCGGAAGCGTACGGCAATTTCGGACCCTGGGCGGGATCGATCATCCTCGGTGTTTTTTTGGGGCTGTTTTTTGCCTGGATCGAGAATGCCACCGCCCGTAAAACAGTTCTTTCCGTGGAAGGCTTCGTGGGGTTTGCTTTCTTTTTAAGCATGGCCTCATCGTTCGAGTTGGTATCCTCCACCCTTGTGACTTCCCAGTTTCAGGCGATAGTGCCAATTGTCGCTGCCTGCGCCCCATTTGCGCGGCACATGGTCGTCAAGCGTCCGCCCCCGGAATCCCTTCAGCCCTGATGACCGTCCCGCGTCTTGCCATCGTCCTCTCGCACCCGATCCAGTACTATAGCCCCTGGTTTCGCTGGCTGCGAGCGCACACCGCACTCGAATTCCGCGTCTTCTATTTGTGGAATTTCGGCGTGCAGGCGCGGCGGGATCGCTGTTTTGGCGTCACCTTTGCCTGGGACGTGGATTTGCTTTCCGGCTACGAGTCGGAATTCGTGCCCAACGTCGCCCGCTGGCCCAGTGCCGATCGTTTCTGGGGGTTGCGCAACCCGGAACTGCCCGCCCGGCTGGCGGCATGGCAGCCCAACGCCGTCTTGCTCTTCGGCTACGCGTACGCTTCCCACCTGCGGACGATTCTCTGGGCGCGGCGGCACGGAGTGCCTCTCGTGTTTCGCGGCGACTCGCATTTTTTGGGGCGGCCCACGCCCCCCTGGCCCCGCGCCTGGTTGCTGCGCCGGCTGTACCGGCAGTTCGCCGCCATCACGTACGTGGGCCAGGCTAACCGGGCGTATTTCGAGAAACTCGGCGTGCCGTCGACTAAACTATTCTTCGCGCCTCACACCGTGAATCACGAGCATTTCGATGCCACCCGCCCCGAATATCGCGCAGCCGCGGTGAGATTGCGCCAGTCGCTCGGCCTGTCGCCGGAAACGCGTGTGGTGCTCTATGCCGGGAAGTATAACCCGGAGAAGCAACCGCTTGCACTATTGGAAAGTTTTCTCGCGCTACGCCCACCTGGCGCCGCGCTGGTCTTCGTCGGCGATGGCGAGGAACGCGAGGCGCTCAAGGAGCGGGCGCGACCCGCGCCGCCCGGCACGGTGCATTTCCTGCCTTTCGCCAATCAGAGCGAGATGCCCGCGCGTTATCTGCTGGCCGATATCTTTGCCCTGCCCTCGCGCGGCCTTTATGAAACCTGGGGACTCGCGGTCAATGAAGCCATGCACATGGGCGTGCCTTGCCTCGTGAGCGACCGGGTGGGCTGTCAACAAGACCTCATCACCGACGGTGAAACCGGCTGGGTGTTTCGCGCCGGCGACCGCGCACATCTCCAAGCCAAACTCGCCGAGGCGCTCACCGCGGACCTCGCGCCCTTTAAGCCGCGGGTGGCCGCGCGCATCGCCGGCTACACCTATGAAACGGCCGCCTGCGGCCTGCTCGCAGCGTTGCATTCCCTATGACCGTTTCTGCCCGCCTCCTTTTTTCGCTGCGTCGCCTGGCCGAGCGTTGCAGCCGCCATGTCTATCTCACCCGACGATTGCCCGATCGTTTCGGCGCGTTGCGTCTGCGCATCTCGCCGGGAGCCTCCCTCTCGTATTACTGCGGATTACGGCAACCGAGCAGCCGCGCCCTCTACGACTTTGCCGAGTATTATGTGCAACCGGGGCAGACCGTGTGGGACGTAGGGCCCAATATGGGAGTATTCGCCTTTGCGGCGGCGGCACGCGCCCAAATCGCGGGACGGGTTCTTTGCCTGGAGCCGGATCTTTGGTCGGTGAACCTCCTCCAACGCTCGTGTCGTTACAACCGGGGCCGGGCCGCCCCCGTGGACGTGTTGCCGGTCGCGGTCAGCGACGATTTGGGCTTGGAATGGCTCAATATCCCGGAACGATGCCGGGCCGCCACTCATCTCGCTTCGTCCGGAGGAGGCGCGGGGGTTGATGTGACCGGAACCGTCCGCGAACGGCATCTCGTTCCCACCGTGACCCTCGACTGGCTCGCCCACCGCTACCCGATCCCTCAGGTGATCAAAATTGACGTGGACGGGAGCGAATGCCGGGTGCTCGAGGGCGGGCGAACGCTGCTGCGACAATACCGGCCGGTCTTGCTCACGGAAGTTTACGAGCGCAACGCCGACGCCGTAACCACGCTCCTGCGCGAACTCAATTACGCCTTGTTCGATTACGATCAGGAGGAGACCGGGCGACGGGCGATCCTGCGGGCCACCTACAACACCCTGGCGCTTCCGTTGCCGCGATGAAGATCACGATCACCATGGGATTTTTCCTCCCGATGCCGCCCGATGCCGGCGGCGCGGTGGAAAAGTCGTGGCACCGCCTGGCGCTCGAGTTCGCCCGCCGGGGTCACGAGGTGACGATTCTTTCGCGGTGCTGGACGGGCTGGCCGGACGCGGAAACGCGCGATGGCGTGCGGCATGTGCGCCTCCCCGGCTTCGACCACTCGAGCAAGCTCGCGCGCAATCTCTGGTGCGATTTTGTCTGGAGCCTGCGCGTCAAACGCGCCCTGCCCCCCGCCGACGTGACTGTGGTCAATAGCGTAACTCTGCCGGTCTGGCTGGGCTGGCATCGCGGACCCACCGGCAAACTGGTCCTTATGCCGGGCCGGATGCCGAAAGGACAGTTCCGGTTCTACCGCCGCGTCGATCGCGTGATCGTCGTGAGCGCGCCAGTGCAGGCCGCGCTCCTCGCCGAGAATCCGCGGCTCGCACCGGTCACGAGGATTTATGGGTATCCGATCGACTGGACGGCCCTGGCCGAACCGAAAACCCCGGCCGCGGGAGCGCTGGTGAAGATCGGTTTTATCGGACGCTTTCATCGGGAGAAAGGTCTCGATCTGCTCGTGGAATCGGCCCTTTTGCTGGCGAACCGGAGCGATCTGCCGCCGTGGAGCCTGCTGCTTTGCGGACCGCGCGACATCGCGCAGGGCGGCTCGGGAGAAATCTACGCCGCCGGCCTTGAGCGGCGGCTTGCGGCCGCTCTCCCGCGCGACCGCTTTGCATTGCGCGCTCCCGTTTTCGCGGCGGAACGCCTGGCCAAACTTTACCGGGAAATCGATGTATTCTGCTACCCGAGCCTGGCCACGCGCGGCGAAACCTTCGGCGTGGCCGTCGCCGAAGCGATGGCGGCGGGTGCGGTC
>Ga0265323_10001629_pt1 | contig 10794 bp, 6 predicted proteins | sample 41225metaG_FD_193580 | JGI IMG/M metagenome (GOLD analysis project Ga0265323, IMG submission 193580) | Rhizosphere microbial communities from Carex aquatilis grown in University of Washington, Seatle, WA, United States - 4-12-25 metaG | ecosystem: Host-associated > Plants > Roots > Rhizosphere >... | reverse complement strand
GTGCTAAAAATCGAAAAGTGGCCACGACCCCGTCCTTCGGCGGAAGGGCACGGACCATCTCCCATCGGCCAGCCGCCCCGCTGATCGAGTCGATGTTCCAGGCCCGCGCAAGCTTTTGCTCATAGCTGAAGGTGTTGGTCACACCTAATATCAACAGCACCAGCATCAAGATCGTGCTGACAAAACGCCGGGGATTGGATAGCAAAGAGAACCTTTTCACGGTCGCCACTACTGCCATAAAGATAAATGGCATCAAGACCAGCCCATAATGATAATAAATCGTCTTTTCCGGAAAATGAGATGACATCAGATGTTGCAGGAATAGCGGAACTGCAGGCAAGATCACCAGCGGTGAAAGCAGTGCTGGCAATAGGTTATATCCGAAAATCTCAAATATATAATCCTTATTCCAAGGCGTGAACAAAGTTTTCGCCATACCCGACGGATTAAGGACCGGGCTAAGGATTACTTCCAACGTACTGTTCCCCAAACCCGGATAACGCACAGTAAAGGAATGGTGGTTGAGGCCTCTTAATCCGGGGACGAATATGACGCTTAAATAAAAGAATAACAACACACTAAACGCGGCATACAACGCCAGAGCCCTCCTCTCAGTCTTGCCAAACCGGAAGATGGCCAGCAAAGTAAAAACGAACACCGTCAGGCACAAGTTTTCCTTGACCATCATGAGCAGGGTCGCGGAGATCATAAACGGGATCAGCTGACGTTTCTTGAACGTCCAGAATACCCAAAAGATGATCGGCGGCGCCAGCGCGTCCGGATTGAATTCGTAAAGAATACCGAAAATATTTGTGGGGCAAATCAGATACAGGGTCAGAAAGACGGCTCCCCACTTCTCTCCCAACTCTTCGGTAGTCAAACGGTACAAGAGCCAAGCGGCGACGACCAAAGCCAGGGCCTTTAGGACCAGCAATGTCACCGGCGAAGGAAAGAGGAAAAAGAACGGCAAGATCAGGAACGTGATGAAATAGCCATGGTCCCCGAAATAATTGATCCCCACCAGAGAAACAAATTGCTGGCCGTGCAGCAGATTCCAGGACGCTTGGCTGAAAAAAGCCAGGTCCCAGTCGTTGTAGCCCATGGCATAATATTTCGTTAATAGGGCTGCAGCATAAAGCAGAAAGAAAAAGACCCCCAAACCGATCACGAACCTGTTCATGTTTCCCCCTGAGCACGTCGCGACGCCGCCGGTGCAAACACACGGGACATCCATAGCAGCACCACAAAAGGCATGGCCCGAAAACACAACCTGGTCAGAACATCTAAATAATAACGAAAGATGTCCGCCGGCCAGAATAGGCCGGCCCACAAGCCAAAAAACATAAGACTCAACGAAAAAACAAAAAGGAATTTCTCCTCACCTGACCATGGCTTGGCAGTTCGCAACAGAACCGCCCCGAGATAGGCCACAAGGAGAATGGACATGGCCTGAGGCCGGGTCAAACAAGACCAGGCCATGCCCAGTATCGGCAGAAAATTTCCTATCGAGGCGGCCCATCCGAAATGATACGCGTAAGGCACATGCTGGAGTTTCAGCCAGATGAGCCAAACCGCGTGTACGACCAGCGAAATGGCAATGATCCGGATAGCATAGACCCGCTTCCAAAACGCGCCCAAGGAGAACCTTTCTGCCAGGCCGTAGGCCAAAAAAACAGAGCCAAGGACCACCAAGGCTTCGGACTTGACAGCGAGAAGACCCGCCAAGGCCAGCGTAACGACATAAAGTGACTCTGTCCGCTGGTTGATCATCCAGTCCAGGAAAAATACCACGGCCAATGCCGTCAAGGCGACAAACAGGTTCTCGGGAAGTGCGGTGAACATCGTCCAGTTGTTGAAGGCAACCAGAAAGACCAGGACGGTCAGCCAAGACTCTTTGCGCCCGAGCCCCAGTGCGCTTGCGCTGAATTTCACAAGCCCTACCAGTGATAAAAAGGCCAAGCCCGACGTCCATTTTGCAAGTTCTTCGTAAACGCCTCCCGCAAAAACATACTGCAGGGCCAAATTCAAGGGCCAGAGAACCGGATAATAGTTATTGGTATTCTCAGTATAATCAAAAGTCAGCATCTTCTTGTCGAAGATGATCTTCGCCTTCAGAAGCCAAATATGCATCTCATCGATTAAGCCAGGCGGATACGCTATGATGTATAAGACAAAGAACAGAAGTACTGCAAAAGTTATGGTCCCCAGTAGCCCTTCGGAAATGCTGATCCGTGAGAATGAAAGGGGCGCCGGCCTATCGACCCCGCGCATCCTCATGAAGAGATACGATAAAATCAGTGCCCCATGGAGTGAACAGCACACCAGGATGAAACCCAGCGGAATGTGGGCCAGAAGCAGTGGCCAGAACACCATGGTCGTAGCGACAAAACCGAGCAGATAACTTGTCCCCAACTTCCCTCCCAACGGGACCTTGCCGACATGCGGTAGAAGGCCGCAAAGCAAAAAGTAGCCAATGGCCAGGACCAAAAGATTGAAGTAGCAAAAGGAGCCGATATCGGCGGGCCAGCCGGCCGGACGGGCAGCTTTGGCTGCCAATGGAGCATCTTGCTTGACATAAAGGGCTGCCCTATCCGGAAGAGCGATCTTTGTCCACCCCGCTTTTAGGGTAGTGATCTTTTGCCCAATATCAAGAACGTATTGCCCGTGGCAGGCCGGTGGTTCACGATTGAATTTATTGGCTTCTTCATCCAAGACTCGAACCGGATAAAGATAATACTTTACGGTTTGAGTCTTTAAGGGCCGCTCACCCACCATTGTCACGCAGCCATCTTCAGGGATCAATGCCTGCGCCCTTAACCCGATGGCAGCGTACGGTCGGCCATACCACATCAGCCAAGGATCGCCCTTCGATGCAAAAACGTTGCCGATGCTCGGCAGACCGAGTTTGCAAAACCTGCTTATTGAATTCCATGAAATATTCACCGTCAGGATCAGGATCATGAAGATCAAGGCCGTGTTCAACCAACGCTGACGGCTGCTGGATTCTTTCATATCTTTAAAGAATTTGGAGGGTCTCTTATCGTCTACCAGCACAACAATCCGTTACAATCCGTGGCTACAGCACTACTCGAACTGCGCGAAGCGCCATCCTATTTTGTGGATCACGAATTTTAACAAGGTCTTAAGAATATTGAGTCCATAAACGAGCGACGGCCACAATCGGATCGACGAAGCTTCATCAAAATATCTGGTGCAGATCGGGACTTCCTCAAACCGCATGAACTTCAGCACGCCTTGAACAATGATCTCCGTGTCAAAGACAAACCCGTCCGAGTCGGCCTCAAAATTGACGCTCGTCAGATATTTCCGGCTGTACGCGCGAAATCCCGAATGATACTCCGTTAAATAGATGCCCAACACGACGTTTTCCAGGGCCGTTAACAGGATATTGGCGTTGTACTTCCAGATCGGCATCCCGCCGTGCAAGGCGCCGCCCTTCATCATGCGCGAGCCAAACACCGCATCCGCCCGGCCTTTGAGGATGGGCTCCACGAGCTCAGGAATGGCCGTGGGATCATATTGATAGTCCGGATGCACCATCACGACCACGTCCGCGCCCATTTCCAGGGCTTTTTTGTAGCAGGTTTTTTGATTCCCCCCGTAGCCTCTATTGCGGTCGTGGCGGATGGCCTTGATGCCCAGATGGCGGGCGACCTCAGAGGTGTTATCCTTACTGGCATCGTCGACCAGCAGGATGTCATCAACGATATCGCGCGGGATGTCCTTGAGCGTGATCGCGAGCGTTTTGGCGGCATTATAGGCCGGCAGCACCACGACCACTTTCTTTTTGTCGGAAGCGTCCTCAGGCCCCGGATCGTATTCCAGCTCGTGCAGATATTTCATCTGGCGACTGCGTCGGGCAAAAGCGATCAGTTGGTCCCCCAGGTCCAGGCAGATGGACAGTGACGCGAACCGGGGGTGCCGCTCAAAGAACCGCGCCATGGGTTTCATGGAAGGTTTATAGGCCGCCAGATTCGAGAACCAATAGCCTAAGGAGAAAGTCCGGGCATGCGATCGCATGGCGATCGGATAGAACCCGGTAGCATCGAACATCTTCTGCATGGTCGACTTGTTGAAATAATATAAATGCGACCGTTTGATCCCCCACCATTTTGCCTTGAGCATTTTACTCACAGTACTGTCAATGTCAGGCGTTGTGCAACAAAAGATCCCATTAGGCTTCAAGACCAATCGGATATCATGAAGAAGGGCTTTCGGATCCACGATATGCTCGATGACATCCGTCATCACGACGGCATCAAAAAACGAACGCTGATAATTCGCATCCTTTAAAGTCCCTTGGACGACATTGGTAAGACCTAATTTATTACGGGCATAATCAACGCCCCATTGGGACAGCTCAACGCCATAAACTTCCCAACCCATCTTCCGGGCTTCATCGATCAAGAAACCCGTCGCACAACCAATGTCCAGGATCCGCCCCCCATCTTTATACTTCCGCAATTGCCGCAAGATCAAACGCGCAGCACTGCGTCGGCCGGCCTCTTCCTTCACATACTTGTCATCCGACATTGCCACATAGTTATCAACGATCTTTTTGGGTTCGATGCGCGGATTCAAGAACGACAGGCCGCAGCGCCGGCAGGAAACCACTCGCAACGACGCATTGGGGTCATGGTCCGTGATCCGGTACCCGCCTTCAGGATCGGCACCCATCTTCAGGGCGTCATAGACAACCTGGTAGGAATCGCTCCCGCAGAGGTGGCATTTAAGTTCAGTGGCCATGCCTATTCTCCTTTAACATTTTTTAACTCGAAAGCCGGCAATCTTTCGGACGAATCCATTTTCTTAAAGCCAGTGTAAACAACAAAGTCCTGGCTAGCGACTTTGGAAGGAATGAGCAAATATTTGTGATCCGCTATCCACATGTTCTTGTCCCAAGCCTGGGTCGGATAGATCCGGTAGCAAACAGGGCTAACAATAGTCTCCGTCAATGCTCCCGACGCATTCAGAAAACCGAACGCCATAGAGAGGTCATAACCAGGGCGCTCCAGGGCATGCCAATAAAATACCAGCTCAAGATAGTCACCCTTTCGCCGTATATCATACCCGCCCAGCCTGAGAGAGCTCCCGAACTTGATATCCAGCGGATGAGTGATGGTCGGAGGGGCCTTCAAGACCTCGTATAAAACCTTTTGGTCTTTCCCTCCCCTGCCGAACAGGACCATATTATTAACAACATCTTTGACAGAGAATTGCTGGTAGGCCAGGAAATCCTGGATCTTTTTATAATTATCGCGCTTGTAGAATGATCCGATCATGAAATGATCGTCAAAGTCAATCAAGGCCTGATCAATGCGCTTGTTCAAGACATAGGTCTTGTTCGACAGGATATACGAACCGGAATAAATGTATTGGAATGAATACAGGGCTTTTCGGTGCGAAAGATGCGACAGGAACTCAAAAGTAGCTACCACCGAATAATCCGGAGGAACACCCTTGACCCATTGTTCCTTGATATGGTCAACGTCGTCCATCATGGTTCTCCGAGAACTAAAAAGACTGAAATGCGGGCCAAGCCTGATCGTTTGAAACAGCGCGACCGTGAACACTACTACTGCCAGCATAAGTTTTCTGGTATTAGGGTAAGCCAAGGCCCGTTTCAGCCCGAACAGAAAGGCCAGGAAAATGAACGGCAGGATCTCTGCTAAATAGTGGTAAAAGATCATGGTCTCCGGAAGCCTATTCGAAAGGAGCCGCTGGAGGAACAACGGCCCGACAAGGGCCAAATAGCCTGGAGACAGCAACGGAATAAATGAAAACGGCGAAAATACGTTCCACAACCAATTGATCTTCTCGATCGTGAACATATATTGTAACGCCGAAATGGGCTGGAGTAAAAGATTGCGCAGGATTTCACCATAACTGTGCCCCCAGTGGCTATAAATCAATGCAAAATTAATGTTGCCAGGGTTCAGTGCCGGAACGACTACTTTCATATACAGGATAAAATAACCAGCACTGCCGATCAAAAGCGGCAACCACCACCGCGGGCTTCGGCGCACCACCATCGCGTAAAGGCCAAATGTAAATATGAAGAACGGGAAATTCTCCTGACACAGCAGCGCCAGAACGCTCAAGCACAAAAAATAAACATACTTTTCAATAAAAAAGAAATAGAACATCGTGAACAGGATCAGCGGGGCAAAACTGGTGAAATGGAACTCATAAATATTGGTATACCCCACCCCGTGATTCAGCAGGTAAAGACAACAGACCAGGAACGCCCACTGAAAACCCAGCACTTTCCGAGCCAATAAGTAGAGAGGGGCAACGGCCAGGCCCAAGGCTGCGGTCTGCAGGAACATCAGCGTTAATGGATGGGGACATAATTTATAAATGACTGCGACGGGAAAGGCCAGGAAGTGGGCGTGATGGCCCAAGAAGTTCACGCCCAGAAGCGAGGAAAAGAAATCCCCGCGGCCCAAGTTCCAGATGATCTGGTCGTAAACCGCCAGATCCCAGTCGAAATATCCAAAGGTCTTGAAACGCAGATAACAGTGCGCAAAGAACACGACAATGTATAAAGTCGTTATTCCGGCCAATGTCATCTTGTAAAAATATTCCCGGTTCTTATCGCTCATATCAAAGCTTCACCACTATTCCTTTGATGCCCCTCTCTAACATAAAATCAAAAAACCGCATTTGGATACGCAAGGGAAAACTCTGTTCGAATTCTGGGATGATCCTGATATAAATGTGCTCCTTGATCAGATCACCCGGTTTCCAAGAAATGGTCGGATAAAATCTGTAGTTGATGTGTATCGGGACCATTGATAATAAGTCTCCGTGCTTGTCATAGAGATAAAATACCCTGGTAATATCCCTGCCAATGAAATCGGTGGCACGCCAATACAAAGACATTTTCAACATCCCCTTATCCGCGGGCTCCTGATCGAATCCTTCGAAAAGCAAGCCTGGAACGATCTCGACGTTCATCGGGTGCTGTATCTTGGGACGCGTAGAGAGCTTCTCATATAATAGGTAGCGGTTATTTCCGCCATTTTTGTGAAAAAGAACAATGGAATTCCAGACGTCCTCCACCCCCCAGCCTTCGCGAACGAATTTTGTAAGCAAGGGATAATTCCCAGGGCAATATGTTCTGGTAAAGATCGCAATATCATTAAAATCAACCAGCGCAATTTTAACTGCATCCGGCAGCCTGAAGGGAACATTGGATAGAGTGTGGTAACCCTCATAAACGTGATGGAATGAATAAAGGTGCGGCCGGTTGGTCACATGAGATAAGAAATCGAAGGATGTTACCAACGGGACATCATCAGGGATCGTTCTTAAGGCCATCCTTTTAACTGCCGAAAAATAATCGTTCCCCCAGGAGATCTTGTCGGCCAGAATCTTTTGATAAGGACCGGTAAAGAAAGCAACTACGGCGCACACACTTATTGTCGCGATCAACAGTCCAGCTTTCTTGCTTCGCGACAATAAATAGCGCAGGCCTAGGATCAAAGCGAAGAAAATGAAGGGCAGCATTTCCGCAGTATAGTGGTATTCCATGCTGCGTTCAGTCCACCGGCTGGATAACATGTGTTGTGCAAACATGGGCAGGATCGGAATTAATGCATAGGCCCCAAACAGAGGCACAAAACAAAGTGGGAGGAATAACAGGACTAGGTAGTTCAGGCGCGAAGTTTCCGTCAACAAACCGAAAGTCTGGGCCGGATGTACAACGATATTGGCAAGCATGTCCGGCAAATTGGACCCAAAGCGTGAGTATAACGAAAAAAAGTTTATTTTTCCCCCGCCGAAATGGGGAATCACCCATTTGATGCAAAACAAGAAATAGGCGGCCCCGAAAAGGATGGGGACCAGCACCCATTCCCACTTTCTTCTTTCAAATATCGCCATGACACCCATCATCACCACGATCAAAGCGATATTCTCCTGGCACAGCAGGCTCAAGGCGGACCAAAACAGATATCTTCGAAAATCGCTCACCAGAAAGCAATATAACATCCAGGCCAAAAAAAGTGTCGCGAACGGGGTCGGATGGAATTCGTACAGGTTGGAAAAGATCAGGCCAGGATAAATCAGATATAACGCCACGATGCAAACGGCGATCTCGTTCCTTATCTTTAATGAACGCGCTGCGATCAGATAGATAGGATAGGCGCTCAGACCCAAAGCCACGGTCTGAAGGAGCAACAGCGTTACCGGGACCGGGAAGATGGCATAAAAAGGAGCCAAAAAGAACGAAATGAAATTGGCGTGATTCCCGAGGAAATTAATATCCAGGATCGAACTGAAATAGTTACCTTGTAAAATATTCCACACGATCTGCGCATGCACTGCCAGATCAAAATCATGATAGGAAAATGAAAGATATTTGCCAAGAGTTAACAAACCAAGACTGCATATATATACCGTTATAAGAAGCCATACCAACACTCGGCTCTGTGATTTGGGCATCCCTTGATCGTTCAATTCCGACACATCTGCCCCCCATTTGCAACAAAGACCCAAACGACCGGCTGAATGATCAAACTTGCATCCTGATCTTTATCGTTCGCTACGGCCTTTCTTACAACCCTGATTAAATTGAATCCGGCGTTCTCAATGGCTGTTAACTTGTCGACACTTAACGGATAGGCCCAGGCAGGCTGGGTGTATTCCCAATAATCGATCACCATCACCACTCTTCCCGAACTATGGCGCACCATCTCCCTTAACTCCCGAATTGACTCTGGCAAGACCGAAAGCTGGCCGCCAAACTCTTGATATTGAATACCCGAATAATACCGGATCGCTCTTTCCGACTGCGATAACACTGTCAGACAGGGGCCTTTAAAAGGACGAATGAACTGCCCCGCCTCTCGAAAACCGACATAGGCATAATCGCCCACAGAGATCGGCCCCAACCTGGAAATAATGAAATTAAATGACAAGACCAGAAAACATCCGCAAAACGCCAGTTTAAATAATCGACGCGCGGAATCCAACTTGATGAACGAATGTGACAAATGCTCAAACAAAATGCCGATCACTAAAAACATCGGCGGAAGGAAGAAAAAAGTATAACGATAATCTTTTTCACCGGCGAACGATATGATCAGAAAAGAAACCCAAAACCAGGCCGTGATCAACACCCTTTGGGGATGTCGGATCTTCCACAGCACGATAAAGCCCAGAAGGACCAAAACAGGACCGCCGGAAATTGGGCAGATCAAACGAAAATTCTTCAGGTAAAACCACGGCGGGCCAGTAAATATGGCACCCTGCAGGGCGGTGATGTTAGGAAGCACGGATTTCAATTGGTGCAAATTGTTCAATAACAACAATCCCAGTGTCGCCAGGATCATGGACAGCGGAATAAAGATCCGCTTCCGGGTGGCCGTACTCGACGGGATCAAATAACAGATCAGGAGGACCGGGAGACATAACAGCCCGGACCATTTCAACAATAGCAAACAAACGCCAAAGAATCCGACCAAAACATGCGGCAACCAGGCGCGGCTTTCTTTGGCCTTGAACATGGCCAGAATGAAGAGCACAAAGAAAGTCATCATGGCACCGTCAGAAAGGATTCGTGGGATATACACAAAAAAAGCGAGGCTTAACCCCACGCCTATCGCACAAACAGCCGCCAGGAATTCACTGCCGCCGATCAACCTCCCGACATAAAAACATGCCACGATACCCGTAACATTGATCAGTAGGGCGATCGCTCTCAGCGCAGCATCGGAAAAAGGCTGTATAAATTGGGCCGCGGATAAGAGCAAAGGAAAAAGCGGTGGATGCCGTTCTATGAATTCCTTCGAGAAAAGGACTTGCGGAGACAATGAGGCCTTTTTGGCAAGCCAGGCATAAAGTGCCTCATCCGGCCACATCGATTCAGTGAAAATCCGTGGAAAAGTACAAAAACAAACAATGAGAAGAACCAGGAACAGGACGGCAAATAAAAGACGGTCCGCCTTATGCAAGCCGGAGGAAGGGGTTTTCATAAATAAATATCCGCATTGTTGAGGACTGGCCAGGCGAGATCTCTCTTGGAGAGGATCGGGTTGGATATCGGCCAAGTTATCGCCACAGCAGGATCGTTCCAGATGATGCCGCGCTCATGCTCAGGAGAATATTCCTTTCCACAGCAATAGATCACATCCGCCGAAGAGGAAAGAACGCAAAACCCGTGGGCAAAACCTTCCGGAATAAATAGTGCTGAATGTTCCTCTAATGAGAGGTGCGTGCCGAACCAACGGCCAAAGGTCGGTGAATTCTTGCGGATATCGACAGCGACATCAAAGATCTCCCCTGCCACAACATGGATCAATTTGGCCTGGGAGGCTGGCTTGCTCTGGTAGTGGAGCCCGCGAAGAGCATCGCGGGTTGAATGAGAATGATTGATCTGACCGCACTCAAACGAGATGCCCGCATTTCGGAACAGGGCCGCACGATAGAGTTCCGAAAAGAATCCCCGGTCATCAGGGAACTCCTTGGTTTTGATCAGCACAAGACCATTAATAGGCAGAGGCTCAAATTCGAATGCCAACGTCAATCCTCCTCGGCGATCCTCTTCAAATAATCACCGTAGCTCGTACGTAATTCCGACGCCAGGCCCAGCAACTGCGCCCTGGAAATGTAACCCATACGATATACGATCTCCTCGATACATCCTATGTGCAGCGATTGCCGTTCTTCGAATGTCTTGATGAATAATGAGGCATCCATCAAGGAATCGTAGGTCCCTGTATCGAGCCAGGCAAAGCCCCGCCCCAAAAGACTGACCGATAGCGCCCA
>Ga0265323_10001626_pt1 | contig 10807 bp, 5 predicted proteins | sample 41225metaG_FD_193580 | JGI IMG/M metagenome (GOLD analysis project Ga0265323, IMG submission 193580) | Rhizosphere microbial communities from Carex aquatilis grown in University of Washington, Seatle, WA, United States - 4-12-25 metaG | ecosystem: Host-associated > Plants > Roots > Rhizosphere >... | reverse complement strand
AAATAATTTTAAATAATTATCATTGAAAAATGGAATGTTATTAAAAGTATTTACCAATTGGTCAGATTGGTCTTTAGATAATGTGTCATCCAGGCATGTCAGGATAAATTTTTTATTTTCCCCGAATTCCTTATTCATTTGTATAATTTGATCATTTATTGGTATGTTGTATTTTGATGAATCCCTGATGCTCAATCCGATTGTAAAAATGGAAAAAGGAAAAATTCCGGAGCTATTAATATTTCCTGCCCCTTTTACATTCCCTTCTTCAAAATCGGCTTTAAATTCTATTAATTTTGCCAATCCGGTTGAATCAATCATTCCTGATTTCTGTAATTTACTTAAGCTTGAATTAATATTTACAGCTTTCTTATAATCAATTTCTGCACCTGCAAGGTCGTTTATATTTCTCTTGGCAATAGACCGGTTGTAATATGCCGTTGCAAATTCCGGATTAAGATTTATAGCTGAAGAATAATCTTCAATAGATTTATTATATTTTCTGAGCCTGAACCAGGTTACAGCCCGGTTAAAATAAGTCAGGACATTATTGGGGTTTATTTTTATTACCTGATCGTAATCATCTATTGCTCCATAAAAATCGCCAAACCTTGCTTTTAATTCAGCCCTGTCGAAATAAGTCAAAGCGTTTTCAGGATCTAATTTAATAACTATGTCATAATCTTTCAAAGCGCCAATTGAATCGTTTAATTCACACTTTGCAACCGCACGGTTAAAATAAGCAAATGAATTCAATGAATCGATCTGAATAGCATGATTGTAATCCATAACAGCTGAAGAATAATCTTTCATGTCAAACCTGTTTCTTCCTCGCCTGACATATATATCGGCGCTCCATGGATTTAACTGAACGGCCTTGTCAAAATCGGCCATGGCATCGTTATATTGGGTTTTATATTGTTTGCTTATTGCTCTGTATAAGTAGGCATAAGAATTATTTCGGTCGATTTCAATAGCCATGTTGAAATCGTTTATTGCATCGTCGTATTTTTTTGAAAGGATAGAATTTATTCCCCTGCTGATGTAAGCTTCTTTATTGATAGGCCTGATTTCAATTGCCTGGTCATAATCTGTTCTCGCACCCTTCAGATCAAATAATTTCTCTTTTGCATTTCCACGGTACAAATAATAGTCTGAATAAATAGAATTATAACTTATGGCAGTGGTGAAGTCCGATATTGCACCTCTGTAATCCGAAAGGTTATATTTAGATATCGCCCTTAGGAAATATGCTTCAGCTAAATCCGGATTGAATCGAATAACCGTATTAAAATATTCAATGGCGGAAAGGTTTTCGTTTTTTATTATTTTTTCTTTTCCATTATTTATCCAGTAGTCGATATTCAATTGACTATGCAACGTTAAAGCTTCGAAATAAAACATTATGATTATAGAAAAGTACTTTTTCACCATTCAGAATATTCGAACTGCAAAAATACATTAATAATTGACGGTTGAATTCTTTTAAACGGAAGATTTATTTCTTTACCAGCCTAAGCCCTATGTTATATGAACTAAATTCCGGAGGTTCACTTCCACGAAAGGTAAGGCGCAATTCAACTTCAAAATTTGTATCGCTGAAGCTGCCTCCTCTTTTTGTACGCCGCACACCGGTGGAAGGCCCTTTCGGGTCAATATCTTTATTCCCTGAATAATCGCCATACCAGTCATTGCACCATTCCCAGACATTGCCGGTCATGTCATAAATTCCTAAAATATTGGGCTTTTTTTGGCCAACCATGTGGGCTTTGTTCGATGCGTTTTCCGAAAACCAGGCAATTTCTTCAATTTGGTTGCTGCCACTATAAAGGGATTTCTTATTTTTTATTCCACCGCGCGCAGCAAATTCCCATTCTGCCTCGGTAGGCAACCTGCACCCGAGCCATTCTGCAAATTTTACTGCATCGTTCCAGTTTATATTAGTAACCGGAAGGCTGTCGTCACCTTGTGGTTCATTCATTCCTTTATCCTTGCAGAAGGCTTTATATTGCCAGTTTGTAACTTCATATTTGCTTATTTTGAATGTACTTATAAAAACTTCATGGCTGGGTTCCTCATTTTTTAATGCCAGTTCATCTGTTCTGAAACAACCCATTTTGTAACTTCCTCCTTCAACATTTATCCAATTCTTTTCAATATCATTCATAACCTGCATCCTGAGTTCCTCATTTTTCAATTGTTTGATGGCTTCAATCCGGGATGCCGGATAGTTATCCTTTTTGATTTCGAGTGCACTTTTATAAAATTCCAGGGCAATATCCAATTTTTTATTTTTAAAATTGGTATCTGCTTTTGCAATATAGTCCTTATAAATTTTTTCTTTAGCAAGACGTTCCTGTTCTTTTGCCATTTGTTCCCGGTCAATAATTGATTGGGCCTTTTGAATCTGATCATGTAAATATTGTGATTCCTTAACATTTAAAGCCTGTTTGTAAAATTCTATGGCTGCAGCATATTGTTTTTTCTTAAAAGCAGTATCGGCAAGTGAAACATAACCAAGATATTGCTCTTCTTTCAGCTTTTTGTTTTGTTCGTCCTGCCAAATTTGTTTTGCTCCTTCCTGTGTACTTGCCCAATTGATAACAACATTTTCATGGAATATATCCGTTGGTTTATGGCCACGTTCAACCATGAATGCAGGATTAAGGTTTATTATTGATGCAAATGACGGATTGGGAATAGTTTTAGACCAATATTCAGAAACAACAACAGGCAGGTTCAGGCTGCCAGAGTATTTGTCAGGTTTATTTTTAAAAATATATTTCTGGTTCCCAATTTGCGCCGATTGTTTTGAGGCATCGTAATTTTGGAAAAACTGATCGACAAAGAACGTACTATCTGTCTTTTCAAGGATTTTTCCATCAGAAAGCCTTTGGTGCAATAGAAAATAAAGTACACCTTTTCGGTATTTGCGCGATTCTTCATATTGAATATTTCCCTGGGTATAAGTTGTTGACCAGGTACCTTCAAAAAAACCTGAATCGTTGAAGAACCCTGTAATTGAAATGGACGAGAAATCTTTCAGGTTGCTGATGTTAAAGTCGAATTTTAATTCCCCGGCAAGTTTGTTGTTCTTAAAAGTTGCCGAAGTTTTACGGATAGTTTTTTTGGTCAGGTTTGAAGTTGTGGTTGAAGTCCAGAATTCTGTCATCTCGCCATTGGAATACAATCCTGAAACAGTTTCGGTTGTTCCCTTAATATCGGGGTCGGCCAACATATAAGTCCATTTTCCATCCTTTTTATCCAGGTTGTATTGACCCACAACATTAAGCATGCTGGTACCTTTGACACCACCTGTAACGGCGCCTTTGTATTTAAATGGTCCTTGAAATACCCTTTCTAAATTCTGATTTTCATAATATTGGTATGTTGCTGTGCCATTTTCATAATTACCCTGAAAAGTTTTCAGGGTTTGTCCAGAAACATTGAAACTGACAGGCAACATCAAAAAGGAAATACCTTTAATAATAATATTGCTCATTTTACAATTTTATTTAATGAAACTCCATGAATGTTAAGTTTTAAATTTACCAAGAAAACATGAAACATACAAATAGTATAATTTTGATTGTAAAAGAACTTATTTATTAAGGTGGTACATGTTAATGTTTGACAAGCAAGTAAAATATTACTTAACAGTAAATCGTTGAAAGTGGCTTACTTATTTTGTGACCCCGGAGGGAATCGAACCCTCGACCCATTGATTAAGAGTCAATTGCTCTACCAGCTGAGCTACGGAGTCATAAAATTTAAAAGTTGCTAAATTAACAGTTTTTCTTTTTATAAAAATAGTTTTGTTGCACTTTTCTATTTGTTATACTTATTGGTAATTCTTTGCATTTTAGGAAATTTTGTTGTGATGATGACGGCTAAAGAAATAACAAAAAATGAAGCCAAGGACAATGCACTGTTTCTCATACTTCCGGTTATTTGCTCAATGAAACCAAAACTGAACATTCCGGCAACAATCGCAGCTTTTTCAGTAATATCGTAAAAACTGAAATACGATGAAGTGTCATTGGAATCTGAAGGTATTAGTTTTGCGTAAGTGGAACGCGCCTGAGATTGGATTCCACCCATTACTAAACCAACAGCAGCAGCTATTGCAAAAAACTCATAATCGGTTTTTATAAAATATGCGGCTACACATACTGCAATCCAAATAATAAGCATTAGGGATAATGAAAATTTATTTCCTTGCATAGTCGACACTTCAGCAAAAATGGTAGAGCCAATTATTCCCAAAATTTGAATTATAATAATTGTAATAATAAGTTTGGAACCAGTAATTCCAAGCTCTGCACTTCCAAATAAAGAAGCAACAAGGATAACTGTCTGCACTCCCATTGAAAAGAAAAAAAATGCCAATAAAAATGGTTTGATAACTGGTTGTTTCCTTACCTTAGAAAATACCAATAATATTTCTTTATAACCTTTTGTTATAAAATTTAATTTAAAATTGCCATGTACGGAATGATCCTGTAAATAGTAAAAAGCTATTTGCGCCACCATGATCCACCAGAAACCTACTTCGAGAAATGAAAACCTTAGGGCATCGAGTTTTCCGGCAAATCCAAACCATTTATAATTTTCAATAGTAATAAGGTTGATGATTAGTAAAATCATGCTGCCTGCATATCCCCATGAAAATCCTTTAGCACTTATTCTGTCATGTCTGTCAGATGTGGCAATAACAGGTAAAAAGGAATTATAATAAACCAGCGATCCTGCGTATCCAATAACTGCTAATGCTGCCAGAATTATTCCAAAATTTAAGTTATTGCCATGAAACCAGTACATAAGAAAACAAGAAATGGAACCTATAAAAGTAAAAAACTGCATTAATCTTTTTCTAAAACCACCATAATCGGCTATTCCGGAAAGAATAGGTGAAAGAATAATTATTAAAAAATATGCGGATGCAAGCGTATAATCATATAATACAGTATTCTTAATTGAAACTCCAAGAAAATTTACAATCTCACTGTTAAATGCTTTTTTGGTTACTTCCTGATAATAAAGCGGAAAAAGGGCTGTGGTAATGATTAGGTTATACGCAGAATTTGCAATATCATAGGAACACCATGCATTAATAACTTTCTTATTGTTTTTGTCCATAATTCAACCATGATTTATATAAAGTGAAAATCTAAAATTTAATAATAATAAAATATTATTATTGGAGATTCTTAAAAGTTCAATATCCGATTTTTTTCAAAATATCAGGAGGAATGGAATTTTTATTTAAAATTGCGGAAGTAGTTTTATACAATAAGTAGTTTTCAGACATATAAAAAAATCCAAGGTAAGGAGTGCAGGTCAATCCCCATGAGTTTTTCATAATATAATATTTTTTGCCATATTGGTTTTTAGCAATTCCAACTACATGAACAGCATGATCATCGGTTGTTTCGTAATTTTCGAAACCAATCTGGCGTATTTGAGGACTTATTTTCATTTCCTCAAATTTTGAAATGGTAGTATCGTTGATTGAATTCTTTTGATCACTTTTTTCATTTTCGCTGGTAACAATAGCAATACCATCTTTTCTTAGAAACCCTTTTTCAGTCATATCAAAAGATATGGCAAGTGAAAATCCTTTTTCAAGAGAATTATCTATAAGCTTCTGAAATTCTTCGATAGGAAGATTAATAGATTCGCCCCATGACCAATTATCAGGAACTTCTAATATGAATTTCTGATAATATGGATGATGAATAAAAGAGGTAAACAATATATAATTATCCGGATTTATTCCAAGCATATTGCCAAAAGATTGAGGTGTATATTCTTTTCCTTTATAATTAAATTTATCAGGTACTTTCCCCATGTATCCATCTAATTTTTTAAGAAACTCCTCTTTCCACGATGGAGATACTGTTTTGTTTTTAATAACTTCATTTAAATAATCTATAAGATCGGTTACCATTTGGGTATCGTCGTAATTGATATTGTCGTTAACAAGTCCGGTATATGCAGTATAAGGTACAATACCGTATTTCTTTATAATATCTAAAGCATCATTCAATTCTCCGCCACTTCCAAAGTTGATAGTACCATGCATTCGCATGTATTTTTCTGCCTTTTCAATATAGCATTGGTGTGCAATGTACATTTCCGACAAATCAAATTCTCCTTTACCTTCTTTAATTAACTCCGATTCGAGAAAAGAAATTACCGAGAAACTCCAGCAAGTATTGGAATGATATTGATTTTTTACTGAAGTGGTCTTTATGGTCAAGGTAGTTTCAAATTTCTCTTTTGGCAAACTATTTAATTGAGAATATGCCGGAAGAATGAGAAACAAAATAATCGTTCCGGAAAATAACCTCTTCAAATGGAATTTAGCTTTCATATAATGGTTTTTCTTTTTTATAATTAGAACATGTTTAAATATTTTTATCTTTTTTCAGTTTAACTTAACTTTATATTATTCCTAAATTTATTATTTCATCATACAAAAAACAAATTCCTGGTTCATTTATTTATTAATTAAATTCTGGTGATTATTCAATTTCCTATGATTTTAAATTCAGTTCTTCTATTTTGAGCCCTTCCCTCTTCGGTGTTATTATCAGAAATGGGTTGTGTTTTTCCATAACCTTTTGATAAGAGACGGTCTATTGGTATTCCTTTTGAAATAAGATATCCAACAACTGTTTTTGCACGGTTTTCACTCAATTTCTGGTTAAAATATTCGCTGCCAATATTATCAGTATGACCGCTGATTTCAATTTTTAACGTTGGGTTATTAACAATAAAGTATGCTAATTTGTTAAGTTCAATAGTAGATTCTATTTTTAATTCATAAGAATTCGTTTCAAAGAAAATATTTTTTAAAATAGTTTTATTACCTGTTTTAATTGGCTGAAGCGGAATATCCATGATATATGGTTTCGATTTGTCGTTAACACCAGACAATGTAAAATTTTCGGAATAAAATAAAAAACCTGTTTTTGAAACATTTAATGCGTAATCTTTATCGGCAGGGATACAAACAAGAAATTCACCCGTATACTTGCTGGCAACAGCCTGATTTACTAATTGTGAAGATTTTAAATCAATTAATTCAAATTTTGCATCAAGAGGCGTTCTGTTTTCAGCATTAAATACTTTGCCTTTTAAATAAGAAACCAATAATGGCCTCGCTTCAGGGTATAAATCGAATTCGAAAATATCTCTTCCTTTTTCAGGTATCCGGTTTGATGAAAAATATGCATGATCGCCCCTGGCGTTAACAACAATTCCCACTTCATCGGCAAAAGTATTTATCGGATACCCGAGATTGACCGGTTTGGACCAGCCCGTAATTCCTAAACGACGGCTGAAATATAAGTCATGTCCTCCCATTCCCGGCCAACCATTAGATGAAAAATATAATGTTTGGTTATCGGGATGAATGAAAGGTGATTGTTCATCTTCAGGTGTATTAATGCTATCTCCCAGATTTACAGGATTTGTCCATTTACCATTTTCATCAAGAACAGATACCCAAATATCATAATTTCCTTTACCTCCGGGGCGATTGCTTGAAAAGTACAATGATTTGCCATCGGAAGAAAGGGATGGCTGTTTTTCCGAATAACCTGAATTAACGGGTTCACCTAAATTAACCGGAACCGACCATCCATTACCCAGTTTTTCTGAAATATAAATATCACATTTTCCCAAGCCGTCAGATCTGTTACATGCAGTGAAAAACATTGTTTTTCCATCGCTGGTCAGAAATTGAGCTCCTTCGTTATCCATAGTGTTTAAAGGCGGTCCAAAGGAGATGGATTTTTGCCACGAATTGTCTTTATACATACTATAAAATAAGTCTTCCTGGCGATTTTTGTAAACATTCGGACTATTTTCGTTTTTTGGAATAAGTCTTGTAAATGCCATCATTTCTTCATCTGCCGATAAGCTGGGCCAGTACTCATCATATTTTGTATTTATATTATCACCCAAATTGACAGGTATAAATGGTACAGGATGCTGAATTGTTATTAAGGCAAAATTACTATCGGTAATTATTTTATTAATTATTTTTCTTTGAGATGAAGTAACCTGATTCTTTTCTAAAAAAATATTGGCATTAGAAAGAGCATCTTCATATTTGCCGGTTTTATATAGCGCCTGGGAAAGGAAAAAATAAGTTACCGGATATTTATCGGCCCCCGATCTCAGGGCATTTCGGCAACATTCAACCACCTTTTCCCTGTTATCGCTTACATCGTAAGCATCGGCCATTAGCAACCAGGCTTCTGTAAAATTATTATCTTCCTTAACAGATTGCCCAAGAATTTCTATTGCTTTAACATAGTCGTATATATGCATCTTTTGATTGGCCTCTTCGTAAAGTTTAATTGCTTTTTTAGACCTTGTTGAATAATCCTGGGCTTTTAAATAATATGGATTGAATAATAGGGCGGTAATAAATAAAAAATATCGAAAAGTTCCTAAACACATAATTTAGCAAATAACTCTTTTTTGAAGATAAAAGTAACGAATGAATCTGATAATTATTCCAAATAATTTAAAAACGTATATGATCATGCCAATAAGTAATCAATAAAATTTAATAAATTATCTATTATCCATTCTAAAATTCTTAAACAAAATTGCTACTTTGCGGGCTAATTTATTTTTTATTCATAAAAAAATGCGTATCAGGAAAGAATATTTTGAAAAACACGGTAAAGAAAAATCGGTTTATCTCTTTACATTGATCAATGAAAAAGGAACAGAAATAAAAATAACCAATTACGGAGGGATCGTTACTTCTATAAAAACAGCAGATAAAAATAAAAGAATTGACGATATCGTCCTTGGCTTCGACAATCTTGAACAATATGAAAATGAACATCCATTTTTCGGGGTCATTTGCGGCCGTTATGCCAATCGTATTTCTAATGCCGGTTTTTCATTAAATGGGAAAACATACAATTTGGCGGCTAATGATGGTAAAAATACTCTTCATGGTGGAATAAAAGGTTTTGATAAAGTAATATGGCAGGCAGGATCTTTTGAAAATGAAAATGAGGCAGGGGTTAAGCTTAATTATTTGAGCCCGCATTTAGAAGAAGGATTTCCCGGCAATCTGAATGTGGAAGTAAACTATGTTCTTAATAATTTAAATGAATTTACAATTCTGTATTCTGCCAAAACTGATGAACCCACCGTTGTAAATCTCACCAGCCATTGTTATTTCAACTTAAATGGATGCAAAAAGGAAATTTATGACCATTTTATAAAAATCAATGCCGATAATATTACTGAAGCAGACAATACACGGATACCAACAGGAAAAATTATACCTGTTGCCGATACTGCACTTGATTTTAGAAAAGAATTTCAAATTGGTAAAAAGATTGACAAAATTCATGGAGGATATGATCATAATTATGTTCTAAATAAAATTAAAACGGGCGAACTTGCGTTTGCCGTCAAACTTTACGATCCCGAATCTGGAAGGACACTGGAAGTTTATACTACTGAACCGGGGATACAATTTTATTCAGGTAATTATCTTAATGAAAATCTCAACGGAAAGACAGGAATAAAATATAAAAAGCACTTTGGCTTATGCCTGGAAGCACAACATTTTCCTGATTCACCAAATAACCCTGAATTTCCTTCAACCTTATTAAATCCTGATAAAACTTATTTCCAGAAAACCATATATAAATTTGGAGTGGAGAAATAAATATTTATTTTCATATAATTATTGCTTTAGGTAAGCCAGTAAACCCGGTTCAGGTTGTTTAACCTTAAGGCTTTAAGAATTATAGAAAATTCAATCAATTGGCATATTTATTTTTATTAATCCACAAAAAGTAAAATAACCTAAAAGGTATGCGGTAAGTTCCAATTCCCTGAGTTATGGACAATCTCGAATGTTTCTTCCTTCAGTCTTTTATGCTACAGTCTTTCTGCCTGAATATTTACAGGAAATTAATTTTAAACAAAAACATCATATTTTAAATACAATTCCCCCGATATTATCATGTGTAGCACCAGTTACAGACGAAAGGCAATTGTTCTCTTCCCTGATTCTTAAAACACCAAGAAAGGCAAACATAAAAGCCTCTTTATAATCAATAAGCAGTTTGTCTGGAATAATAATTTTATGGTTGGTATGCTGTTTTAACCTTTCTACCAGAAATTTATTATAAGCCCCGCCACCGGTAATAAGAATTTTTTTTGAAATTGCTCCTGTAAAAGAACGGGAAAGTTGAAATGCAATGTGTTCATATATGGTGCGAAGCTTATCATTTGTATTGCAGGGAAATTTTTCCAGAACAGGTAAAAATTGGTTTTCAACCCATTCCCTTCCAAGCGATTTAGGAGGTTGCTGATTATAATAAGGTATCCGGTTTAAAGCCCTGTATAATTTTTCCTGCAATTGTCCTTTTGAAGCCTCAATACCGTCTTTGTCAAATTCAAGGCCTAATTCTTTGCTTATATTATTTATTATAAAATTCATTGGACAAATGTCATAGGCTACACGTTTTTTGTACCAGTTGAAGGAAACATTTGCAAAACCTCCGAGGTTTAAACAATAATCATAATCATTGAAAAGCAATAAATCCCCGATGGGAGTTAGTGGAGCACCCTGGCCTTTTAAAGCTACATCAAGCAATCTGAAATTTGAAATTGTAGGTATACATGTCGTGGCAGCAATTGTAGCCCCATTCCCAATCTGGAGAGTTACACCATCTGCCGGATTATGGAAAACTGTATGCCCATGGGAGGATATAAAATCGATTTTATTTCTTTGTGTTTTAATAAAATTTTTTAT
>Ga0265323_10001621_pt1 | contig 10832 bp, 7 predicted proteins | sample 41225metaG_FD_193580 | JGI IMG/M metagenome (GOLD analysis project Ga0265323, IMG submission 193580) | Rhizosphere microbial communities from Carex aquatilis grown in University of Washington, Seatle, WA, United States - 4-12-25 metaG | ecosystem: Host-associated > Plants > Roots > Rhizosphere >... | reverse complement strand
AGCTGGCCGTAGCGGTCGCCCCAGAATCCGTCCTGGGGCGCGGTCTTGGCCTTGCCCCCGGCTTCCAGCGCACGTCGGTAGGCTGCATCGCAGTCGGTTACGTAGACGTACAAGTTGGTCGCTGTGTCTGGGTATTTTTCCATACTCTGCCCCAGCATGAAGACCGAGTTGCCAAGCGCTAGCTCGGCGTGCAGAAACCGCCCCTCAGGATTGCGGATTACCATCCGTTCTTCGATTCCAAATGCCTTCTTGTAGAAGGCCAGCGCTTTCTCTGCATCCTTGACTACCAAGGACGGCGTTATCGTGCTCCACCCACGAGGAATTGATTCCACTCTTGCCATGATACCCCTCCCGGCCGCGCGCCAAACGCGCAGCCTCATGAAGCCTTCCGCATGATTGGCTAGTGATTGATTTCAATTGCCAGCGGGATTTCGATTCGGCCGAAAGGCTGGTTGGTCGCCGCATCGACCAAGTCAGCGCTGAGGGTCAGACCCGCGACGTCCGGCCTCGTCTTCTGGAAATAGACGAACCCAGCGATCTTGCGCCCATCTGCCACGACGCCCTCCCGTATCCCTCGGCGGAGCATCTCCCTTGTGGGCAGTGGTTCGCGCCAGTAGGCGTGGGCGACATACTGATCGAAATCGGGCTCGACCCATTCGCCTGTCCATTCATCCTCAAGGCGAAACTCGGGCGATACCGCTGAGACGGGAATGATCGCGTTGCCCTTAACCTGGGATGGTGGCATAGCGCGGAGCATCTCGGGATTGTCAGGCGGTGCCTCCACTCGGAAAGAGTCGTAGCGCAGCCACAGTGTCTTGCCGCTGTGGTTCTCTACTTCTACCCAGACGGGAAGAACGTATTGCGACAGCGTGGGCGGATTTCCGTTCCACGTACGCGCCCTCGCTATCATGCGCACGCCAGCGCTCTGACCTGTTTCACTCTGCAGCGCGCTCGCGGTTTTCGTCGCGCCGGAAACCGGGACCGGCTGGTCGCTGTGGGCACAACCCGCCAACGCGAACGTACCAACCAGTACTCCCAGCAGCCATTGCGTGCTGTTGGCTCCTAGCCTCCGATTGCTCATGACTTCCTCCCCTGCGCGTGTTGGATGCCCGATGGCCGCGAAAGGTCTCCCGGCCCCCACGGCCACGACGACGAGTACCACGTCCACGACCATCAGTGGCCAACCCACTGTGCCTGGCATCAGCCGCGCATTGGCCATTCCCGACTGTGGCGCCGAGGACTTGCGCAGTGGTGTCGGGGGTTATTGTCGCCTGTGACCGCAGGCAAATGGGCGCATCAAATGATTAGGGGTTTGCCGGGCCTGGCTCTTGTGCATTTGCGTTCGGCGTCTGCCTTTCTCTTCAATCCTCGGAGCGGCCTCGACGTCGAACACGAGGTGCCACCGGGATGATGTTTCCATCCGGTGGCGCCGGCAGACTGCTGTGCTACCGGATCGTAGCGGCGCGCGAAACTGGCGTCTCTTCAAGCAGCAGTGGCGTGGCCTTGGTTCGCGTGCAGCCTGCGCAACTCGGTTCGTCCGGCGGCTCGCTGGCGCGCCAAGATGCGTGACAGAAAAAGATCCAGCTCGCTTCGATCTTCAAGCGAGTCAATCACATCTTGAGTAGAAGTCCACTCTGTCCAACCGGATCCGTGCACTTGGATCACCGCAAGATCTTTGACCCCGCGCAAGAGCGTGCCGTTCAGTTGAATTGCCGGCATCTCGAGACAGGCTGTCGCAGCAGCGCTTGCAAGTGAGGGCCTTCCTGCCCAAAGACAGGCCACCGCCTCGGCCTGCAGAGGTAATTGGCGCGCAGCCAGGTACCACAGATTTTCGACACGAGCCACGACTGTCGACGTGTCCCACAACGCACCGTCCGCTGCAAGCTGCGCTGCCTGCAGGGGAGAGGCCCGTTCTCCCGACTGAGCTACGGAAAAGATGCCCTCGCCCAGCGGCATCCCAGGCACGATCCAGGCTTGGCGACCTGTGCGGTGGCGGCGGGTCACCCCGATTAGGATCGCTTCAGCCTGGTCCAACGCTTTGCTCGCGGCGATCACCGCATTCACGAACGATTCAGGACGGGGCACGTAATGATCGGCTGGCGTCACCACCACGCGCGCGTCAGGTGAACGCGAGAAGACGCGGCCCAGCGACAAGAGCAAGTCGAGACCTTCGCCGCATTCCGCTGGCCGAACGATGAGATCGATGCCAGGCCATTCGCGCAACTGCGCGCGCGCGACGGCCTCCTGCGCCGACGCCACCACGACGACCATGTGCTCGGCAGGCACCAGGCTCGCATAGCGGGCAACCGTTTGCTGCAACAGAGAGCCGCCACCTGCGATCAAAGCAAACTGCTTTGGTGTGTACTCCCCACTCAGCGCCTCGGTAAGCGAGCCGAGACGGTGATCCTCTCCACTCGCCAGGATGATCGCGTGCAGATTCTCGGATTTCGACATGCCCATTCTCCTTGTGACGAATGCTCGTGGTTGCTAGGCAGCCGTTTCGAAATGCAAAACCGAGGCCAGTGGTGCCACCGCACGACTGCTGGCAGCCATCCCCGTGACGCGCAGCCATAGGTTGGATGGCCAACTCCCGCCCGCGATATCAGGGACGTACGACTACGATCTGGTGGCGCAGGGCAGTGCCTTCGACGTCGGCGCCCATGAACTGGTCAAGTGACGATGTCCAGGATTTCGCGCCGGCCAGAACCCAGTGTGAGCTGACGGCCCCGATGTCGATGGGAGCCGTGCGGGCTGCGCTCGACCGCTACTTCTGTACGCCTTCGCCCTTCATCGATTCGAGCTTGGCGAGATCGAGGCCCGAGACGGCGGTCTTGAGGCCGCCAAGCTCGATGCCGCGCCCCTTGGCGCTGACGACGAAGCGGTCGCCGAGGACTATGGTAAATTCGTTGCCACCGCCGCGCTTCGATCCCTTCTCGTGGACCAGGCGGCCATCCTGTTTCCCGGTGCGCTCGAATCCGTTGTCGTCCTCCCTTTCGCCTTGCACGGCAGCCCAACCGGCCAGCCCGAGCAGGCCACTGGCACCGCCGGTGTCCGAGATTTCCAGCGTGATGTTCTTCTGCGCCTGATCGCTGTAAGTGGCCTGGGCTTTCGACACCATGAGACCGGCCATGCCGGTTTTCTCGGCGTTGCTGCTGGTCTTCGGCAGCCCGGCGAAAGTCGCGGGTATGAACGGCTTCAGCACTTCGATGCCGATCGGATCGACATGCTTGCCGCCACCGAGGATCGCACCCAGGCCTTGCATGGCTGCGGCGGCCTGTGCCGCGGGATTGCCACTCTTCTGCGCGGCTTCCATATTCTTGTTGTTCTCCGCAATCGCCTTCCCCATTTCCTGCAGCCTCCCGAGTGGGCTGTCCTTGTCGAACTGCACCGAAGAGGACGGGCCTCGGTTCGGCAATCCTGATAGCGGGCCAGAGCCCAGCATCCCCGCGCGTGCGACCATGCCTCCTGCCGCCGTGATCAAGGCCGTCAGTACGATGGCACATAGGGCGGCGACGACGGTGTAGCCGACGGCTTTCTCCGCCGGGCACCTCATCAAACGCGGCAGGCCGAGGTAGAGCAAGTAAAGACCATAGAGCCCGGCGATGAGTGCCAGCAGACTCAAGGACGTGAGGATGTGCAGCACCCCGGCGATCCAACCGGGTGTGAATGAGTAGATCGCCACCTTGAGGGATTGAGGGCCGCTCTTCTCGGCGCCGAAGGTCGGCGCCAGCGCGTTGATGATGAAAGCGATGATGAAGATCCCGACGATCGCCATGACGTAGCTAAAGACCGCCGCCGTGAGACCGCTGAGCATCGGCACGCGGTAGCTGCCGATGAACGGAACGGAGCGGCCGATGATGGAGCCACCGATGAAACTGGCGATGGGACCGATCGCCGCGAGAGGCAGGACGTATCCGATCAAGAGATCTCGCGTGGAAGTGTTTTCCTCCGCGATGACCGGCCACTCGCTGCTCGGCTTGAGGCAGATGTTCTTGATGCGCTCAACTAGTGCCATGACGACCCCTCCTTGAATGAGACGCCATGGTACCCCACATGGGCCGACAATTCAGATCAATTGAAGCCCCACGAGTGCTAAGTGTAGGTGGGTCTTGCAAGCGGGGCAGAAGGCAGCCGACCCTCACCTGCGGCAGCGTCGGCGCCGCACGACGATTAGCATGCCAAGAACCAACAAGAGACTGGCAGGTGCGAATCGATGGGAGTTTCCGCTGGTCAGCGAGCAGCTGGCGGAACTTCCGTTGCTGGGCTTGCTGCCCGCGTCGGGCGTGGCTTGCGAGGTGGTTGAGGATCCTCCAGTGGCCGAGCTACCGCTATCCGCGCTGCCTCCCGCTGCCGTGCCGCCGCCCTTGCCAAGCGAGCCACCGGTTTGGATGGCGCCGCCCGTGCTGTTCGTGCCCCCGGTGTTGGCCACACCGCCCGTGGCGGATGCGCCACCGGAAGCAATCACGCCTCCCGTTGCCGCCGTTCCGCCCGAGGCAATCACGCCACCCGTGACGAATACACCACCGGAAGCGATCACGCCGCCGGTTGCCGCCGTTCCGCCCGTCGCTTTCGCGCCGCCCGTCGCCGCCGTTCCACCGGAGGTCAGTGCCCCACCGGTAGTCCCCGTTCCACCTGTAGCCGTCACGCCTCCGGTGCCCGTGGTTCCACCGGTGCTTCCCGGCAGGTCCGCCTTGCCAAAGGCATCGTGCGATGCCGTGTCAGCAGCGGCGCCATCCTTCAATGTGACAGTGCCACCGTCGGGAACAGGACTGGAGCCATCGAGGCCAAGAAAATGAATGGCCTCGCCGGCTTCGGGATCGACAACAAGATCGCCGTGCCCCTTTCCGGTTTCCTGAATGGCCTCGACCTGTACCACGCCCGCACTGTCGGCATAGCGGGTCCTGATCCAGCCGGTTTGAAGGGCATCGTTCTCGGTTGAGGTTGGTGTCTCGCTCACCCCGAGCACGTTGGTCCACTCTTTGATCGCTTCGGCCAAGTTGACAAAGGCGACCGTCGTATCGACCGACCCGTGCCAGAGCTGAATGCGGGGACGTGCTCCCGTGTAGCCAGGATAAGCGGCACGCACCAAATCGCCCCATTGCGCCCCTGTCATGGTGACTTTGCCAGTGGCACAGGTCGAGCTCCAGCCCAGGCTGTCGACATTGCCCTGGGCGAAACAGCCGAAGGCGACACCAGCAAACGCCGCGCCGGCCTTGAACACGTCGGGATAGGCACCAATCATCGCCTCGGTCATCATGCCGCCCGAGGAGTAGCCCGACACATAGACCCGGCTGGCGTCCGCATTCTTGTTCGCAATCACGTAGTTGATCGCCGACATGATTCCCTCGGCGTCGCTGCCCGTCCCGTTGTGGGTCAGGTCCGCGGTCGAGTGAACATCCCAGCACTGATCGCTGCTGACCGCCGAGGGACAGACCATGAGGAAGCCGTACTTGTCAGCCTGCTGGGCGAACGAGTTTTCCGAGCTGCACATGCTCTGGCCGCCGTTTGTGGCATGACAGGCGTGAAGATGGAGCAAGAGGGGTGGCTTCGCGCCGACATTGGTCGGCGTGTAGAGGTACATGGGGAGGTTCTTGGGGTTGGAGCCGAAGTTCGTGAGCGTGGTCGTCGTGCCCGCCTGCGCGGTGGGAGCGGCCAAGACGGTGGCCAGCAGGCATGCAAGACCTACCGTCAGCTCGGCGCGATGTGCACGGATTGTCCTCATTTCACCTTCAAAGGGCTGCCCATGATGATAACCTTTCAAAAATAGTGGTCCGCTGTCTTAGACAGCAGACCGTACCGTCGGCGCTCACGGCCGCCGTTCGAAGTCGAGAAAGCCCCGATCGAAATCGGTGTGGACGAGAGTCACGCGTACCTGATCGCCCACGCGCAGATTGTCGAATCCACGCACCAAGCGGCCTTCCACTGGTGGGTTGAAGATGCGCACCCAGGTGCCCTTGTCCGCGGCCCCGGTGATCAAACCATCGAAGCTCTCGCCCACTCGCCCTTCCAACAGCAAGGTCGCTGCTGACTTGGACACCTGGCGTTCGACCTTGGCCACATTTCCCTCTTGCTGCGTGCAGTGAGTGGCGATCTCGCCCAGCTCGGCCAAGCTGTAGGGCGCCGGGGTGTCCGAAAGCGCGGCTTTGACCAGCCGATGCGTGACCAGATCGGGAAAACGACGATTGGGCGCGGTGGAATGGGCGTAGTCCTTGACTGCAAGTCCGAAGTGCCCGACCGGCGTCTGCCCCGGCAACTCAACCACGTACTCGCCGGCACCCATCAGTTTCACTATGACCAACGACAGATCGGGAAAACGCAGCGGATCGGCGGCGTGGCGTCGCAAAAGGAAAGCCTCCAGCGCGCGCGACGACGGCTCGGCGGAAAGCGACTCGCCCAACTTCGCGGCGACGGCAACGATTTTCGCCCAGCGTTCAGGTGACCGCACCACACGGCGCAAAGACGGCCGCGCCTTGCCTTCGAGAAAGCGGGCCACCACGCCGTTGGCGGCGATCATGAAGTCCTCGATCAGTTGCTTGGCGCGATTTGGCTCTTCCCCCTGCAACCCCACCACCGCGTCCCCGCTGAACACGGCGCGGGATTCCAATGATTGCAGATCCAATGCGCCTTGTTGGTGGCGCAGGCGCCGCAGCCGTGCCGCCGCATCGTCCTGCATGCGAAGCTGCAGATCCATCCCTTTCACGCGCGCGGCTGGCTCGGGCAATGGCGCGTGGCCGTCGAGCCACGCGGCCACTGCGTTGTAGGCCAGCTTGGCCCGGTTGCGCACCAGCGCGCGGCCCACGCAAGTGTCCCCCAGCGTGCCGTCGGGCTTGACTGCGTACTCGATGACCAGGCTGAGTCGGTCGCAGTCCGGTCCCAGCGAAGTCAGGTCAGTGGACAGCCGCTCCGGCAGCATGGGGTAGACGTGGCCAGCCACATATACCGAGGCAGTGTTGCTCGCAGCGTGCCGGTCGATGGGCGTGTTCTTGGCGACCAGCGCGTCCACGTCAGCCACTGCGATGAACACTTTTACCATTCCGCCGCCCAGATCCTCCGCCACCGACAGCTGGTCGAGATCGAGAGAGTCGTCGTTGTCGATCGAGCACCAGAGCAAGTCGCGCAGGTCGCGCACGGCGCCGCCCTCAGTTGGTGCGGGGCCGGGTATGCCGTCGAGTTGCTTCAACGCCATGGCGTCGAACTCCGGCTGCAACCCTCGATCGAGCATCGCCTTTCGCGCAACCCGTTGCAATTCGGCCCTGTGGTGCACATGAACGGTCATGGCTGTGAGTGTACTCCTACACCTGCGTTCATGTGACGGCCATTGCGCAGACCCTGCGCTGACGCCGGAATTCCCCAAGGGAATCGCAGACGACGGCGTGCTAGATTGTCGCCAGTATGGAATTTGTGTGGTTCATGAACGTGGCTCGCGGCGCTGGATGGGCGGGAGCAATTCCGGCGGCGCGGGTGTGCGACGCATTGGCTCGTCGTGAGTCCATCGCTGGCGGTCGGCGGTGTTCAGACAAGGCGACGTGACAAACGACCTTCCAGACTCCAGTCCGGAGGTTCGGCCGTCGCGGGTCACGCTGAAGACCGTGTTCACGGTCTGCTTCGGTGTATTGATCGTGCTCGCCCTAGTGATGGCCATCATCCACTCGCTGGTGGCAATCACCCTGACCTACGTAGCCCTGCTGTTGGCAGTGACGCTGGATCACGGCGTGAAGATGCTTGTGCGGCGTGGACTCAGGCGCTCTCTCGCAATCGCGGTGGTGAGCATCTTGCTGGCTGGGTTGCTCGCCGGGCTGGGCCTCACGTTGATCCCGCCGGCTGTCTCGCAAGGCCGGATGCTGGTCGCACAAGCCCCGGCTTTCATTCACAACGCCCGCAGCAGTCGTCTCTTTGGGCGTCTCGACGCTCGTTTTCACCTGGCCGATCACATCGAGAAGCTCGAGAAGGGATTCCACACGATGCTGGAGGGGGCGGCCACTCCTATCTTGGCCGCAGTGGGTGGCGTCCTCAGCTTCGCTGGCGCGACCGTGACGGTCTTGCTCTTGATGGTGTTCATGCTGATCTTCGGCGGACGCCTGATCCAGGCTGCTATGGAGGAGGCGCGTCCCGAATCACGCAACCTGTACGGCGACGTACTGGACAAGATCTATCGATCGATCGGCGGCTATCTGGGCGGTCTTGCGCTGATTTGCACCGTCAATGCCTCGCTGACCACCACGTTTCTGGCTATCAACGGGGTTCCGTTCTTCCTCCCACTCGGAATCATGAGTGGACTCTCCAGCATGATTCCCTACGCCGGTCCGGTGGTGACGGGAACCGTGATCACGTTGCTCACCCTCATCACGGGCGGCGGCTGGCACGCTTTGGCTTGTGTTATCTATTTCATTTCCTATGGTCAGTTCGAAGGCAACGTCCTCGGCCCTTTGATCTTTCGTCGCACGGTTCACGTGAATCCGCTGGTCGTGATCCTGTCGGTGCTATTCCTAGGAGAGATGGCCGGCATTGTCGGCGCCATCATTGCGGTTCCAGTGGTCGCCGCCATGCAGATCGTGGCGCGCGAGATGCTGCGTGTCCGTCGCCTACAACTCAAGGTTCAACGAGCCGAGGTTCGCGCCGCCGCCAAGGCGGACGAAGCGTGAGCACCGGCGCGCTCATTGAGCTGCAACAATGCCATCCCGGACGTCCATGAACTCCCATCGATCGATCTGCGCCGCTCTGATCGTTGTTTGCTGGGTCGCATGGCCCGCGGCTGCGGCGGCCCGGCTGGTCGTCGACCACGTCGCGATACACGGCACTCCCGGGGTCACGACGCGGGTGCTGGCCACGCGCATGCACCTGTACCCGGGGGATTCGGTGGATTTCGCCGTGCTCAAGGCGGCCGAGCAGCGCCTGATCGAGAGCGACCTGTTCAGGAGCGTGCACGTGTTCATCGAGCTGCCCACCGAGGAGGCGGTACGGCGCATGTACCTCGACGACAAGACCTACCCAGTCGAGGTGGTCGTGGAAGCCGTCGGCAAGCTCAGCTGGTTCGCCTTCCCCACGGCCAGCTTCGGCAGCGGCGATTGGGCGGGCGGCATCGCCTATGCGAACCAGAACCTCTTCGGTCGCGATGTGCACGTGCTCGCCGCAGGACAGATCGGCCAGTCGCGAAGCTATGCCTTCGTCGATTACAGCGATCCCCTGGTCGCAGGCATCCCGCTCACCTACTCGCTGAGCGGGCTATACCGGCAAGACCAGGTCCGCTTCTATGTGAACCACACTCTGTTCATGCAAGTACCGACCACCGTGGTTGGCGGCAGCGGCCAGATCGGCTGGGTGCTATCCCCCCACACGCGCGCGTGCTTTGGGTTGTCGGCCCGCTACCAGGCGGTGAGGTCTGTGGAAGATCTGCCAGAGGGTGGGACGGCGCTGCCCTACAATTCGCGGGCCGGCCGCATCTTCCTCCTGCAGTTCCAGATCCAGTTCGACGACACCAGCGCCCGGGAAGGGCTCCGGCATGGCGTTCGTGTGCGCATCAAGAATGAGGTGTCCGACCGCTATTGGGGTTCCGACTTCGACTATTCCAAGTTCGAGACGCTGGTGGAACTGTATGGCCGCTACGGGTGGAATTACCCGTCCGTCATCGTGACTGGCGTGCTCAATTACCCCACCTCGGACCGCGGCGCTCCCGTGACAGAGCTACTCCACTCGGGCGGGTCCAACCTGCGCGGCTATCTCACCAACGAATTTTACGGTGACACCCTTGGCAGCATGCAAGCCGAGGATCAGGCGGTGCTCCTTCACTTGCGAATCCCCTGGACGCAAGTGCCCTTCAATGTCGCGGCGGCGCTCTTTCTCGATGCGGCGACCCTGCTTGAACGGCACCCCGGTGGCACCACGGTTCCGCCGCCCGACGTAGCTCCGCCCCCTGTGCGGTCCAAGCTCAAGGACATCCACGCCAGCTTTGGCGGAGGGGTGCGCATCATTCTGCCGGGCGTGTCCATCCCGGCCTTCAAGGTTGACGTGGGCTACGGCATCGACGTGCACAGCGTAGGGGTGACGATCTCGATCGCGGGCGGCGGGATGTAGTTTCTCTACGGACAGGTCTGTCGCAGGTAGCCGGAATCGCCCGCGCCTACCAGGTCAAGGTCCTTCTTGAGCGCGTTGATCGACAGGCTGCCGAACTGCGAGCAGCTGAGCGTCAGGTTTGACTTGTACTCGACGTCGAAGATCGCTTTTCCGGATTTCGTGAACTCGGTGAAGCTGCCGCACTCGCTGTATTCCTGACATTGCTCATCGAGTTCGAAGTCGAATTTGTCGACCAAACGCTGGCCGGTCCGGTCCAACCTGGTCACGAGCTCAGGGCAGTTCTTGAGCGCGACCGAGATGCCCAGCGCGTGCACGGCGTCGGCGACCCAGCCGTCGAAATCGACCTGATCCTGCTCGGTCAGGATGCTGCGGTTCGCGTCCCAGTTGTCCAAGTTGTCCGGCTCGACGGCGTCGAAGCCCTTGTCCGCGCACATCTGGAAGCGTTTGTTGAGGATGCCGGCCAGCACGGAGCCTGATTTGAAGACGTCGCGGGTGTCGAGAAACCACTCACCTGGCCAGTCGGGATCTTCGGACAGCCTGAGCGCCGCCGGATAGTCAGCCGAGTCGGGACGTCCTGTCTCGTAGCTGCCCACGTCGAGATAGCAGACGACCTTGAGTCCGGCGGCGTGCAGGGACGCAACCTTCGCAGCACTCACATTGAACCCGTCCACGTCGATCATCTGCGAACCTATGGGCGGAATGATGGCGGCGTCGGCGGATGCGCCGATCTGCCAGTCCCAGTTGATGGTCCCGGCGCCACC
>Ga0265323_10001620_pt1 | contig 10842 bp, 11 predicted proteins | sample 41225metaG_FD_193580 | JGI IMG/M metagenome (GOLD analysis project Ga0265323, IMG submission 193580) | Rhizosphere microbial communities from Carex aquatilis grown in University of Washington, Seatle, WA, United States - 4-12-25 metaG | ecosystem: Host-associated > Plants > Roots > Rhizosphere... | reverse complement strand
GGAGGATAAAAGAGGAAGAATCTACTATATGATAGTAACCAATAACAACATTTATTAATCGGTTTTTCTTCCTTATAACATGAAGCTTTCAAGCATCATCGGAGGACTTACGCTCGCAATAGCATCTTATTCTCCTTTAGTCATTGCGCAGGATGTTCCGGATAATATAAATAGTGTGGTAATGAAGAATAATATTATGACTATCACGAATGCTGCCAAAGAACCATATAAGCCGATATTTTTCGACTACAAGTCCTGCCCGAAGAAGATCTCTGATCGTCTGGATTCAGCAAAATATTTCGGCATCGACTTATGTCTGGATACTCTCGAAAGTTATCGTAATTTCATAAGCCCTGTAATTGTCGACAGGAAATGCGATATTAACTATCAGGAAAATACTACACTTCCAAAAATCTGCCTGAAAGCGAAGCTTTCATCTGATTCAACTATCCATATACCTAATAAAATACATGACAACATCGCATCGATCTATTTCAAGCCTGAATCGAGTAAACTTTCAAGGAAAGATTCTTCAGATATACAGAATATAGCAAAGGACATAGCTTCCCAATATCATGATGTCATAAGAGATTACAGAGGAAAATTTGTCGCAAGGACCATCAAGAATATCCTTATAATAGGAAGGGCAGACCAGACTATAAGCAGCAAGTTTGATAATATGTCTCTTAGCGAGAATCGCGGAGAAGCCGTCGCAAAGCTGCTCACGAGATATCTCAAGGATTATTGCGTCAGCGTCCCGCAGGATGTGCCTTTGGAACTCGTCGCATATGGTGATGTCAATCCAGTATGCACAGGCAAGGATAGCATGTCATATGCCCTGAATAGGGTCACTGACATCATAATCAATGAGCGTGCCATGCAAAGGGCTCTTGACGAGATAGTGGCTGATGAGACATTGATAGATTTCTCGCATTCTATGACAAATATCGGTGATGGAGGATACTCGCCCATGGATATCCTGAAGGGATATGATTATGAATGCAATGATTCAGTGAGCGCATTTGTGAAGCTTATAACTTTTAAGGATGGATTGAAGATGCACTTACCTGACTGGCATCATCTTAATGATCCTGAATTCCTTCCCGACAGTTATCTCAGATGGTTGACACCATTCAAGGAAGTGATGCTATTAAAGGTCCTGACGATGGATAAGGGGAAAACGATAAGGGTCTTGACAGATGGAGCAGCCACGAAGTCAATTATAACTGATAATGAGATAATCAATGTAGCACTAGAAAGAGACATCAAGATATCATGCATAAGCATCGCGAAAACCGCGGAATATTCAAGGATACTCCAGAATCTGTCAGCAAAGACAGGAGGAAGATTCTTCACCATACAAAAGATCAGGTATTAAGGCATGGAAAGATGATGCATGGAAGATATGGTTTCTCACGTAAGTCGGTTAAGCACTGTTATGTGGGAGGCTGCAAGCCGACCGAGGGAGCGATAGCGACTTACAGTATGACGCAGGCACTTCAAATTAATCACTATACTTGAATAGTAACAATTCAAAACATTTATAATGTGCGAATTCTTGCGTTTTGGGCGTTGTCGTCCTTGAATTTCGGCTTTTTGGGAAACGATGGAGGCTGGAATTCGTGAAAGAAACATATCTTCGTAAAAATTGGTTAGTAGAGTATGAGTCAATTAAAAAAGAGGTCGAACTTCGCTTTGGTGAGGAATATCTTCGCAATTTCTCAAAGATAATGGCGAGAATCGCCCAGTACCATTACAAGAAAAAGTCGATGCTACTCGGCAAGGAACGTGAACTTTACGTATTTCTCCAAGAGAAAGGACACAACCCATTCAAAATATATCGATGGTGTCTTATTGAAAGAATTCCAGAAGCTATACGTTTTCAATTAAAGAATGGAATGATTAATCAGAAGACAGCATTGCACATGCACTTCAAGAACCGACACGAAAGCGAGAATTCAATTTGTGTCGCGATTAGAGTTCAGGGGTTACAATTAGTGAGGTCGATGTAAAAATGGCACAATTCAAAAATAAACGGGGAAAAAATCAAAACGAAGGAAAGAATAGAACCTTGCCGAATGTCTTTAATAAAAAACAATTACTAGAATTGTTTACAGCAATAGAAGAGACAGATATATTTGTTGCGTGTCTTTTGGCACTATTTTGTGGGCTGAGAATTAGTGAAGTGTGCCAACTAAAAAGACAAGACGTAGATTTAGTAGACTGCAAAATAAAGGTAGTTCAAGGAAAGGGAAGTAAGGACAGATACGTAATGTTGCCATCTTCGATAAAACCTTTACTTGAGAAGTGGTTTAGGATTACTGAATCTGAATATTTTATTCCAACAAGTTCGAATACTGGAATTAGTACGAATTATTTAGCATTAAAATTTCGAAGCTACTTACAGAAAGCTGGACTTTTAATTGAATGGGATAAGACATCAACAGGACAAAAAAGGCATTTGTATAGTTTTCATACATTAAGACACACATATGCAACATATCTCCTAGAGAAAGGTGTTGATTTGTATTATATTCAGAGAAGTCTTGGACATAGTGATATTTATACAACTCAAATCTATGCATACATTAGTAGTAAAGATTTGAAAGAGAAAATTGAGAAGGCATTCAACAACAAAACAACACCAACAAAAAGAGAATTAGCCAATACATCTAATGTTTTGCTTAATGATCCTATGGAAGTATTAAAACTACGATATGCAAGTGGAGAAATCACAAGAGATGAACTACAAGAGAGAATAGACACAATAAATGCTATGAATAAGAATGCAGAACTATTTTAGCGGGAGTTAGTATTATAGGTAGATAGATAGTATATGGTGGCATATTCTAGTGCCGTTTTTGTAGCTTGTTTCGTCGATATGTTACCGTTTTACATCCACTGTTTTTGGGTGTGTATTTTCTAGCATTTTTTGTAATGTTTCCGACACTCGATTTCTCTGAGTGGTTATTCCGTATCTTTTGTATTGTGGTTGTAAATTTCTGTTTGATACCACAAAGAACCATCTGTTAGGATATTTGTTGTTTAGGTAGTGTGCTTTATTTTTTAGTTGTCTCTCTTTTCTTAGGAGTGTTCCTGTTTCTATTTCAATAGCATATTTCTTGTTATAATGTATGAATGTTATGTCTGCATCTTTAGTTTCATGTTCTTCGATTTTTGTAACATCAAAATTTTCTAATAAACGTTTAACAGACCATACTAAGAAAGTATGTGTAGCAGAATGTCCCATTACTGGTCTGACGAACACTGTGAGAATTTTCTTTTGATATGCGCAGTATTCATTAACTTGCTTATGCTTAGACCTTCTTAAAATAGTCTTCTCTTCTTTTGTTAGTTTCTGACTTAATATGACGTTTTCATCACGATGTGTTAAATTATATTCTTTCGTTGCTTTTTTGGAATTCTCATCCATTAATATTTCATTTTTTTCCTTTTGTATTTTATCTAATTCTTTCTGCTCAATATCCTTTAAATTCTTTATCCTGTAGATTTCTGACTCCAACAATTCTTTCTTAAGTTTATAATTTAATTCCTCTAATTTAGAATTAAATTCAGCTCGAAATTGACTTAATGATTGCTCTGAATATCTTTTGTTACGAAAATATTCAATCTTACGTTTCAATTCATCCAAACTTAAATTATCTAATTTCGTATGTATAAATCTGTAAAGTTCATTTTCATCCACTAATACATTATGTTTTCTATCGTCATACTCTGAACGCAATCTGACCATAGTTTTAGGTATATTATAATTATAATACATAAACAAGAATAATGCGATCAATCCATGAACTATAAAAAATATTGATACTATATGAGGATGAGCTATTCGATAAATAAATAATATTATAATGCTAAAATTTGTTATATGTATTAATATTTTAGCTATAATTTTTGATTTCCTTTTTTCTAGCACGTCGCCTCTGATGTAGAAAAATATTATTGCAACAAACCACAGAACCACTAATATTGCTATTCCTAATTGAATTAATGTATTTATTATTAAAGTTTTGTCTATTTCATTAAACCATTTATACGCTACTAAGCCTATGGCTAACAGAATTATTGCATAATAAATATTAGGATTCTCCGTTTGAGTATTTTTGGCATTAGTCATAGGAAGTTTAGTAGAGTCTCATTTTTGATCTCTTGTTTCTCTGGTTCTTTGTCCCATACTCTGCTGAAATCATCGATTACACGCTGTCCACTGTAATTTAGGTATATGTCTGTAGTTATTAGGCTACTGTGCCCTAGAATGCCCTGTAATGCGCGCACGTTGCCACCTTTATGGAGATAGCAGACGGCGAATGTGTGCCTTAAAACGTGCGGACTAACAGGCTTCTTAATTCTAGCCTTATCTGCTACTGCCTTAACTTTTAATTGAATTAATCTAGGACTAATGTTTATTTTCTTTTTTTCTTTAAAGAATTCAGTTAGATAAAATCTGGCGGTCTTACTTAGCGGAATAACTCTTCTCTTATTTCCCTTGCCTATTGTTGTGATACATCCTCTCTGCCAACTAACCTCCTCCTCTGTTAATTTGCTAAATTCTGAAACTCTCATTCCGGTTTCTAACAGGACATTAATTATTAGTTCTTCATCGAAATTACTGCAAGCTTTTCGCAATGCAAGTATCTCATCTTCTTCTAATGGTTCTCTCTTATAGTCAAAAGGCATTTATTCCAACTCCCATCATAATTTATCAGTGTCTCATGATTTTTATAATATTCTCCGAGTATGTAATACACTTCTAAGCTTAAGATGATTTAATACATAAACTAGGATAATGTAATACACTCTACTCATGATAGAATTAGGCTTATTTATTAGTAGAACTCAGAGAAACGCTAACCCGGAATGAAAACCGATAGTTAAAGTATATAAGCATTTTTAATATATAATGAGTGTACAAGAATAATTCAATTCATTATTTTAATTCTGCCCAAGGAAAGAACTTCTTTTCGTAATAATCAACTATAAAATTCAGTATTAATGATACTATTGCAATCATAATTATTCCTGCAAAGACAGAAGATATATCATATAATCCACTCGCTACAATGATATAATGTCCAAGTCCTGCTTGTGATGAAATAAATTCTCCAATGAATGCTCCTAATAATGCGAAGCCAATGTTTAATTTTATTGCTGACATAACCCATGTTACTGATGACGGAACGACAATAAATTTGAATACTTGATTCTTGGATGCACCAAATGTTTTGAGCATTTTAATTCTCTCTTTTTCTACTTCATTAGCGCCCTTATATGATTGGACCATAGTTAAAATAAATGTTGATAAGGCTATAAGAACGATTTTTGATAAGATGCCTGTGCCAAACCAAATAATCAGTATCGGTGCAATCGCAAATATAGGTATTGAACCAAAAATAATAATGTATGGTTTTGCGATTTTAAATGCTGTTTCTGAATACCACAGTCCTAAACCCAATATTACTCCGAGAATATTTCCTAATAAAAATCCTAAAATAACTTCTGACAAAGTAATCATAGTATGATATAAAAGAGTTCCATTTGCAATATCCGTATATAATATGTGAAATATTTTTACAGGAGAACTATATAGGAATGATGCAGTTTTTGAACCTGCTACTGCTAATTCCCAAACTAACAGTATTACTATTAAAATCGCTAATTGATATAAAATTATTTTAGTTGTTTGTTTCAAGGTCCATCTTCACCCAAATTTTCTTAAAATAACTTCCAAAAGTCGCATGTTCTCTTCTTTGAACAGGATTTAGATTATTTATTGTAATCTTCTGCTCTGATAATATTCTTGCTGGTCTCTGCGAAAATACCAGTATTCTATCTGCAAGTGCTATTGCTTCATCTATGTCGTGAGTAACCAATATTGCACTCAATTTTTTCTCCTTGATATATTCATATGTAAATAATTCCATCTTCAATTTCTTTTCATAATCTAATGAAGAGAATGGTTCATCAAGAAGCAACATAGTTGGTTCAGTTATCATTGTGCGAACAAAAGCAACTCGTTGCCTCATTCCTCCTGACAATGTGCTTGGATATTCTTTCTCAAATTCGCTTAAACCATATCTTTTTAATAAGTGAATGGCTTTCTTTTTTGTAGCATCATTTAAATTATTCTGAACTTTCAGTCCTATCAACACATTATCTAAAATATTTTTCCAAGGCAATAATGCTGGTGTTTGAAATAGATAACCAAGTTTATTATCTGACTCTTCGAGAATAATTTTTCCATTTGTTGGAGATTCAAATGAAGCCAATATATTTAATAGAGTAGTCTTACCACAACCACTTGGACCAACTATTGCGAGTATTTCTCCTTCTTCTAAATCAAAACTGATATTTTGTAGAACATCAATTTTTCCAGATTGATTACGAAATACTTTACTTATATTTTTTACTTTCATTGTTTATCTCTGTTAAAACTATTATTTGGTATTATTAGCAAAACTATTATCTACAACATCAGTAAATTGTGGTGCAGTTTTAATATCTCCAATTGATACTCTTATTTGAATTGCTTTATCCCACGCATCGTGATTTATTTCCATTCGACGAGGCCAAACACTTTCATTTATCGCAAGGTAAACTGTATCTTTAACAGAAACTTTATTTAGATTTGGAAATCTGTTAATTGCGATTTGTGTCGCTTCATCAGGGTTGGCATAAATATAATTTAGTGCATTCTGATATGCAGTCACAACTTTTTGGACTACTTCAGGATTATTTTTAATATATTCATCTGTCGTAGTAAGACCTGTTACAGTCATGTCTCCAAATTCATTTGGATATGAATAAACTATTTTTGCACCTTTGTCTACTGCTTCTTGAACTGTTGGAGGAATAGTTAATGTTGCATCTGCTTCACCAGAAAATAACGGACCAAGTTCTGAACCAAATTGCGATTGAATTATATTATAATCTTGACCTAACTTCAAGCCGTTGTTATCGCCTAACTTTACGGTTAGAGTATATGCTGTTGATGGTGCTAAATAAGTTACTATTTTCTTACCTTTGAAATCCTTTGGTGTAGATATAGTTATATTCTTTGTTGATACCATCCAAAATGGTGCTTTATTGACTATAACACCAACTGCTTTTCCAGGTCCACCTTTTTCTTTTGAAATTGCCACGAAAACAGGATCTCCCTGTGCAAACTGTGCCTGTCCACTTATGACTGATGCGAAAGCCTTGTCATCTCCACCACTGCTAACTATTGTTACATTTAATCCTTGTTCTTGAAAAAATCCCTTATCTTGAGCCACATATAATGGTAAATATAATACGAAGTCTCCAACTTGACTTATTGTTATGTCAGTATTTTTCTTTTGTGGTGTTCCTAAAAGTATCGATAAGACCACTGCGATTATTACAACTATTATTACACTCGGTAGAATATATTTTTTCATGTGTTCACCTATGTTCTTTATTATAATCAGCAATATATAAATTTATTCAATTACATCTTGTGCAATATAGTATTTATTTTTTCAATCAGGATTTTTCAAAGCTCAATTTTTCTGTCTAGAATGACAAGATTTATAAAAATCATCGTGCATCCAATTAGTAGTTTTGCTCGGTGTGGCGGAACTGAAAAATTAAAAGAACCCATGTTGAGCCGAAATAAAACGCTAAGGCAATTCGCAGAATTTCTGCGGAAGAGATTGCGAATAACAAAGACACACGCCCTGAAAAGCGCACAGTCTTTAGTTATAACTAAGAAGTAGCAACTTTTCCGAAATATTTATAAATATAAAACTTATTCTTTGATTTATGGATAAACAAAATGATGGGAAACTAGTTTTCCTGATTGAAAAAATTTGGACAGACAGTATGGAAAACGAAGTCTCTGCAGCAGTTGGGTATGTACCATACGGATATGCTCTAACTGAAGAATTAGCAAAATCATTTTGCGATAAGGGTAAACAGTATACTAAAAAAGACTGCTGGGCAATTATGAGTCCTATGCCAGAATATCGTTATAACACACTTAAACAAGTAGAATAATTCTTAATTTGAAGTGCAGAGTAATATTGCACATAACACCTACTAAGCGCAGTTTTATTACGCTTATCAGAATTTGCTATAAGATGTGTAGTTTTATGCATTTAGCACTCCTTCTTATAATTTATAAAAATTTATTCTAGAAAATTTATAAAAAAATAAAATTAAAAATATTCTGAAATCTACCACTTCGCATACTTTATCTTGTCTTCTTCTATGCGCAGCAGCTGATTGTATTTCGCGACTCTCTCTGTTCGGCATGGAGCTCCAAGTTTTATATGTCCGCATCCCAATCCGACCGCAAGATCAGCTATGAATGTATCTTCAGTCTCTCCACTCCTGTGGCTGACCATCACAATCCATCCTGCGCTTGTTGCGTCCTTTGCTGCTGTTATCGCTTCAGTCACAGTCCCTATCTGATTGACCTTCAATAGCAATGCGCTGCAAAGTTTCTTCTCTATAGCCATCTTTATTCTTTGAGGATTCGACACTAACAGGTCGTCTCCTATTATTGGGACTTTCAATTTTGCGACCCTTGCAGTAAGCTTTGCCCAACTCTCAAAGTCGTCCTGATCGAAAGGATCCTCAAGCGTCGCTATAGGGTATGCCTTTATCAATCTAAGATAATATTCCACCATCTCGTCTTTTGAGTAAGCCTTGTCCATGACATAATTCCCAGACTTGGAGTCATAGAATTCTGAAGCTGCCGCATCTATCGCGATCTTCATCTTCCCATTGTATCCTGCCTTCTTTATAGCTTCGACGAGTAGGTCCAATGCCTGTTCAGGCGTCGTCAATTGGGGAGCAAAGCCTCCTTCATCTCCTACATTAGTCGCGCCCTTGCCGTATTTCTCTTCGACAATCTTCTTTAAAGTATGATACACTTCAGCAGTCATCCGCGCAGCATCCTTGAAGTCTTTGGCATATACTGGAGTTATCATGAATTCCTGTATCTTAAGGCTTGAACCTGCATGCTTTCCGCCATTGATGACATTGGCGAATGGGACAGGGATAGAATATGATTTTACTGATGTTCCTGCAATCTCTGCGATGTATTCATAGAGCTGCTTCTGCTTTATCTTTGAAGCGAGCCTGCATACAGCCATACTCACTCCAAGTATCGCATTGGCGCCAAGCTTCGACTTGTTAGGCGTTCCGTCAAGAGCTATCAATGCATCATCGACAGCTTTCTGATTAAGAAATTCCATTCCTACGATCTTCTTTGAGATTATCTTATTAACATTATCGACGGCTTTTGTGACGGATTTTCCTAAATATTCCTTCTTTGCGTCGCGCAGTTCCAGCGCCTCATATTTTCCTGTGCTTGCGCCTGAAGGGACTATAGCTCTGGCCTTCACATTATTGAAGTATGCTTCGACTTCAACTGTAGGATTGCCTCTTGAATCGAGTACCTGTCTTGCAAACAATTTCGAAACTTTCATCTTGACACCTCACAACAGACTATGTATTATTTATATATAAGGATAATTCCATAAATTTAGTATTTAAAAATTTATAGGATTTTGGAAAGTCATCATATCATATCAAGAAAACATTCTAGACCTATAATCCACAAAGTTTAAAAACATCATTCAAGTGGGCATATAAAAGAACTGATGATAAAAGAGGATAAACTGACGATAAAAGAGGGCATATGATCGAGATTTCGGATGTTTCTAAGGATTTCAAGGGGTTCAAGGCAGTTGACGATATATCGTTCAATGTGAATGATGGAGAGATATTCGCATTCCTCGGGCCGAATGGCGCAGGGAAGACGACGACAATCAAGATGCTGACAACGCTTCTGCATCCGACGAGCGGAACGCTCAAAGTCGCTGGCTTTGATACTGTAAAGGAACATGACAAGGTAAGGAAATCTTTCGGCATAGTGTTCCAGGACCCTAGCCTTGATGATGAACTTACAGCATACGAGAATATGCAGCTGCACGGAGTATTGTATCATATCGAAAAGAAAATCATGAAGCAGAGGATAGATGAACTGCTCAAGTTCGTCGAATTGCATGACAGGAAAGATTCTCTCGTCAAGACATTCTCAGGAGGAATGAAGCGCAGGCTTGAGATAGCAAGAGGGCTGTTGCATCATCCAAAAGTGCTGTTCCTTGACGAACCTACCATAGGTCTTGATCCCCAGACGAGAAATCATATGTGGAGCTACATCCTTGACTTGAACAAGAAAGAGAAGTTGACCATATTCTTCACGACTCATTATATGGAAGAGGCTGAGAAGGTCGCGACAAGGATAGCTGTTATCGATCATGGAAAGATCGTCGCTATAGGAAGCGATAATGAACTCAAGAAGAAGACGAGATCAAAGACTTTAGAGGAGGCATTCCTTAAGCTTACAGGAAAGAATATCCGCGAAGATGAAGCTTCAAGCGCAGACAATATGCGACTCATGCATAGGAGAATGACCGGAAGATGAACACTATAACAGCATTATGGTTAAGGCAGCTGAAGCGTTACTATAGGTCTGTTCCTAGAATGATAGGTTCACTCGCGCAGCCATTGCTGTTCCTCGTCGTATTCGGATTCGGATTCGGGCCGATATTCGCCAAAGCAGGCGCCGGAAACTATACACAATTTCTCGTTCCGGGAATAATCGCGATGAGCGTACTATTCACTTCAATGTTCATGGGTATAGAAATAATATGGGATAAGCAGTTCGGATTTTTGAAAGAGACGCTTGTAGCGCCGGTATCAAGGACAGAGATAATGATAGGAAGGACACTCGGCGGAGCAAGTGTAGGAGTCATCCAGGGACTGATAGTACTTTTAGTATCATTGATTGTG
>Ga0265323_10001619_pt1 | contig 10845 bp, 10 predicted proteins | sample 41225metaG_FD_193580 | JGI IMG/M metagenome (GOLD analysis project Ga0265323, IMG submission 193580) | Rhizosphere microbial communities from Carex aquatilis grown in University of Washington, Seatle, WA, United States - 4-12-25 metaG | ecosystem: Host-associated > Plants > Roots > Rhizosphere... | reverse complement strand
ATATGAGGATATAGCACCATGAGTCACCGTAATGAGTTCATGAGTTTGGAGATACTAGAAAAGTTCACCAAACCCGAAGGTGCCTGTAACCTCTGGACAGGACCAGTTAGCAATTGCGGCGATCCCCGATGGTACGCCGTAAACATGCACGAGCACGGTGCCAGTGTTAAGTGTTGGTACGTGTCAGAAGTCCTCGGCATTGAGCGACCCAAGGGCATGAAGATCTATTCATCTTGCCGAAATAAGATGTGCCTCGCGGAAGATCATATCCGTGAGTTCATGCGCTATTGTCGTAACAAGCACGAGTACACACCAGAGAATACCGGCCACGACAAAGAGGGCACACGCTACTGCAAAGCCTGTAAGTACGCGTACCAGAAGCGGCACTACTACGGCCTGGAAGAGGCAACGTTCAACCAGATGCTTATTGATCAGGGCTTCACCTGTAAAATTTGCAAACGTCCTTTTGCGGGACAGCGCCCTCATCATATCGACCACGACCACGTAACCGGTCGCGTTAGAGGTATCCTGTGCGGGCAGTGCAACACCCTTCTCGGCATGGCGCATGACAACACGGCAATACTGGGGGCAGCGATCGGGTACCTGACCAACGCCGAGGACCCGCTGCTCGCGGTTTACGGGGAAGGTAACCTGGCCCCGTGAGCGCCCACGACAACATGAACCCGCAGCAGTTCATGTACCATGTGTCCCCGCATGCAACCCGGAAAAGCATAACGGATGAGGGGCTGGTTGCGGATTACGCCGAGGGCCCGTCAGCAGTTTACCTGAGCGCACAGCCCAGCAGTAAGAGCGGGCGACGCGGCTACGACACGTACAAGGTAGACACGTCAGGCCTGGATATCCTAACTGATCCACACGAAACGTGTCATGACCCTAAGTGTGAGTTCCGGCATACTAACTCGTATTACTCGCCAGATGATATCCCTCCTGAGCGACTGCAGAGGATTTGATGTCACGTATTGAGTTCGGGCCCGCCTTACCAGAGGGGGAAAGCCCGGCGATACAATGAGGGAGGGGCCATCCCGTGCGAGGACGCTCCGCATGCTGACTACTTGCCCATAAAGGAACGAGACTGATGTCAAGGTCTTCGCAGTACGTGAACACGAATCCCGGCGCTGATGCCGACCGCGCGCGTACCGCAGAGTTTCTTCAGGGGCTAAAGGATTCCCAGCACGACCAGCGTGTCCGGATGGCTGAGACTGTCGCCATCCTGGCAGCGGTGAACCTCTACGGACGCTACCGTAACGCCAAGCGGGTGAAGTAATGCCCTGGCTGATGAACGAGGATGCCGCGCTGAAGTACCAGCTTCAGGGGATTACCGTCTTCGACCAGAACTCCGGATCGAGCGGTCGGCCGGTTAAGGTCCGTTACCGTTCTCCCGAGGACGAGGTAGCGAAGTTCACTCCCCCGATTATCCTTATCGAGATGCCGCAGCTTTCCATTGCCTGGGAACGCGCGCACATGGGGCAGATTAATCTTCCTTACGTTCCTGAGGGCGCAGACTCAACCAGTGTCCCGGCCCAGTGGCAGGCGGCATTCGCGGCTGCTGACGGAGCGTACGATCCCACACTGTCCCCGTACAGCACCTGGAGCCCGACTCCCTATAACATCGATTACCAGGTGACGGTCTACGCGCGCATGGCGCGGGAGCACCTGATGCCCATCATGGCGACGCTGGAGCAGGACACCTACCTGGGCCGATTCGCAAAGCTTGTCATCCCGCAGACGAATACATTCGAGCGCGTCACCAGGATGGCAGGCCCGTTCCGGGACTACCAGAAAGACGAGAAGGGTAAGCGCCTGTTCCGGGCGACGTACTCAATTCGCGTCGCAACAGAACTAGTTGGGCCAGTTACCGACATGACCGGCGGCGGCCCGTTCGGTCCGGTCACGTCACTAAACCTGTCCATCTCGTACGGATTTTCCAAGTCAGAACTTACTCCTTACTACAATGAGAATGATCTGAGTCTGGAAGATGTAACCGAAGCAGTCGGCCTCGTCGGGTCTAGGACACCCATCGGCTGGAATAGCGATTAAGGTCAAGGAGAAAGAATGACCACTTACGGACGTCCCGGTACTTACGTTACCGAGATCCTTCCTCCGCTGACGCCGATTAACTCGACGTTCGGTGGCTCTCTTCCGGTCCTGGTGGCGGCTCACCCGCGCGGTCCGGTGTCCCCTACGCTCGTTAGCTCGTGGGCCCAGTTCACCCGGTTGTACGGAACGTACGCGGACGCGCCCGGGAGCATTCTCCCGTTCGCGGTCTCCGAGTTCTTCAGCAACAACGGATCGTCTCTGTACGTCCTGCGCGTTGCGAACTCCGATGCCGTCGCGGCGGTCCTGGACCTACAGGACGTGGAGAACGACAGCCCCGGTGCCCTTCAGCTTACCGCCGCGAACCCCGGTACCTGGGGTAACCGGCTGGCGGTTCAGGTCACCACGACTGGGACGGCGGGAGCCTTTACGCTTTCCGTTTACCTGTCGGACAGCACCACGAACGTGCTCTCCCTGGTGGAGACCTTCCCGTCTCTTAGCATGGACCCGTCGAACCAGCGTTACTGCGTTCCCATTCTGAATGCCCCCGCTTCAGGTTCGCAGTTCATCACGGCCAAGAACCTGCTGAGTTCGTACACCGCCGGGGAATCTGACCTGGTGGCCACCTCCGGAACTGTGCCCCTGGCATCAGGTGCGAACGGCACGAACACCTCGAACGTGGATACCGCCGTGGTTACCGCCGCGCTCGACAGCATTCCCGACCAGGTTATGGCCGTGAACCTTCCTGGTGTCTCGGACGTCCCCACCCTGTCCAGCATGATTTCCTGGGCTGAGGCGGCTGGTGACAAGATCATCGTCTGTGACGGTCCAGCCCCTGACCCGAGCGCCGTGTCCGAGACCGGGTACTCGGCTGTTGTCGTCTCGAATTACATCTCGATGGTGCAGTCAGGCAGCCCGTCTCTTCCCGACAGCTCGCATGGCGTGATCTACGCACCGTGGCTGCTCACCCGGGACCCGTCCTCCTCGGTCACCGGGGCGACCCGGTACCTGCCCCCGGGCCCGGCGGTTCTGGCGAAGTACCAGACGACCGATGCCACGGTCGGCCCCTGGAAGACTCCGGCGGGACTTAACACGGTGCTCGGCGGGGTCCTGGCTCTGGAGACCGCGTTCTCCGGGGCGCAGCTCGACACCCTGAACCTAGCCAAAGTGAATGCCATTAAGTCGCTGCCGAATACCGGCTTCGTGATTTATGGCGGCCACACACTCGCGACGGGGTACCCGGACACGTTCCTGTCGGTTCGCCGTCAGCTCATGTCAATCGAGCACGATCTTCGGGAGCTATTCCAGTTCGCGATCTTCGAGCCGAACGGTCCACTGCTGTGGGCGCAAATCGAAAGCGTCGGTAACAACTACCTGAACCAGCAGTTCCAGGTGCACGCCCTTGGCGGGAATACTCCGACAGAGGCGTACCACATCGTGTGTGACAGCACGAATAACACGCCAGCCATCGCGCAGTCTGGCCTGTGCACCGTCGACATCGGCGTGGCACTCCTGAGCCCGGCGGAATTCCTCCAGCTCAACATCACGCTAACCACCGGCACCTCAGCCTGATAAGGGAGCTTCGGAATGATTACCCAGAAGTCATCGCTTTCGAGCCCCGCCACCGACCCTCTCCGGAACTTCAAGTGGCAGCTCATTTTCCGACCGACCACCGGCCCGGCGGTGCCAATGATGGCAATGACCCTCGGCGGCCTTTCCGGAACCATCGACACGATCCCGTACCGTGAGGGCGGGTATAACATCGTCACCCAGAAGATGCCCGGCCAGGCGGACTTCGGTCCCCTGACCATTACCAAGGGCGTCATGGTCGGCCCGCAATTCCAGATCGACTGGTTCGCCCAGTTGTTCACGGTTCTGCAGGGGACCGGCGGCCAGGCGGCCGGACAGGACTTCCGCATGACGGTTGACGTCCTGGTCATCGACCACCCGGTCACCGCCGCATCGGCCCCGGTTAAGGCGGCGTTCACGGTTTACCGCGCGTGGCCGACTGCCCTGGCGTTCGGGGACCTTGACGCTGGCGCGAACCAGCTCCTGATTTCCCAGATGACGCTGGCGCACGAGGGCTTCACGCCGTCGATCGCGTCCGCTGTCGGGAACTCTGAGGCCTCCTACTCCTGATCCAACACCTAGTAGACTGGGAGCCGGAATACAACCGGCTCCCTTTTCGTAGCATGATTCGAGGAACACATGACTGACGCTCCCCTCTCTTCCGTTGACCCGATGCTGGCCGCTGCGGCTGTGTCGGCAAAGTTCGATGATGCGAAGACGGAATTCCCAGAGGCTCCAGTAGAGGACGAGTCCGATCTCGTTGAACTTCCCGGCGGCCTGGTTAAGGGCGAGAATACTTACCGGACGGCGCAGGTTCGCGAGCTTAACGGCGAGCACGAGGAGAAGATCTTCCGGGCACTGCAGTCGCGCAATAGCGCGCACATCCGCTCGGTCATCCTGGAGTGCGGCGTGGTCCGCCTGGGGGAACTCAGTGAGGATGACTCCCGTAAGCTCCTTCCCGAGCTGCTCATCGGTGACCGGGACCAGCTCCTGCTAGGCATCCGGAACCTTACGTACGACGACGCGGTGGACGTCTCCGCGTGGGCCTGCCCCGAATGCGGTGAGCCGATGGACCTCAAGCTGAACATTCGCGAGGACATCGAGGTTAAGAAGCTCAGGGACCCGGCCAAGGAGACCTACTTCGATGTTGAACTCCGGCATGGTAAGAAGGCCGTGGTGAAGCTCCCGAACGGAGCCGACCAGATGCGTGTCGGAGAGGGCAGTGACCACACTGTCGCGGAGCGAAACTCCATTCTTCTCCAGCAGTGCGTGACCGAAGTCGACGCCCCGGACGGCACCAAGACCATGATCGCCATGTTCCCCGGCTACGTCAAGGGACTGGGCATGAAGGACCGGCGGACGATCCTGGAAGAGATTGTCAAACGCCAGCCGGGACCGCAGTATACTTCAATTAAGATCACCCACGATAGCTGCGGTAAGGAGGTCACACTAGCTCTCGACCTAGTGGACCTGTTTCTCGGCTAAAGTGACGACGGCGCACGATAAGTACCAAGACTTCGGAGCAATACACCTTACATTCCCCGGCTGGACACCACGCGATATCGGGGCATTGACCGTTAAGAAGCGACGGTACTACGCCCAGTGGTCCCTCGCACGATGGGAACGGATGAATACCAATGCCTGAGCCAGATGCCAGTGGTCTTGGTGATCCGTCCTTCGATGCGAATAATGACTCCTTTGGCAGCACCGGGCACGTACAAGTCCTAGGTACGAACCAGCTTCAGGCTGCCATCGATAAGTTCGAAGCTGCCGTCAGCAAGCTCAGCGCGCTGTACGACAAGGCTGCTAGCACGATGCCCTCAGGCGTCTCAGGGAGCGGCTCTCGCAGCGCGAACAATAATGCGGGTGGTGCGAGCTTCGGAAACTCTGCGCAGGGCTCTCAGAGCGGCGTAGGTACCTTCCTGAGGGGTATGGGCAACGCCTGGACCGGCGGGAAGTATCCCAGCGCGTCATCCGGCCAGGGTGGGGGCCAGGGTGGGGGCCAGGGTGGCAGCGGATTCATGGGGCAGTTCTCCGTGGCCGGGCAGCCGTCCGGTGCTCCCGGTGGCGCGGGCGGCCAAGGCGGGGGCGACCAAGGCGGGGGCGGCACTAGCGGCTGGTCCAAGATCGGAACCGGGTTTATAGCGGCGACCGCTGCTATCAGTAGCTTCGGTACCGGGCGCATGGCGGACAGTACCGCCATGACAAACATGACCTGGCAAGGTAACCTGATAAACGGTGGCGGCTGGGCCGGAGCGCAGGCACAGCGTCGCGGTGCATTCGGTGGCGGCGGGGTCGGCCTGAACAATGCGGCATTGAATGCCCAGGACGCGGCTACCGGCTACTCCACTATGCAGCAGTGGTCGGGTTCCTCGGTACCGTATTCGGTCGGGGCGGGCAACCAGGTAACGTACGGGAACGGGATGGGCAGGGCCCTGTTCGGGGCGGCCTCAAGCTTTAGTGCTTCGAATCCGGGACTTGGCTGGGGTGGTTCCGTACAGGCGGCGACCTCACTTTATAACCCGCAGATGTCCATGCGGATGATGCAGCTCGGTTACAAGTCGACGCCGTTGAACATGGGCGGGCGCTCCCCAAGCTCAATGGGCTCCGTTGTCGGTGGCATGGTCCAGCGCATGTTCCCCGGGCAGACGAATAAGCAGGGCGCGGTTAACCCCAAGAACCTTGCGGCGTCACTGGCACCGGGTCAGGTTGGCTACGAGAACCTGGCTTCCCTGGGAATGTCACCTGACCAGATCAGTCAGATGACGCAGATGATGGAGTCCTATAACACGGTCTCCAGTAAAACTGGCAAGAACATGGGACAGGTACAGTCCCTGTTCCAGCAGTACTACTCCGGGGACAAGGGCGCGAAGGGAACACTTAGCAAGATCCTGGGCCCGAACATCCTGCAGTCCCTGAAGACTGCGCAGGCATCGCAGACCGGGCAGACAGCGGACGTTAACACCCAGTTCGCCCAGGGTGTCGACAAGGCGGCCCAGAGTCTGGCGAAATTCAATAACGTACTGGACCGGCTGCTCAATGACCCGATCCTAAAGCAGCTTGTCGGGTACGGCGGCGGTGCATCGGGAGCGTTCGGTGCCCTGACCAGCGGGGCTAGCCTTGGTGCCGGTGCCTTTGGTGCGAGTAAACTCCTCGGCATGCTCGGCAAGGGCGGCGGCGGGGCGGCCGGAGGCCTTGGCAAGCTCCTGGGCATGGGCGGGGGAGACGCCGCTGCCGGTGCCGGTGCTGGCGAGTCAGTTGCTGGCGGGGGAGCGGCGGCTGGTATCGGTGCGGGGGCCGGTGCAGGCGGGGCACTCACCGTAAGCCTGATTGAATCGTACATCCTGAATAAGGTTGGCAAGGATCTCGGCAAGAAGCTAGGAACTGACAAGGGCGGGGCGGGCTCGAAGATCGGCAGCATTATCGCCGGAGCTTCGACGGCTGTCACCGGCCCGACCGGATTCCTCATCAAGGGCATATTCGGCGGTAACATGTTCGCTGAAGGCGGTCGGGTAGAGCACGGACAGCCAGGAGTAGATGACCAGCCAGCTATGTTGCAGAAGGGCGAGGTCGTTCTTAATCCCCGTGCAGCGCAGCGTGCCGGTTATGCAAACCTTGACCGTCTGAACCGGGAGAACCCTAACCCTAGTGGCAAGACGTCAATGCGTAACGGGATTCTGCATGCCGCTGGAGGCGCGGCCATTCTTGCCGACGCGAAGAAGTACAACGGACACCGGTACGTTTTCGGTGGCCCGTCGAACCCGCAGGGCGGATGGGACTGCTCGTCGTTCGCTAGCTGGGTGCTCGGACACGACGAGGGCATGGCCCTGCCTGGCGGATCGTGGGCGTCCACCACGAATAGCGGAAAGTCCCACGGCGACGTGGCGGCATCATTCATCGGAATGCCTGGCGCGCACAAGGTCAGTAATAACGCGGCCGACATTCAGGCCGGTGACATTCTCGTCTGGCCGACCCACGTTGGATTCGGTGTTGGCCCGGGAACGATGTTCTCTGCTTATGACACCGCAAGCGGCACCCTGCAGACTGCCAAGGACATGCATAACGCAGGCGGTCCCGGTGGTGAGAAGCTCACCATTATGCGGATCGGAGCCGGAGGCGGGGTCGGCGCTACCGCCGGAAGCGCAGGAAGCTCCACGTCCTCGTCGGCCACACAGTCCAGCACCTCCCAGTCAATGGGCGGCGCGGGCGGCAGCAGCCCCACGTCCACGTCCGAGGCGGACAATGTAATGTCAGCCCTAGGCGGGTCTGCTGCCGGGATTAGCAGCAGTTCTCCGAATACCACTGCAACAGCGGCCAGCAATGGTGGTGGTGGCGGTAGCGGGTCGACAGCCGTTCCGGGTGGTTCCGGTGCAATGGGCGTTGACGCGCTCGCTAAGTACCTCCTAAAGGCCGGGTACTCGAAGCCTGCGGCTGCGGCTGCGGCCGGTGTCGCTGGCGGCGAGGGCACGGGTGCTATGCCGGAAGTCACCGGCTCGAACGGTGCTGGCCTTATCGGATGGACTCCTCCGTCTGCAATGGTTAAGTACGGTGGCACCTGCGCCGCTGCGGGCATTGGGCACAATAGTCCCGCCGTTGACATGGCTAACCAGGAGCAGGCCATGGTCAAGTGGATGAGGGCCTTTGGCTGGCCACCGCCGCAGAACAAGTACCCGAACTCGCTGGCTGGTGCCATGCAAGCGGCTTATGCCGCGTCCGCTGCCTACGAGCGTCCGGCGGTTGCCGGTTCGGACGTGCACTCGAACTGGATCACCCAGGCCTGGAATGCGGTGGCGAAGCTCGGTACCGGTGGCACGGTCCTGCGTGACGGGCCGGTCATTGTTGGTGATCGCGGGCCGGAGGTTATGAACCTTCCCGCCGGAACGCACGTCTCCAGCGCTGCTAGGTCGCGCGTTAACGGTGCCCAGGGCGTCGCCCAAGGTCCCTGGCAAACGGCTGGATCGGCCCAGTCCGGCGGCGCTAACATCAACCTGAACTTCGGGGATATCGTCATTCAGGGCGCGCAAGACGGGACGCTGAACAAGCAGACCGTATCGAATTCGGTGCAGGAGATCTTCGCGGGAGTCAAGAAGATGATCGAGAACGACAAGGTAATCCAGGCTATCGCTAACGGAAGCAAGTGCGGGTGATTATGCCATGCCGATCCTGACTACCTCACCGTCCTCGGGTGCTAAGGCCCCAACGGTCAACCCTGCTACCGGCACCGTTAAGAATCCTGCGCCCGGTAAGGCGACCACCGCAAAGAATGCGACCGGCGCAGCGGCTACGTATTACGCCCAGCCAGTGTTCGACCCACGTATCTACTCTCTCGTGTACCCCATGCAGCAGTCGGATGCTACGGCTGCGACCAAGGGCGGGGCGTTTAACGGGGGACTAACACGCGGGGTCATGGTATGGGACACTCCGGTAACCCCGTACAAGCAGCGCGCGACAATGCAGTTCCTGTTTAACCCCACGACCGTCACGGCTAGCTATGCCATAGACGCCTTCGACGCGGCGACGTCTCTCATGTACCGAAGCCCGGCGGACACGGCGCAAGCTGCATTTGCTATGAACCAGTCGATCAGCTTCAGCTTGTTCTATGACCGGACGTTCGAGCTATGGGGCTCGTACACCGCTGCAGGCGTCCCACGGACCCAAACCATCGGGCCAACGGGTAAAACGAGCACAACGACAAAGGCCATCGTCCCGGGAGGCACCACTACCACGACGGGTGGCGATCCAATGGACCCGACTGTCTATGGTGTGAACGTAGATATTCTGGCCATGAAGCAGCTCACCGGTCAGTTCCTTACCTCGCTTGCCCCATCTGGATCGGGAGCGGCTGGTGCACCAGCTAATCCGAATGCCAACCCGGGACTATCGCAGCAGGGTGTTATGTGCATGATCCCGACGTGGGTCTACTTCGGTGCGCAGACGGGACTGGTGTACTACGGGTTCATCTCTGGCTTTAACGTCACCGTTACGCACTGGACCCAGTTCATGATTCCGATGCGTGCAGTTATCGACGTGTCCTTTAGCCTTCTTATTCCATCCGCCGCTCAGGCCCTGGGTCCGGGCTTCGCTAACTTCAGCGTACTTTCCCAGCTCATAGCAGGTACTTCCGCCGCTAATACAACCACCGGTAGTACGGCTGGAACGGCGGGGCGATGATTAATCAGTACAGCCGTTATGTTGATTCGGCACTCCTGAATGTCACGGTGAACAAGAAGACGCGAAAGGTCATCGTCCCGAGCCCGGCCCAGGCCTACAACATCACCTACCGGACGTACCTGGTTGCCGAATACGACACCCTCGACGGGCTGGCCGATCAGTTCTACGGGTCGGCCACCTTGTGGTGGAAGATCGCGGATGCCAATCCAGAGATACTTGACTGGCACACCCTGACGCCGAATATGAGCATCCGGATTCCGGTGACCGCGTAATGTCCACCGTCCCTGTTGGCCCGGTAGTCTTCTCAGCGACCGTTAACGGATTAGAGTCCCCGAACACGCCGCTGGACTACGAGCTGCACCAGGAATGGGGCAAGCACGACCTGTTCTTTGTCAGGCTCGTTGTTAAGAAGGGCCTGTCCTACACTCACCTCCTCCAAGCTTGGCCAGATGATTCTGCCGTTGACCTAACCTGGGGTAGGTACCCGACCTCCGTGCAACACTGGTACGGTTACATAAACCACCATGTGGTGAGCACGAACGACGACGCGTCCGGACAGAATGTTCAGATAACCTACGTGTTCATCGGGACAAGCGCGAAGATGAACGGGGACAAGAACCGGTCGTGGAAGGGCTACACCCCGACGTCCATGGCCAGCGTGATTGCCCGCGATCATTCCCTTCGTTGTGTTGTGACTTCCACTGACTGGGTTCTCCCCTACGAGGTGCAGGCAAACGAATCCGACTTCCAGTTTCTGAACCGTATCGCAGATAAAGTCGGCATGCGGTTCTGGGTTTCCGGCGGGACGCTGTACTTCATTGACCCGGTTGCCCTTCTTTCCGGCGCGAGTAACTTCTTCATCCCGCAGTACGTCATTAACAAGCAAGCGTACACTCAAGACTCGGCAATGAATTTCGAGTTGCTACAAGGTAACTACATTCCCGGAGCCAATAAGATGGCCCGGACAGTATACGGAGTCGACACGACCACGGGCCAGGTAATCCAGGCAACGGCGGACGGGGCCACCTCGACGGATCAGATCATTAACAT